>Ga0193753_10002125_pt1 | contig 16079 bp, 8 predicted proteins | sample H1c2metaG_FD_144925 | JGI IMG/M metagenome (GOLD analysis project Ga0193753, IMG submission 144925) | Soil microbial communities from a riparian zone of the East river system, Colorado, United States - H1c2 | ecosystem: Environmental > Terrestrial > Soil > Riparian zone | place: USA: East River... | reverse complement strand
GCTCTTTGCTCCTCACTCAATCCGATGGGGCGAGCTATTCGCATCGATCCGCCTCCTATTAAGACAGATCCGGCTCTCCCCTAATAAGTTGCTATTTCAATGACGCACCACACTAGCTAAGTTTTGAGGGCGTTGACGGCTGAATTTCCGGACATTACGACATGCCGACTAGAACGAAGCCGCTGGCGCGGCGGACGCTACGCGTACCCGATCGCAGGGTCCGGCGGTTCCCGCAAAACGCCATCACCGGAATGTGCGTTCTGACAAATCGCAACGCGCGACCCACTTTGACGCGGTAGGGACAACCATCGCTGATCGCCCCCCGCACAGAACCGTACGAGCGCGTTTACGCATACGGCTCCCACCTTGGATGAATGGCGATGAAGCGTTCCATTGGATAAGGGTGCAAAACGCGCGCGATAGGAATCCAGCGGTGAAAGATCGGCGCTACCCGATCCCAGGGCAACATGCCGCCTTCACTGCGACGACTCAGAACCAAGCGCCACAGCCTCCGCAGCCGCTGCCCAAAGATGCGCAACCGATCCAGGTTTCCTGGAACCGCATGATATTGGTAGTAACCCACCACAGCCTTCTGCAGCCACGCACCTACTGACGCAACCGGCTCATGCATCCGAAAGCGTAGCTCCGCCTTAATGGCACGCAGCTTCGCGATCATCCGCTTCTTCGCCGTCTTACGCCAGACGATGAAAGCTCCATTGCCCCGCCGCTTCCCGCAGTAATGCGTGAAACCCAGGAACGTAAAGGTCTCGGGCTTTCCTTCACCACGTTGCTCCCGATTACGAGCGGCGAACCGCCCAAACTCAATCAGCCGCGTCTTCTCCGCATTTAACTCCAGGGCCAAACTTTGCCATCCGTTCCTTGGATGCTTTCAAGAAAAGTTCGGCTTCCGCTCGGCTTTCGAAACCCACCACAAGATCATCGGCATATCGGACGACAATGATCTTGCCCCGTGCCACTTTCTTGCGCCAGGCTTCTATCCATAGATCGAAGACATAATGCAAGTAAACATTCGCCAGGAGTGGAGAAACCACCGAACCTTGCGGAGTACCCACCCTTGTCTCCGACCACTCGCCGTCTTCCGACACTCCGGCCTTTAGCCATTTCTGGATCAGGCGAAGCATACGGCGATCGGCCACGCGATGCTCGATGAACTTCATTACCCACTCGTGGGAAACATTGTCGAAGAATCCACGAATGTCTGCGTCGAGCACCCAATTCACTCGCTTACGATGGATACCCACACTCAGCGCATCCAGCGCCTGGTGCGGGCTGCGACCGGGTCGGAACCCATACGAAAAGCCCTTGAAGTCCACCTCATAAATCTGGTTGAGGATGGTCACCGCGGCCTGTTGAACGATTTTGTCCTCCAGCGCCGCGACGCCTAACGGTCGCTGCCGACCGTCAGCCTTCGGAATGTAGACTCTCCGCGAGGGCTTCGCCCTATACACTCCACCTTGCACCCGGCTATGCAGATCGGCCAACCGCCGCTTCAATGCGCCGCAGCGACCATCCCAGCCGCCCCAGCGCGATCACCTGCTGCTTCTTTTCCTCGTTCAAGACATTGCTCACGTTGACGCAGGCTATCCCCGCGTCAGGATCAACGTCCTGGATCAGTCCTTACCGTTGGCCGGTTTTCAGGTGATTATGTTGGCCGCTTTTGGGTGATTACCGAGGTTTTGTCCTACGCAGATCGCTTCCGTGTATCATTCTTGCCCGCGCGTATCCCCGATACACGCCTCTTCGTATTCTGTTCTTCTATTCGGTTCTCAGTATTAGACCGATTGGCGATCATGGATGACTATTCGTCAGAGACGAGAGTAGAACCGACTTGGGCTGGGTGGTTGCTAATTGCACAAGGCCATTACGAATCTGCAATTAGGAACAACAACAATGACAGGCGGCGACAAGCGAAAACGGCTGCGCGCCGAGCCATGAGAGAAGCGACAAGCCTCTTTCCGAACGTCCGGGGGTTTGCTGCGTCGGCTTCGTTCTAACGGCGGAGGTGATACTGAATCTGTCTTTTTCGGTATTCAAACGTCTGGCTCAGCACGGTCTTTCTTCGTATGGCTGTCTAGTCGAAGCAGGTTATAGATGATCACAAGTTGCGCATGAGCGATCGCGACGATGGCTCGCTTTTTACCTCTGCGTGCTGCGATGCGTCGATACCGGTGCCCGAAGTTACAGCCTTTCTTTACGGACGCGGCCCAAGCGCATTGATTGAGCGTCGCGCCGGGCCATTGATTTCCCTTCCGTGATTTACCCCCGCGGTGTTTTCCGGCGCTCTCGTTGTTGGCCGGACATAACCTGCCCAAGAGGCAAGGTGCGCGGCCGTTGCAAACTACCGCATATCGGGTCCCATCTCGGCGAGAATGGCGGCCGCGGCGTCCTTTCGAATTCCGGGCATCGTTTTGCAGAAGCTCGAACTGAACGTGATACGCAGTGCGAGCGAATTGGCGACGCGGTTAAAGGGCGCGACCGTGACGGTAATATGCCTTACGTTTTATTGTTTCGCGCGTGACTAGTGCCCTGTAGTTCCTGTAGGAGTCCGGCTCGCCAGCCGATACCACTCTTATCGTGGATGTGACAGTTTGGACACATTCAGCCTGACCAAGCTTCGAGCCGCGGCTGACGAGTCCCAGGAACCTATCAGGCACTCGCAGGGCAGATTCGTTGCCTGTGGAATTGCCCTCCTGATGGCGCTCACTTCAGCACGAAGTTCTGGCCAAAGCTATCGGTTCCGAACATTTGGTACCGAGGAAGGACTTGGAAACCTGGCCATCCTCTGTATGGCTCAGGATCATCAGGGATATCTCTGGGCAGGGTCGCTCAACGGACTATTCCGTTATGACGGAGATAGATTTCAGCATTTTGGAGTGGCCGAAGGGCTACCTAACCCACAAGTCAATTCTTTGGCCGTTACGCGAGATGGCAGTTTGTGGGCTGGAACGGCCAGTGGGCTTGCAGTCTTCCGGGAAGGCCGGTTTCGGAGGGTAGAATTTGGCGAGACCGTTGGGTTTAAGTATCAGTCAGGCCTAGCGGTAGAACCCCGAACAGGCGAACTCTGGCTGGCGACGACTAAGGGAGCGGCCAAAATTGACGCGAATAATGTAGTGGCGGCGATCCCGCGCGCGCATTTTCTGGAAAATTTCCCCCGTATGGACCTGAATTCGGTTGGCTTTGCTGAAGATGGCACGGCATGGTTCGGTGATTCGGAGACGCTCTATCGTTGGAATGCAAGCCGTCTCTGGACACCTGGCCGCGAGAATCGGATCACAAGGGGAGACTGGCACGCGATTCTTTCCGATTCAGAAGGCACTCTATGGTTCCGAAGCGCAACCCATCTATTGGCTTTAAGGGCTGGGGAGCACCGGTTCGTCGCGGAAGACCAGGGCCTCCCAGCGGCGGACTTTGGCGCGCTCGCTTTGGGCCGCGATGGACGGATCGCCGTCCCGACCCTTATGGGTGTCGCGCTACGTGTTGGCGGGAAGTGGCGAATCTTTGGATCGGACAGTGGCTTGCCGATGAATTCCGTGTCGTCGATGTTAGTAGATCGAGAAGGATCGCCGTGGATCGGAACAAACGGCGGAGGCGTCGCACGATGGGTTGGATTTGCCGCTTGGGAGAACTGGACGGCCCCCGCCTGGCTCAAAAACGATGCAGTATGGGCTATCGCCGAGGATCCGGAAGGTGGGATGTGGATCGGCACGGACGCCGGTGTCGTAAAACTGCCGTCAGAAAGCACCCAGCGCTTTCCCCTGCGGCGTTATTTCAATCCGCCGATGCCCGTCCGATCGATGGCAGCGGGAAGACACCAGGATATCTGGGTCAGTACGCATCACGAACTCTTCCGTTGCAGCAAAGATTCCGGCGACTGCAGTAGATACGGCCCGGATAATGGACTTACTCTTGGGGACATTCGCCACCTCGCTATGGATGACTCTGGCCTGCTTTGGGTAGCAACATCGCAGGGACTCTACACGGCCCAAACGGCGAGCCACCCGATCAGATTTAGAAACTTCCAGGAAACTGGGGGGCCGCAGAAACAGCCGGTTAGTAAGGTCATTCTCGGACTGGATCACCAGGTGGTTGCGGTCGGTCCAGCGGGGATCTGGGTCCGCAGATTGGGCGAGTGGCAACACATCACGCCAGCCGATGGACTCTTGGATCAGGAGGTCAATCAAGCGGCCATGGATACCCACGGCGTGATTTGGATCTCTTATTCTAAGAGCTTTGGGATTTCTCGGCTGCGCTGGTCAGCCTCTCAGAAGCTGGAGATCACCCATTTCGCTCAGAACACCGGTCTTCACTCCAACTTTATCTACTGCATGACTGTGGACCGTCGCGACATCCTCTGGCTCGGTACCGACACCGGAGCGGAAATGTTTTCACAAGGAAAGTGGTCTCACTATGCAATGCCGGATGGGTTGGTGTGGAACGACTTCAATACCGACTCGATTCTTGCCGATTCTCGGGGAGGTCTGTGGTTCGGCACCAGCAAAGGACTATCCCATTTCGAACCCGCCAAGCAGAGTCAATTGGAAGCCGAGCCAATTCCTCTCATCACCGGCGTCCAAGTCCAAGGCCAATCCGGGGACCTCTCTCATCCGGTCACCATTCCATACCACAGTGGAGACGTAAGTCTGCGCTTCTCGACTCTCTCGTTCGTAAATGAAGCGCATACTCAGTTTCAATATCGAATGATCGGACTTGACCAGGAATGGCACACGACCGATCAGCGAGAGCTCCACTTGGTGAACCTTCCGCCCGGAGCTTACAACTTCCAGTTGATTGCCCGCACAGTGCGCGGCGTCGTCAGCCGGCAAGCTGCGCAAGTCCACCTTCTTGTAAGTACTCCCTGGTGGAGGACGCGTTTCTTCTATATCGTGTTAGCATTTACTCTTCTAGCCATAGGCCGAGCGATTTGGTTCTGGCGAATGCGCTCTATATTGGCGCGCCAAAGAGAATTGGAAGCCGTGGTGAGTGATCGTACGCGCGAGTTAGTGGCGGAGCAACATGAACTCTTGCGGACGCGCGGGGCGCTTCAAGAAAAGCTCGCCACGGAGGAGACGCTGAAGCGCGCAGCCGAGCAGGCGACACAGGCCAAGAGCGAGTTCCTCGCCAACATGAGCCATGAAATCCGCACCCCGATCAACGGCATCATGGGCATGACTCAACTCGCGCTTGAAACTGAACCGACGGCGGAGCAATATGAATATTTGTCCGCCGCTAAAGCCTCTGCAGACGCTCTCCTCAGTGTCATCAACGATATTCTTGACTTCTCTAAAATTGAGGCCCACAAGCTCGATCTCGATTCCGTCCCGTTCAATCTGCGCGATGCGTTAGGCGACGCTCTGCGCGCGGTTGCGATGCGCGCTCATGAGAAAGGGCTTGAACTCAGTTACGAAGTTGACGATGACGTGCCTGATTTTATCGTCGGTGATCCCGGCCGTGTCCGGCAGATCGTGCTTAATCTGTCGGGCAATTCAATCAAGTTCACGGAGCAGGGTGAGGTCATGCTGACCGTAGGTGTGGAATCGCTAGCCGGCGAAACCTGCCGGTTGCTCTTTGCTGTCCGCGACAGCGGAATAGGGATTGCTCTAGAAAAACAGGAATTGGTGTTCGGAGCCTTTTCGCAAGCCGATGGCTCAACCACACGACGTTATGGCGGCACCGGTCTCGGCCTATCGATTTCGCGGCAATTGGTTGCACTGATGAATGGCAAAATCTGGCTAGAGAGCACCCTGGGAATAGGCACAACGTTCTTCTTCACCGCTGAATTTGGCATGACGGCAGACGCCACTTGCAGTGAACCCCTTAACATTGACCCGGCCGGCTTAAAAGTTTTGGTGGTTGACAATCATCCTGCGAGCCGTCGCATTCTGGAGAAGTTTTTAAAGAAGTGGAATATGATTCCTACTTTGGCGGCAGACGGGTTTTCTGCGCTTGCATTGCTAGAGAAACAGGCGTTTGATTTAATGGTGCTCGACGTTCAGATGCCCGGAATGGGCGGCTTTGCATTGGCGACCGAAACCAAGCGGCGCTGGCCTCGGAGCGAGATGAAGACCATCGTGCTGACCTACATGGGCCAACGCGGCGATGCCGGGCGCTTGCACGATCTTGATGTTGACGCTTACCTGCTGAAGCCGCTTAAGAATACGGAGCTGTTGGGCTTGATCCAGAAACTTGCTGCGCCGAAATCAGCAGTCGGCGCGCCAGTGTCCCAGACGCGTCACTCGCAGGGCGGCAAGGCGCTTCGTCCACTGACCATTCTTCTGGCCGAGGATAATATTGTCAACCAAAAGGTAGTGAGCCGTATGCTTCAAAAGCATGGGCATATGGTTAATATTGCGTCCAATGGCTTGCAGACAGTTAAAGCATTTGAAGAAAACCGCTTCGATGTGATCCTGATGGATGTTCAAATGCCGGAAATGGACGGGTTTCGGGCGACCGCCGCCATCCGCCGACTCGAGCAGGATTCACCTCGCCTTCGCGATACCAGAGTTTGCATCATCGCGCTGACTGCTCACGCCATGGCCGGCGATCGTGAGCGTTGCCTGGCAGCGGGGATGGACGATTTCCTTTCCAAGCCAATTGAGACAGAGGTACTTTTCAAGCTGCTGGACCGCTTGCCGTCTGTGGAACCGCAATTGGAACTGATTTAAAGCTTTCCAACACTTTACGGAGAGCGACGTCACGTGGACCTTGGTCAGCAATAAATTTATTCAGGGCTGGATTTGTGGGTCGAGCCGGTGGGCTATCTCAAACTCGGCACGAGCCGCGGCCGAATCACCGGACTTCAAAAGCGCGAGTCCACGATTGTAGTGGGCGTCGGGATAATTCCGGTTGCGGCGAATGGCACCTTCAAATTCTGATTTTGCTTCCGAGAACTTGCCGGCCTGGAGCAACACTAAACCCAGATTGTTGTAGGCCTCGGCGGATTGCGGGGACCGACGAATTACTTCGCGGTATACGGCGGCGGCTTGATCAACGTGATTCTGTTTTGCCAGCAGATTGCCAAGCAGCATGCGCGCGTCGAAAGAATCGGCGGAGATGGAAACGGCCTCATTCAATTCCTGCTCGGCTTCGTCGATTTTTCCAGCGGTGGAAAGCATAAGCGCAAGATTGTAGTGCGCTTCGGCCAGATCGGGATCGCTGAGCACGGCTTCGTGGAGCTGCCCGAGCGCGGCTTCGGTATTGTTCTGCCTGGCATACAGAATGCCGAGCCGCATGTGCGCTTCGGCGTAATCGGGCTTGAGAGCCAATGCTTTCAGGTACGCTTGCTGAGCGGTATTTGGGTCTCGCTTTTCGTTGGCAAGCCCGAGGTAGTAATAACTGGTTGGCAACTCCGGATTCAGCTTGGCCGATTCCTCGAAGCGCGCGGCCGCCTGCTCGAATTCCTTTCGCTTGAGCAGATCTACACCCTCGAGAATCAGTTTGTTGCTTTGCGCCACGCCGACACGCGATTGGTGGATCTGACGGATGTCCCGCATCTCGGCAGCCGCCTCCGCCGTTTGCCCCTGCTTGTGCAGCGCGACACCCAGGGCATAACGGGCTTTCTCCAGATCCGGTTTCAATTCAAGCGCTTGCCGAAGAGCCGTGATCGCGTTCGGAAGATCGCCCGTCTCCTTGAGTGCAAGACCGAGATCGCAAAGCGAGAGCGGATTCCGCGGCATGATGCGTGCGGCTTCGCGAAATTCGCGCAGTGCTCCCGCAGGGTCGCCTTGGCGGCGTAAGCTTATGCCAACGCTCTGGTGGCCGGGACCGAAGTTAGGATCGAGCGCGACGGATTTGCGAAACTCGGAAAGCGCTGGATCCAGTTGTCCGTCTTGCCCGAACGAAATACCAAGGTAATAGTGAGTTTGGGCATCCGCTTTCTTCACGGCTAGATATTTTCTAAATATCGGAATGGCTTTGGAAGGCTCGCCATTATCGAGATAGGCGCGCCCGAGCAGCCGCACCGCTTCCAGGTCTCCTCGCGAAAGTTTTGCAACTGTTTCCAGTTGCGCAAGGGCATCAGCGGCCTGGTTGTTGCCGAGCAGTACTGCCGCAAGATAACGCCGCGCGGCGGCGTTGTTCGGATCGAGTTCAATGGCGCGGCGCAGCTCGGATCTTGCGACCGTCAAGTCGCCCGTATCAAAGTAGGCGGCGCCCAGCCCGAAGTGCGCTGCGGACCAGTCCGGCTTGATTCGGACGGCTTCACGGAACTCTTTAATAGCGGATTGAGAGTCGCCCTTGTACTTCAGAGCGAGACCAAGATTATAATGAGTATCTGCATCGGCGCTCTGTCCGGTTAGCGGAAGAGAACCCACGCAAATCAGTATTGCAGCGAAACACACCCTCACCCCGGCTTACCAAAGGAATTTCATGCTGAGCTGGCCGATGCGGGGATCGCGCGCGGACGTGACGATCCCGAAATTGTCGCTGCTGAAGTTACCGGTGGGATTTTTGAACTGCGCGTGATTGAAGATATTGAAGAACTCGACGCGGAACTCGAGAGACATGGTTTCGGTCAACTTCGTACTTTTTAAAACCGCGAAATCGGTGTTCAGGAGGCCGGGCCCGTGAAAGAATCGGCGGTTTGCCGTGCCGAAGTGGCCCAGGTCCTGCGACGCGAAGGCATCCGGAAGGAAATAGGTATTGGCTCCGTTGGGTCCAGGATTGCGAGGATCCTGGGTGAGCACTGGCCCGACCACGTTCGGAGTATCGGTCGAGCCCTCGCCAACCAGCGAGTAGTCGCCATTTTGACTAAGGGAAATGGGGAAGCCAGAAGAGAAGCGGCTGATTCCGATGAACTGCCAGCCCTGAGTAAGTCGCTTGGGGGCTCTGGAGAACAGATGGTCGAACGGAACGGCCCAGTTATAACTAGCGACAAAATTATGAGTGAGATCGTACGACGACAAAGCGCGGGTTAGTCTGTAATTACTAAAATTTACCCATTGGCCGAAGCCAGACGAATTGTCCATGGCTTTCGAGTAAGTGTAGGCCAAAAGGAAAGTAACGTTGGCGGCCTTGCGCTCGACGGAGGCCTGAAGCGAATTATAGTTAGAGTTCGCGACGTTAGACGTAAAGCTGTTCCCTGAACCGAACGCTGGGCCAAGCCGGTCGCGGGTTCCGAAAACCTCGCTTCCGTCCGGCAGCGTATAGGTGGTCTGTTCGCCGTTGCGGCCACAGGTAGGCGTGGCGCCAAGTTGGTTCAGCTGCATGCAGAGAGCCGCATTCCCGGGATTAGCGGCATACTGCGAGATCAGCCTGTGCCCCTGCGTTCCTACAAACGCGAGGGTTAATACCGTGGATTTCGAAAGCTCACGCTGGATGGTGAGATTGTAGTCCTCAGCGTACGGCAGACGGTTGTGGATGTCGTATCCGGGGGAAGCGGAAAGGGGTAAATAGACCGAGTAATCAAGCGTTTTATTCGCGGGACTGCCCGGAGTTGGAAACGTAAAGGGAAAGCGCTGCCCTTGAGATGAGCCGTCGGAGCGGGTTTGAAATGGTTGATCGAACATGACGGACTGCGGGCTGACCCAATACAATCCGAACGGGGCATCGCCCACTTCATAAAACAGATTGAGGTCCTCGATGGAGGTGTAATAGATTCCGAACGCGGCTCGGATACTGGTTTTGCCGGGACCGCCCGTGATCTTACCCATAATTCCATCTGTGAAATTGGGTGAGTAGGCCATACCGATGCGCGGAGCGAAATTATTGTATCGAGTGGGCGCGAGCGTACTTGGAATACCGGGATCTCCGGGGACCACCCAGCCTTTTGGAGCGGTCGGGAATTGGGTGGACTGCAGGCCCGGGACAATTGTCTCGATCTTTCCTTGCGTGTCCCACCAAGGCATGCTGACCTCCCAACGCAAGCCGATATTGAGCGTGAAATTGGGTTTTATCTTGTATGCGTCCTGGATATAGAGGCCCCCGTAGCGAGTACGCGAGTCAAGGAACTGCTGACTGCACTGGTTGTAACTCACCGGGGCTCCGATGAGGAAATCAGCAAAATCGACCCCGGTTTCGCTGCCGTCGAAGGTGAAATCTCCGTTCGGAGCGCACGTGTTGCGCTCGTTGATCTGCAAGTATCGGAACTCGCCACCGAATTTCATGGAGTGCTTACCCATGACTTTCGAGAAGCCATCGGAGAACAGCCAGGTGTTGTTTGGCTGGAAAGTAGTCAGAGTGGGAACGCCGATGGAAAAGCTATTGAAGTAAATAGGAGGCACGGTCTGCGGAAAGCTCGTTGGGCCGGAAGAAATAATACCCAATGTACCGGCGCCGGTCACGAAGCCGAGATCCGCCAACTTGGCGAAGCCCCCGGTGGGTTGGTCGGTCGTGGTCGAGGTGCGGAAGAAGCTGACCCGGAACTCGTTTACCTGGGTCCCGCCGAACGTTTTTACGTTGCTCATGACAATCTCTTGCGCGCGCGTAGGAGTAGTAGAGGGGAAGCCGGGAACGCTGGCGGCGCCGGACGGGATGGAATTGTCAACCGTCGAATCGTCAAAGTGGTAGTAAAAAAACCAATTGCCTGTTTTTTCGTTTATGAAATCCACTCGCTGGCCGATCTTGTCGTCGTGGACTGCATTCTTTTCGCTTGAGTTGCTGTATGTATCCGCTCCCAGATTTGGCACGGGGATATACGGCAGAATTCCGACGGCGGGCTTGGAGAAGGCGCGCTGCGGAATAGTGCCGCCGGGAAAAACGCAATCGACGGTGCTCGCGCAGCCACCATACGGCTCACCGTTCTGGACGGTGTAGCCGAGCCGCTGCGACAATACCTGCGCCCAATAGTCTCCGTTCACCACTGTCGAGTTGCCGTTCGCATCGGTGAACGCACTGGGATCAAAATGACCGGCACGCTGGTCTACAGTGGGCAGCGATACCACGCCGGTGCTCGCGCCTTGGACCTGGAGCGTACGTTGATAATCGGTAAACCAGAAAAGCTTGTTCTTGATAAACGGACCGCCAAAGGCATATCCAAATTGATTGCGGCGCAATTCTGCTTTGCTCGGGTCGAAGAAGTTACGAGCGTCGAATTTGTCGTTTCGGAGAAATTCGAAAACAGCGCCGTGAAAGCCGTTTGTGCCCGACTTCGTGATCGCATTCATGACGCTGCCGCTGAACTTCCCGTATTCGGCGTCGAAGCTGTTGGTAATCAGCCGGAACTCTTGAATCGAATCCAGATTCGGGATGAGTCCGGCTCCGTTATTTCGACCTTCGCTCACATCGCCGCCGTTGACAAGAAACGCGTTTGCTGTTTCCCGCTGACCATTTACGGAGACATTGCCGGACGACAAGATGCCAGAAACGGGACGATCCTGTTGGATAGACTCCGATGTTACGGGCGCGACGCCGGCTTGCAGTCCCAGCAGGTCGACGAAACTGCGGCCGTTCAACGGAAGCGAAAGTATCTGCTTCGTATTAACGACCTGTCCGAGCTGGGTGCTTTCCCTTTCCACTTGAACGGCGTTCGCTTCCACGCTTATCGTTTCTCTCACCGTACCCACCTGAAGAGCGACGTCCACGCGCAGCTCGTCGTTCACTTGTAGCCGGATTCCGGTTGTGATGAACTGGTCGAATCCAGTCGCCGTCGCGACGACTTTGTAGTTGCCGGGAGGCAGCGCAAGAAAGCGATATTCGCCGTCGGATCCCGAAACAACTTCTCGCACAAAGTTTTTTTCGATATTTGTCGCGGCTACGTGAGCTCCGGAAACAGCGGAGTTCGAGCTATCGTGTACCGTGCCTAAAATGGTGCCGGTGACATCGGCCGAAAGATTCGCCGCGGTGCAGACGGCGATCAGGATGGAAAGGAAAAATGTCCTGTCCCTCATGACTAGACCTCCCTACGGAGTAATCTCCAGATACTAGCGAAGCGGGAAGGTATCTGTCAATCGGACGAGCGCCTGAGCCACCTAAGGTTTGCGCGTGAAAATCAAAGTGCCGAAGTGCTCGGGCACGTGGTTCGGATCGCGATTCTGAACGCATGTCGGTTGCCAGCAGATAAAGTGTCTTTGAGAATCGGGGCCCAGGCCGTCAATTCGATATAGGTTCAGGCGCCATTTCGTCCCATCTTGAACTGGCATGCTACTGATCGACGAAAGAGGGATTCGGGCGGCGGCATACCAGATCTTTTGCGGTTCGTCGATGCGCGCCATCGTCTGCCAGCCAGAGCTCCAACTGCGGTCATGGCGGGGGTGGTCCAAATCGATCGCGAGATCGATCCAGTCGCCCGTCGGCGCTATTTCGAACTCGCGATAGTGGCGAATATTGGTCCAATCGTCGCCGAGAAACATCTCGACCACGTCCCTGTCCCAGAGGCCGACGCGCGGAGCATCATTCTTGGCCGGGACGAACAAGTTCAAGACGGTGTAGTGGCACCGAAACAGGAAATAAATATCGCTGTCGGTCCAGAGAGCCTGTATCTCAGTCTTGGTCTCCGGATAACGAATTTGCCGGCTGCAGTCTTTGTTCATAGACAGCAGCGCAGCTTTCTTCCAAACGTCAGACTCAGGATCGAGGGTGAGTTCGGGATGTCCAGCAGCATGCCGGATCGTTAGCGCCGCCATTGGCGTCAGAGCCACGCATGGCTCTTGTGCGTTCACTATGAGAGGAACTACGAAACTCAAGGCGGTTAAAAAAACAATCCGGGGGTTTCTGAAAGGCATGCACTTTGGTGTCGCTGTCAGTTCTATAATAATCTGCAACTCGTACACTGCTGTTCGCAAATGGAACGGAAGTGAGCGCTTTTGAATGAACAGAAATCAGTTCGCGATCGAGAAGACCACTGACGGGTAATCTCTCGCTCGTATTAGCAAATCTCTCAAATCGCCGTTGGTCAAACCGCCAGTTGTCCGAGACGCCGAATACGTCCGCGTGGATCAGCAAATATTACGCCATTACAGCGGAGCCATCGCAGGTCTTCCCGGCTCGCAAATGAAAGTGCTCGTAACCCGCGACATACGGGTTTGGTCCCGTTTGACACTTAGGGGCGCTGCAATACTCGACTAAATTTCAGATTAGATATATTCTAAATAGGTTTGTTCATGGACCCCGATGTGATCAAACGCTCCCTGGGAGGCAGCGGTCTGCGGAGCACTCCGCAGCGCTACGCTGTCATGGCGTTCTTGATGGGGCAAGCTGGGCATCCCACAGCGGCGGAGATCTTCGAAGCTGTTACCCGCGTCGATCCGCGCTCTTCCAGGGCCACGATTTATAACAATCTGCGCGACTTGGTGCAGGCAGGCTTGGTGCGTGAAGTGGCCATGGAGGGCCGTGCGGCGCGATTTGATGCGAAAGGCATGCGGCATCACCACTTCATCTGCGACCGCTGCGGCAATGTCGAGGACGTGGACTGGTATGACGTGCCCCGGCCTACCGCAGCCTCGCTCGGCAAACGGGTGCTTCGCGAATGCGAACTCATTTTCCGGGGGCTGTGCACCAAGTGCGCGCCCCGCGCTTCCGCTAAGTATTCGAATTCGAAGGAAAGGATAAAAGGATAAACAGATGGAAAAAGAAGTAGTAGAGGCAGCGGCGGCTGTCGGCAATAGTGGCCAAACGGTAACAGGCGCCGCGAAGTGCCCGGTAGCGCACGGAGCGCGCGGGCGCAGGAATCGCGAATGGTGGCCGGAAGCCCTCGACATCGCGGTTCTTCACCGGAACTCCAGCTTGTCAGACCCCATGGGCGATGGGTTCGACTATGCCAAGGCGTTTGAAAGCCTTGACCTCGACGCGGTGATTAAGGATCTGCATGCCCTTATGACAGACTCCCAGGATTGGTGGCCAGCCGATTTCGGCCATTATGGCGGGTTGATAATTCGCATGGCATGGCACAGCGCAGGGACTTATCGGATTACCGACGGCCGCGGCGGCGCTGGCGCAGGGCAGCAACGCTTCGCGCCGCTGAATAGCTGGCCGGACAACGCGAACCTGGATAAGGCGCGTCGCCTTCTGTGGCCCATCAAGCAGAAATATGGCGAGAAGATCTCGTGGGCCGACCTAATGATTCTCGCCGGCAACGTCGCGCTGGAATCGATGGGCTTCAAGACCTTCGGCTTTGCCGGCGGACGCGCCGACGTGTGGGAGCCCGAGGAGCTTTTCTGGGGTCCCGAAGGGACTTGGCTGGGCGATGAGCGTTATAGCGGCGAGCGTCAATTGGCCGAGCCGCTCGGCGCGGTTCAGATGGGCCTGATCTACGTCAACCCGGAAGGTCCGAACGGCAACCCGGACCCGGTCGCGGCGGCGAAGGATATCCGCGAGACGTTCTTCCGCATGGCGATGAACGATGAAGAGACCATCGCGCTGATCGCCGGCGGCCACACTTTTGGCAAGACCCACGGCGCCGGTGACCCGTCGCTGGTGGGGGCGGAACCGGAAAGCGGCGCCCTGGAAGACCAGGGCCTCGGGTGGAAAAGCAAGTTCGGCACAGGATTTGGAGCCGATGCCATCACCGGCGGTCCGGAAGTTACTTGGTCGCAGACGCCAACGAAGTGGAGCAATCTCTTCTTCAAGAACCTGTTCGAAAACGAGTGGGAGGTGACAACCAGTCCGGCGGGAGCGAAACAGTGGCGGGCCAAGAATGGCCAAGCAACCGTACCGGACCCGTTCGATAAGACGAAAAAGCGCGTGCCCACTATGCTGACCACCGATCTCGCGCTGCGCTTCGATCCGGCATATGAGAAAATCTCGCGGCGGTTTTACGAGAACCCGGATCAGTTCGCCGACGCATTCGCCCGCGCCTGGTTCAAGCTCACGCATCGCGATATGGGCCCGATCACGCGTTATCTCGGCCCCCTGGTGCCGAAGGAAACTCTGGTCTGGCAGGACCCGATCCCTGCGGTGGACCATCCGCTGATCGATGAAAACGATGCTGCTGCATTGAAGGCGAAGATCCTCGCCTCCGGCCTTTCGGTCTCTGATCTCGTTTCGACCGCTTGGGCGTCGGCATCGACATTTCGAGGCTCCGACAAGCGCGGCGGGGCGAACGGCGCACGCATCCGCCTTGCTCCCCAGAAGGATTGGGAGGTCAATCAGCCCAAGCAGCTCGCAAACGTGCTTGACAAGCTCGAAATCATCCGCAAGGAATTCGGCAAAAAGGTCTCACTTGCTGACCTGATCGTCCTGGGAGGAGACGCCGCAATCGAAAAGGCCGCGAAGGACGCTGGAGTCGAGGTGAAGGTACCCTTCACGCCGGGACGCATGGACGCGTCTCAGGAACGAACCGACGTGGCCTCTTTCGCTCCTCTGGAGCCCCGGGCTGATGGCTTCCGCAACTACATTAGCGGCAGGACCCAGTTCATGCAGCCGGAGGAGGCCCTGGTGGACCGCGCGCAGTTGTTGATGTTGACCGGCCCGGAAATGACGGTCCTGCTCGGCGGACTTCGCGTGCTCGGCGCGAATGCAGGCGGTTCCAAGCACGGTGTCTTCACTGGGACGCCCGGAGTTTTGACGAACGAGTTCTTCGTCAACCTGCTGGACATGCGCACGCAATGGCAGCCGGCCGCCGGTCAAGAAGGTTTGTACGAGGGCCGCGACCATAAGACGAACGCGCTCAAGTGGACCGGAACACGCGTCGACCTGATCTTCGGTTCGCACTCGCAACTGCGTGCCTTCGCAGAGGTCTATGCTTGCGCGGGATCGAAGGAGAAGTTTGTGAAAGACTTTGTGGCCGCATGGAACAAGGTCATGAACCTGGATCGCTACAACCGCGCCCGGCCTAGTGAGAAAACAAAAGCTGTCCTTGTGTAACGTGTTGTTTGGATCGGCAAACGCGAACGTCAGTTTTGGGCGCGCGTGCGGGCCCGGCTCACGCGCCGGGCCCCCGGAACAGTGCTCGGCACGATTCCTTCATTTGGCCGTAACGCGCATCTCGTCAACGTGCCAGCGCGCACGTTCAATCAACGCAATGCCGACCATTCGTCAAAGTGGATCCACATGACGGAGTCCGCGCGGCCTGTTTCTAACGACTGTTATGTCCGGATGGCGCGTAAGAACTAAGCCGCTAGCGCGGCGGACGCAGCTGCGTGGTGGTTTGAAGCAGGGATAGCGGTACATATCGGTGTCACAGAGAG
>Ga0193753_10002124_pt1 | contig 16081 bp, 15 predicted proteins | sample H1c2metaG_FD_144925 | JGI IMG/M metagenome (GOLD analysis project Ga0193753, IMG submission 144925) | Soil microbial communities from a riparian zone of the East river system, Colorado, United States - H1c2 | ecosystem: Environmental > Terrestrial > Soil > Riparian zone | place: USA: East... | reverse complement strand
TATTGGCGGCTGGTGGAATCGATCCGACGTCGCCGCCAATACACTCGATTCGCGTAAGGAACCTCTGTGAGCACCATGGATACTGCTAAACCTAGGGCGATGATCAAACCGATCTTGATCATGCTGATCGCCGTCATCGTGGTGTTGGGCTTGGTCTTTGGCTGGCAACGTATCGGCGCCTCGTTCGGCAAGAAGTTCATGGATGCCGCCGCCCATGCGCCGCAGACGGTCTCGACCATTGAAGCCGCTGCTTCGGACTGGCAGCCCTTCATTCAATCGACCGGGACCTTACGCGCGGTGCGCGGCGCCGATCTGTCCGCGCAGGCATCGGGCGTGGTCGATGAAATTGCCTTTGAGTCGGGCAACGACGTTGCGGCCGGCAAAGTGCTGTTGCGCCTCAAACCCAACGACGACTATGCCAAGCTGCAGCAATTGCAGGCGGCGGCCGAACTCGCCGAGCAGACCTACAAGCGCGATCAGGAACAATTCGCCGCGCAAGCCATCAGTCAGGCCAATATCGACACCGACGTGTCGACGCTGAAATCGGCGCGGGCGCAAGTGTCCGCGCAGCAGGCGCTGATCGAGGAGAAAATTGTCAAGGCGCCCTTCGCCGGGCGCTTGGGCATCCGCCAGGTCGACATCGGTCAATACCTCACCGCCGGCACCGCAGTTGTGACGCTCCAGGCGCTCGACCCGATCCTGGTCGACTTCTACGTGCCGCAGCAGGCCCTCGCGCAGCTGAAAATTGGGCAACCGGCCGCAGCGACTGTGGATACCTACCCGCAGCAGACATTCGAGGGGACCATCGAATCCATCAACTCCAAGGTCGATTCGAGCAGCCGCAATGTCCAGGTACGCGCCGCCCTGCACAATGCCGAGCGGCGCCTGGTCCCGGGAATGTTCGCCAACGTGCGCATTCAGTTTGGCGAGAAAAATGCGCAGATCACGCTGCCGCAGACAGTCGTCACATACAACCCCTTCGGCGACACCGTGTTCGTGGTGGAGAAAAACGGCGTCGACGACAAGGGCAATGCGCGCTTGGCCGTGCAGCAGCGCTTCGTCAAATTGGGAGAGACGCGCGGCGATCAGGTTGCGGTCTTGAGCGGCGTCAAAGCCGGCGAGACCATCGTGAGCGGCGGCCAGATGAAGCTGCGTAACGGCACGGAGGTGGCCATCAACAATGCCGTGGTCCCGCCGAACAACCCCAACCCAAATCCCCCGAACGAATAGGCTCATTTACTCGTGAATTTCACGGACATATTCATTCGACGGCCGGTATTGGCGTCTGTCGTCAGCCTCGCCATCCTGGTGCTGGGCCTGCGATCGTTCACTTCGCTGCAGGTGCTTGCATACCCGAAGACTGAAAACGGCATCGTAACGATCTCAACCGCCTATCCCGGTGCGGACCCCGAGTCCATCGCCGGATTCATCACGACGCCGATCGAGACGGCAGTGGCGCAGGCGAACGGCATCGACTACATGACTTCCGTGAGCCAAAGCAGCGTCAGCACGATCACGGTCAACCTTCGGCAGAACTACGACACCGCCAAGGCCGCGAGCGAAATCAACATCAAGGTCAATTCGATCTTGAATCAGCTGCCCTTGGGCGCACTGCAGCCGACGATCACCGTCAAGGTCGGACAGACGACCGATGCCATGTATATCGGATTTCGCAGCCAGACCCTCGCCTCGAATCAAATCACCGATTACCTGACCCGCGTCGTCGTGCCGCAACTCCAGGCGGTCGCGGGCGTGCAGACCGCCGAAATCATCGGCGGCCAGACTTTCTCGCTGCGCGCCTGGCTCGACCCGAAAAAGCTGGCCTCGTACGGACTGACTGCAACCGACATCTCCGCGGCCTTGGGAAACAACGACTTCATTTCCGCGGTCGGCAACACCAAGGGCGAAATGGTGCAGGTGACGCTGACCTCCACCAGCAATCTGCATTCCCTGAAAGAATTCCAGGACCTGATCGTCAAACAGATCAACGGCAGCAACATCCGCTTGAGCGATGTCGCCGAGGTGACGTTGGGGGCGGACAGCTACGAGGCCAAAGTACGTTTTGATGGCAAGAACGGCGTCTTCGTCGGCATCCAAATCGCCCCGACGGCGAATCTTCTGACGGTCATACAAGGCGTGAGGGCAAAGCTTCCCGAGATCAAATCGCAGCTGCCCCAGGGCTTGGAGGTCAACGTCGCCTATGACTCGACCATATTCGTCAATGCCTCCATACACGAGGTTGCGGTCACGTTGATCGAAGCCCTGGTCATCGTCATGCTCGTCATTTTCGCGTTTTTGGGCTCGCCGCGTTCGGTGCTGATTCCGGTGGTGGCCATCCCGCTCTCGTTGGTGGGCACGCTCGCGATCATGCTGGCGCTGGGATTTTCCATCAACCTGCTCACCCTGCTGGCGCTGGTGCTGGCGATCGGCTTGGTCGTCGACGACGCCATCATCGTCGTCGAGAACGTGAATCGGCATTTGGAGGAAGGCAAGCCGGCGGTTGCCGCGGCCATGCAGGCCGCGCGCGAACTCGCCAATCCGATCATCGCCATGACCGTGGTGCTGTTGGCGGTGTACATTCCCATCGGCTTTCAGGGCGGCCTCACCGGCGCGCTATTTACTGAATTCGCCTTCACGCTGGCGGGCGCCGTGACCGTTTCCGCGATCATCGCCCTGACGCTCTCGCCCATGATGTCCTCGCGCCTGCTGCATCCCCATCGAGCCGACAAGCAAGATTGGGAAAGCCGCATCGTCAATTTCATCGACACGCGCTTCGAGCGCTTCCGCGCCGGCTATCAGCGGCGCCTCGAGACCAGTTTGCGCTATACGCCGGTCACCGCGTTGTTCGTGGTCATCATCATGGTCAGCATTTTTCTCCTGTATCGCAGCGCGCGCAGCGAGCTTGCGCCGCAGGAGGACCAGGGCTTCGTGCTGGCGCAGCCCACTTCCGCACCTGATGCGACCTTGCAGCGCAAACTGGTTTCCGGCGATCAAGCCTTCGACGTCATCAAGGCCCAGGCGGGGATCATGTCGATATTCCAAATTGACGCGCCCGGCCAATCCTTTATCGGCGTGCCGCTGGTGCCGCGCGGCGAGCGCAAGCTTGGTTCCACGGAGATTCAAAATGTCCTGCAGCAGGACCTCAATAAACTGCCGGCGCAGAAATTCGGCGTATTCCAGCAACCCTCGCTGCCCGGGGCGTTCGGGCTGCCGGTGCAATTCGCCATCAAGACCACGGAACCTGCGGCACGCTTGAACGAGGTGTCGCTCGCCTTTCTCGACACCGTCATGAAAAGCGGCATGTTCATGTTCATCGACAGCGACCTGAAAATCGACGCACCGCAGTCGGTGATTGAGATCGACCGCAACAAGGCATCCCAATTGGGATTGACGATGAGCCAGGTGGGCGCGGCGCTCGGCAATTTGTTGGGCGGCGGCTACGTGAACTACTTCAGCATGCAAACCCGCTCGTACAAGGTGATTCCGCAGGTCGACCGGCTATCCCGCCTGAATCCGGATCAGCTGCTCAATTACCCCATTGCGACCATCAATGGCATCCCCGTGCCCCTTTCCACGATCGCGACCATCCGACGGGAGACGGTGCCTGAAACGCTGAACCACTTTCAGCAACTCAATGCCGCCACGTTGGCGGGCGTGCCGACCATCGGGGTGTCGCAGTCGGAAGCGCTCAAATATCTACAGGACCTGGCTGCACGAACCCTGCCGCAAGGCTATTCGGTCGATTATGGCGGTCAGCTGCGCCAGTACTTGGCGGAATCCGGCGGCGTCATGGCGACGTTCGGCTTCGCGATCATCATCGTGTTCCTGGCGCTGGCGGCGTTGTTCGAAAGCTTTCGCGACCCTCTGGTCATTCTCATCTCCGTGCCGCTGTCGATCGCGGGGGCGATGATTTTCATCGCCTTGGGGCTGCATGGCGCATCGCTGAATATCTACACCCAGGTCGGTCTGGTGACGCTCATTGGCTTGATCAGCAAACACGGTATCTTGATCGTGGAGGTTGCCAACGAAGAGCAGCACAGCGGCAAGTCCAAAGCGGCGGCCATCGTCGCGGCCGCATCGGTGCGGCTGCGACCCATTTTGATGACGACCGCCGCAATGGTCCTGGGTGTGGTGCCGCTGGTGTTTGCGAGCGGCGCGGGCGCCGCGTCGCGATTCGCCATCGGGCTGGTGATCTCCACCGGCCTTGCCATCGGCACCTTGTTCACCTTGTTCGTCGTGCCAGGCGTCTACATGCTCATCGGAGCCGATCACTCGGCTCACACCAACGAAGAACCCGCGAATCTTTCCGCGGCATAGGGCCAAGCCATGCTAATTCAATAAGATAGCGTTGATACGTTAGTAGATTTCTAGAAAAAGCGCCGAAGCCGCTCCGCAAAGCCGGAGTGAACGCAATTCAAATGTTTGACAAAATCCGCGTTGCGTTTCTGCGATTGTCTTGTATATTCCCATCGCAGAGTCTTGATTTACCAAGACTCCGCGGAAGGTAGCAGCCTCGAAACCACTTTAGGTTTGCGTCTTTGGTTCACCGTGGGGCTTTATGATCAGCGCTTGGGAATGTTTCCACTTTGCGACGCTCGAATTGGTTCGATCGACACCGATCAAGCAGCGTTTGGTCTGCGCCTACCGTAGGTATCTTGCATCTCTGGCCGTCGAGGATGTTCCGAGCGAAGTCCGCGAGCCGTACTCCCAAGTCATGCGCAGCCTGTGCGGCGTCCAACCCTTGCGCGGCGAAGACGCCGTGGCCGCTTCGGTGCGCAAAATGTCGAACCAGGAAGCGGACGAGTGTGCGGCGCAGATCGTCGAGATTTTCGGCCTCATGTGCAAGGCCCATCACGGTGCGCCACGCGGCGCCACCGTGGTTCAATTGCATTCCGTAGAGCGCACAGCGGAAGAGTTCGCCCCGCCCGCCTTGATCGCCAACAACTAGAGCCTGATCAGTCGAGCTTAAAGTCGATCGTGTCCCAGCGCGTCGTTTCCTGATGCCGCGCCTGACGGCGCAGAGCGTCGATCAGATTTCGTTCATTCCATGCGCTCACTTCATCGGCAAGATCCTTGATGGCCTTGGGTAGAGGTTCCGTGGAACCAAAGTTCTCCATCGCCACGATGGGCCGATCGGCCGCCTTCGCGAAATTCATCTGAAACAGCACCAGTTCCGGGGCAAGGCGATACACCCCCGGCAGCACCACAACCACCTCGCAGGGCGCGATTTGCCGGCGCAGATCTTCGCGCTGCGACTCCTTGTCGATCGGTTGCTTGGCCTGCGGCTGACTGGTGTTGTGATAGTAAAAAGTACCAGAGGCCTCCAGATACTCGAACACGCGCGTGTAGTCGTCATTCTCCACCCAGGCGTGGGTGACGAACAGGCGGATGGGATTGGCCGACATGTGGATAGTGTAACTTGACGAGATCCAAGCGCGAAGCATCGCCTGCCGGATACAATGGCTGGTGCGATTGTTGGTTTACAATATACGTTATGCCACCGGGACCGGGCCCGCTTTTCACCTTCCGGTGCCGGGAGCCGGCTACCTTCGCTCCAGCCGGCAGGTCTTGGCCCGCATCACCCAATTCATCAAGGAGCAGGATCCGGACGTCGTCGGGCTCATCGAGGTCGACACCGGCTCGATCCGGACCGGAATGGTCAACCAGGCGGACTTCATCGCGCGTTCGCTGGGGCATTATTCGACCTATGAGTGCAAGTATGGCGTTTCATCGGTCAATCATCTCGTGCCCATCGTGCGCAAACAGGCCAATGCGTTCCTGGCTGCGCCCCGCGTCCGGGGCGAGCGATTCCATTACTTCGACACCGGAATCAAACGGCTCATCATTGAATTGGAACTCGATGACATCGCGATTTTTTTGGTGCATTTGTCCTTGAAGTTCAGGCATCGGCAATATCAGTTGCGCTACCTGTATGATCTGGTGCGCAAGACCGCCAAGCCCGTGATCGTCGCCGGAGACTTCAATACCTACTGGGGCGACCATGAACTCTATCTGTTCACGCAAGCCGCTGGTTTGAGCAGCGCCAACACCGAGGGGTTGTTTTCCTACCCGAGCCGCAGCCCCCGCAAGGAGCTGGATTTCATCCTGCACAGCGCGCAAATCCAGGTGAACCGCTTCGAAATTCCGGATGTTCAATTCTCCGATCACCTGCCCTTGATCTGCGATTTCACGATCCTCACTCCCGTTCAACGCGCCGCATGAGCAACTGGTCATTAGTGGTCGACGCCGACCGAATCGCGTGGCTTACCTGCGACATGGCGGGCGGCTCGGCCAATGTGCTGTCGGCGGACATGGTGCGTGAGCTTGCGGCGAAGCTTACGGAAATCGCTGCGCTGCGCCCGCACGGCCTGATCGTGCAGTCGGGCAAGGCAAGCGGATTCATCGCCGGCGCGGACATCAAGGAATTCGTGAAGATCAGCACCCCTGCGGAAGGCTACGAACTGATCCGCGCCGGTCAGTCCGTCATGCAGCAGCTCGAGGACCTGCCCTGTCCGAGCGTGGCTGCCATCCGTGGCTTCGCCTTGGGCGGCGGACTGGAATTGGCGCTCGCCTGCACCTACCGGATCGGCGCCGATGACGCCGCGCTTTCGTTGGGACTGCCCGAGGTGCTGCTCGGTATTCACCCCGGGTTCGGCGGCACGGTCAGAAGCGTTCAGCGCATCGGCGTGCGCGCGGCGCTCGAACTCATGCTCAAGGGCAGGCCTTTTCGCGGCGCGCGGGCCTTGAGCACGGGGCTGTTGGATGCACTCGTGCCGCCTGCCGAGCTTGCCGCCTCCGCCAAGTCTCTGCTGCTGCGCCGTCCCTCCCCGAGACGGCCTCCGCTTCTCGACACGTTCATGAACCTGGGTGCCTTGCGGCCCCTTGTCGCCAAACGAACCGAAGCGACCTTGAGGGGCACCGTGCGCCGCGACCACTACCCGGCCCCTTATGCCATCGTCGACCTCTGGCGGCGCCATGGCGCGGCGGGCGCGCATGCATACGAAGCCGAGGCGCGTTCAATCAGCGAATTGATGTGCACACCCTCCTCGCGCAATCTGGTGCGCGTATTTCTGCTGCAGGATCGGCTGAAAGGTCTCGGCGCGGCATCCAGTGCCGATTTCAAGCATGTGCACGTCGTCGGCGCCGGCATCATGGGCGGCGACATAGCCGCGTGGTCGGCGTTTCGCGGCATGACGGTCACGCTGCAGGACCGCAGCGAAGAATTGATTCAGCCGGCGTTGCACCGCGCCAAGGCCTTCTTCGAGAAGCGCCTCAAAGATCCGGCAGCGGCTGCCGCCGCACTCTCCCGGCTGAAAATGGATGTCAAGGGCGATGGAGCTGCCGGTGCCGATGTCGTCATCGAAGCCATATTTGAGAACATCGAGGCGAAGCAGTCGCTGTATGCGACTCTCGAAGCCAAGCTCAAGCCGTCCGCGATCCTCGCCACCAATACCTCGAGCATTAGAATCGAGACCTTGAGCGAAAAACTGGCCGACCCCAGCCGGCTGATCGGTATTCACTTCTTCAATCCCGTGGCGCAGCTGCAGCTCGTTGAAGTCGTGCAGGGGGCGAATACCCGGATGCAAGTGCGGAATGATGCACTGAAGTTCACCCGCAAACTCGACAAGCTGCCCTTGCCCTGCAAGAGCGCTCCGGGCTTCGCGGTGAATCGCATTCTGACGCCCTACGTGAACGAGGCATTGTTCGCGCTCGAATCCGGGATACCGGCGGAGGTCATCGATCGCGCCGCGGTGCGCTTCGGCATGCCGATGGGTCCGATCGAGCTGACCGACGTCGTCGGTCTGGATATATCTCTGCACGTCGGTCAGGTCTTGAGCGCGGCCTTCCATCGAGAGATTCCGCAGAGTTTGGTCAAGCTGGTGGAGCAGAAAAAGCTTGGGCGCAAGAGCGGCGAAGGTTTTTATCGCTGGCAGGACGGCAAGGCGCAGAAGAACAAAATCGAGAACGCCGCCATACCGGCAGATCTGGAGGACCGCCTGATATTGCCCATGCTCAATGAAGCGGTCGCCTGCCTTCGCGAGGGTATTGTCGAGGATGCCGATTTACTGGACGCAGGCGCGGTATTTGCGACTGGTTTTGCGCCTTTTCGGGGCGGCCCGCTGCAATATGCGAAGGACCGCGGTGTGCAAAATGTTGTACAACGTCTAACAGAGCTTGCAGATCGCTACGGAGAACGCTTCCGCCCGGACGCCGGATGGGGCGATATTTCCGCCTAGCAGCCATCCGATGTGAACCACTGCAGGCCTGCGCCAAGGCCGCGTATGGTAGGATTCGCAGGCAAAATCATAGGGTTGAAAGCTTAGAGGCAGAAGAATTTTTTGATGGACGAGCGACCGGTTGACCTTGCTATTTTGAAGACTTTCTCGCCGCTTGACGGCCTGAAGGCCGAAAATCTGCACGCGCTTGCCCGCAAAACGGTAGTGCGCGAACTCGCCGCGGGGCGTGTGCTGTTCAAGGAAGGCGATACTGACAAGCGCACCTATTATCTGGTGAGCGGCCAGGTCGAATTGCGGGCGGAAGAGCGCGTCATGGGCGTGATCAGATCGGGTACGCCGGAAGCACGCGCGGCCCTCGCGCCAGGATTGCCGCGAAAGTTCACCGCGCGCGCCGGGATGGACATTGAATACATCATGATCGACAGCGACCTGTTGGATGTGCTGTTGACATGGGACCAAACCGGTCAGTACGAGGTCGCCGAGCTTCGGGGCGACGGGTTGGATGTCACCGGCGACTGGATGACGACGCTGCTGCAGACCAAGGCATTTCACCGCATTCCACCGGCCAACATCCAGGCCATTTTCATGCGCATGCAGCGCATCAACTATCGCGCCGGCGATATCGTCATCAAACAAGGCACCGAGGGCGACTTCTTCTATGTGGTGGTCGCCGGCAAATGTGTCGTGACGCGCGAGACCCCGCTGAACAAGGAAGGCATCAAGCTCGCGGAGTTGGGACCCGGCGACAGCTTTGGCGAGGAGGCGCTGATCGCGGAGGCCAAGCGCAATGCCACCGTGACCATGTTCACCGATGGCACGCTGATGCGCCTCGGCAAAAATGATTTTCAGACGCTGCTCAACGAGCCCTTGCTGCAATGGGTCGATCAGCAGAAGGCGCGCGAGATCGTCGCGAGCGGCGGCAAATGGCTCGATGTGCGGCTTCCGAGCGAATTTCAAAATTTCCGAATCGACGATGCGGTGAATATTCCGCTGTATTTCATCCGGCTGAAGATCAATGCCTTGGACAAGAACACCCAATACGTCGTGTGCTGCGACACCGGTCGGCGCAGTTCCGCGGCCGCGTACATCTTGAGCGAGCGCGGCTTCGAGGCGTATGTGTTGAAGGGCGGACTGGCCGCAAGCGAAGCCGCCCGCTCCCGCAGTGCCTGATCCCGCGCCCGGACCGGAGAAGGGCAAGGACTTAAGCCTCTTCACCCCGACGCCGAAGTTCGAATACAAGGCGCCGTCGCTGCTTTGGGAATATCGCTATCTTGCGATTTTTTTCGTGCTCGCGATCCTCGCCGGTTCCGTTTTTATTTTTCGTGCGCCGCACAAGCCGCCCGAGGTTGCGCCGCCGCCCTCTTCGTCGCCCGTGTACATCGAACCGATTCCGGAGCGCCCGCCTTCGAGCGCGCGTTAAGGAGCCTGACCGAATGCTCCGCTCACATGGTGTGGGTGGGCTTGTCGCCGCCGAGCGCGCCGGCCAGATAGTTCTCGATTTTCTTCTGGGTGTTGCCGCGGTCTTGGTCGCTGAATTGCACGCCAATCCCCGCCGTACGTTTACCCTGGGCGCCTTTCGGGGTCATCCATATCACGCGTCCGGCCACCGGCAGCTTTTCTTCCTCGCCCATGAGATTCAAGAGCATGAAGACTTCATCGCCCAACCGATAGTTGCTGTTGGTCGGAATGAACAAGCCACCGTTCTTGACGAATGGCATGTAGGCGAGATACAGCGCGCTCTTGTCCTTGATGGTAAGCGTCAGCAGACCCGGTTTATTGCTTGGACTTCTCAATTCCTATGATTCCCGCATTGACTCTCACTTCGAAAGCGCCATTCGACCGCCGACCAGCAACGCTTCGAGCGCCAATTGCTGATTCATGCCTGTCGTGGCGAGACGCCTGACATCTCGGGCTGCATCTAGAAGCTCGAATAAGGCCCTTATCTTGGGCTTAAGTAAAGCGGCAGGCAAGCGGACCGGTTCCGCAGTTTGATGCGAAGACCCTGCTCCCATGGACGCTTCTACTCGCTGTGTGATCCAGTTCTCAAGCCAAGCGACACGCACGCCCGGGTAGGACCGGATCCACCGATCCGCAAGCAGCGTGATATCCACCGATCCATCTGCAAGCTCCGCCATGCATTGGCGCATGTCAGCATCGATCGCCGCCAAGCCGTCCGCGTCCAGCTGAAGCGCCAATAGCGGGGCTCCGCCGGCAAGCGAGAGCGCCGCCCTCCACTCCGTGGCCGACGAATGCGCCCGCAGCCATTCGATCGCCCCCTCGGCCGGCGGCGGCTTCAGGCTCAAGCGCAAGCAACGGCTGGCAATGGTTGCCGGCAGGCGGTGGTTGGGCCGTGCGAGCATGATGAGCACGGTGTCGGCCGAGGGCTCCTCCAAAGTTTTCAAGAAGGCGTTGGCGCCGTTGGCGTTCAATGCCTCCGCGTTCTCGATGACGCCGACCTTGTAACCGCCGCGATAGCTCTTTGTCGTCAGGGACTCGATGAGTTCGCGCACCTGGTCGACTTTGATCTGCTGTGCATCTTCTTCGAGGCGCACGGCATGCGCATCGGGATGGCTCTCCGCGCGCAGCAGTCTGCACGAAGCGCAGGCGTCGCAGGGGCGCTCGCCCGGCGACTCGCACAACGCCAGCGCGGTGATCCAATTTGCCAGCTGCTCCGCGCCCAGCCCCGGGACGCTCAACACCAACAACGAATGCGGCAAGCGGCCCGCATTGAAGGCGGCGCGAATCCTTTGCTGTGCGGCCTTCAGCCATGGCAGGGAGTCGGCGCTCAAGAAATCCATGATCGATCCTTGAGATGTTCAAGAATGCGGGCACCGACTTCCTCGACCGATTGGGTTGCATCCACCACGGCGATGCGGTTCGGCTCCGCCGCCGAGCGCGCACGATACACGCCGCGCACACGCTCGAAAAACTCGCTTCGTTCGTCTTCAAAACGATCCTGAACCGAGCCTGCGTTTCGTGCGGCGGCGCGCGCCATGGCGCGATCCACCGGCGCGTCGAGCAAGATCGTAAGATCAGGACGCCGCGTTCCCTGGACCATCCGTTCCAGTTCGCGGATTGGTTCGGCACTCATCTGCCGTCCGCCTCCTTGATAGGCGTAGCTCGCATCGGTGAACCGATCGCAAATCACCCACCGGCCCGCTTGCAGATTCGGTTCAATGTGATTGGCCAGGTGCACCGCGCGCGCAGCGAACATCAGCAGCAGTTCGGCCGTGGCCGGCAGCGGTTCATCGCGCGCGGTCAACACCACTTGACGGATGCTCTCTGCGAGCGGTGTGCCGCCCGGCTCGCGCGTCACCACATGCGCGATGCCGCGCGTATTCAAGGCCGCCGACAGTCGTGCCACCTGCGTGGTCTTGCCGACGCCTTCGATTCCTTCCAGGGTCACGAAGCGCGCCGCCGTATTCATTGTGCCGCCTTGCGTTGGTGCGCGACATAGGCGGCCACCGCGGCATTGTGCTGCTCGAGCGTGGCCGAAAACACGTGGCTGCCATCGCCTTTTGTCGACGCCACGAAGTAGAGGGCGTCTGTCTTTTCGGGACGCGATGTCGCCCGAATCGCCGCGGCGCCGGCCAAGGCGATCGGCGTGGGCGGCAGCCCGGCACGCGTATAGGTGTTGTACGGCCCGTCAGTGCGCAAATCCACGGTGTGAATATCGCCGTCGTAATTTTGACCGAGACCGTAAATCACGGTGGGATCGGCCTGCAGTCGCATCCCGATGCTGAGACGATGCAGATACAGGCCGGCGATCTTCGGCAACTCCTGCGGCAATCCGCTCTCCTTTTCCACGATGGACGCCATGATCAACAGCTCATTGGCGGAGTGCAGCGGCAGATCGGGGTCGCGATCCCGCCAGGCCGCCTCCAGCTCACGCAGCAGCGCCGCATGCGCCTGGCGCAGCAGTTCGACATCCGTCGTCCCTCCGATAAAGCGGTATGTCTCGGGCAGAAATTGGCCTTCCGGGTCCGTGCCCGCGCTGCCCAGTTTTGCCATGACATCGGCGCCCGGCGCCGCTGGACTCGCCTGTTCCGGCAAGGTGGATGCGATTTCCGGATTGCGACGCAATGCCTCGAGCATATCCTGTACCCGCCAGCCATCGACAATAGTGAACGAATGCAGCAATACCTGACCGTTCACCATTTTCATCAGCAGTTCGCGCGCCGTCGCACCCGGTTGGATTTCATATTCGCCCGCCTTGACGGCCGGCGCCAATCCCTTCCAGCGCGCATAAAAAATCCAGGCTTTGGGCTGCGCGACGACGCCTTGCGCCGCCAGTTCCGTTGCGACATGCGCAAAACTCGCCCCCGGCGGCACCTTGAAGCGCAGCGGCATCGACAGGCGCAGCGGCGTGTCCAGACTGCGCATGCCTGTCCAAACAGCCGTTGCGGCGGCCCCGGCGAGCAGCAACACGGCCACGAAAACAGCGATGCGCAAGGTGCGGCTCACAGCAAATCCAACCGCGCCCGGAACCGGCCGGCGGCATCCATGCAGGAGATCCGTACCGTTTCCGCAGAAGTCCGTTCAATCGCACTGACGGAGCGTATGCCAACCACTGCATTGCTCATGAAAATTTCCTCGGCCGACATCAAGTCTTCGCTGCGGATACGGCGCTGCTCGACCCGCAAGCCGACGCCCGCTGCATTTTCCAAGACCCAACGGCGCATGACCCCGGCCACCCCGCATCGATCCAGTATCGGCGTCGCCAACAGAGCGCGGCGCCTCACGAAGAGATTCGACATGGTACCGCAGACCCAATTCCCATCGGGGTCGCTCATCAATCCCTCCCAGACCCGCGCACTCCGCCACTCGGCTCGTGCCAGGACCGAGTCGAGCCGGTTGAGCGTCTTGAGGCCGGCAAGCTGCGCGTTCACGCTCACCGGCGTCGTGCACAGCCGCACACGCCCGACGGCGGCCGAGATCCCTTCAGGCGCGGCGTGCAACGTCGCGATGCGGGTGGTGTGTTCGTGCCCGGACGCTCGATAACCTCGCGGGCCGCTGCCGCGCGTCACGATCAGTTTGAGTATCCCATCGCTTCGGCCTGAGGCCATGCGCTCGAGTTCGCGGCGTAAATGAGCGCCTTCGGGGGCGGCTATCGCCAAGCGCCGGCAACCCTCCGCCAAGCGCTCCAGATGATAATCCAGCAGCCGGATACGCCGCTGCCGGACCCGCATGGTTTCGAATAAACCGTCGCCGTATTGCAGGCCTCGATCGCGATGATCCAGCATTGAGCGGCGCCGGCCATTCACCCATGCGCTCACCGGCGCACCGCCAATGCCCGCAGCAACCCTTCTGCCTTGGCGCGGGTTTCGGCCAATTCCTGCTCCGGAATGGAATCGGCGACAATGCCGGCGCCGGCGCGAAAGTTGACCGCGTTGCCCCGAGCGGTGAGCGTGCGTATCAGAATATTCAAGTCGCAGCTTCCGTCCCGATTCAGGTAGCCGATCGATCCGGTATACGCACCCCGTGCGCAGCCTTCCAGTTCAGCAATCACTTGCATGGTGCGAATTTTGGGGCATCCCGTGATGGTGCCCCCGGGAAACAAGGCTCTGATCACGTCGATGGGCGATGCACCGCTGCGCAGCCGGCCGCTGACGTTCGATACGATGTGATGCACATGCGCATAGCTATCCACGCTCATGTACTCGTCGACTTCAACGGATCCGCCGGCACAGACACGGCCCAGGTCATTGCGCTCCAAATCGATGAGCATGACGTGCTCGGCGCGCTCCTTTTCATTGTCCAGGAGTGAACGAACCAAGCGTTCATCCTCCGCGGCCGATGCGCCGCGCGGTCGCGTGCCCGCGATCGGGCGGGTCGACACGCGGTTGCCGTGCACCTTCACCAGACGCTCGGGCGAGGAGCAGAGCACCGCAAAATCGCCATGCCGCAGAAGGGCCGCAAAGGGGCTGGGATTGGCGGCGCGCAATCGCTTGTAAACGGCAACCGGGCTCACCGGGCTCGAGGCCTCTGCCCGCCATTGGCGCGACAAATTGGTCTGATACACATCCCCTGCCGCCGTGTAATCGAGCGCACGACGCACCGCTGCGAGGAACCTTTCCGGATCCTCCTCCTCGATTTGAAACACTGCGTCCGCAACGGGCTCCGACTGGCGCAGCGTTGCGACGCGGCGCTTGAACTCATCCAGCATCCCTTCGTAGCCGGCCTCGGCGAAGAGCCAAGCCTCGCCTGATTGGCGATCCCGCATCCACGCTGCCGGTGCTCGCAGCGCCAAAGCCACCATCGGATCGGAACTGCGCGGCATGCCTAAACAAGGTTCGATTTCAGACGCCAGTTCATAACCCAGATACAGAAGCCATCCCCCGGTGAAGGGGAATGGAAGCACTGCCTCGCGCGCCGATGCGCCCGGGCGCAACGTCTGCCACCAGGATTCGAGCGCGTTGAGAAAACCGCTCTGGCCGGCAAAAGGACCCGTGACGCCGCCGGCATCGAGCCGCAGGTGCTCGCCGGTGACGATGGGAAGGATGTCGTAGCGGGCACCGGCGCCCGACGATGCGGCCGCACCGCTCTCGAGTAGCCCCGGATACTGTTCCGGAAACCGATCGATGAGATCTAGCGGCTCAAATCCGGCGAAAAATGAGTGAACCGTTGGTGCCACCGAATCCGAATGAATTGGAGAGGGTGTATTGAAGCGACATCGGGCGCGCCGTATTCGGCACGTAATCAAGGTCGCAGCCCTCGCCCGGCTGGTGGAGATTGATCGTGGGCGGCGCCACCTGGTCGCGCAGTGCCAGGACGGAAAAAATTGCCTCGACCGCCCCGGCGGCGCCGAGCAAATGTCCTGTCATGGATTTTGTCGAGCTGACCGCGAGCTTGTCCGCGGCAGCGCCAAACGCGCGTCTGATGGCCAGTGTCTCCGCCCGATCGCCGAGTTCTGTCGACGTTGCGTGCGCGTTCACATACTGCACCTGATCAGGATTCAGCTTTGCGTCGGTGAGTGCTTTCGACATCGCCTTGCGCGCGCCCTCGCCGTCTTCCGGCGGCGCGGTCACATGATAGGCATCGCCGCTCATGCCAAACCCGACAATTTCGGCATATATCTTGGCGCCGCGCGCCTTGGCTTGCTCGTACTCCTCGAGCATCATCGCGCCGGCACCGTCGCCCATCACAAAGCCATCGCGATCCTTGTCCCAAGGGCGACTGGCGGCCTGCGGATCATCGTTCCGCTGCGACAGCGCTTTCGCCTGGGCGAAGCCGCTCATGCCGGTGGGACAAGTCGCCATCTCCGAACCGCCGGCCAGCATCGCGTCCACTTCGCCCCACTGGATCAGGCGCATCGCCAATCCCAGCGCATGCGTCGAGGTGGTGCAGGCGGTGGCGACCGCGAGATTGGGGCCGGTGATCTTGAAGAGAATGGACAAATGACCGCCCACCAGATTGATGATGCTGGCGGGGATAAAGAACGGCGATACTTTTTTCGGAGAGTGCGTCTCCATATATTTATCGTGCGCCACTTCAATGGACTCGAGGCCACCCATGCCCGAACCCATCAGGATCCCGACGCGCTCGGTATTCGCCTCGGTTACCTGGAGGCCGGAATCGCGCATCGCCTGTATCCCGGCGACAACCCCATACTGCATAAACGCGTCCATGCGGCGCGCGTCTTTTGGCGACATGTAGGATTCCAGATCCAGCTTTCTGATCTCCCCGCCGAAATGCGTGGGAAAGTTGCTCGTGTCGAAACGCTCGATCGGCGCGATGCCGCTGCGCCCGGCCAGAATGCTGGCCCAGGCGGTCACGACGTCATTGCCGACCGGCGAGACGATTCCAAGACCCGTGATGACGACGCGTCGTCATCACGGGTCTTG
>Ga0193753_10002122_pt1 | contig 16092 bp, 15 predicted proteins | sample H1c2metaG_FD_144925 | JGI IMG/M metagenome (GOLD analysis project Ga0193753, IMG submission 144925) | Soil microbial communities from a riparian zone of the East river system, Colorado, United States - H1c2 | ecosystem: Environmental > Terrestrial > Soil > Riparian zone | place: USA: East... | reverse complement strand
TTCTCGGTGGGGATGCGTTGCGTGCGCTTGCCGCCTAACAAGGCGAGCAGCCCGCGCTTGAGTCCGATGCTGATGCCGTGGGCGTCTATGCGAAGCAGACCGCCGCCTTTCCAGCGAAAGGCGTTCTCCGGGACTTCCAGCATTGCTGCGAGTCCCGCGGACCTTGCGAACCGGATGTCGAACGTCTGCGCCATGCCATCCCCCGGGATCGACGCTGTCGACGCTGACTATCCTCCTTCCTATGAGTCTTCGGAAGTGCAAACGCGGCGTCGCCGCGCGGTTCCGGAAATCGATGTCGGCCAGCGCTTCCATCGGAAGCGCATCGTCGCTCAGCGGACGGTGGACGCCATGCGCCGCTGGCGCTCGCCGTAACCGCCGCATTGCCAGATGGAGGCGTAGCGGCAGGCCGAGCGCAGCGGTGCTCGCAATCCGAGCGGACGCTTCTTCACCTTGCGCCGGGACATGGCATTGCAGACGGTGACCGGGCGCGTCGTCACAATGTCTTGCCGAGGTAACGCGCGACGCAGGCATCGCAGCCGCGAACCGCGATCGCGACGCCGAGTAAAGCGATGATGTTGAGCAGCGCGGACACGGACGCGAAGAACATGCCGTCGGTTCGCTCCCAGGCGAATCGCAACGCGAGCACGGTGCAGACCGTGAGCGCAATTCCCGCGACCAGCAACACCGGCCGCTTCCACTTGGTGATGGGCGGCGGGTCACCGAGCGTCATGTAGTTGACGAGCCCGCAGTACAGGCAGTTCTTGCAGCGCGAATGCATGGCGTAAATCTGCCATTCCGCGATATGACAGGGCGGAATTCGTGCACAGTTTCTTGTAGGAGTTCTGAGGGCAGGCGTTCCCGGTGCCATCCGCGCGCCAATTTGGGAAGGGTTTCGATGAAACCGGGGAGCTCAGGGCAGGCGCGGCATGCCCTGGGCATCGACGCTGTGCGCAACTCCGGCGCGCGTGAACAGCGCCGCGATGAACGCCTTCGGGTCGGGCACGCCCCGATCGAGCATGCGCGCGATGTCGCGGCTGAGGTCGGGTTTCCTCGACACCGCGTCCAGCGCCGCCAGCCATTCGGCGCGCGACACGATGCCGTCGACGCGGTTTGCATCGATGAGCTTCTTCACGAAGGTGAAGAAGGACCGGCCGGACGCGCTTTCGGCGATCAGTCCGAAGGCCGCGCCGCAGGCGTAGTAGGCGCGGACTTCGTTCCGCTCGCGCGCGGTCTCGACGCCGCGCCGGTACGAGAGGCCCACGCATTCTTCGATCGAGTTGTTGAAGTCCGTTCGCCAGTCGTAGCCGGGCTGTTCGAGCGCGGTGAGCCGCATGGCCAACAAGTCGGCGCCGCCTTCGGTGATCCACGCATCTTTCGCGTATTCGTAGGCCACCGTCTGCCCCAGCCAGAAATGCGCCGCTTCGTGCGCGATGAACTGCAGCCCCTCGATGCGAGCCGTCTCGTCCTCCGAAAGCACACCTGCGCCTTCGTAAGTGAGCACGATGAGCCCGGGCAGCACGCTGCCCGCACGGCTGGTCAGGCCCGGCGTCGGGCCCGCCCAGCTCAGCATGATGGTGGGCTTCATGCCGGGCGGCGGCCCCAACTCCTGCGTGTAACGCGCGAGCATGTCGGGAATGGCTTGGGCGAGCGTTCCGCGAATCCACTCCGGCAGCTGCGGATCGACGAAGCCCACCATGGCCGGCGTTTCGATGGGCTGCAGCGCTCCGAAGAAAACATACGCGTCCTTGTTGCCGGTTTCCGCGACGGCCAACCGCTTGCCCCGCATCCATACCGGCCCCGCCTGGTCGCGCAGCACATACGTAAGCTTTGCATCCGGCACGAACTGGTTGTTGAGATCGCCGGGCAGCTCCTTGACCGCGCGCACCGATGCCATCGGGAAGGTATCGAATTGCGCGACATACAACGCCACCGACCCATCGGTGAACTGCAGCGCCGGCGTGTAGTCGTCCTGCAGGCCTTTCGTGAACGGCGTGAAGCGGATGCGCACCTGGCGAGGTATGTCGCCCCGATCGGCGATCAGTACGTCGTACGAGCCGCGCTGCTCGAGCCGCACGCCGCGGGTCTCCACGGTCCAGCTCCTGGGCCGCCAGGATTTCAGATCGTCGCGCGCGACATCGGTGCGCGGGAATACCCAGACCGGGTACTCGCGATCGAATAGATAGTCCGCGGTCCACTCGCTGCCGCGGCGCGTGATCTCCACGCGTACCTGCGCCGAGCCCGACCACTCGGGGGTGCGCGCCATGGCCTGGCTGCTGGTGACGAACAGCAGCAACGCGAGGCAACTGCGGAGCATGAGAGGCGTCAGTCGATGAAGATCGTCGCCGGCTGCTCGAGCGAGTCCTTGAGCGCCTGGATCATCGAGGCCGCGTCGAAGCCGTCGACGAAGCGATGATCGAACGATGAGGAGAGATTCATCATGAGGCGGATCGTGACCTGCCCGTCGACCACCACGGCGCGTTCGATGGCCTTGTTGATGCCGATGATGGACACCTCGGGCATGTTGATCATCGGCGTCGAAGCGATGCCGCCGAGCTTGCCGAGACTGGTGATGGTGATGGTGGAGCCGGTGAGCTCCTCGCGCGGCGACTTGTTGTTGCGCGCAGCTTCGGCGACGCGGCGGATCTCGGCGGCGAGATCGTGCAGCGAGCGCGACTCGGCATTGCGCACCACCGGAACCTTGAGCCCTTGCGGCGTCTGCGTGGCGACACCCACGTGCACGGCCTTGTGCTTCACCAGCACGCCACGCGTGGAGTCGTACAGCGCATTGCACTGCGGAAATTTGTCGAGCGTGCGCGCCAGCGCCGCAACGATGAAGGGCAGGAAGGTCAACGGCGGGGCCGACGGTGGCCGGCGATCGTTGAGATGTTTGCGCAAGCCCTCGAGACGCGTGAGGTCGCACTCTTCCACGTAAGAGTATTGCGGGATGCTTCGCGCGGACTCCGTGAGGCGCTCGGCTATGACGCGCCGCAGCCCGATGATCTTGACCTCTTCCGTACCGTTACGCGGTGCATGCGGAGCGTTGGCGCGCGCGTTGATGGACGGCGGCGCGCCGCGCGCGGCTCCCGCGGCCAGCGCGGAGTCGATGTCACCCGGCTCGATGCGGCCCGCGGGGCCGGTGCCGGCGACGGTAGATAGATCGAGCCCGGCCTCGGCGGCGCGGCGGCGCGATGCGGGTGACACCATGACGCGCGAGGACTTGCCGTCGCCGTTGGCGCCATTGATGGCCGCGGCGGCGGCTATCTGTGTTTTGTCGTTGGCCTGCTTCTGCTGCGCGCCCGGATCCGGCGATGGCGCCGGCGTTTTCGCGGCCGGCGCATCGCCCGCGGCCGCGGAAGTGGCGTCGGTGTCGAAGACCACGAGCTCGGAGCCCACGGCCACCATGTCACCCGGCGCTCCCTGGATCGACAGGATGCGGCCCGTGACCGGCGCGGGCATTTCCACGGCGGCCTTCTCGGTCATGACTTCGCACATGACCTGGTCTTCCTGCACCAGATCGCCGGGCTTCACGTGCCAGGCAACCACCTCGGCGGAAACCGTGCCTTCACCCAGGTCCGGCATCTTGAAAACGTAGCGACTCATGACTCCCCCATCGCGGCTCGCAGAGCGAGCGCCACTCGTGCCTGACCGGGAAAATACTCCCATTCGAACGCATGCGGGTACGGAGTGTCCCAGCCGGCGACCCGCTGGATGGGAGCCTCGAGATACCAGAAGCATTCTTCCTGGATGCTGGCCGAGAGTTCGGCGCCGAAGCCGGAGAAACGCGTGGCTTCATGCGCGACCACGCATCGGCCGGTCTTTTTGACCGAGGAGCATATGGGATCGATGTCCAGAGGCGACATGGTGCGTACGTCGATGATCTCGGCGTCGATGTTGAGCTTCTTCGCCGCGGCCTCGCAGACGTACACCATGGTGCCGTAGGTGACGATGGTCACCTCTTCACCCGGCCGCACGATGTCGCACTTGCCGATGGGCACCTTGTAATGCCCCTCGGGCACGTTGCCCTTCGCATGCGTGCTCCACGGCACGGCAGGCTTGTTAGGGTCGCCGTCGAAAGGCCCGTTGTAGATGCGCTTGGGTTCGAAAAAGATGATCGGGTCGTCGTCTTCGATGGCCGCGATGAGCAGGCCTTTTGCATCGTAGGGATTGCTGGGCATCACCACTTTCACGCCGCAGATGTGCGTGAAGATGGCTTCGGGGCTCTGCGAATGGGTCTGGCCACCGCGAATGCCGCCGCCGCAGGGCGCGCGGATGACGACGGGTGAGGAGAAGTCGCCGGCGCTGCGGTAGCGGATGCGCGCGAGCTCGCTCGCGATCTGGTCGACCGCCGGGTAGATGTAGTCCGCGAACTGGATCTCGGCGACGGGCTTCAGCCCGTTCACCGCCATGCCGATGGCCGTGGCGACGATGCCGCCTTCGGAGATGGGCGAGTCGAGCACGCGGTGTTCGCCGTATTTTCTCTGCAGGCCGTCGGTGACACGGAACACGCCGCCGAAGTAGCCCACGTCTTCGCCCATCACGACCACCGACGGATCGCGCGCCATCATCACGTCCATGGCGGAGTTCAGGGCCTGGATCATGTTCATTTGCGCCATGACTCAGTCCACCTTCGCGACGAGACCGAGCTCGGCGTTGAGTTTGATCTCCTCGGCGAGCTGCTCGCTCTGCCGGCGCAGGTTCTCCGGGAATTCCTTGTAGACGTCCTCGAACATGAGATGGCGATCGAGCCTCGGGCCTTCGTTGAGCGCCCCGAACGACACGGCTTCCTTCCAGGCCGTGACCACCTGCGTGTCGAGCTCGGCGTGCAGCTCCTTGTGCTGCTTCTCGCTCCATTCGCCGCGCGCGATCAGGTGATTCTTCAACCTATCTACCGGGTCGCCGAGCGGCCAGTGTTCGTAATCGTCCTTCGGCCGGTAGCGGGACGGATCGTCGCTGGTGGAGTGCGCGGCCGCGCGATAGGTGACGAGTTCGATGAGCGTCGGGCCGCCACCCGTGCGTGCGCGCTGCGCGGCCCACTGTGTGACCGCGTACACCGCGAGGAAATCGTTGCCGTCGACGCGGATGCCGGCGATGCCATAACCCGGGCCGCGCGCCGCGAACGAGCGCTGCTCGCCGCCGGCCGTGCCCTGGAACGTGGAGATGGCCCACTGGTTGTTGACGATGTTCATGATGACCGGCGCCTGGTGCACGGCCGCGAAGATGATGCCGTGGTGGAAGTCGGCTTCGGCGCTCGAGCCTTCACCGATCCAGGTGCAGGCGATGTGGTCTTCGTTGCGGATGGCCGCGGCCATGGCCCAGCCCACGGCCTGGGGGAACTGGGTAGTTAGGTTGCCGGAGATCGAGAAGATGCGGCCGGCGTTCCAGTGGTACATGACCGGCAGCTGCCGGCCCTTGCACATGTCGCGTGTGTTCGAGAGCAGCTGGCACATGAGCTCGACCAGCGGCTTGCCGCGCACCATGTAGATGCCCTGCTGCCGGTAGGACGGGAACAGCATGTCGCCAGGCTGCAGCGCCATGGCCTGGGCCACCGCGACCGCCTCTTCCCCGAAGCAGCGCATATAGAAGGAGATCTTTCCCTGGCGCTGCGTGCGTTGCATGCGATCGTCGAAGATGCGCGTGAGCAGCATGTGGCGCAGGCCGACCTGCAGGTCTTCGGCCTCGAGGCGCGGATTCCACTGGCCCACGGCCTCGTGTTTGTCGTCCAGAACCCGGACAAGTCCTACGGACACTTCTTCCATGTCGCGCGCGCGCGCGTTGACGTCGGGCTTGTGGATAGCTCCCGCGGGCGAGAGCTCTACGTAGCTGAAGTCGGGTTTGTCGCCCGGCCGGGTGGGGGGCCGCGGAACGTGAAGTCTTGGCATGGCGCGGATGATAGCGCGCGCGGCAAGAGAGGGAAGGCGCGCCTGGGTCGCTTGACAGATCGTCATCCAAGCGACGCCCGACTGATTAGTTTCAGCTGAAACTGATCACGCCGGCTTCAGGACCATGAGAAACAACGCGACGAGCGGCGCCGCCGTGGCGATGGCTCCCCACAGCGCCCAGGCCCTGGATAGCGCGTGATACTCGGCCTCGTTCCACGTGCCCGCCAGCCCGGCACGTGCGTTGACCAGCAGCTTCTTCTGCAGCGGCCCGACGAACACCGCGAACGCAACCCCCGATACGCCGAAGAGGATCAAGGCCCACAGGATCCACCTCGTGCCGAAGATAGGTAGATGCAGGGTCGTCGCCAGCATCACGCCGGTGATGATGATGAGGATGACGCCGGGCGCCGTGAACACACGATCGCTCTGGATGATGCCGTCGAGCGCCTGCGCCCGCGCGCGAAGATCTCCCGTGCGGTCGGCGTGAATTTTCCAGAACAAGCCGGTGATGATGTTGCCGAGGAAGAGCACGACGCTCACGATGTGCAACGCCTTGAGGACCAGGTACTGCATGGCGGGTCTAGTTAGCCTCCCGCTTCAGCCACGCCACGAGCCCGGCCGCGTTGAGCTCGAAGTCCTTGCCCAGGATGGCGTCGATCTGTATGTCGCTCATCGTGCAGCCATGCTCGCGCAGCGATTCGTGCGCGAACCGGCGCAGGTCCAGCCGGATGTTGGCCATGCCGTGCGGGCCGCCGGCGCGCGCAATGCGCACGAATTCGTCGATGGCGTCGACCATGTCGCTGGCGAGCCGCGCGCACTCGGTCACTTCGCTGTAATGCGTGAGATAGAGCCGGCGCGGCCGGAATTGCATGAGCCGCATGATCGAGCCCTTGAGCTGTCCGGGATCGAACTGCGTCGGTGTGGTGGTGGGCATGATCCACGCGCCCTTCGCCGTGTCGAACTCGCGATAAGAAAGCCCGAATGTGTCGCCGGTGAAGATGCTGCTGGTGGCGTGATCGACGATGGCCTGGTGATGCATCGCATGCCCGGGCGTGTGTACACATTCGAACAGTCGCCCGGGGAATTCGAAGCGCTGGCCGTCCTGCGCGATCGCCAGCCGTTCGCGATCGATGGGCAGGATTTCACCGTAGAGCTTCGAATACAGCTCGTCGCCATACACCGCCCGCGTGCCCGCGATGAGTTTCGCGGGGTTGATCATGTGAGGCGCACCGCGCGGGTGCACCACGCAGATGGCGCGCGGCAGCGCACGCATGAGCGCGCCGGCGCCGCCCGCATGGTCGAGATGCACGTGGGTCAGGAACAGCAGCTCCACGGCCTCGGGCGCGACCTGCAATTGTTCGAGTGCCGCGAGTATCAGCGGAACGGCAGTATTCGGGCCGGTATCGACGACCGCCGCGCGGTCACCCGCGACGACGATGTGCGAGGCGTCCATTTGCGGCCGCACGTATTCCGTGTCGACGGCCGTGATTCCGTCGGCGAATGTCGTCAGTCTTGGCATGACTGCATTCATGGCTTGCGGCAACATAGCAGCATGAATCGGAAAATACTCCTGCCACTCGTCATGGCCCTCGCATGCGGCGCCTCACAAGCCGCCGTCGAAGAACGCGGCACGCTCGTGCTCGACAACATTCCGGCCGTGGAGACTCCACTGACCGCGAAGCTGGACGACTACATGAACTCGCGCGGCGCGAGTTTCGTCGACTGGCTGCCGGATGGCGGGGTCCTTGTTTCCACGCGCTTCGGCGATGTGGACCAACTACATCGCGTGGCCATGCCGCTCGGCGCGCGCGAGCAGCTCACGTTTTATCGCGAGCCCGTGACCAACGCGCGCTCGCCGCAATCGGCGGTGGCGCCGGGCTTTGCGTTCCTCAAGGACCAGGGTGGCAATGAACTCGCCCAGGTCTACTGGTACGACACCGCCACGCGTGCAGTGCGCATGCTGACCGACGGCAAGGGCCTCTATGGGGGCCTGACCTGGAATCACGATGGCCGGCGCGTCGCCTTTCACGGCACGGGCCGCGACGGTGTCAGCTACGACCTCTTCATTGCCGAGCCGGCTAACAATCTCGGCGCGCCGCGCCTCGTCTTCAACGGCTTTCAGAAGAGCTGGTCGGTGCAGGACTGGTCGCCCGACGACACGCGGCTGCTCATCAACAACTTCGTGTCGGCCAACGAATCGCACCTGTTCGTGATGGACCTCGCCACCGCCGCGCTCACGCCGGTCAGTGAAGGTCCCGAGACGGCGGGCGTGTCGCAGGCGAGGTTCACGCCGGACGGCCGCGGCGTCTACCTGCTCACCAACCGGGACAGCGAATTCGAACAGCTGCGGCGCGTGGATCTCGGCAGCGGCGCGGTGGAGATACTGACGTCGCACATATCCTGGGACATCGACACCTTCGCCTGCAGCGCGGATGGCCAGTTCATCGCATGGGTCGCCAACGTCGACGGCCCGAGCCGCCTCACCGTGGTGAACATCGCCACGCGCAGCGAAAGCATGCCGCCGCTGCCCGACGGCCAGATTGGCCGCATCGCGTTCGATCGCACCGGGAAGAAGCTCGCCCTGTCGCTCGAGAGCGCGCAGTCACCGCGCGACGTGTTCGTGCTGGAACTCGAGCGCAATGCGCTGGTGCGATACACGAAGAGCGAGGCGGGGCCCGTGGACCCGCTGCAATTCGTGCCCGCGGAACTCGTGCGCTTTCCCACTTTCGACCGGGAGCGCGGCAAGAATCGCGAGATTCCCGCGTTCATCTATCGCCCGCGCACGCCCGGCCCGCACCCGGTCTACATCGATATCCACGGCGGCCCCGAGTCGCAGTACACGCCGTCCTTCACGCCGTTTACGCAGTTCCTGGTACGCGAGCTCGGCTTCACGGTGATCGCGCCGAACGTGCGCGGCTCCACCGGCTACGGCAAGACGTACATGAATCTCGACAACGGCGAAGACCGCGAGGATTCCGTCAAGGACATCGGCGCGCTGCTGGTGTGGATCGGGCTGCAGAAGGACCTGGATGCGAAGAAGGTGTTCGTCGCCGGCGGTTCGTATGGCGGCTACATGTCGCTGGCGTCGATGGTGAACTTCAGCGACCGGCTGCGCGGCGGCATCGACGTGGTCGGCATCTCGAACTTCGTCACGTTCCTCGAAAGCACCTCGGCCTACCGCCGCGACCTGCGCCGCCCGGAATACGGCGACGAGCGCCTGCCGAAGATGCGTGCCTATCTACAGAGGATTTCGCCGCTCACCAACGCGGCGCGCATTTCGAAGCCGCTGCTGGTCGTGCAGGGCCTCAACGACCCGCGCGTGCCGGCGAACGAGTCACAGCAGATGGTGGCGAAGATCCGCGCGCGAGGCGGCGAGGTCTGGTATCTCGCGGCGAAAGACGAAGGCCACGGGTTCCGCAAGAAGGCGAACCGCGATTTCTACCAGCGGACCATCGTCACGTTCCTGGAAAAGCAGCTCGCCGCGAAGTAGCTAGTTCGAGGACAGGAACGAAGTCTTCTTCGGAACGACCGACAACGAAGGCTTCTGGCTCGAGTAGTAAGCCGCCAGCTGCTCGATGTCCTGCGGCGTGAGCGTGGCAGCCATGCCCGCCATGACGGGGTTCTTGCGGCCGCCCTTCTGGTAGTCGTGCAGCGCGCGTTCGAGATAGTCGCGATGCTGGCCCGAGATGGTGGGGTAGTCGGCGGTGATGCCGACGCCGTTGGTGCCGTGGCAGGCCAGGCACACTTCCGATGCCTTCGGGCGCTGGTTGGCGGGCACGTCGTTCTTCGACGCGGTGAGCACGTCGGGACCGGCCAGGTAAACGGCGACGTCCGCCATGTCCTGCTCGTTCATCGACGTCGCCTGCGAATGCATGGTGCCGTGCGAGCGCTCGCCGCTCTTGTAGGCCTTGAGCGCCGAGACCAGGTATTCCGGACGCTGGCCGTGCAGCTTGGGCACGGAATACGTGGGGTACACGTTCTTGTAGTTAGGGATGGCATGGCAGCCGTTGCAGGTGTAGGCAAGCGACTTGCCGCGCAGGACATCGCCGGCGACGGAGGGAACCTGGGCCTGGGCCGCGAGCGGCGCGAGCACCAGAAGAACTAGAGCTGAAATACGCAATGCCATGACTGAACGTTGCCCCGGGGCTCCCTAAAACAGGCCGCGATATTAAGGACTTGGGCGCGCAATTGCCACCGGGCACAATCGGAACATCTTGATAGCACTCATACAAAGGGTCAGCGAAGCGCAGGTTGCGGTCGACGAGAGGATCGTGGGCAGAATCGGTGCCGGCATCCTCGCCCTGATCGGGTTCGAGCGCGGCGACGAAATGGACGGCGCCTCCCGGCTGCTGACGCGCGTGCTCACCTATCGGATCTTCGCCGACGATGCCGGGCGCATGAATCTCTCGCTCGCGGACACCGGTGGTGGCCTGCTGCTGGTTCCGCAGTTCACGCTGGCCGCGGACACGCGCAAGGGCACGCGCCCGGGGTTCAGCACCGCGGCGGCACCCGAGCTCGCGCGATCGATGTTTACACGCTGTCTGACACTGGCCCGCGAGCGTCATACCGACGTCGCGGCTGGCGAGTTTGGCGCCCACATGCGGGTCTCGCTGGTGAACGATGGGCCGGTGACCTTCTGGCTCAGAATGCCCCCGGATGACAAAGAGTTAACTGTGGGCCCCGGGCCGTGATGCGAGTCTCGCCCGGCCGAACTTTCTTAGGTTTGGACCCTCTGTTGACTTATCATTCCGGCACTTATCTATAGCATCTGTACGGGGCGTCCAGACCCCCCACTAGGAGCGCCTCATGGGCCCAATTGGTTTCAAAGAACTTGTAGTCATCCTGATCGTCGTATTGCTGATTTTCGGGGCGAAGAAACTCAAGACGATCGGTTCTGATCTCGGATCCGCGGTGCGCGGCTTCAAGAAGTCGATGAGCGAGGGCGATCAGGAGGAGTCGGTCAAGCAGCTCAAGGCCGATGCCGAGTTTTCCGATTCCGCGAAATCCCAGACCGCGGAAAAGAGCGAGCACAAGGTTTAAGGCCCGCGACCTCTCGCCTCGCCCGACTTTGACTCCCTGACCACCGCCGCGCGGCGGAGCATTCCATGTTCGAGGTTGGATTCACTGAACTGCTGCTGATCTTCGCGCTCTCGCTCGTCGTGCTGGGGCCGGAGAAGCTGCCCAAGCTCGCCCAGCAGGTGGGGCGTTGGGTCGGGCGCGCTCGCGCGATGGCGCGCCAGTTCCGCGAGCAGCTCGACGAGGAAGCGCACAACCTCGAAACCAAGATGAACATCGATCCGGGCGTGGACACCTCCATGGATCCCAAGCCGGCGCCTTCGCCCGCCACCGCGGTGGCCAACGTGCCGGCGACTACGCCTGCCGTCGAACCGGTGCCGGAACCCGAAGAAGAGTTCTACCCGCGCGATCACCACATGCATTCCTCGCAGCGCGATGCGGCCACCGAGACGCCCGTGGCGGCTCCCGACGCCGAGGTCCGTCCAGAGGCGGCTGGCGACCAGGCGGAGCTCGACCTATCTACTCCGCGCGACGATGAATCGCGTTCCGCGCCGTGAGCGAAGACGAAAAGAAGAGGGAAGACCTGGCGGAAGGCACGCTGATGTCGCACCTTCTCGAGCTGCGCGACCGGCTCATGAAGGCCATGCTCGCACTGCTGATCACCTTCATCCCGTGCTCGGTTTACGCGAACGAGCTGTTCACGCTGATCGCCAAGCCCCTGATCGCCAAACTACCCGAAGGCACGACGCTGATCGCCACCAGCGTGGTGTCGCCGTTCATGACGCCCTTCAAGGTGGCGTTTTTCGTCGGGTTGTTCCTGGCCATGCCGGTGGTCATCTACCAGATCTGGGCGTTCGTCGCGCCGGGCTTGTACCGGCGCGAGAAGCGTTTCGCCGTGCCGCTGCTGGCGTCATCGGTAATCCTGTTCTACGTCGGCGTGGTGTTCGCCTACTTCGTGGTGTTCCCGCTGATGTTCACCTACCTCGTGGGCACCGCGCCCGAAGGTGTGCGATACGCCCCCGACATGGCCAGCTATCTCGACTTCGTGCTCACCATGTTCTTTGCCTTCGGCATCGCGTTCGAAGTGCCGGTGGCGGTGGTGTTGCTGGTGCTCACCGGCCTGGTCCAGGTCGAGAACATGGCCAAGCATCGTGGCTACGTGATCATCGGCATCTTCGTGGTCGCGGCAATCCTCACGCCGCCCGACGCGATTTCACAATGCATCATGGCCATACCCATGTACCTGCTCTACGAGGGCGGGCTGGTGATGGCACGCGTCATGCAGAAGATGCGCCGCGAATCGGCGCGCGCCGCCGAGAAAGAAGAAGCCAAGGCGAGCTGAAACCGCGCTGACGTGCGGTTCGCCGGAACGGCCGCCTTGCTGGCGCCGGCATGCTTGAGTCAGACTCGGCGCCATCGCGGCGCAACAGCGCCCAAAATCATTCGGGGCTATAAGAATGAACGATCCGTCCGCGGCGACCATCGTGTTGCCGGACCCTGAGAAGAAGTTTTTCGGTCATCCGCGCGGGCTGGTCACCTGCTTCATGGTCGAGTTCTTCGAGCGCTTCACCTACTACGGCATGCGCTCGATGCTTGTGCTGTTCCTGGCCTCGCCGCTGTTGGTGGCGAACCCGGGGTTCGGCGTCGACGGTGCCACGGCCGGCGCGGTGTACGCGTTGTTCACGGGCGGTGCGTACCTGCTGGCAATTCCCGGTGGCTGGATCGCCGACCGGTTGATAGGCCAGCGCAAAGCCATCTTCATTGGTGGCCTGTTGATCGCGCTGGGCAATTTCATCCTGGCAATCCCCGCGACTCCGCCGGTGTTCTATTCCGGCGTGTTCGTCATGGTGCTCGGCATCGGCCTGCTGAAACCGAACGTGTCGTCGGTGGTTGGCGCGCTGTATGAAGGCCAGCCCGGCGCGCGACGCGACGCCGGCTTCTCCATCTTCTATATGGGCATCAACCTCGGTGCGACCATCGGGCCGCTCACCGCGAGCGCCCTCGGCGAGAAGGTGAACTGGCACCTGGGCTTCCTGGTGTGCGGCATCGCGACGCTGCTCGGCACGCTCTACTTCCTCTACACGCAGCGCTTCCTTGGCGAGGCGGGTCTGCCACCGAAGGACATTCCGGCAGCGGAGCGCAAGCGCACCTGGACACTGCTCATCGGCATCGCCGTGGCCGCGGCCGTGCTCGCCGTAGTCCTGTTCGCGCGCGAGCATCCGCCCTCGGAGCATCAGCTCGCGCTCGGCCTCTTCGCAGTCCAGGTGGCGCTCGCGGTGTTCTTCTTCGGCTACGTGCTGCTGTCCAAGGAGCTCGATACCGCGGCGAAGAAAAAGATCGGCGTGATCATCGTGTTCTTCTTCTGCGCCATCCTGTTCTGGGGCGGCTTCGAGCAGCAGGGCACGACGTTCAACACGTTCGCGTTCGACTACACGGATCGTTCGTTCCTCGGCAGCTTCTTCAACGACGGCCAGCATCCGGCCACGTGGTACCAGTCGGTGAACCCGGCGTTCATCATCGTGCTCGCGCCGGTGTTCGCGTGGTTCTGGGTATGGCTCGGCTCGCGCAACATGGATCCCTCGGCGCCCATGAAAATGGGCATGGGCCTCGTCCTGCTGGGCGTTGGCTTCCTGGTCATGATGCTGGCCGCGCAGCTCGTCGTGTCGAGCGCCGGCAAGGTCGGCCCCACCTGGCTGGTGCTCGCCTATCTGTTCCACACTTTCGGTGAGTTGTGTCTCTCGCCCGTCGGCTTGTCGAACGTCACGAAGCTGGCGCCCGCGAAATTCGTCAGCCGCATGATGGGCACGTGGTTCCTCGGAACGGCGATGGGCAACACCATCGCCGGCCTCGTCGGCGGCCAGTTCGCGGAAGCGAAGGCGCCGGAGATGCCGCATATCTTCCTGGTCATGACGCTGATCGGCGCCGGCGCCGGAGTAATCATCCTTCTCATATCGCGCGGCCTGCGCAGCTGGATTGGAGACGCGAAATGACCTTCCCTAACTACCTTCGCATCGCCTCCGCGACCGCCCTCGCTGTGTCCGGCGCCTGCCTGCTCGCCTCCTGCAACGGCCCGCCGGGACCGAAGCCGCCGCCGAAACTCGAGGCGAAGAAATTCGTCGAGCAGTTGAACGTCGACCTCGTCGATCTCAACCGCGAGGCCAATGCCGCGGGTTGGACGCAGGCCACGGACATCACGGTCGATACGCAGTATCTGAACTCGAAGGTGACCGACCGTTACCTCGAGTACTTCAGCCGCAAGGCGGGTGAAGCGAAGGCCTACGACAAGGACGAGCTCGATGCATCGACCCGAAGGTCCTTGAATCTGCTGAAGCTCGGCGTGAGCGCGCCGGCACCGGCGGACGCGGCCAAACGTGGAGAGCTCGCAACTCTCACTACCGAGCTCGACGCCATGTATGGCGAAGGCAAGTACTGCCCGCCGGGTACCAACAAGGACGGCCGCAAGACCGACTGCAAGAATCTCGACGAGCTCGGCGAGACCATCGCCACCAGCCGCAACTACGAAGAGCTCACGGAGGCGTGGGCCGGCTGGCATTCCATCGCCAAGCCGATGCGCCCGAAATACCAGCGCTTCGTCGAACTGGCGAACGAAGGCGCGCGTGAACTCGGCTACGACGACTTAGGTGTGCTGTGGCGCTCGCGTTACGACATGCCGGCCAAGGATTTCGAGAAGGAAGCCGCGCGCCTCTACAGCCAGGTCGAACCGCTCTACAAGGGGCTGCACTGCTACGCGCGCAAGCGCCTGCAACAGCGTTACGGCAAGGACAAGGTGCCCGACGGCAAGCCGATTCCCGCGCACTTGTTAGGCAACATGTGGGCGCAGCAGTGGAATCGCGTCTACGACCACCTGCTGAAGCCCTACCCGGCCGCCAGCATCGAATCCGCCGATCGCCTGCTGCAGAAGCAGAAGTGGGACGCGGTGAAGATGACGAAGTCGGCGGAGAACTTCTATACCTCCATCGGCTTCCCGGCGCTGCCGCAGACCTTCTGGGAGCGTTCGATGCTCACGCGTCCGCGCGACCGCGAAGTGGTGTGCCACGCCAGCGCCTGGGACATCGACGACAAGGACGACGTGCGCATCAAGATGTGCATGAAGCCCATCGAGGAAGACCTGTTCACCGTCTACCACGAGCTCGGCCACGTCTATTACTACATCTGGTACAAGGACCAGCCCGTCCTGTTCCAGGATGGCGCGCACGACGGGTTCCACGAAGCCATCGGCGATGCCATCAACCTCTCGGTCACCCCGGCCTATCTACGCAAGATCGGCCTGGTCGGCGACGTGGTGCCGTCGAAGGAAGCCATCATCAACCAGCAGATGAAGATGGCGCTCGACAAGATCGCGTTCCTGCCGTTCGGCAAGCTCATCGACGAATGGCGCTGGGGCGTGTTCGACGGCCGCATCAAGCCGGCCGACTACAACAAGGCCTGGTGGGAGCTGCGCGAGAAATACCAGGGTGTTTCGCCGCCGCTGGCGCGCAGCGAAGAGGATTTCGATCCGGGCGCGAAGTACCACATTCCGGGCAATACGCCGTACACGCGTTACTTCCTGTCGTTCATCCTGCAGTTCCAGTTCCACAAGGCGCTGTGCGATGCCTCCGGATTCAAGGGTCCGCTGAACGAATGCTCGATCTTCGGCAGCACCGAAGCGGGCAAGAAGTACGGCGCGATGCTCGCGAAAGGCTCGAGCCAGCCCTGGCAGGACACGCTGCAGGAGCTGACCGGCGGCCGCGACATGGACGCTTCGGCGATCATCGACTACTTCAAGCCGCTGGAAGGGTGGCTGGAAGAACAGAACAAGGGCCAGTCCTGCGGCTGGGATTGAGAGGTAGCTAGATGAACACGAATGTGGCACCGGCGCCGCAGCTGACTGCGCGCGCCATCATCCTTTCGATCGTACTCGCGGTCATCCTGGCCGCGGCCAACACCTACCTCGGGTTGTTCGCCGGCATGACCATCGCCTCGGCCATTCCGGCGGCGGTGGTCTCCATGGCCGTGCTGCGCGCGCTCGGCGGCGGCGGCATCCTCGAGAACAACATCGTTCAGACCGGCGCTTCCGCGGCCACCTCCATCGCTTCGGGCGTGATCTTCACGGTGCCCGCGCTGGTGATCATGGGTTACTGGCCGGACTTCAAGTACTGGTGGGTCTGCGCCATCGCCGGGCTCGGTGGTTTGTTAG
>Ga0193753_10002121_pt1 | contig 16102 bp, 10 predicted proteins | sample H1c2metaG_FD_144925 | JGI IMG/M metagenome (GOLD analysis project Ga0193753, IMG submission 144925) | Soil microbial communities from a riparian zone of the East river system, Colorado, United States - H1c2 | ecosystem: Environmental > Terrestrial > Soil > Riparian zone | place: USA: East... | reverse complement strand
CCGGCATGAACCGGCATGAACCGGCATGAACCGGCATGAACCGGCATGAACCGGCATGAACCGGCATGAACCGGCGTGAAAATGCCTCGGTGAGCGAAGTGGCGTCGTCCCGGAAGTGGCGTCGTCCCGAATGACTTCTAGTCGACCACCGCTGAAGTCAGTTCAGCGTCGTGTAACAAGGACAATGGTCACCAGCGATCCAAGAATCGATGTCGCCGTTGTCGCGATTGCCGCCCAATCATGCCTGTCAGTCGGATCCTTGAGCGGAACGAAGACTGCGCTGCCCGGCTGCGGGACCGGCTGCACGCCCCAGAATCCCAATCGGCGCCGGCGACTCTCCACCTTGCCATTCCCTTGTGTGACAAACGCGCGCCCCGCGTCACCCTGAGCCGTCGCCCCGCCGGCCGCTCGAATGTAGTAATCGAGATTCGCTCCATCGACGTATGCAACGCCCACCGCCGAATTCACCGCGCCGCGCACCGTCACCACGGGCGCGTACTGCGGTATGTAGATCGAATCGCCATCGAAGATGGTCAGATTGTCGACGTGGCGATTGTCGCGGAGCACTGACTTGAGGTCCACACCGATTCGGCCGACATCGTTGCGGCGGCGCACCAAAACAACTCCGTCGGCGTACGCGCTCGTCGTGAGCCCGCCCGCCCGCGCGATGACGTCCGACAATCGCTCGGTCTTCGTAGTGAGCGCGTATGCGCCAGGGTAGAGGACTTCTCCCTGCACCTTCACAGTTCGTTGCAGCTGCCACGCCGGTTGAAGCTTGATCAGAATTGCGTCATACGCATGCAAAACGACCTCGGGCGCCTTCGCCACCGGCGCCGCCACACCGGGCGGGCCGATAAACCTCCCGTCGGGCCCGCGCTCGAACAAATACGTTGAATCGAGCGGAACGAGCTGTGTGACCGCAGTGACACCAGCAGCTCGATTCTCCGGCAATCGCGCAATCTCAGCGTCCGTCAGCGATGCGCCCTCGACCAATCCGCTCGCAAGCAGCACCGCGTCGCGCAACGTTATCCCTTCGCGAAATGGAATCTGCACGGGGTTCTTCACCGCCCCGGCGATGGAGACGAACCGACGCGGGCGAAAGGTCTGCACGGAAAATACCGTGATCTCATCGCCGTCGGTCAGTGCGAGATCATCCGTCGCGCGCCCGGTGGTGTCGAACAACGCGCTCCGCAACATCACGCGCGTTGAATCAGGCTGGAGGCGCGCGACGAGAACTTGCCCGAGGTAGCTGTCAGGCTTCAAACCGCCGGCACGCTTCAACGCATCCGACAAATGCATACCGGTTCGATACTCGACGCGCCCAGGCGTCCAAACATTGCCCTTCACGTCGACGCGATTCGAGAGACGGTTCGGCAGCTCCGTCACCCGAATGATGTCGCCGCCACGAACGGGCGCGGTGTCGAATAAATCAAACGGCACATCCACGACGCGGCGATCCTTCCCGGTCGACGTGCGTTCCGCCGGCGGCACGATCCGCTCGATTCGTACCTGCCGCCGCTCGGCGCCCTCTGAAAAACCGCCGGCCATCTGGATCGCCTCAGAGACGGTCTGTGTCGGGCTCACTTCGTATGTCGCCGGACGAAGCACGGCGCCGGCGACGCGCGCCTGCGGTCCTCGCGACGGTACAAAAATTACATCGTTGTTCTCGAGCCGGACGTCATGACTCGCGTCACCGCGCAACGCGTAATCATAGACGTCGAGTGTCGCCACGGTTTGACCATTTCGCTTGACCTGAACAGCACGCATCGAACCGCTCGTCGTGGGACCGCCGGCGAGATACAGCGCGTTCATGATCGTGCCCGCGCGCGAGATGCGATAGCTACCAGGTTGCTTAACGTCTCCGTTGACGTAGACCTGATTCTGACCCATCTGGCTGACATCGATATAGAAGTGGGTTGTCGCCCCCGCCCCGCGGCGCACACCCGAATACACGCGACCGAGCCGGCCATATAACGCGTCTTCGAGCTGCACACGCGTAAGTCCTGCGACATTCAGTTGGCCGACATCAGGAATTACGACGAAACCATCGCGGGTCACCGGCAGTGTATACGCCTTCTCGACATCGCCCGTCAGGAACAGAACCAATCGATCACCGGGACCGAATCGATAGTTCGGATCCGCCGATCCGCTCGCATTCGCATCGAATTGCGTCGTCTGCCCCTGAAACAGATCATAGCCGAAGACGTTGAATCCACTGTCTGTTTGCGCTCGTCGCAACTCGCGTGATTGTAAGAAACTTCTGATCGCCGCGGCGGTCGTATCGTTTTTCAGCGCGCGCTGCAATGTATCGAGCAGGAACGCGGAGTCGGATTGCGCGACGGAGCGACGCTTGCGTTTGTTGGCGACACTGAGTGAATCGACCACCGTCGAATCACCGAGCCCCAACGCTTTCACGGCGGCAAAAATCTGATCGTCGGGAATCGCCGTCGAGTCGGCGATGCCGCCGGGGAGGTACGCATTGAGCAGCGAGTCCGGATATCCCTGCGCCTTGAGGCGCGCACGAACCTGGTCGGGCGTCATTCCGCTCGACTGAAGCATCTGCTGCAGACGGCCGATGAGCGACGGGTTGTTCTGCAGCATTTGCTGCGCCTGAGCCGGACTCGGCAGTGTCTGAGCAACTGCGATGCGGGGTCCGACTGCGAGCAGCAATAAACCAAACAACAGGCGGCGGACTCTAGCGAGCATTCAGAACTCGGGTGAAGACATCGGGGAATACCATCGGAAGGTCATTCCCGCTGCGGGCTCGACCTGGTTCAGCCGCGAATAATGCATTGGCTGCTCGGAGCTTGTCTACCATATCAAAGCGTGGTTCATCAAAGCGTGCTTCGTCGAGACTTGTTACGAAACGAAACGAATGGCGAGCCGCGGTAGCTGTCAAAACGCCGACCGCACGCCGGTGCGGACGTTCAGGTTAAACCGGTCGTGCGCGAAATCGCGATTCAAATCCCAGGCCGCGCTTCCCGCCGCAAAGAGAGAGATCGAACCGACCATGCGCTGACGTTCGACAGTGAGCGATTGCAAAACGTCCGCGCCAATTCCGAGTCCGGTTCCGCCCTTCAAGTCGGATTCTGATCGCGTCAAACGATTCCACTCGAACGTCCACCGGCCCGACGAGTCGTACAAATCAACGGCCGCGGATGCCTGCCCTCCACCGTACCCTCCGGCGGCGGCCAGCGCCTGCCCCAAGACAGTGTGGCCCTGCGCCACGGACCCATCGTGCGTGTACCACGGCGCCTGACCGCGGCCTTGATCGAGATGGGAAAGCCTGGTGTTCAATACCTCGAAACGCGTCGCCACAAACGCGTCATTCTTCCGCTTCCAAACCCGTTGCAATCCGAACAGGTAGGCCGCGTCGTGATCCAACTCCTGCCAGAAATCTCGCAGATCAATGTTGTGATCCTCTCGGCCGAACTCGCCGTACACTTCAAATCCCGCCTGCGGAAACGCCCAGCGCGCAAACACCGACGCCAACTGGTTGTCTGGGCTCGTTCCCGTCGGATCAGCCGTCGTCGCCAACTGCTTCTTGAGAATCCCCTCAAACGGCCGCCCAAAGGGCGCGTGACTCAATCCGTTCGCCGGCCACTCCGTATGAAAAAAACGCGACGCGCCAATCTCCAATCCCGGCACGCCACGCGGGACAAACACGCCCACGACACCGGACATGAATCGGAGTGAATCCGCCCCATGGTCGGGTGAATAACTGCTCTGCGCCAACCGCCCCCAAACAACGCGCCCGTGAATCTGTCCAATCCAGATGTCTACCGGGTGCGACGTTCCAAGCGCCAAATGCGGGAATCCCGGCGCGTTGTTGCCAAGTATTAGAGGACTCTCAATCGCGGGACCCCACCACTGATCGGCCGTCGAGAGCTCCGCGGCGAGCGGGCCCACGTCCAGCCGTACGCTGCTCTGCCCGAGATCGAACCGCCCATACGCCTTATCTCCGAATCGTTGCGGAAGATCGATCTGACCCGGATAGAACCCATCCAGGTACGGATTTCCCGGGGCGTCGTTCGGCTTCAATTCAAAACTTTGGTTTTGGGCTTCGAACAGCATCGGCTCGAGTTGGAACGACAGCGGGCCAATCCTCCCGGCGACGCCCCCCGACAAGGACCCAGTCAGTCCCCGACCGGCCCAGACCGGCCCATCGTTGAACCCATATGGAAACGTTGAGTTGTAGATCAGTCCGGCTTCTACAGGAAGGACTTCGAAGCGCAGCGCTCCGAGCGTCCGCACAGCCGACTCCGGCGGCAACAGCGCACGCCCGCGCGCCGTCGTCACACCGAGGCGGTCTATCTCGCCGGGTGAAAAGCCCCGAAGCGACCAAGGATAGAGCGGCACGTCGCCGGTGAGTTGGAGCACGCGGAGCACACGCTCACGCTCGCTTCCAACGTCGAGGAAGCGGGGCGACGGCGCTACTTGTGCAACGAGCGCGGGCGCGGCAGCGCACAGGAGCGCGACGGCGCGAAAAAGATCAGTAGAAAACGTCACCGTCTCAAAGGGATTCGTCCTCGTGCGCGTTTGCAAGTCGATCGGCGGTTCGAACGAGCAGGGACCTGGACTGTCGCTCACTGACGATGACAATAACCGGAAAGTCGTTGGAATTTGTTCGCCTCACACAGCTTTACTTGGATCAAAACTCAACCTATTCTCCCAACCGTGCGCCGCCTCTCCACATCGCTGCTGATTCTCCTCGCGGCCACCTCACGACCCCTCCGCGCTCAATGCGCCGCGGCGGCGCGAGACTCGGCCTCATCCATAACCGTGCCGCTCGCCACGGCGAGCACCTTCAGTGATGATCGCACCAGAATCGCCGAAGACTTGGGTCGCTGTTCAACACACGGCGCTCTCATCCGTTCAGCCGCATCCCTCACTCCGCGCCTCGATCGGCAGGATGCGTTCCGCTGGGCAATCGTGTCGCCATCTCTGGAGGGCACTTACAACTCCACCATCCCTTATTCACTGAATGACGGACCACAGTTCGCCGCGCGCGGTCTCACCACCACCGTGCTCGCCGGCATTCGCGCCGACTACGGCCCGCTCTCTGTTTCCTTCGCGCCGCAATTCGTCTATGAGCAGAACCGGGCGTACTTCGTCTTTCCATCTACCACGCCTGGACACAGCACGTTCGCGTCGCCCTGGCACGGCAACCCAGAATCCGCCGACCTGCCGCTGCGTTTCGGCGATCGCCCCACCGTCGCCCTCTATCCTGGGGAATCCTGGATAGAGTTCCGCACCGGGCCGGTTGTGATTGGTGGTTCCACCGACGGGCAGTGGTGGGGTCCCGGAATTCGAAACGCGCTCGTCATGAGCGACAATGCCGACGGCGTACCTCGCGCATACATCCGATCGGAGCGGCCACTCTCCACGCCGGCCGGCGACGTCGAATTCCAATTCCTCATCGGAGGACTGTCCGAGTCGCGTTTCTTCGATACGATCAGCACCAACAACGTCCGCGCACTGAGCGCCGCCGTCGCCACGCTTCGCGTCGCGTTCGATACCGGACTCACCGTCGGCCTAGCGCGCTCGGTCTACGCCCGCGCATCATCCGCTGGAGACGTATCTTCGCACATTTTCGATGTACTGTCGCGATGGAACCAGAATGCTGACACGATAGGTCCTGCGTCATCACCGCCATCGGAGCAAATACTATCGCTGTTTGGACGATGGGTCCTCCCAGCCAGCGGCGTCGAAGTCTACGGTGAATGGGCGAAACTCTTCACGCCCGGACTCCGCGAGATGCTCGTCGCCCCGCAATTGCACCAGGGCTTCACCGCCGGGATGCAGTGGGTCAACGCGCTCTCCGGAGATCGCGCCTTTCGCGTTCAAGCCGAGGCGACGATGCTCGAGCAGACGCCGTCGTCGCCGCGCGCGGCAATGCCCAGCTTCTATGTGAGTCACGCGGTACCGCAGGGTTACACGCAGCGTGGCCAAGTAATCGGTGCGGCGATCGGACCCGGCGCGTCGAGCCAGTGGATCGCCGGCGACTATCTGAAACCATCGTGGCGCGCCGGGGCGTTCATCGGCCGAACGCGCACTGAAGAAGACATCCTCTATTCGATCGCCGGCGGCAACTCGGCCAAGCACGACGTGACGATTCTTTCAGGGGTGCGCGGCGGTTGGCGCGCGCCCATGTTCGACCTATCCGGTGAGCTCACCGTCGCGCGGCGTCTCAACTATCTTTTTCAAGATGACGCGTACAACGCCGGCGAAACGGTGGTCAGTGCCGTGGACGTTCAGAACGTGACGCTGACGTTCAGGATGACTCCGCGAAATCCCCGCGGGCCGTGAGCGTCTTGAACCAACGCTTGAGCAAATCCCTCTCGTCCGTTCGAACGAGCGTCGTCCAGGCCAGCGCGGCAAACACGATCATTCCGGCTACCCATGCCGCGATGCGCGTGGTGGCCGTCTGCATGAACGCCGCGCCGGCCATGAGAGCGAGCGCGACCACAACCGCGCGATAGGACGTTACCAGTCGAGCGCGCGCCGCAGGCAGTTGGCGTGATACCAGCACGAACAACAGAATTGCGTCGACGGTCACGCGAAGATCCCAGGCGATCGCCACGCCCGTCAATCCGTATGATCGCGCCAGCAACCACACCGCCGCCGCGTAGAGGGGAAACTCGACGAGGTGGAGCTTCGCTGTCTTATCAGGGCGTCCGGTTCCCTGCAGCGCTGTGAACGCGACCTGCGCAGCCGAGTTGATGAAGACACCCGCCGCGAGCCATTGCATCAGCGGCGCACTCTGCCGTGCGAAGTCGGTGCCGATCCAGAGTCCCATGCCTTCGTGCGCCAACGCAACGACCGCGAGGCAAACAGGAAAGACAGCGACGATCGTCACGCGAACCCCGCGATCGAGCAGCACGGCCGTGCGATCCGAGTTGCTTGCGAACGCCGCAGCAAACGCCGGAAATAGCACACCGAGTAGCGCCGCGGGAATGAGCCAGATCTTCGCTACCGCTTCATACGGCGTGGCGTAGTACGCCACATACGCCATGGGCAAAAGTGCGCCGACCATGAAGCGATCGAGGTTGACCATGAGCGGGCTCACAATGTTGCTCACGGTCATCCAGCCGCCGAAGCCGAGGAGCGGTCCGAGCAGCGACGAACGCGCCGCAGTCGGGCGTCGCATGAACGGATAGCGCCGCGCACATGCCCACAGATGCAGCACGAGGCCAATCAAACGCGCAATGAACAGCGATCCGACAATGGGAACGAGGTCGTGCGAGAACGGCAACACAGCCACAGGCGCGAAGTAGCTGAGGATCGCCATCGGAAGTCTGAGCGCCGTCGCGACGCCAAAATCCTGGAACGCTTCGAGCACGCCGCGGAGACCCAACGTCAACAATGTGAGCGGAAGGGCCAACGCCAGGATATAGAACGCGGCGCGGGCTTCGCCTTCCATTCCAGGCGGAATGTTCAACACGCGGGTGACGAGCAGCGGTGTGGCAACGAATACGATCAAACCGCCGATCAAACCGAGGACGAGGAGCACAAACAGCGCGGTCCACGTAATCGCCGCGATGTCCTCGACGTCCTGCGACCCGTGCACGCCGAGCCGGGTGGCGATCGCATGGGTCAGCGCGCGGCCGATGCCGAAGTCGAACAGACTGAAATAGCCGACGGCGGTCCAGACCAACGTGAGGATGCCGAAGCGGTCCAAGCCAATCGAGCGGACCAAAATCGGAACGGCGACAAACGCCGCGATCGCCGGAAGCAGTTGTCCAGCGAAGTTCAGTACGGTGTTGCGGGCGAGGACTCGGTCGCCGGTCACGTGTGCAGCGCGGGCGTCAGACTGCGCCGCGTTGCGTTAGTACCGCGACCGGGGTCCGAAGGAGGATTTCAAGATCCTGGCGAAGGGTCCAGCCCGAAGCATACGCCAGCTCGATGTCGGCGCGCTCTGGATAACCGACACGGTTGCGACCGCTCACGGCCCATGCGCCGGTAAGGCCGGGACGGATGGACAGGAGCACGGGTAGCCGGTCGCCGTAGTAGGTGCCTTCGATGGGCACGATGGGGCGAGGTCCGACCAGAGACATGTCGCCGCGAATCACGTTCACGAGCTGCGGGAGCTCGTCGAGACTTGTCTTACGCAGAAGCCGGCCGAGGCGCGTGATGCGCGGGTCGCGGTCGGTCGGAATTTTGAAATGATTACTGACATACTCATGCCGCAGCTCTTCCGACCGGTGTAAATCCGACTCGGCATCCTGTTTCATCGAGCGGAATTTGAGACAGGGAAAGTGCTGGCCGTTGCGGCCGAGGCGCCAGTGCGAAAAGAGAATTGGGCCGCGCGAATCGAGGCGGACCGCAATCGAGACGAGCAGGATGATGGGGCTGCAGACCACGAGTAGCAGGATCGCGCCCAGAATATCGACTGTGCGCTTGAACGCGTGACGCAGACGGTCGTACGACGTGAGGTCGGGCGCGAACCCGAGCTCGAGCGCAGTATCGTTGCCGAGCGAACGCAGATGATGATTTCCTGAACTACGGGGCGGCTTGGCAGCCGGCTGGACTACAACATTGCCTCGGCGCGAGGTCGTTCGCTTCGCTGTCGACGGCGTGGGAGTCACAATCTTACAAGTGTGGAGTGCCAGGTTCTCGTGTGTCGGACGTCTTGCGACAAATCCGACGCATAACTGCGCGCGTCCGCAGGTTGCGTCCGCTTCCCGGAGTTCGGGGATTGGTTCCCTGAACGTTGCAGACGGCGTGCCCGAGAAACTGGCGCCATATGTTCAAGCTCACAGGTTCGGACAACTTTGTCGAGGGCAGCGTTCACGGTCGTTCAGAAAATGTTGAGGATTTTCAACGCGCGTTCAAGCACGGTGTCGACGCCCACTCCTCGAATGCACGTCATGACGTCGCACCCATCGTTGCGAAAGCAGGGAGCACAGGGAACCGGTTGCATCACAACTTCTCCTGCGAGACCAGCCGGACGCCATTCTACGGAATCTGTAATCCCCGAAAACAGGGCCACCTGGGGCGTTTCACAGGCCGCGGCAACGTGCGCCGCGGCCGTGTCACCGCTGATGACTAAAGACGCTCGTCGCACAACCTCCACGAACTCCTGCCAGGTCACCCGTCCAGTCAGGTTGAGACACTCTGGTACGTACTCGACTATGGCCTGGGCTGCGGCTTGGTCCCGAATGCCCGAACCTGTGACGACTATGTGAATGCAACGGTCTCGAAATTCCTTCGCGAGCTCACGCCACGACGCAATTGGCCATTCCTTTTGCATTGCGCCGGTGCCGGGATGGAGCACGACGAAGCGTTCAGTTTGTTGTACCGGCAGAGCGTCCACCCGCCCGCAGATCTCCGCGGTCGTACGTGGAAGGAGATACAGCAATTCTCGTCCCTCGACGTCGGCGAGATCGAGCAAACGAGCAACCAGGCGGGCGTGTTTCGCCGTCATGTGCGTCCGCTCGTGCGTCCGCTCGTGCGTCCAGGCGACCGAATCGGTGTACAGGGCGCCCAACCCTCCGCTCGAGTAGCCGATTCGAATCGGCACGCCGGCGCGGGCGAACACGGCTGCCATATTGGGAAAAAACGGATAGAGATCCACCGCCGCGTCATAATCTGTCGCTCGAATTTCGCCGACAGCGGTTCGGGCCGTGGCCGCGGAGCGCCGCAGTTTTGCGGTAAGATGCAACGGGGAGCGATTCAGTTTCCAATGGTCGACCGCATGCAACCATTTGACCGACGGATGCCCTCGAAATACATCGGCCGACCAACTCCCCGCCGCGACGCCAATTTCGAGATCCGGGCGAGTCCGCGCGATAAGACGGAGCGCACCCGTCGCCATCACAGCATCGCCGAGGTGGCCGCCGATGCCAATGAGCACTCTTCGAAGGTCGCGGCGTTTCTTGCCGGGTTTGTTGTGCGCCACCAATCCCAACACGGCGTCGGCAACCGTGAGCGCCGCGAACGCGCCGTTGCTCCGCACGAGGTAGCGACCTCGCATGGGCGACGTTCCCGGTTGCGACCCGGGACCGTTCACCAAGGTGTGGCCGCCGGCGACTCCGGTCCGCGGCGAAGACCCCGAAGTGTGCTGAATACGTCCCGATACGCCTTGAACACGCCCGGGAGCCGCCGCCACTGGCCGCGTACGACTTTCGGCAGCACGCACCGATAGACCGAGTACGCTAGCGATGCCGGAAATCCGCGGCGGTTGTACTTGTGCGCGAACAACAGCGAGCTGCGGACGTTGTGAAAATCGTGAAACGGACTTCCACCGACCATGGTCGCCCCGCCCTTGTGCCACACCTCGGCCCCGGCGGAGTAGGCAAGTTTTCGACCGCCTGCGGCAATGCGCAACGAGAGATCGGCGTCCTCGGTATAAATGAAAAACCGTTCGTCGAACAAGCCCACTCGGCGAAGCACCGGCAGCGGAATGAGCAGGCAACCGCCGCAGATATAGTTGAATGTTGGACGCAGTGCGCGAGCCGAGGATCGTGGAGCGCCGGGGAACGCGGCCGATGCCATGCCCGTCCATCGCGAGATCGTTCCGCCGGCCGCGGTTTGAATCATCTCACGATCCTTGTATTCAAGGAGTGTCGCGCCCACCGCGCCCACTGTCGGATCGTCCACGGCGCATCGCACCATCTCGCTGAGCGAGTCCGGCGCGATGATCGTGTCATTGTTCAGCAGCCAGACCATTCCGTCGGCGTTCGTCGCGAGGAGGTGGCGGAGACCGGCGTTGTTTCCGCCGGTGAAGCCGCGATTCGCCGCGAGGCGGATGATCGTGAGGTTCGTTCCCGGCGGCGCGGCGCGACCAATGTCGGTTTCATCAATCGACGCACGCCGGACGGTCGGATCGTCTCGTCTCCACGCGTCGATGCGGTCGAGCGAGCCGTCGCTCGATGCGCAATCGCAAATGATCACCGAGAAATCGGGATAGTCGAGCGCGAAAATACTGTCGAGACACTCGATGGTGTCGCGCCACCCGTTGAAATTGACGAGAAGGATGTGGACCGGCGGAAGTGGACTCATGCGTTCCAAGCACAATACTGGCTGGCACCGGAGAACTCCATCCGACCCCGGACCAGACCTCGGCCCCAACCTTGGGCACGGATCACGCCGAGCCGACCGCCGACTCGAGCACCACTGCCGTATCGACCGCGCACGCGTCCCAAGAGAATCCGCGCGCGCGTTCCCGGCCGAGTCGAATGTGCTCGTCCCGGAGGCCCGGTTCCGCATTTAGTCGAACGATCTGTCGCGCGATGTCGGCGGGATTGACGGGGTCACAGTAGAGCGCGGCATCTCCGCACGTCTCCGGCAACGCGCCGCGCGTGGAGACAACGCACGGACAGCCGGCGGCCATTGCCTCGAGCGGCGGCAAACCAAACCCTTCGTAGAGCGACGGCATCACGAGCGCATCGGCGTGTGCGACGTACCGCTTGAGCGCCTCATCATCGATCCGGCCGGCAAAGCGCACGCGTTCGCCGAGTTGTTGCGCAAGCGTTAGTGAATCGCGATCGATCGTCCGCTGGTCCACATGATCACCGACAACGAGTAGATCGCCGGCATATGCGTTGCCCGCCAGTTGAAGCGCGCGCAATACGCCGCCGAGATTTTTGTGTGGCTTCACACTGCCGATGAACAGCACATATGGTCGCGGATGCGGTGATTTGTCAGACATTGTCTCAAACCACGAGCTGTCCACGCCATTATGGATCACCGCGCTGCCGCGCGGCGGTGTGCCGACGTAACGCTCGAACTCGCGGCGAGTGAAGTCCGACACGAACATGATCCTCGACGCGCGGCGGCGAAGGCCGGCGAACATCGACCGCGCGTAGGTCTGGCGAAGAGCGCCGCCGTAGAGATCGGACAATGCCAGATGTCCAACGTCGTGCACCGTGACGACGAGCTTCCCGCGCGCCATGAGGGGCACGTTGTAATGCGGCGACCAGAAGACGTCGCTCGATGCCGGTTGGCGGAATGGGAGCTCGAACTGTTCGGCGATCGAATAGATGTCCGAGCGGCACTCCACGACATCGATCGCGGCGGACGACGTCCACTCAGCCGGAATGGCGGCACCGCGCGCCACGAGCATCGTATACTGCCAATTCTGTAAACGACCCATGACACGCGGCACGACGTTCCGAATGTATGTGCCGATGCCGGAATGATTGATCATCCGAACGTCGATCGCGATGCGCGGCGCACGCACGGCCTTCGCGCCCATCAGATGGAACCAACGTTCCTCGTGGCGGACCGCGCCATGACAAAGCCGAGGGCCCACAGAACCCAAAGCGGCTCCATGACGAACGGGAGGAGAAGACTGTTGGTGAACAAACTGTGAACGACCAGCGCGACGGTCACGGCCGCGAGGCCCACCGCCAGTCCGCGGTGCTCGGCCGTTTGCGCTGGATTGCGCCACACAGAACGCGCGCGCAGCATCGCGGCGCCCATCATCGAACAGTAGAGGACCACGCCGACAATCCCCGTAAGCACGCCGATGAAAATCAGCCCGCCGTCGATACCGAACACCGAGCCGGCGGCTTGTTGCCATCCGTAGCGACCCTGAACGACGCTCCAGGTATTGAAGCCGATGCCGATGAGCGGATGATCTCGAAACACCGTCCACGCGTGCGCCCATGACACGAAGCGCGCGAGCGCCGATGGATCGTCCAATCGAAGTTTGTTGAACGCGGCGCCGAACTGCAGCAGCTTTGGCAACGCGAGCACGGTCCCGGCAAGGAGAACACTCATCGTCCAAAGCAGTCGCTTGGAGCGTCCGCGCGTCAGAACAATGACGCCGAGGCCGACGAGGAGTGCGAGCAACGAGCCGCGCGATGCGGTGGCGATGATCGCTGCGAACAGCACGAGCGGCTTCCAGATCGGCACTTTTTTTCCGCTCGCCAGCAACGCGACGTCCACGAGGAGCGCCACGAGGATCAGCGCGCCGGCATAGTTGGGGTCGAGCAGCGTCGAGACAAGACGATGACCTTGAATGTCCCAGTCGACGTTCGGCCGCGACTCGGGGTACACGATCTGCGCGAACCCTGGAATCAACGCCGCCTGAACGATGCCGAAGAGTGCAAACGCGAGCACGCATCGCTCGAGTGCTCGCCACACGGGACGAATGTCGCGTTCGTGAATGTTGTTGATCGCCACGACGTACACGGCGAAGTACAACAGCCAGCGCGCGAGCTGCGCGAGCGCCATCCCGAGCTCGAGAAACGTCAATCCAAATTGCGACACCGATACGACGGCCGATGCGGCGCCGAGCGTGGCGAAGGCGAGCCCGATGAGCGCGACATTGTCGAATCGCAGAGATCGACGATGAACTGCGGCGACGAATCCAATGCCCACCAAGCACGCGGCGGCGACGTCGCTCACGAGAAGCGGAACGGCGCGCCCGGCCGCCGCCCAAAGTGGAACGCGAACGAGATTGCCGGTCAGGAGGAGAAGAAGCGCTGCCTGCAGAGCCAGCGCGGGTCGAAAGCGCGCGCCGGACGATTGCCGGTCCAACACCAACAACCGCGGTGTCGCAGCGTCAACTAGTGACGACGCCATCGCGCGACCCCGTCCCCGACCCCGACCCATCGCTCAAGACGATGCCCGCGCACGGAACTTCGAGGCGCTTGAGTGTTTGCAGCGTGTTGGCGAGCTGCGTGCGATCCACACGGCGCGCCGATGCGACAAGCAGCACGCCACGATCGCCGCTCAAGGCAGCCGCAGTCGCGTTGCTCGTCATATCGGGAAGCTCGACGATGACGAGATCATATTCCTGCTCCAGTCGCCGGATCGTGGCGTCGACGTCGAACGCGGGAACGGCGGCGGCGATCGTCATCGCCGTCCGTCCGTTGGCTTTGGACGGAGATTTGTTCGTGATATCGAGAATGGTCGCGCGAATGGATCGCGCAGACGCGGTGTCTGCGAGACGATGAGCGACCGCCCCGACGCGAATGCCGGCGTCGAGCGGAACGACCAGAATCGTTCTCGCATTTTTCCCGCCAGCAAGCAGCAACGGCGCCGACGCATCGAATCGGATCGTGGGCACGCCGGCGATTCGCTCGATCTCGGCGGGATCGCGCGCCCAACGTCCGAGTCCGGAAAACAGAAGTGCGGCGATGAGTCCCATGACGAACCCGCCGCCAATGCCGATGCCCATGGTGGTGAGGGGTTCTGGAAACGCCGGCTTCTTTGGCGGTTCGGCGACATCGAGTTGACGTGCGTCGCCGCCTTCATCGATCTCTGATAGGCGAGCTTCGACCAACTGCATTTGCAATGCGGCAAAGACCTGGCCCAGCCGAATGACATCACGCTGTTTCCGAACCGCGGATTCGGCGTTCTTTGGAAGCGTCAATGCCGTGGAGCGAAGCGTGTCGAGCTGACGCTCCATGTCGGAACGCTGCTTCGCCACCGACGACGAATACGATTGTGCGATCGGAAGGAGCTGGCCTTCCACGGCCTTGATGCTCTGTTCCGCGGCGATGACCTCGGGGTCGGCCTCGGTGCGCGTCGCCAAAAGCTTCTGCCGCTCGACTTCGAGTGTGCCGAGTTGCCCGAGCATTTGGCTGATGGCGGGGCTCTTGATGAATGTGGGGAAGGCAGTGAGCTGTCGCGCCGAAATCGTGCCCTGCTGCACTTGCGCGAGGAGCAGATCCATGGCGCCGCCTTCGATCTGCAGGTTCGTGAGCTCGCCGCGGAGCTCCGATGCGCGTTCGATGGCCACCTTACCAACCGTCACCGGATCGAGCACTCCGCTTTGTTCTTGCTGGCGGCGCAGCGCGTCTTCGGCGACGGCCAGCTCACCGGAAACGCTGTCAGCGTGAAGCGTGAGGAAGTCGACGCGCTTGGCGTTCGTACCGCGATCGCTCGTCTTCCGTCGCGCGAGATACAGACCGACGAGCGTATTCGGCATGCGCGCCGCCGTAAGCGAGTCGCTTGCGCGATACTGCACGTTCACCACTTCACCCGCGACCTTTTCGACGGCGAGACGCTTTTGAGCATACGTGATGGCGTCTTCGCGATCGAGCAAGCTGAGGGCGAAACGAGCGGGCAACGCCGTGTCGCCCCGAAGGGTGATAGTGCCGACGCGGAGATTGGTCGGAGTACCGGCCACCGCCGTCGCCGAATCACCCTGCCCGCCCTGCTCGCGCACGGTGTAGACCTTGTCCGACGATCCGCGCGTGAACTCGTATTTACGTTCTTTGAACGAGCCGCCGAGATGCGCGGCGGCCATGACCGAAGTCACGGGTTGCGACAGCGATCTCAGCCTGCCCTGAAGCCCCAGCGAATCAACAGCGCGTCCCACCAACGCCCGGCTCGGAATGATCGCAAGTTCTGTCTCGAGCGAGCTCTTCGTTCCCGAGCCGCCTAAAAGGCTACCGGCGTCACCCGGAACGCCGAGTCGAGCGAGCAGCGATGCGCCGCGATTCGATTCGCGGATCACCATCGTGGACGACGACTCGAACCGTCGCGGCGCCCAGACAATGACGGCGGCGGCAATGGCCGTCCCAAACAGCAGGAAGCCCAAAACAACGTTCCAGCCGTGGCGGATGGCGCGCGCGACTTCGCCTAGGTCGATCGAGTCGGATTCGCCACTCGTTCCGCTCATGAGGTCGTCACCGACGAAGCGAGATCAACAGTGACACCACGACCACCGCAGTACTCACGACAGGCAACAGGTTGAGCGTGAGCCAATTCTTTCGGGCTACCGTGAGTTGATCCCCGGACCGAAGATCGTACGCGCGCGATTCGTCGCTTTGCCAATTCGGCATACCAATTCGCTCGCCTTGGCGAACCACGGCCACCGTCCCGCGATTTGCCGATTCCGTGAATCCTCCGGCGCGCGCGATCACTTCTCGGGTAGTGGACGCGACGTCCACGAAATACACGTTGGGCCTCATGACTTCGCCGACAATGCTGATCCGCCGCAGGACCACGAACTCGATCGCCGGCGTGCGGAGAAACTGCCCGTAGCGGGCGTAGAGCGTGTCCTGCAGCTGGGAGATGGAAAAGGACGATACGTTCAGCACGCCGATCTTGGGCAGCGGGACTTCGCCGTGATCGTTCACGGTCACGGTGTCGCTCAGCAAGGGCTCGCCGACGATATGGATTACGAGGCGATCACCCGGTT
>Ga0193753_10002120_pt1 | contig 16113 bp, 12 predicted proteins | sample H1c2metaG_FD_144925 | JGI IMG/M metagenome (GOLD analysis project Ga0193753, IMG submission 144925) | Soil microbial communities from a riparian zone of the East river system, Colorado, United States - H1c2 | ecosystem: Environmental > Terrestrial > Soil > Riparian zone | place: USA: East... | reverse complement strand
GGCAGCCGCACCTGCGGAGTCGCCGCCGGCTCCGGCGCGCTCTTCAAAAGCTTCACGCCGACAATCGTCGTCCTCTGAGCCGGGGGCAAAGACACCTGTGCCGCGAGTATTGCGGCCGCTCCCAGCACCGAAGCCGTTAGCTTGTGGAAGAACGCCATAGTCGATATGCGCACTCAAAATCGGATCCTTGCCTCGAACTCGATTTGCCGCGGATCGTAAGTTGCGTTGCTCATGGCTCCAAAGCTGCTGTTATTGAAGCTGCCGGGAACCACACCTGTAGCCCCGTTGGGCGTGACATTCACCCCGCCCAGCGACAGAGAGAACGCGTTGGCAATCGGCTCCGTATGATTCAGGAAATTGGTCGCATGTGCGGAGATATCGAGCGTCAGGCCCTCGTGAATCCGGAACTCGCGCTCGAGACTTAAATCGAGATTCGAGCGCCCAGGCCCACGAATGTTGCCATAGTCGAGCGCCGAAGTTCCCCACCAATTGATGTTGGAGGAATAGGTGCTGTTCGGCGTCTGTACAACGCTATTCTGAAAGGCGGCCAGATCGTACTTCAGATAGCAATAGTTGCAAGGTGTGATCTGCTGGCCATTCGGCAGCGTAACAGTGGTCTTTCCGTCATACCAATGCTGCAGTGCCTTCGGCACCTCGATTGGCGCTCCGGCCACTAGGTTCGGCCGGCCATTGATGGATCCCGAACCACCACTGATCTCGACTGGAAAGCCGCTCTGGAGTATCGCCACGCCACCCAGGCGCCAGCCGCCGATAACGGTATCCGCGATGCGGTTTCCGGTTTGGAGCGGTTTGCCTTTCCCGAACGGCAAATCGTAAACCGCGGAGATAACAAAGCGATAGGGAACATCTGTCGTCGATAACTTTTTATTGTTGCCGTAGTTCAGCAGATCCAGGTTCGTCTGATCATAGCCACCAGTGTCGGAAAACCCATTGGTCTGCGCTTCGGTTTGGGTCATGTCGATCGACTTAGACCAGGTGTAACTCCCCATAAACTGCAATCCATGCTTGAGCCGGCGCTGAACCGAAAGCTGCAGGGAGTTGTAATCTGAGAATCCAATCGATCGCTCGGGTGTCATGCCGCCGAAGAGCGGATAGGAATAGAGCGACTCGAGCGTGCTGATCGTCGCGTTAGCAAAGTCGCCATTGAATCCGAGCAAGCTGCCCGTCTTGGGCTGAAAGGGATTGGCCACTTGCACCGTGGCAGGATTGCTCTTGCCGTTTGAAGCGACATACGCCTGCTGCCACGAGGCCAAAAGTGTGGGAGAGAGAAACTGACTCGAGTTCAAAGGAATGCGGGCAAATGGCAAGTGCGAACCTTTCGACGCGGAGTAGCCGGCCGAGAAGAGCCATTCCGTTCCAAAGCTACGCTCGAGAAAGAGGTTCCATTGTTGGGCCATCCCGTCTTTGTAGTCGTAAGCATCAAAGCGCGGGTTAGGGTTGCCGTAGAGGCCGGGACAGTTCGCATTTGCGCAGGCAGGAATGATTTGCGTGGTCTGGGACAAAGTGCCCATCACGAGACCGGCCGGGTTTGCTCCGTAGACGATCCCGTTGGTCGAAGGGGAAAATGTATCTTGTCCATAGGCGAAGGGGCCGTCAAAGTACCCTGTGTTGGTTGGCAGATAGGTAATCCCGTACCCGCCGCGAATGACCGTGTTGTCGCCGAACCGGTAAGCGAAGCCGGCGCGCGGCCCGAAGTCCTTCCAGTTAGTCGCCCATAGGTTGCGCGAGAATCCGTTGCTGCCCGGAAATGTGAAACCGCCAGCGCCGCCAAAAGGACTCGTACCGCCGTATGAGAAGGCGGTCAACTGGTTATATCGCTCGGTCGGCCCGGGCTGCACTTCCCACCGCAATCCGAGATTAATCGTCAACTTCGACGTTGCATGCCAATCGTTCTGGCTATAGAGCGCGGTGTATTTTTGCGCCAGAGCCGGCTGCACTCCACGCCCCGCGGCTATGTGTACATAGCCCGCGCCCATCAATGTGGACGCCGCCATCCACCCGGCCGCATTGGCCAGTGGACTTCCAACTGTTCCGCCGGTTGCATTGATGAATTGATTGGTGTACGCCGGGCTGGACACGAGTTGAAAGGACTCTTCGTTGTCAGTGTAATTGGAAAGATAAATACGCTGCTCGGCGCCGGCCTTCAACGTCCAGTGACTAACGACTTTGGTAACACTTCCCACCAAGTCGTGATTCAATTGACGCTCCTTCTTGTGAAGCGAGTTGGAATTATTCAATGCGCTGATGCCCGTGCCGCCTTCGTATTCAATCGGCGCGCCCGGAGCCGGATTGATTGCCTGCAGTGCCGGGGAGATGCCAAAGCTCGAATAGTCGAATGAAGGATTCACGTTCTGTAGATTGTTCGCGTTGATTCGATTGAAGCCGTACCGGATGTCAGCGACCAGCGTCGGAGAGAGAGCGATCGTATCGCCGATTGCAGCGTAAGGATTTTGATCGGAGACGGTCTGGCCGAGGAAGACGGCTGTTCCCAATAGCGTCTTATAGCTATAGAACGGATTGTCCGCCCCCCACGGACCTGGCGAAAGGATGTGATCTTTCGTGATCCCGCCCGTGCCATAGATGGAGTGCTTGCCGATGCGGTAATCGATGCGCGAGTTCACGCTGTTCCGCCCAAAATCCTGGATCCCTCGATTAAAGTAATTTCCGGTGTTGTAGACGTCGCTCGGGGTATTGTTCGGAAGAGGGTAATACGAGAAGAGCTTGACCATCGCGGGATCTAATAGGGAGGTGGGGATTACGCTGCCAGGAAGTGCATCGCGCTGGTATTGATTGGCGCCGATCTGCGTTACGGCAAACGGATTGAAAATCTGGATAGGGGTAGGCACTCCGTTTACGTTGGCGAGAGTCTGGCTGAAGTTGCCTTGTTTTTCAAGGGCTGTCGGAACGGTCTCCAGATAGTTGATTGCCTGCGTGTGTTGCAGACCTTCATAGCTGACGAAAAAGAAGAGCTTGTCTTTTCGGATAGGCCCGCCGAAAGTGCCTCCATAGCTATTCGCTTTGAACGGGCTGCGGCTTATGCCCTGCATGTTATTGCCGAAGGTATTGGCATTCAACGCCTCATTGCGAAGGCGATAGAATCCGGACCCATGAAAGGAGTTCGTTCCACTCTTAGTGGTCACTTGGAGCACGCCTTGAGCGCGCCCGTATTCCGCCGTGAACGTGTTCGTTAGAACCCGGACTTCCTGCACCCCTTCCGGATTCGGAATCACCGCCGCCTCGTTCCAGGCCGACCCTTGCACGCTCACGCCGTCGAGTTGAATATCGTTCGTGAAGGCCTGCGCGCCATTCGCGGAAATCGCCGAGAAGGTTCGCCTTCCGTCGATGCCGATACCGAATGAATTAATGCTCTGGGTCTGCACGGTTTCCGACCGCGGTACGACGCCGGGCAGCAATGTCGCGTAATAGAAGGGATTGTGATTGATGTTCGGGATTGTTTCAATCACGCGCTGATCGACAGCTCCCTGCACGGTCGACGACTCCGTCTGGAGGCCGGCAGTTGTTGCGGAAACCTCAAGCTGCGTCGACACGGTCCCTAGGTGGAGTTGGGCATTGGCGCGAACCGTTTGAGCAGTTTCGAGGTGAATATCCGTGACACGAAACGGCGGAAATCCACGGGCCTCTACAGTGATGGTGTACGTGCCGCTCTGCAAGTACGGGACCGTATATTCCCCGCTGGCGCCAGTGGTGGTGTTGTATGCAGCCTGGGTTTCTGCCTGGATGGCGCTGATCTTGGCGCCCGCTACGGCGTCACCACTAGGATCCGTGATCGCCCCGGTGATGGCCCCGGATCGAATCTGTGCGCCTAGCCGCATGGTGGAAATGCTCACCGCGAGGACGCCGGCGAAAAACAGCGTGGTCAGCCGCTCAAGTCTAAACATATTTTCTGCTCCTCAATGGATCAACAAACCGTGGGGGATCCCGCAGAGCCGAGGACGTACTAACCGGGTTCTGTTCCCTTTGCTTGCTCTGAACTGTAGGGCAAGCGCGACCCGGTACCAAGGTTACATACGGTTATGAGAGCCGAAACTTCGTCCTAAGTAGTTAATTTGATTCAACAAAACCTCGTCGACCTAAGCACGACGTTGTTGCCACGTTACGGGTCGAAATCGACTTGTTTCGGGAGCATGACTGCGCGCGCCTGAAGAATGTGGTAGCATTCCTGTCGCGATAACCCCGTTTCGGTCTGTATGATTCACTCCCCTGAAGCCTCCACGAAGCGGCAGCAATCTGCCCCGTATCGCCGAGCGACCGTAGACCAGGAGCTGAAGGCGGTTTTAGAGAGCGAATTCTTTGCCCGCAGCAAACGCTCCCAAGCTTTCCTGCGCCACGTCGTCGAAGTGGCGCTTTCAGGCCGGGCCGATGAACTCAAGGAGCGCACGCTGGGCACACTTCTGTTCGAGCGGGATGTCGCCTACGATACCGGCGCCGACGCGATCGTCCGCGTCAAAGCGAATGAAGTCCGGCGGCGCCTGGCCCAACACAATTTGCAGGTGCGTCCCGGTCAGATCGTCCGGATCGATTTACCTCCGGGTTCCTACGTGCCTCAGTTCCATTGGATCGCCGAGCTGCCCGGGAAGCCGGCACGGAAGTGGTGGCAGGCCGGCCCCTTGGCTTCCATTTCCATCGCGCTCAGCCTGCTGGTGTTGGTGGGCTTGTTGGCCTATTGGCTACACTCCGCGCCGGATGATCCTCTTTCCGATTTCTGGCAACCTGTCCTGGCCAGCCCGAAACCGGCGATCCTTTGCCTCGGGCATCCAGTCGTATATCTGTTATCGCCACGCGTGCACCAGCGCTTCAGAGCCAAATACGGGCGCAACCTGGATCAGGGCCCTTATGAGCTGAAATTCGAGCCCGCCGAGGTGCTGGGCTCGGATATCATTTCCGTGCCGGACCAGTTTGTGGGCGTGGGTGACGCGCAGGCGGCCTATCGGGTCGCTTCGCGCCTGCAAGGTTTAGGAAAGCAAACCGAGATGCGAATCGGCAATGATGTATCTTTCTCGGAGTTGCGCCTGTCTCCGGCCGTGCTCATCGGCGCCTATTCGAACCAGTGGACGATGAAGATCTCCAACCAGTTCCGGTTCGTTTTCGATATGCAAGAGGACCGGAAGAGAATCGTGGATCGGACGTCGCCCGGCCGCTTATGGTCGCCACCATACATGAGTCCTACCGGCAAGGTCTCGGAAGATTATGCCATCGTCTCCCGAGTGTTCCACTCCGAGTCGGGGCAGGTGATGATTTCGGCGGCCGGCATCACGAATTATGGGTCGCAAGCTGCTGGTGAATTTCTGGCCGATTCACGGCTCTTTAGACAGACTTTGACATTCGCTCCGCCAAACTGGCAGCGTATGAATTTCCAGGTTGTCTTAAAGACGAAAATCTTTGGATCCGCGCCGGCCCCTCCGGAAGTAGTTGCGGCCTATTTCTGGTAAGAGCTGGTCTAGACTTTGTCCGCTCAGAAGGATACCTCTGCGGATTTGAAGTTTCGACGATGTCAGATCCGTAGCGCCCCAATAGACGGACGTCCTGATGGGAGCGGATCTAATCCACCATCAAGCGCCGTGCACGCCGGTACGAGTCACTACTGCAGCCCACCCCGGATCGGCTGAACCAAACGTCCGCCCGAAGTAGGAAAAAGGTCATCTAATGATCGCCCTTGACCAAATAAATTCCGCTAAGTCGCCCAGCGTGGAGGAATGGCCAATTTTCTGGCCCTGAGACGGATCAACAAACAGTATGCGTTACACATGATCTACATGGCAGGCTCATCATGTCGCCGATTACCGCATTTCCCGTCAAAGTGGGATCGATAGTCATGGGATTACCGTTTGAAACGCGAGTTCAAGATGTTTAGCCTCGTAGCTTTGCCGCCGGACCGTGGACTGCCCCCTGCCGTCCGACGCTTCTCATTCAGCGCGAAGCGCTTGCATCGTGTCGACTCGCGCAGCACGCGCGGCCGGTACGAACGATGCCAAGATTGCTGACGTGACTACGATCACTGCCGATCCTACCAACGGAATCGGGCCCGGGAGCTGAAGTTCCTGAACGTAATTGCCCGCCAGGCGTGACAATCCCAAGCCCACTAGACCGCCTGCCGCAATGCCAATCGCAGCTGTTGTTGCTCCGTCGATCAGCACGTTAGCGAGAATTCGCAGCGGCTGGGCGCCTATTGCGAGCCGAATTGCGAACTCGCGTGTGCGCCAACTCACTGAAAATGCCAGCACTGCTGCAATCCCGACCACCGAAATCGATAACGCGAGGATGGCGAACCCTCCGAACACGATGGCATTCACGCGGTTGTTCGCCAGCACTTCGGTGCGGACATCTTCGAGAGTGCTGGTGTGCTCAACCGGTTGCGTCGCAGCCAACGCGCGAATGGCTTTCGTAATGGATGGAATCAGCGCGATAGGGTCTTTGGCCGAGCGCACCAAGTAGGCTAGCTCCGAACAGCGGACCTTGCGCGAACGGCTGATAGATTGTCAAATTGTGCTGGGGGAGAATGTTGGCGTCGTCCACGTCAGACAGGACGCCAATGATCCGGCGGTCCTTAGGGCTGATGCCCGCGACCTTGATCAGAGGATCCGTCCACATAATGTGCCGGTTCACCGCGTCTTGTCCGGGAAACAACTGTTGCGCGACGCTCTTGCTGACAACGACTACCAGTTCCGATTCCTTCCGATCTGCCTCCGTAAAATCACGCCCCTCGATAAGTGGAATACCCAAAGTGGCGAAGTAGCCCGGCGAAACAAACCGGAACCGGGCCCGCAGATCGTCCGTGCCGCTTTCACCTTTTCGACCCTCGACTGCGAATTGCAAAGTGAAGCTCAGATAACGCCTGTCAAGCCACGGGGCCCACATGGCGGTCGCGGCGCCCTCCACTCCCGGCAGCGCACTTAATTTACGCAGTGCTTCCTGGTAAAACTGGGCCACTTGTTGCGACGATCGGCCATCGGAAATTAAAGGCAGATTTGCAATCAGAACGTGCTCTGTTTCAAAGCCCGGCTGTGCTGTTTGCATTGAGCGCAATGTTGTCAGCAACGCACCCGCACTCGCCAGCAATAGGAATGACGCGGCGATTTGGACAACAGTGAAAACCCGAATCCGGCGACGGCTGCCGCCGGTGACTCGGCTGCCGCCGGTGACTCGGCTGCCGAGCCGTACAATCTTTCCAATCACGCTCGGATCCGAATGCAGCACAGTCGCCCAGAACTTGTACGTCAAAACTACTGCGCCGGCAGCGCTCGGCTCGTCGTCGCGCCCGTCGAGCAGGCGACCCAAGACGGGCTTCAGCCCCATCACCTCGAAATAGGCGCCGCCAACCACGCCCGCGTGGATTTCACGTCGCTGGCCGAATCCCTCTGCCGAGAAGTCGGTGGTCGAAAACGTGCCGAGTTTGTTGACGGTCTTCAAGTGCGCGCCTATGTCACTGATCTCAGGAATTGAGAACGTAGCATTGCTCACTTGCAGACCGGGCGCGCTCTGCTGGATGTAAATCAGTCGATCTTCGTCGCGATTCATCAGTGGACGCAACAGCACGCCGCGCACAACGCTGAAGATGGCGGTGTTCATGCCGATCCCCAACGCCAGCGTAAGGGCGATGGTGGCCCACAGGGAAGGGGTTCGCCCCAGTGAGCGCAGTGCAACCCTTAGATCGCCCAACAACGCGCCCAAATAGCTGATCGCGTAGGTGGCGCTTGCCGCTTTGGGGTCTGACCGATTGATCGAGGATGTCCTCACCTTGTCTCCTCCTGCCGGGCTTGGCCGCGGTCTGGTCGCAAAAGCTGGATTTGGCCAGAACTATCCACTATCGATATAGCAGGTCGTTGCCCACTGCCAGCGCATTGCAGATCGCTGGAGACTGAACGAGATGGCTCCCATCTGCTCGGTTGACACCGTCGCCAACTGTCCGGTGGCAGCAAGACCCTTCCCGAGATCGAACATGGGAAGTTTAAAGAAAAGGAAAGATTTTGCGAATCCTCGAAGGGACCTGAAACCGGAGGTTCGCTCATTAGCGGTCAGCATCAAAAGTAAGCTGACACTATGATCCACAGCTTCGGAATATTTCCGATGTTTCGAAGGTCCGCAGCAAACCGGAGACAAGATCCTCACGTTTTTAATGTCACTGCCAGGGACGTGCAAATAGATCCGCCCTGGTCGCGAAGGGTTTACTGATCGGCGATGCTCCAGCTCACGCCCTTGAGGAACTAAGACGGGCGGCCGTTAACCGCTAATATCGGAAGCTATTTCTTGGCTACGGGCAGCGTAAGCATATACCTCACCTGCCTCGTTAGTAGTGCCAAGTCTACGACTAGCGCGTTGTACAGACCTGGTGACTGGTGCTTCAGTGCCGATTGTACGATTGAATGGTTCATTGGCAGCCTCGGAACGGTGCCGGTGAAACTACCGCAACTCAGGAGGGAGCACCAAGATGAAGTACATGATCAGTTGGAACGAACGGCCCCAAGGTTCGCCCATGGAGTACGAGAATGCCCAAAAGCGAATTCTGGAGGTGTTCAGCCCCTGGAAGGCGCCGGCCAATTTCAAGATCGAATCGTTCGTCATCCGCGTTGGCGATTGGGGCGGCTATATGTTGATGGACTGCGACGATCCGCTGGAAAGTTCACAAATTCTGTTCGATGCTGCCGGCTTTTGAATTTCAGGCGCGCCCCGTTGTTCCTGTCGGCGACGCAATTCGAGTCGAACTAGAAGCAATGGCCTGGCGCGATAGCCTCAAAGACAAGTGACTTCGTTCGGACGACGCCGCATCCGCGGCATGCGCGTTTTTCGGCAAGTGGCGAACGCAAAGGACATACTCATTCCAAAGGGGGAACTCGCGTGCAAACGGCTTAAATCTGGACGGGTCAGCCCTCTATTACGAATACCTTATCCTTGACGCAATGGAGCATTTCTTCGTATGCCCGCACTGCGGTGAGCGGATTTCGATGGTGCTGGATATCTCGGTCAAGGGACAAACCTATGTAGAAGACTGCGAAGTATGCTGCCAGCCGGTCGAGGTGCATTATACCGCAAAAAATGATGAAGTGCGCTGCTTTGAAGCCAGCGCGATGTGAGTTCCCTCCACTGCCCAGGGTGATGGCCAATGATAGGTACGGAGAGTGAGGCAAATTTTCCTGTCATTTGCGTGGGCGGTTCGGCCGGCGGCCTAAACGCATACACGCGCTTACTTCATCATCTGCCCGCCAATATGGGTGTTGCGATCGTCATCGTGAATCACCTGAGAACCGTAGCCACTCATCTCCACGAGATTCTGCCCCGCTACACAGACATGCCGGTTAAGCTGATCACGGAACGGCTAATCATCCAGCCCAATCATGTCTTTATCATCCCGGCACAGCGAGATTTGCACGTGCTTGATGGCGAATTCCGTCTGAAGCCGATATCCAAGCCCAGGGGATGGCCAGACGTGATCACGGTTTTTCTGCGTTCCTTAACGGAGCACTGGGGCGGCCAACTGATCGCGGTCATCGTTTCTGGCCATGACGGGGATGGGGCCGCGGCGCTCAGCGGCATAAAAGAAGTTGGCGGTATTACCATTGCCCAGAAACTCGACACAGCGGAGCAGCCAGATATGCCGGAGAGCGCAATCGCCAGCGGCTGTATCGATTTTATTCTTTCGCCGGAGGATATCTCTCGGGAAATTGTCCGAATTGCGCGCGCGTCCGAGGCGAAGGGAACGTAAGAGCACAACCGCTTGAGCACAATTCCCTTGGTCGAGATTTGGTCCGTGAGGTGATTTGCCGTCCGAGCTTCTCCTCGGAGACTCGAGCCAATCCACAAGAGCGTAAAGTCGGTATCTCGTAGAAATGGATCGACACACCTTGAGCTCGCAAGGGATTGCTTGCCTGGTACGACGAGCTAACGTTAAGGTCCAATATCGGAAGCTATTATTGACTAGAATCGGCTGTCCAGGTGCGCTTTTAAGGATAGATCTACGCTAGCGACTCCTGAGGAACTTATCCGTTCACTGCCGGGATTATTTGGAAGCCGAGCTTCGTGGCTTGCTTTCGGAGTCTGGCTTCCGCGCGAGCAGCGGCTTCTCTCTCGTGTTTAATGAACACGCTTTCGTTATATTCCTCCTTGGTTGTTAATAGGTGGAAAACGATACGGGCCAGTTTGTGGGCTGTAGCCGTGACCGCTTCCGGTTTTCCGAGCTTCCGTTTCAACCGTCGGAAGAATTCACCCAGATAGTTGTCGGCATGGTGCAGAGCATGAGCACCGAGGCGAAGGGCAATGGAGACACGGTTCCGTACCTGGCGCGTGCGCGTGTACAGAACTTTGCCTCCGCTGATTTGCTTTTCCGGACAGAGACCCAGCCAGGAAGCGAAGGCCGAAGCATTTCGAAAACGCGAGAGGTCCGGACCAACTTCGCACAGAATAGTCTGGGCTGTCACAGCACTGATTCCGGGGACATTCGTCAGATCAACCCCAAATGCGCGATAGAGCTCCGACCGCAGGCTGAATGAAGTAGGTTCGTTGTGCTTTCTTGCGTACGGATGCTTCTTTGTTCGCGGCGGCAGTTCTGGCTGCGCCGTGTCGGCAACCGGCAGATCCACCATTTGTCTATGAATCTCGTGGTCGACCTCCTCGATCTGGCGCTGGTAATATCGGTAGCCGGCAAGCGACTGCTTCAGTGTGAACAGATGTTCGGGTCGATAGTCGCCCTCCAGTGCCCTCGCCACGGTGTCCTGACTGCTCTTCACGCGCGCGTGGCAGAGTTCGGCGAGCTGGATCGGATTGCGTTCACCCGCCAAGATCGCATCCAAAATGCGTTGCCCACTCAAACCAGTGATTTCGCTCAAAACGTGGTGAAGCTGCAGATTCATCTGATCGAGCGATTTCTGCATGTGCATCACATGCTGAGCTGCCATTTGAATAAGGCTGTCGCGATGTCTCCAAAGAGAGCGGATCGCACAAATGACATCCGGTGGCCGAAAGCTGCCGCGCAGCAAGCCCACCGAGTGCAGATATTGAATCCACTGGCAATCCGAAACATCGGTCTTCCGGCCTGGAACGTTCCTGACGTATTGTGCATTCACCAGAAACACTTCGAAGCCGTGAGGTTCCAGAATCTGGTAAAGCGGAATCCAATACACGCTGGTCGACTCCATCGCCACCGTGCGGATGCCACATCGTTTCAGCCACTCCGCCAACTCGAGCAAATCTCGCGTGAACGTAGAAAACTTTCTTACGGGCTCGGAGTCGCGGTCGGATGAAACGGCGACGAACACCTCTTCGGCACCGATATCTACGCCGGCCGCATCCGGATGCAATACCGGCAGCATTTCACTCTGCCGTTTGTGATTCTTCTTGGACATGGACACCTCCTGATGGATCGGATGAGCCGCCCGGGGTGCGGATGAATGCAAACTCCTGAACGAGATCGTCGCCAGCGGCGAACGTCATCACTAACCTGTACGCTTGCCCCAGACCCACGCTACTCGACGGGCTTACTAGAGCACCAATGTCGCCGCGGGCTGTAGCTGCGGCTCGCCCGGGCCCATCATCTCTCATTCGTTCCTCCCTGTCCTGTCTGGCAGGCCAGTTGCGGGCTACTCGCGATCTATCTGCCAAGCTCACTGTTCGGGTCGTCGTCTCACAGGTGGATTCTTTCCGAGTTTTCGACAGTCCGACAGGAGCAGGTAGGCAGCGCTTCCAATACTCGGGCGCGTGATTGATCTCATCATAAAGAGAACTCGGATTACCTCGTCATGATAAGTTCTCTCGTTTGCTTGACCATTGCGGAATCATTGACACGCGCCAACGCAATACGCAATTCCTCTAGGCTGATTGGCTTCGAAAGGTAGTCATCCATTCCTGCGGCGAGACACGTCTCCCGATCTTGCTTCATTGCGCTCGCGGTCATGGCAATGATGGGAATGTGCTCACCGGTACTCGTCTCGCATTCCCGAATCTTGCGTGTAGCTTGAATGCCGTCCATCTCGGGCATGTGGATGTCCATCAGGATGACGTCGAACGGTCCGTCAGAAGCCGCTTCCACAGCCTCCTTTCCGTTGCTTACGGCGGTAACAGAATGATGTTGTTTTTCGAGGAGGCGCACCGCCAAATGCTGGTTTACAGGATTATCTTCTGCAAGTAAAATCCGGAGTGCACGTCCGACCTCGGCATTCTGTGAAGCGCGATTCAAACGAGCGGGAGCGTTAGACTGGGCCACAGCGGACCCAAAACGTGCTGTGAAATGGAAGGTGCTACCACGTCCAACCTCGCTTTCAAGCCAGATTGTTCCGCCCAAAAGGTGCACTAGCTTTGCGCTGATGGCCAGTCCGAGTCCCGTACCGCCAACACGCCTGGTCGCCGTTTGGTCCACTTGCTCGAATTCACGAAAGACCAATGAGTGCTTATCCGCTGGGATACCAATCCCGGTATCCTGCACCGAAAAATGACAGACGATCTCTTCACTCGCCTGGCTCAAACATTCGGCCTTTAACGTAATAGACCCTCGCTCTGTAAACTTAGTGGCATTGCCGACCAGATTCAAAATGATCTGGCGCAAACGCAAGAAATCGCCGTGGACCAGGTCTGGAATGCGTGCGTCGATTTCCGCTGTCAACTCTAGGTGTTTTTGTTGCGCACGGGTAATCAAAAGGTTCAGACATTCTTCTACGCAATTGTGAATGGAGAAATCCTCGGATTGAAGTTCCATCTTGCCTGCTTCGATCTTCGATAGATCAAGAAGATCGTTGAGCAGCAAAAGAAGTGACTCACCCGAAGTGCGGATTGTATTTAAGTATTCCTTCTGGATTGGACTGGGATTTTCGGCTGCGGCGAGCTCTGCAGCCAGAAGAACACCGTTCAATGGAGTGCGGATTTCGTGACTTATATTGGCGAGAAATCCGGTTTTGGCACGATTGGCGGCTTCGGATGCCTCTTTGGCAGCTCGAAGCGCCGCTTCGGCGGCCATTCGGTCGCTGATGTCTTGATAAATGGCATAGCATCCAACGATCTGCCCATCGATGATCAATGGCACGCCATGCGCCTCCACGTCGATCCGTATTCCATCTTTGCGTTGACGTCGCGTAACGTTGAAGACCGTCGCTCCAGCGGCAAGATCTTCGAATGCATGCGCGACTTCCGACTTCTGTGGCACAGGCACAATACACTCTTCGAGTCGACATCCGATCAGTTCGGAGGTATTGAACAAAAAGAGATGTTCGAATGCCGGATTGCACATGAGGATTCTTCCCTCCGGGTCCATCACAGCGATCGCTAAAGGATTGTTGGATATCAGCGCATCGAGATAGGTGGTTCGTTCTTCGAGAGTTTTAACTGTGTGCTTTAGCTCGGTGATCTCGACAATCGTGCCCTCAATGAGGGCGCCGGTTTCGGCCTCGGATAACTTGGCATTCACCAAAACCCAAATTTCGCGTCCGTCATGCCTGCGCAGGCGGATCTCAACGCCGGTGAGCGTACTCTCGGCCGAGACCTCGCCAGCGATTGCGCCACGCAGCCCAGCGCTTTCTTCCGATCCGGCGCGCAAGAGCTCCTCGCGTTGGGCGTAGCCAAGGATACGAGCGCAGGCATCGTTACAGTCGACAATACGTCCCTCCGTAGTCATCCGGTAGACACCCGCAAGATTGCGCTCGAAGAGCTCGCGATAACGGTGCTCGAGCGCCGCCTCACTCTCGAGACGCCGTAGGATGGTTTGTGTCTGTTCCCGGATTTTCCTTCGCAACAGCACGAGCCAGGCTGTGATAGCCACGATTAGACCGCCCATGCTTCCGAAAACCCAGACAGCGTGCTGAAGCGTCCACCAAGGCGGCGTCGAGAGAACAACAATGTCCCGTGATGAGCGCAGGACGAGCCGAAGAGCGCCAGGTTCAGAGCTGCTGCCGGTCGCTTCAGAGCAGATGCCAGTAATCCGCAGGTGGCTTCCTGGTTCGATGGCCATCAGTTCAGAGACCGCCCGACGATCATTCAACTGTGCCTGAATCACCACATCATTAGTTTTCGCAATCAGAATCTGCTCGTCTGGCGTCAGGGTCCGGTCGAGCAATTGAGCATCGATTTGTACCAGTTCCCCGTCATGCGATCCTCCTAGTAACTGTTCGCCCATCAGCCGTTGCGGAGCGCGCGGGCTCGCCCGGCCGACGACACGAAAGACGGCTTCTTGCAAAAGGGGTTGGTACTGGCCGATAGCCGGAAATCCTACGGCTTCGATCTTATCGCCGACACTTAGGTGGGTCTGTTGAATAGACTCGACGCGGATACTCCCGTCACTACCTGTAAGGAAAAGATATTGACCGCGACGTTGCAGCGTAACCACTCCATGAATCCTGACGCGATGTCCCGTCGCGCCACCCACAGTGAAACGCAACACGCTGGCAACCGTCTGGAGCGGAATCATGAAAGGATCCGCCGCCCCCGCTTCGATGACCTGAATATCGTCGAGAGTGGGAATGAAGAGATTGATGCCTCGGACCTGATTTCTCGCGTTGAAAAGAGCTCCGCAGACACCTCGAATGCGCACCCTGGCGTCCACCAGGCCTGCCGGAATGGAAGAATTGAAGTCGGGTACAAAGCCGGTCGCTCGGCCGCCGTCCATGGCAATTTGCAATCGAAGTTCTCCCGTTCGCGTTTCAGCAACTCGGATGATTCCCTCGACTTCGACCCACCGGCTATCTTCGTTTGTCGACGCCAAACGTCCGAATTCCGCACGAACCGGAACCGGCATCCTGGCTGAGCCGAGCACTCGCCAACGAGGTTGCACAATATCGGGCGCGAAGCCCGGCTGCGCTGTGACGCCCGTTAATTCGATCCGTTGCCCGGGTTTAAGTGGTGGCGCGTTCTTACCGACCGCTACCCAAGTGGCGCCGGAGCGATCCTGGATAAACATATTGGTGCCCAACTGATCTGGACTAGGAACACCGGCTTCCTTTGAGACATGAAAGAAGGTGACAACTCCTCTCAGCCGGACGGGGTAGCCTCGATTGGCCTGTTCTCTCGAAAGCGAATGCACCTGGCGAATGCTGGTTAGCGTAGGCAGGTCTGCTGATCTGGCTAACTCCTCGCTGCATAGCTGCGAGAAGCCCAGAGCAATCAGACCGGTGCAAAGTACCAGTATTTTCCTAGACCACCGCTTAGCGAAAGCTTGAATAAAACTTAGAGAAGCTGGCCTGTCCGAAATGTTCCACAGCTTGAGCGACACAAATGCTTATCACTTACTAATCGGCCGCTCTACGACCGAATATGAAAAGGATCCTGTTCCGCTCGGACTCAGAGCTCTGACAGTTCCGTTCCTTGCGATGGACTGCAGCTCGATTCCAATGATCACAACTCTATTTTTCCGCGATTTGGCTTCTTCCCTCCGTGACAGCAAGAGTAAGCAAGCGGATTGAATATCTCTGATCGTGCGGGGCCCCGGGCGCGGCGAAGGGTCCTCAATCCTCTTGCCGTGACCTAGCAACCCCATGTGCAGCCGCGACAAACCTTCACTAGAATCGGGGTGCCTTCGGAAATCGGTGGAGCGCCGAAGTAAGCTGCTCAGACAAAGCACCGGCTAAGGCAAGGAGGGCTAAGCCGGTGGTTTCGGCGTGCCTATGATCTGCAAGCGAATCAGAAAGGGCCGGAAACCCAGTCTTTCAGTCTTTCACGATCTTGATTCGCGCAAAATTCGTGCAAACCTATTTGGCCGCGCGCCCTGCTGCGTCGACCACACCGCTAAACTAAAGACGCTTTATCGCTGTGATGGATACTACGCAATAGCCCATACGCCGCTGATAAAACCCGTTGGCGTGCTTGTTTGCGGCGTGATATTCCAAGGATGCGAACTCCGCACCCTGTCGGCGACCCCAGTCTTCAGCCGCTCGCAGCAGTCGTCCACCGATGCCTTGCTTCTGGTACCGGCAACTTACGGCGATCTCCGCAATGTGGCAGTAGGTCATTTCTCGGTGCATTGCATCCAGCGACTGTTCGAGTCGGGCGTCTATGAATCCAACGACCTCACCCCTGAGCTCCGCGACAAGAGTGATGCCATTTCCACCGGTATCCGGCGGATGCTGCCGCCTCTCTCGGTAGCGTGCCACTATCGTCTCGACT
>Ga0193753_10002118_pt1 | contig 16114 bp, 15 predicted proteins | sample H1c2metaG_FD_144925 | JGI IMG/M metagenome (GOLD analysis project Ga0193753, IMG submission 144925) | Soil microbial communities from a riparian zone of the East river system, Colorado, United States - H1c2 | ecosystem: Environmental > Terrestrial > Soil > Riparian zone | place: USA: East... | reverse complement strand
TCTATCTGACGGCCAAGCACACGGTCCATCCGAAGCCCTCATGGTTCGGCGAGTCCATCGGCCATTACGAGAACGGCGATACGCTGGTGGTGGACACGATCGGCCTCAACACCAGGACCTTTGTCGACAATTACCGCACGCCCCATACGGACAAACTTCACGTCGTGGAGCGCTACAAACTCACCAATGCCGAAACGCGCATCGAAGTCACGGTCACGGTCGAGGACCCAGGCGCCTTCACCACGCCGTGGACCGCACAGCAGATTTATCGCCGGGTGGAGGTCGGCCCGATGGGCGAATCGACCTGTGCGGAGGGGAATTTCAATTATTTCAACTTGGATCTCGATCCCCTGCCCCAGGCGGAAAAGCCCGATTTCTGAGTTATAGTGAACGGCAAGAAGACGGATTTCAGGAGCGGAATTGAACATGTTCAGATTTGCGTATCCCAAATTTGCGTTTCGGGCCGCCCTCTTGGCGCTCACGTCTCTTTCGTTGCTTGCGGCCGGTTATCCTGGCGGCAGCGCATCCGCGCAAGACGCGGCCATTCCCGATTTCTCCTCCTTTGCCGATGGCTGGGTTGCGATCAACTCCGATTTCACCCCGGTTCCAGGCCCCGGGCCCAAGCCTGTCACCTATGATCCCAAATATCCCTTTCGCCGCAATGACGAGCCCGGCCCTGCCACATACCGCGTCGCCGATCTCAACAATCCCAATCTCAAACCCTGGGCATTGGCGGAATTGAAAAGCTACAACGACAAGGTGATGTCCGGCGAACTTGGCACGACGCCGCGCTGGAACTGTCTGCCCGGCGGCGTCCCGGGCTTTTCGCTGTTCGTCGTCGAGGCGGTCTATGTCGTGCAGTCGCCCAAGGAAGTACTCCTGATCTATTCGGGCAATCGCGAGGTGCGGCACATCTACATGAACGTACCCCACAGCCGGAATCCGAAACCCACCTGGTATGGCGAATCCGTAGGCCATTATGAAGGCGACACGCTGGTGGTCGATACGATCGGCCTTTCGCCCAAGGCCGTCATCGACAATTACCACACGCCCCATACCGATCAGCTCCACGTCGTGGAGCGCTATCATTTGGTCAATGGCGGCAAGCAGCTGGAGACCAATCTTGTGATCGATGACCCCGGCACCTTCAACGCTCCGTGGCAGGCGGTGCAGCGTTACACCAAAGTGCCCAACCGTCCTTTCCTCGAACAGAACTGTTCGGAGAACAATGGCAACATCTTCAATCTGCCGGGCTGGGTAGGTGCGCCTACGGCCGACAAACCGGATTTTTGAGAACGCGCTTTTGGCGCGCGACGAGAAAAAAAGGGGGGGGCGTCATGAGGAAATTCTCCAGCGCATTGACGGCGGCGCTGTTGTGCGCCGGCACGGCCTCGGCCGCCGATGACAGCGTTGTGCCGCCCTTCGCCTTCATGGATGGCGGCTGGCAGGCCATGGGCGCGGATTTCCTGCAGCCGCCGAGCGGCCCGGGGCCGGTGCGCGACGTGCCTGGTCACGAACATGGCGGAAACAATACCGGCGTGCAGCCGACCTTCCGCGATGCGGATCTGAGCAACCCGATCCTGCAGCCCTGGGCGCGGGAGGCCTTGAAGAAAGAGAACGAAAAAATCGCGGCGGGCGGCGGCGGCTTCACTCCGCAGGTCAGCTGCAAGCCGCTTGGCGTGCCCGCTTTCCTGCTGCACCCCGCGCAGCCGCTTTATTTCGTACAGACGCCCGAGGAGGTGGTGGTGATTTGGCCCCCCAATCACGAGGTGCGGCACATCTATCTCACGGGCAAACACTCGGCCAAGCTGCAGCCGAGCTGGATGGGCGAATCCATCGGTCGCTACGAAGGTAAGGATACGCTGGTCGTCGATACCATCGGGCTCAACGACAAGACCTATGTCGACAATTTCCGTACTCCGCATACGACGCAGCTTCATGTCGTGGAGCGCTTCCGCATCAACCCCGATGCGAAAGGCCTGACGGTGGACGTCACGGTAGAGGACCCCGGCGCCTTCACCATGCCCTGGCACGCGGTGCAGCGTTACCGCCGCGTGCAACAGGGACCGATGGCGGAATCCTCCTGCGCGGAAAATCCGACAAATTTTCTCAGTTACGACATGGACCCTATCCCAACGGCGACCAAACCCGATTTTTGACCAGGAGTTAGGGCGCGATGTCTTCGAGACGCCGGTTGCGGGTCTCGATCATCTGTGTCGCCGCGAGCGCGCCTAGGAACGCCACGCCGGTGAACAACAGAAACACCGACGAGATCCCATATGACAACATCATCAGCCCCACGATCGGTGGTGCGGCGGCTGAGGCGATCCTGAGCCAGCAGGTGGCCGCTGCAGTTCCGATGGCGCGCATGCGGGTGGGATAAATCTCCGGCGTGTAGAGATAGAGCACCGTGTTGACGGTGCTCATCACGCCGTAGCTGAGCGTCACCAATACGATCACGCTCGTGACGTCTTCGCCGCCGACCAGGCCCAGAGGAGCAAGGAACGCGGCGCCGATGAGGAAGCATCCCACCATCCAGGCCTTGCGGCCGACGCGGTCGATGACCATCACGCAAAGGAACAGCACCAGTATTTGCGCCGTGTTGGTCAGCAGCGCGAAATTCAGCGACGTCTGCAGGGGCAGGTGGTAGCGGGTGTTGTAAAGCACCGGCATCCAATTGTTCAGGCCGTTGGTCACGCCATAGGCCGTCGCCCAGATTACCCAAACGATCAGCGTGCGGTGACGATAGACCGGCGAAAACAGTTCACCCCATCGGCTTTTTTGCGCGAAGGCGGCGGCACCGAGTTGGTGCGGCGCCACGGGGTTTCGCTTGTCCGTGCTCGCTTCCAAAGTGCGGATAATGGCTTCGGCTTCTCCAAAGCGGCCTTTGCGGATGAGCCACCGTGGCGATTCCGGCAGGCGCGCGACCAGAAAGGCGATAATCAGGCCCGGCACCACGCCCAGAAGGAACAGAATGTTCCAGCCATAAACTGGAACGAGGCGCGCCCCCAAGACAGCGGCGGCGAGAAATCCAATCGGAAAGATCAGTTCGTAGAGAAGAAAGAAACGGCCCCGGCCATGCGCCCGCGACAGCTCGTTGATATAGGTTGCGGCGACCGGCATCTCGCCGCCGACGCCAATTCCCTGAACCAGCCGGCAGATGAACATCTCGGTGAAATTTCCGGTGAAGGCACAGGCGAGACTGACGACGGCCATGATGAGCGCCGCGTAGCTTGCGCTCATCACGCGGCCGATCCTTTCACCCAACCACCCGAAGATCAGCGCACCGGCGAACTGGCCGATATAGGAGGCGGCGAGAAGGTAGCCGACCTGCTGCAGGCTGAGTCCCCATTCGCGCACCAGAACCGGCGTCGCGGAAGCCAGCGACAGCGCCGTAAAGGCATCGAAGAAGGTGGCGCTCCCCATGATCACGCGCGGGCGGATATGCCATCGGGAAAAGGGCACAGATTCGATGCGTGCGATCAGTTCAGCGGCTCTTTGGGAATCGCTTGACGCAGCACCCCCGCCGCCATCGGCCTCGCGCAATGTATCGGCGGACATCAGACGCGCACGAGCAGATTTGAGATCTCGCCGGCGATTTCGCCCGGACATTCGATCGGGGTCAGATGCCGTCCGCCCTTGATGATGCGCAAAGTCGATTGGGGAATTGCCTCGTGCAGCGCCTTGGCCATGGCGACGGGTGTTGCGTAGTCCTCCTCACCAACGATGACGGCGACAGGCATCTTGAAGGAGGCGAGATAATGCCGGAGGTCCGCATCACCCAAAAGCGCGCAGGTCGAGGCGTAGCATTCGAAATCATTGGCGAGAAACACGTCCGTCGCCTTTTTCACCAGTTCCGGGTGGGCCGGCGGAAAGCCTTCCGAGAACCAGCGCGTCACTTGGAAATCGATCAGACCCTGCATGCCCTTCGCCTTGGCGGCGGAGGCCCGCTCGCGGAATTGCTTCGGCGCTTCGGCGCCATACCAGGCGGTGGTGTCGATGAGCGTAAGGGCCTGCGCACGGGTGGGATACAGCCCCGCGAAGGCCTGCGCCACACAGCCCCCCATCGAGCAACCCGCCACCGCAGCCTTGTCCCATCCCACGCAATCGAGCAATTGGGCCAGATCGCGCCCGAACAACTCAGCATCGTAAGGCATATGCGGACGCCCGGAACGCCCATGCCCGCGCGCGTCATAGGTGAGGATCGCGCAACTGTCGGCCAGCCTGTCCACCACGCCGTCCCAGACGCTGCGGTCCAGCGCTAGCGAGTGGACAAGTGCCAGCCGGGGCGCGCGAGGCTGTCGCGAACCTTGAAGCGTGTAGGAAATCGCGCAGCCGTCCGATGTCGAAAATGTGCCGTTTTGTGCCGTCATGCCCCTGTCCACATATGCCCTGTTTCATTGGTGAATGTGAGGACACTAGGACAGTTCCGGCTGGAGACCAATCGGCAAAGAGCGCGCGCTTTTTTCAAGAGTTTCGTTGACTTCAACCGTTTCGCAGGCGGTGAAATTGGGCATGAAAGGAGCTCGCGCGGTTCAGGAAGACAAGATCATGGCCGAGCGTTTGAGCGAGCTCGAAACCAGGCGTGCTTAAGAGGGAGATCATTGGGCCCTTGATGTGCTCGAAATTGCATTCCACCGTCAGAGCATGCACGAAAAGCCGCTCGAAATTGGTCGCTTGCAGGATCGCCAGCTCGCTGCCTTCCGTATCGATGCTCAGATAGGTGACCTCGGTAAGACCCGCTTCGGCTGCGATATCGTTCAGCGTGCGGGTTTGGACCGCGATAACTTGCGCGGAACCGCCGGCTTGCCGCATCTCTTCTTCGATGCGCTGGCGGTGCTCCGTCTCATAATTGTCCAGCAGGCCGGAAAACATTTCGGAGCGGCCCGAGATTGCGAGGAATTGCGCCGTGCCCGGCGCGTTTGAAACGCCGCAATTGAGGAGCGTACAAACCCTGTTCACGGCAAGTTGTGCGAAGACCTGCGGGTTGGGTTCGATCGCGACGCCGCTCCAGCCGCGCACCTTCTCGAAGAAATAGGAATTGCTGTAGCTGACACCGTCATGCGCCCCGATGTCGAGGAAGGTGCCCTTGGTGATGCCGCCAAACACCCAGCGATCGAGAAAGACGTCCTGAAGATATTGCGATCGGTATTGCGCGGGGTCTGCCGGAAAATCCTTGGCCGGGGATTCGCGTCCAGCATGGGCAATGATTTCGGCAAAGGGTGCGGGAATGGTGCTGAAATAGCCAAGCAGCAGCGCCTGCCGGTAACAGGCGGCCATCGGCTCTATCGCCTGGCGCGCAAAATGCACATTACCGAGGCTGGCATGGAAATCCGCGCGATTAGGTCTGCTGAGGATCGCACGCGTGATCCGCTGCTCAGCCAATTCGAACTGGCCGCGGGTGGCCGCGATCAAGCCCAGAAGATGCAGCGCATCGGCGCAATCGGGATCGATTCTAAGGACATCATTATAGATGCGCTCGGCGGCTTCGAACCTGCCGGCGCGCTGCTCTTCCAGTGCGGCGACGAGCCAAGCAGGATTTGGCGGCATTCATGATCCTCGCACCCGTAAACCGGGTGCAGCATATGGACCATTCATGATGCCAGGGAAACGGGGGGCGCCAAAGAAGCCGCGCGCCTGAAAAACGGGCGGCGCTTTCTTACGCCTTTAGAATAAAGCTGCGCCGAGTGACCGGGCCAAAGCCCCAAAGATGGCGTAAAGCGCCACGTAACTTTCGACTGAAAGCACAACGATCAGAATAGCGCAAAAGAAGATGGGCAACCGCTGCCGCTGTGCTGGCGGCTTGACCCCGCCGGCACGGCTCTCTCTGCCGCCGCCGCCCAGCGATTCGCGGTCAAACTCTTCCCAAACCGTGAATTCGCAAAGAGGAAAAGGCGTTCTGAACTCGTACGTCTTGCTGATGTGCATAGCTCACCGCCTTTCGCAATGGAGCCAATATGCGCAGGCCTAACCTTAACGGCCTTGATTTAAATCAACGCGCCGAGCCACAAGAATTTCCCGAAAATCGTCGTTTTTTTTCGCTTATCGCTCACCTCAAGCTTGCGGGAACAGACCATCCCCCCGGGTCCGCGCTAGGCAAATTCTGCCAGCTGAGCGGCAAGCTTTGCCTAGAGGCGGCAAGAACTGCCTGCCGGCCGGCGCATGAATGGTTTCCACCGGGCAAGAAATTCCGCTCGCCGCTCCCCCAACCTTGCTTAACGGTTCTTTCAAATTGTGCGGAACGTCCGTTGCGAGAGGCTTTCCGGGAAAAAACATCCCAGGAGCACAACGCTCCCGCTCAACCAGAACGGAGACTTCCATGCTTAGCGTGAATACCAATGTGGGCGCCATGGCCGCCCTGCAATCCCTCAATCAGACCCAAGTCGATCTGAACGCCACCCAGAGCCACATCAATTCAGGCTTGAAGGTCGCGAATGCGAAAGACAATGGCGCGGTTTTCGCCATCGCGCAGAACATGCGCGGCAACGTGGCGGGCTATGCCGCCGTGAGCGACAGCTTGAACCGCGGCGTTTCGACCGTGGACGTCGCGATTTCCGCGGGACAATCGATCTCCGATCTTTTGAACGAACTGAAGAGCAAAGCCCTTGCTGCTGCCGACGCGTCGCTCGACACGGCCAGCCGCAACGCTCTGAACGCGGACTTCACTGCCCTGCGCGATCAGATCACGACCATCGTGCAGAACGCGTCCTTCAACGGCACCAACCTGGTGGACGGCTCGGTCGCCAACTTCCAGGCGCTGGCGTCGGCTGACGGCACCAAGAAGATCACCGCCGCGGGCCAGACCTTGAAACTGTCCGGCGCCGTCGTCACGGTGAAGACCACCTCCACGATTTCGACTCAGGCCAAGGCGTCGACGATGATTTCCACCGTCAATGCCTCGATCCAGAACGTCAACGCATCGTTGGCGAAGCTGGCGTCAGGATCGAAGAAGTTCTCGATCCAGGCGACCTTCGTGTCAAAGCTGGTCGATTCGCTGAACGCCGGTATCGGCAACTTGGTGGATGCAGACATGGCCGTCGAAAGCGCCAAGCTGCAATCCTTGCAGGTCAAGCAGCAGCTGGGCATCCAGGCGTTGTCGATCGCCAATTCGGCGCCGTCGATCACGCTGTCCCTGTTCCGGTAAGCACGTAGAGAGCGGGGCCGGCTGTCTTGGCCCCGCTCTTCTTTTTCGACACCGGAGACATCTCGGAATTCTTCTGGGCGTCGCCAAGTTCAAGGGAAGACGAGGCGGCGTAAAAAACCTGCGAGACGGCAATGGACGAATCTATCTCATATCCCGAACACGGGTCGGAGACGGAAGCGAACCGGAACGTCTCGCAGGTTTCTTCTTTTCATGACACCGATGCGGGTGACGCGCAGGTTCAGCTTTACGCCATGCGGCTGATTATCGCGCGCAATTATCTGGACAAGATGCGCGGCACCGTCCTCGATACGCAGGCGTAATAAAGACTGATTCAGCGGGATTTCAGAATCCGAGCCGCACCTTGAACGCATCGGCAACGTGCGTGAGGTCGTCATCGCTCATGCCGGGATAGAGCGGCAGGCTGAGAGTCGCCGCGTAATAGGAATCGGCGCCCGGAAGATCCGCCACACCGTAACGCGCGGCGTAATAGGGCTGGCGATGGACCGGAATGTAATGGACCTGCGTTCCGATGCCGTCGGCGGCAAGGCCTCGCATCAGATCGGCGCGTGAGATCTTGAGCTTTGTGAAATCGATACGCAGCGGATAGATGTGCCAGGCGGTCAGCGAACGCGCATCGCGGTTCAGCGGCTGCACCAAAGGCGCCAAGGGCCGCAGCAATTCGTCATAGGCGGCAACCAGCGCGCGTCGCCGGGCGACGAAACGGTCCAGTTTCGCAAGCTGCGAAATCCCGAGCGCGCAATTGATGTCGGAAATGCGAAAATTGAAACCGGGCGCTTCCAGCTCGTAGTACCACGGGTGGGCAACGCCATTCGCGTCGAACGCAGCGTCGCCGCGGACGAATTCATTGCCATCGCGCGTGATCCCGTGGTTGCGGCCGCGGGTGAGTCGCGCGATCAGCGTTGGATCATTCGCGGTGACCGCACCGCCTTCGCCCATGGCAATGGTCTTCACCGGATGAAACGAGAAGATGGTAAGGTCGGAAAGCGTATTGGATCCCACCGGAACGATCGCGCCGTCCTCGCCAATCCAGGCTGTGCCCATCGCGTGCGCTGCATCTTCGACGATTCGCATGTCGCGTTCGCGCGCGCTGCCGGAAATCGCCTGCATATCGCAATTTTGTCCGGCGTAGTGCACGGCAAAGACCGCGTCCGCGCGGCCACCGGGACAGCGCGCGAGTGCCGCTTCCAGGTCGGAGGCACGCATCAATCCACTCTCGGGATCGACATCGCAAAAAACGATCTCCGCACCCGCAAGATGTGGCGCGGAAGCCGTTGCGACGAAGGTGATGGCCGGCACGATGACCGTGTGGCCCTTACCCAGACCCAAGGCGCGGGCGGCGAGATAAAGCGCGGACGTGCCGTTGGAACAGGCGATCGCCTCGGCGGCACCGGTGATGCGTGCCAAGGTCTGTTCGAACTGGCGTACCAACGGGCCGGTGGTGAGATATTCGCCGCGCAGGGCCGCGGTCACGGCCGCGATATCATCGTCCTCGATGCATTGGCGCCCATAGGGAAGAACGCGCTTCGCTCCAGACTGGGAAAGCGAAGATTGCTGCGCCAGAACCGGGGCGATGGCGGGCTTGCTCATTCAGACGAAGGCGTGCAGCAGCAGTTCCTGCAGTCCGCGCGCGTCCAGCCGTTCGGGATTTGTATCGCTCGAATACTGAAAGCCCTCTTCCACCGGCTTTCCGCCGCGGTTGAGATAGGCCTCGCGCGCAGCCGCGGCGAAGCTCGCCAGGATGATGTAGCGGTCCTCGATTTCCACGGTCCAACGCGAATCATCAGCCGGGATCATGGTCTCGTGCAGCTTCTCGCCGGGACGCACGCCGACATTGTGCTGGGCGAGTTTCGGGCCGAGCAGGGAAGCGAGATCGGTGATGGTGGTGGAGGGAATCTTGGGCACGAAGATTTCGCCGCCGCGGGTCATTTCCATGCTGGACAGAACGAAATTCACGCCCTGTGTCAGCGTGATCCAAAACCGCGTCATGCGTTCGTCGGTGATCGGAAGAGAGGTGGCGCCGTCTTTCAGCAATTTCTGGAAGAACGGAACCACGCTGCCGCGCGAGCCGAAGACATTGCCGTAGCGTACGACGGAAAACCGCGTTCCGTCGGCGCCGGCGAGATTGTTGGCGGCCACGAAAATCTTGTCGGAGGCGAGCTTGGAGGCGCCATACAGATTGACCGGGTTCGCGGCTTTGTCGGTCGACAGCGCGATGACCTTCTTCACGTTGCGATGGAGTGCCGCGTAAACCAAATTCTCCGCGCCGAACACATTGGTGCGAATGCACTCAAAGGGATTGTACTCCGCCGTCGGCACCTGCTTCAGGGCCGCGGCGTGGATCACATAATCCACATCGCGCAAGGCAAGTTCCAGCCGGTCGCGGTCGCGCACGTCGCCGATGAAGAAGCGCAGAAAGGGATATAGTTCGGCCGGAAAATTCTGCTGCATTTCCGATTGCTTCAGCTCATCGCGCGAAAAGATGATCAGGCGGCGGGGCTTGTAGCGCTCGACGACGGTTTTCAGGAAATGCTTGCCAAACGAGCCGGTACCGCCGGTGACGAGCACGGATTTGTCGTTCAGATCGATCCAGGGCTGGCTGAAATCGCGAAAAACGCTCGGTTGTTCAGCGACGGGATTCGCAGCGATTTCCCGGATTGCGACGGCAGGTTTGGCCATGCGGCTTCGTCCTCAGATGATGGACGAAGATTATTGGCGGAATACTTAACGGCCCGTTTAACCCATTGAAATAATTAAAAGATTACTGATTTATGAATTTATGCATAGTGAAAATTTGGCCCGCCGAATTCCCACATTGTAGGGGGTCGGGCGCCTTGTATCATCAAGCTCTAGCATCGACAGCGCCAATTGGCAGAACAGGCTACCGCCCACCTCGCGATGCGTGAGAAGTCCCAGGAGCGGCGCCGTCTCGCGGTCGACCTCGACGCGCAAGCCTCTGTTGCCATCAGACAATTCCGCCCAGCCTTCGGTCATACCAAATCCGCAACCCGCGGAGACCAGCGAGGATACCGGCGCGCCATGGTCCACTTGGGTTCCGGCAAGCGCGAAAATTTCCGGCAAAGCGCCGCCATTGTGCGTGGTGAGCGTTAATCCCTTCCAATCGAAGGCGCCGGGCAAAAGCGTGATATGGCCCAGCCGCAGCGATCCCTTACCCCAGTGCGCCCAATCGAAGATAAATTCGAAATCGACCCGCGGCTGGCCGGCGTGAAAGCGTAAATTCTTTCTTACCGGGCCAAGCGGTGTCTGGATCACGCCCGCAACCAGCACATCCTCGCCAAGCTGCGAAAGCCGCGCCTCCGCCCATTCCAGATCGGTGATCTTGGGCTCGCCGGGCTGTTCGAAAACGCAATTCCCCGTGTACCAATCGGCCTGCAGCGCAATGTCGTCGAAATGGCCATGGGCCAGCCCGCCGACGATAGGAACATCGCCGTTGAAGGCAAGGCTCGCCAGTGCAAGCCCGCGCCGGCGGTCGAGCCGCGCCGTGACGCAAGGCGTTTGAATATCGATGAACCGAGCTTCGATCCGCGTTCCGCTTTGCGGAAGCTTGGGCGCGGAAGCGTTTTCGGAAACGCGTGTTCCCAACCGTGTTTCGGCGGAAGCAAGAGCTGCGCAATAGTCCGCCCAGCGCGCATCCGTGATATGGGTGCGAAAATCGCTTGCCCACAGGTGACAGAGTTCCTTCCAATCCGCCTCACTCGCCTCGCCGCGCAACAAAGCGGCGTAGATGCGCTGGCAGGCGGCGTTGATGGCGATGTCATCGCGGCCTGAAACCGCCCATCGGGTAAGGTTGTATTTGCGCTGTTTCTTCACCGGCACCGGGCAGGCGGCGGTTTCCAGGCGCAAGGGCGCGGCGTTGGCGTTTTGCGTGCATGCGAACGCATCCGAGGGCCTGACCAAACGCATTCCGCGGTTTTGCGAAAGCGCGGCAAAGGCCGCGCCCAGCCGCGCCCATTCGCCTTCGCTCAATTGTTCTTCGCTGCGGTAGCGTCCAGGGCGGAAATCGAAGATCTCGCCGTCGCTGGCATAGACGCAAAGGGCGCGCGATGCGGCCCCGCGCTTTTCGGAAACAAAGCCGAGATATTCGTCGAGCCCGATGTCGCCATGGGCATAGCGTTGCAGCTTCTGGAACGCGACCGTGTTGGTCCACAGAAGTCCGATCGCCCGCCCATCCGTCCCCAGTGCCGATTGCGGCAGATAGCGCGCCTCCGCACTCCATTCGGGATGCTGTGCGGCGGGATTGTCCCAATCCATCAGCAGCGTCTGATAGCCCGCATCGAGATAGTGCCCGACCAGACCGCCGGAATAAGCCTGTTCATTGACGAGCGCGAGCGTAGGAGTGGTACCCAGAAGCCGACGGTAAATGCCGTTGGCGATGGCAAGGTTCTTTGCAACCACCGTTGCGGGCACCAAGGGCCCAATCAGTTGGGCATAGCCCGATCCGATCAGCTCGGCCTTTCCTTGCGCGATCAGGTCGGCAAGACGCGCGATCCAGGCGGGATCGCGCTTTTCGATCTCTTCCAGCGTATAGCCGGACGCCTCGATCCCGATCGGGCCATGGCGCGCGGCCAGCGCGAGAAGCGGCCAATAGCAGCGCTGGATGACGGCAGCGCGGTCGCTTTCCTCGATCGAGGAAAAGGCGAGATTCAAATGGAACAGCGCGAAAAGATGCAAGCTGGCGGGCTCGGATCCCGATGCAGGCTCCAACCGGCGCTGCGCAGCGTTGTTCATTGCATCTCGATTTCGATAGCCGCAACTCCGGCCTCGGCCGCAGCCAAGGCGGCGGCGCGGTTCGCACCCGTCGCCAGCACCATGGCTGCCGAAGGGCGCTTGTCGCCGGCCGGCGGAATGATATCGCCGGGCTTGGCGGTGACGATAATCCGGGCGATTCCCGGCAGCGTCTTGGCGGAGTCGGCAATTCGCACGGCGCGCACGCGCCCCGGCTTGGGAAAGGAATAACGCTGGATCACGGATTGCTGGCGCAAGGGTTCCAATTCGGCCCCGGGCACGGTTTCGCCCAGCGCCACGCGGATGGCGCAGCCGATGAAATCCACGCCCGTGTTAAGGGGAATTTCCAGAGTGCAGAAAAAGCCCCCGGAAAGCCGGGTTGCGAGCTCGATGATGTAAGCCTCGCCTTGGTGAACGACGATGTCTCCTTTTACGGTTCCTTCGCGGACGCCCAGCGCCGCGGCTCCGCGCGCCACCAAATCCTTCACCTTGCGCTGCATGTCCTGCGGCAGATGGCTCGGCATATCGCCGCCATTCTCGATGAAGAAGGGCGCATGGACCTCGAGCAATTCGTAATTGCGATCGGCAAAGCCTGGCGTGTGGCAGCGTCCGCCGGTCAGGATCGATTCGGTCGAGATTTGTGGGCCCTCGAGATAGGCCTCCACCATGACGCGGCCCGTGGGCGAATGCTTCTGCGCCAGCGCGAAGGCGGCCGCGCTATCCCGGCAGCGCGAAAGGCGCTGCACGCCGCGGCTGCCGCGGCTGTCCACCGGTTTGATCACGAGGTTGCTCCCGCGCTCGGCGATTATCGCATCAAGCTCGGAGGCGCTGGCGACGCCTTGGAACCACGGCACCGCAACGCCGCATTCCCTGAAGCGCTGTTTCATAGCCAGCTTGTCGCAGGCGAGTCTGGCGCTTGCGACGGAAATCCCCGGCAGGCCCAGTTTTTCGGCGACGAGGGCGGCAGTCACAGGCGCATCGGCCGCAACGCAAAGCACCCCATCGATAGGGCGCTGTTCGCGCGCGTAGCGTTCGGCCGCGCGGGCGGTTTCCTCGGGCCCATAGACATCGGCGATCAGGGAATCATGGGCGTAGGCGAAACCCGGCGCGTTTGCATCCATGTCGGAAACCACGACATGCAGACCCATGTCGCGCGCGCGCAGGATGGCATCGACCGCTTCGATTCCGCCCGAAATGATCAAGAGCGTTCTGCTCATTGGAAATAAAGTCCGCCATTGACGTTGATGGTGTGGCCGGTGATGTAACCGGAATCTTCGGAGCAGAGGAAAACCACCGCCGCGGCGATTTCTTCGGCGGTTCCCACACGGCCTACGGGAATCTGCGACGCCTTTGACTTGCCGGCTTTGGAGCGCAGTTCTTTTTGCGTCATGTCGGTGGCGACGAGACCCGGAGATACCGCGTTGGCCGTGATTCCGTCGCGCGAATAGAGTTTCGCGAGCGAATGGGTGAAGTTGATCAGCCCGGCTTTGGCAGCGGCGTAATGCACCTGGCGCATGCCGCCCCATTGTCCGCCGATGGAAACGATGTTGACGATGCGGCCCCAGCCCTTTTGCTTCATGGCGGGGAGCGTCTCCTGCGAAACCGCAAACGGCCCGCGCAGGTTGGTTTCCAGCATGCGATCCCAATCGGCATCGCTGATTTGCGCGAGCGGCTTTTCGTCGGCGATGGCCGCATTGTTGACGACGATATCGATGGTGGCGCCGAAATGCTTTTCGATCTTTTCTTTCGCGCGCCGGATCGATATCCGCCGGCGAATGTCGATGGAGACCGCGAAAGCATCATTAAATTCGCGTTCCAGCGCGGCGGCGCTCGCTTCATGTGCGTGATAACCGCAGGCCACACGATAGCCGTTCAAGAGCAGCGCGCGCGCGATGGCGTTGCCGATGCCGCGGCTTGCACCTGTTACCAAGGCCAGTTTTTTCCTGCGCGCCGCCATGTCAGCCGAAGGATGATTCCAAGCTCATGTCGTCAAGGCGATGCCCACCCAGGAGCATCGGCAGAAGATCTTCCTCCGGATCGATTTCGCAATGGATCAGCACCGGTCCGGCATGGTTCAAACCCTCGGCGAGCGTTTTCTCCATGCTTGCGGCCGAGTCAATGGTAAGGCTGCGGATACCGTAGGCGCGCGCGACGGCCCCGAAATCGGGATTGTAGCGGGCGCCGGTGGCAGGGTGGGATTTCCAGTTCTGGCGCTGGAACTGCGCCACGATGTTCAGCGCGTGATTGTCCAGCACGATGATTTTGATGTCGAGATTTAGCTCGGCGATGGTGGCAAGTTCCTGGATGTTCATCTGCAGACTGCCGTCGCCCACGAAGCACAGCACCTGCGCCTCGGGCCGCGCGATTTTGGCGCCGATCGCCGCGGGCAGATCGTAGCCCATGGTGCCATGACCCGATGACGTGAGAAGCCGGCGCTTTGGATTGTCGAAGCTGAAATGACGGGGCACCCAAACCTGGTGCTGTCCGACGCCGGTGGTGACGATCAAGGGCTCCGCCGTGCAGATGCGGTCGGCGGCTGCAATGATGTCCTGCGGTTTCAACAGCGTTCCGCGCGGACCCACGCAAAGCGGATGCTGCTTTTTCCAATTGGCGATTGTGGCAAGCCACGCAGCGTTGTGTGGGAGTGCCGGCGCATCACGCGCGAGAAGTACATTGAACGCGGCGAGTGTTTCTTTGGCGTCGGCTTCGATTTTCAGGTCGAGCGGTACCCGGCTATGCGCGAGCTCATTCGCATCGATGTCGATGCGCGCGATTCTTGCTTGTGGCGCGGTTTGTTCGGGCAGGCTTCCGGTCTGGCGCACGTGAAACGTCGCGCCGATGCCGATGAGAAGGTCGCAATTGTGGATGGCGAGGTTGGCGTATTGGCTTCCGGCATAACCGCACAGTCCGAGCGAAAGCGCACCGCGCGATGGATATACGCCCATGCCCGGAAGGCTCATTGCCACGGGAATGGCGAAACGTTCCGCCAGCTGGCGGACTTCGTTTTCCGCGCCCGATTGCATGGCGCCGCCGCCCGCGAGGATGACGGGACGTTCGGCTTCGCGGATCCATTGGCCAAGCATTTTCAGCTGCGCCGTCTGAAGTGAAGGTGTCTTCGCTACGCTCGGTGGAACCCGATGATATTGGCTCGCCGATAAAGAGCCGCGCTGCACGTTCATCGGCAGGTCGATGACGACCGGCCCCTTGCGCCCCGTCGCGGCGAGCACATAGGCTTCTTCCATGACGCGCGGCAATTCGCGGATGTCCGTGACCTGGAACACCGCCTTGGCGATGGGCTTCATCAGATCGATGGTGTCGACTTCCTGGAAGCCACGCTGCTTCACCGGCAAATTGCCGCGCAGATCGCCGGTGCCAACCTGTCCGGTCAGCACGATCAGCGGGATATTGTCGTAATAGGCATCTGCGATGGGTGTGATCGCATTGGTGACCCCTGGGCCCGAGGTCACCATGAAAACCGCGGGCTGCTGCGTCAGCACGGCATAGGACAAAGCGGCGTAACCCGCGCCTTGTTCGTTGCGCGGACAGATGATCTTTATGTCGGTTTGCTTCTCGATGACATCGAGAATGGGCGCGATGGTACCGCCGGGAAAAATGAAGACGTGTTTGACGCCATGATTGACCAAGGTCTCGACGATCGTCTCAGCGCCTGAAAATACATCGGCGACGAGCGGTGAAAACGCGTCGGGGTAAGCGATGGCTGCTGCGGCGGGATCGGCCATAGGAACGCCTGATGGCGCGAAAAAAGATCGCGCGTTGCGGGACGCGATTCTTCGCCGGTCAGGGTTAATTTTCGCCTTACGGATTTCGGAGATTGCGCTGCAACCCCGTTACGTTTTCACGGCGATGACGACCGCCTCGCGGCCAATGCCGGCCTGGGCCAGCGCGCGGTAGAAGGTACGTCGGGTTTCCGCGAAGCCGGCCTTTTCCAAGGAAAGGTCGAAGCGCTTCCTTTGATTGTGGCAAGCCAGGCCCAGTTCGGGATTTTTCGTGTAATCCAGGCCCATCAGCAGGAACAATTCCATCGGGAAACTGGTGCCGCGCTCGGCCACGCGGAAGCCCGTCTTGGTCACCAGGAGCGAGAGCGATTCGAAGTCGAAATAGTTCAGATGATGGGGGGGCGCCACCCACCATTCACCGATCGAAAGCGCGCCCCTCGCACTTTGCTGAAACGGCGTGAAGTCATTG
>Ga0193753_10002117_pt1 | contig 16114 bp, 14 predicted proteins | sample H1c2metaG_FD_144925 | JGI IMG/M metagenome (GOLD analysis project Ga0193753, IMG submission 144925) | Soil microbial communities from a riparian zone of the East river system, Colorado, United States - H1c2 | ecosystem: Environmental > Terrestrial > Soil > Riparian zone | place: USA: East... | reverse complement strand
CCCGACGGCTATCAGACGGTGCTGCCGTACTTCTTCGGCACTGCGGGGATCGACGAGTTCGTCCTCGACTACGCCAACCGCGACATGGCGGGGGTGGACTTCCTGAAGAACCTTCCGGCCAACCAGGGCATTCAGCTCGGCGTGCTCGACATCCGGACCAACGCCATCGAGACCCCGGCCAAGATTGCCGACCGGATCCGGCGCGCGCTCAAGCACGTGCCGGCAGACAAGGTGACGCTCAGCAGCGACTGCGGCATGAAGCCGCTGGCCCGCATGGTGGCGAAGATGAAGCTCAATGCGCTGGTCGAGGGCGCCAATATCGTCCGCAAAGAAGTTGCGGGCTAGCTAAGCGAGGATCGAAGAATGGCAAAAGTGATAGCAGTTCTGGGCGCGACGGGTACGCAAGGTGGCGGGCTGGCCCGCGCGATTCTGGCGGACCCGTCCGGCGGCTTCTCTCTCCGGGCCGTGACCCGCGACCCGAGCAAGGACAAAGCGAAGGCGCTCGCCACGGCCGGCGCCGAAGTCGTGGCCGCCGACCTGGACGACGTGGAAAGCCTGAAGAAGGCCTTCGCGGGCGCCTACGGCGTCTACGCGGTGACCAACTTCTGGGAGCACTTCTCGGGCCAGAAGGAAAAGGATCAGGCCAAGAACATCGCAGAGGCCGCCAAGGCCGCCGGCGTGCAGCACGTGATCTGGTCGACCCTCGAAGACACGCGCCAGTGGATGCCGGCCGGCGACACGCGCATGCCGATGCTGCAGGACAAGTATCGCGTGCCGCACTTCGACGCCAAGGCGGAAGCCGACGCGTACTTCGCGGGCGTGCCGACCACGTTCCTGCGCACCTCGTTCTACTGGGACAACCTCTACATGTTCGGCCTGGCGCCGAAGAAGAACGACGCCGGCCAGTACGAGTGGACCTTCCCGCTCGGCACCGCGAAGATGGCGGGGATCGGCGCGGAGGACATCGGCAAGACGGCCTACGGCGTGTTCAAGGCAGGCAACCAGTACGTCGGCAAGACCGTCGGCATCGCCGGCGAGTTCATCGGCGTGGACGACATGGGCGCCAAGCTCACGAAGCACCTCGGCATCGGACCGGTCAAGTACAACGCGGTCGACGCCAACCTCTACCGGAGCTTCGGCTTCCCCGGTGCGGACGAGATGGGCAACATGTTCCAGGTGTATCGCGATTTCGAGGAACCGTTCAACGCGAACCGGAACATCGATCTCGCGCGCACGCTGAATCCGCAGCTGATGAACTTCGATCAGTGGGTGCAGGCGAACAAAGCAAAGATTCCCGTATAGCGCGCACAGCGCGCGAGACGGGAATCTTGGGCTCTAGGCCTTGGGCCTTGGGCCTTTGGGCTCAAACGAAAGCGGCCGGTGGGGAATCCCTACCGGCCGTTTCGTTTTGCTGGGCGCTTGCTAGCGGTCCTTGGTCAAGCCTTAAGGCCTAAGGGCTAAGGTCTACGGCCGTCCGGCGAGCCTCAGCGAGCGGGCTCCGCGAACCGGCGCCGCCGATTGAGCGTCTCCTCCAGCTGATACAACCGCCCTTTCACTTCCCCGTTCTCCGGTTCGATCTCGAGGGCCTTCTTCAACGTGGCCACGGCGGCTTCGTCGTCGCGGCGGCTCTGCGCGATGGCCTTCGCCACCAGCGTGTTGACCGACTTCGGGTAGAACTCCAGATTGAGATCGGCGAGCGGGATCGCGAGCTCGGGGCGTGCCTGCGCGAGCCGCCGCGTCACGTTCAACAGTGTCTCCTCGCCGAAGTCATACGCCTGGCGGCCGTAATACTTCTCGCGCAACTCGCGGTACTGGGCCACCGCAGCCTCGGGGCTCTGGCGGACGGCCGCTTCGAGCAAGATGTCAGTGAGCGGCTTCGGAATCGCCACGCCGCGGTGACAGGTGGCACAAGTCACGGCGGCGGTCTCCCGTGGGGCCTTCCCCGTGGCCACCTGCACCGTCGCGTTCAGCGCGATGGTCATCGCGATCATCTCGCGGCCGACCTCGAGCCGTGGCTTGCCGCCGGCGGTCACCCTGGCCGAGGTGCCGCGGCCCGCGTGGCAGTAGTCGCAGGTGACACCAAGCGCCGCGGCGACCGCCGGCATGTCTGGCAGCGGCAACCGGGGCGCGGCGTTCGGCGGAACCTGCGGCGCCGGCGCTTCTTGCGCGGCGGCGACGTGGCCGGCAAACGAGAGGGCCATCGCCACGGCGGCTGCCAGCACCAGCGGTTCTACTCGTCTGCCGCTGCCTGTCCGTCTGGATGTCACCCTCGCCATCATGCCTCCCGCGATAATCCTTCCCGCGGGCCGCCGGCCAGCCTGCGAACGATCGCTATTCTCACACGCCGCCGCCGCGAGAACGACGTACGAACGTGTACATGTGGCCCTACAATCTTGACCGTCATGATGATCCCAATCCGACGCGCCCCTTTCGTTCTGCTGGCCTTCGGCGGCGCTGCCTTCGCGGCGGCCATCTTCATCGAGCCGTCGCTGCCGGACGCAGCGGGCCTGACCGCGACGCTCTCGGGTCAGGCGGCCGTCGATCCGTGCGCGGGGTCGCGCGACCTGCGGCTCACCAATGGCAAGATCATCACGATGGACGCCCGCGGCACATCGGTGCGCGAGGTGACGATCCAGGACGGCCGGTTCACGGCCGTGGGCCCGCGGGGCGGTCAGCGGCTCAGCCCGTGCACGCGCGAGATCAATCTAGGCGGACGTACGGTTGTGCCCGGCCTCATCGACAACCACAACCACATCGTCTTGATGGGCATCCGGCCCGGCTATCACACACCCCTCGAGAGCGCAGCCTCGATCGCCGACGTGCAGGCGCTCATCCGGGCGCGCGCCCAGGGCGTCCCGACCGGCGGGTTCATCACGTCGATGGGCGGCTGGAATCCGGTGCAGTTTGCGGAGAAGCGGCTGCCGACGCTGGCCGAGCTCGATGCGGCCAGCGGCGGCCACCCCGTGCTGGTGTTCCAGGGCTTCACGGGGCCGGCGGCCACGAACACGCCGGGGCGCGTGTTCCTGGTCTCGAAGGGCATCGCGGTGAACGACACCGGCCAGATCGCGGCCAACGCGCCGTCGATGGCCGCCCTCAACGCGCTGCGCGCGGTGCAGACGTTCGAGGACAAGAAACGCGGCACGACCGACGCGATGGCCTACTCCGCGAGCGTCGGCGTGACCACCAACGCCGACATGGGCGCGTTCAACCTGCCGGGCACGCCCGACCTGCAGGGATCGTTCGAAGCCGACACGCTCGCCAGCGCGGATCAGTTCCACATGTATGACGCCGCCCTCGCACTGGAACGCGAGGGGAAGATGACGACGCGGCTGCGCATCTTCTTCCTGACGATGGACACCCGCCCCGACATCCCGGTGCTGTCGCAGCGCATGCGCAACATGTTCGACGGCTTCGGCGACGGCATGGTGAGAGTGTCGGGCATCGGCGAGTTCGCCACCGGCTGGCCACTCTTCGGCCAGGCGCCGCCCACCAACTACACGGCCGCGCTGCAGGCGGTCGCGAAGGCCGGCTGGGCATTCCAGCAGCACAGCCTGTCGCCGGCCGAAAACGAGCTGACGATCAGCACCTTCGAAGCCGTCAACAAGGCGACGCCGATCGCCAGCCTGCGCTGGTCACTCGCCCACGTCGGCTCGATCGACGCGGCGGGCATCACCCGCCTCAAGGCGATGGGTGCGGCCATTGCCGTGCATCCGTTCCAGTACCTCGCTGGCGGGCGCGGCGGGCCGCCGCTGCGGACGATCGTGGACAGCGGCATCAAAGTGGGCGCGGGGTCCGATTCAGCTCAGATCTCCACGCTGAACCCGTGGAACATGATTTTCTACATGGTCACGGGCAAGAGTTCCGACGGCACCCTCATCAACGCGGGTCAGCTGCTCACACGCATGGAGGCCCTGCGTCTCTACACGGCCGAGAACGGCTGGTTCCTGCGTGAGGAGAAGGAGCTGGGCACGATCGAGCCTGGCAAGCTTGCGGATCTCGTGGTGCTGAGCGAGGACTACTTCGACACCCAGCGCGTGCCTGACGACGCGATCAGAAAACTGAAGTCGATGCTGACGGTCGTCGACGGCAAGGTCGTGCACGACCAGCTGCCGCGGCGGTGAGGTGTGGGGCTCCAGGCCTTGGGCCTTAGGCCTGCAGAGGAATCACCTGGCAGCTACTTGATCTCAGTACGGCCGACCGTGATCTCCGCCTCGGTCACAAGGAGCTCGTGGAAGGTACGATCTATACCCCCAGTCACATATCCCAGCTCGGCATGCAGGCTCCGTCCCGACTGGAAGACGACGTCGGCGTCCTGGTGGCCCTCACAGTTCACGCGATAGGTGGCGTGCGCGACCTCGCGCGGCGCGAGATTCGTGAACGTCAGTGTCTGATCACAGACCTTCACGGTGGCGCGCTGAATGGGTTCGGCCGCCTGGTTGACGAAGGCGATTTCTCCCACCTCCCGGGCGCACGACCAACAGACCGCACACGCAACAACGAGGCATGCCTCGCCACCCTGACTCTCCTGCGTGGCTCCTCACTCGAGGCCATCGACGTCGACGAGATCCTTGGGGCGACCAGTGGCGCGCTTGTTCAGAACGAACCCCTCGCGGCCGATGAAGTCGACATCGATATCGCCGAAAGGCCTTCGCACACGGCCAGGCCAGGCATCGTCGAACGCAATCCCAGTGAGTTCGGTCAGCACGTCAATGCGGCCGGGCGGCAGGCCTATCTGATAGACGACACCTGGCGCAGAGAAATCTGATTCAGAGACCTGCGAAAGAGGGGCGCCGAACGTCCCCAACGCGCGCATCACTCGGGCGGCATTCTGCGGCGTGGCGTCAACCCACACGTCCAAGTCACCGGTGGCACGCGGCCGCCCATGGACGGCAAGCGCATACGCGCCGACGATCAAGAAACGGACGTCAGCGCCGACGAACGCTCGCAACAGATCGACAAAGTCCGGGTTCATGCGCCTCGTTGTCGTGGAGCAACCACTGTTCCTGGCTCAACCGCCAGACGTGCAGGACGCGTTCGGCAACAGGGATCTGCATCCAGTATTCGAGGTCGTGCCGGTCAGCCTCAGCCGAACTCGCATACCGGCGCACAGTCATCCGAGCGGCGCGCGAGGACAGGTCCTGTGGTGACACGCCGTGATTATCTCACGCCGAATCCATCGACCCTGTGGGAGCTCGCAGAGCGGCATGGCCAGGACAGGTCGTTAACGGAGGCGCAGCGTCGCGGCAAACTCGGGATACATCGTCGCAGCGCCGCCGCGCGTGGCGGCTTCCGGCAGCTTGTGTTCCGCCGCGAACTCTTTGAGAAACGGATTCTCACCAGGCAGGTAGTGCGGCACCGCGCCGCGCGGCTGGTCGGCAATCTCCACGACGGCGGTGCAGGGATAGAGCAGCTGTTGCGGGGCGAGCGGCCTGGGGTTCCGCAGCATGTTGGTCGTCTTGACGAGGGGCTCGGTCAGGTAGACCGGATCGTCCGTGACGGTCACGTACGTCAGCACGGAGCCGTGCAGGGCGAAACGCTCGGTGAGCGTCACACGGTCGCTCTGCGGCAGCCCATTCCGGCGGTGCCACATCTGCTTGATGTGGGTGGTGGTGACCACGAGCGTCTCACCCTCCCAGCGACCGGTGGAAAACCCCATCCAGGTGTGCTCGGCAAAGCGAGACGGATGAGGCCGGCCGTCCATCCACACCGTGCGGCGCTGCTGAAAGTTGCTGATGTCGATGTGGACGGCGACCACCTGCTCGGTCTCGGCGTCGCGCTCATCCCAGATCCGCATATTGAGCGGCCCGCGCATGATGTACGGCGCCGAATGCGCGCGGCACTGGTGCTCGGGCACGGTCAAGCGCGATGCGTCCCACGCCTCGGCGAACGCGCGGGCGCTGTCGTTGATGGGAAGGCCCAGGAAGTCCCCGAGCGACGGCCCAGGAATACGTTCGGGCTGATCCTCGTGAAAGATGGCGTTGTAGCTGCCGGCAATGTCGAACTGCGCCGCGGCCGGCAGTGGACCGCCGACCGTCGCCCCAAGCACGAGGGTGAAGAGCACGATGACACGGCGCATGGCTATCGTCCTCCCTTCGCCGGGGCAAGGCTGCGGTATACGCCTTCGACGAACATCGCCGTCGTCCACGGCCCCGACGCCGACCCATAGCGCGGATCCCAGTCCAGCGTGGGCCGCGCCGCCTTGACCTGATCCAGCGTCATCCCCTTCGCGATCATCGCCTTGACGCGATCGCGGACGATCGTGACCATGTCGCGGTATTCGACCACGTCGAACTCGTCGCTGATCCGCCCGCGGCCCGGCACGATCCGCGTGCCGCCTTCGGTGAACTGCTCCGAGATCGCCAGGTCGATGAGGCGATTCAACCCCTCGATCACGCCGTTGACGGTGCCGCCTCGCGCCGGCAGGATGCGCGGGTACGCCGTCGTGTCGTAGATGTCCCCGGCGGCGATCACGTCTGAGCTGCGAAAGAACACGAGCACGTCGCCGTCGGTACTCGCCGCAGGAATGTGCACGAGCTCGATGCCCTCGCCGTTGAAGTACATCGTCTTCTCGGCCTGAAAGAACGTATCGGTGGGCCACGCTCCGAAGGGCGCGGCCGGCTGCCCGCCGGTGGGCGCGCTCATGGCCTTGAGGACGTTCTCGTGCGCGACGACGAACGCCTGCGGCACCGAACCGTCGACGGCGCGCTGCCCGACCTGGCCGGCAAAGTTCCCGGCCACCAGTTGCGCCCCGGCTACGGCAAGATTGCCGCCCGTGAACGCCGGGTCGGCGTGCGTATTCACGATGTAGCGGATCGGCTTTGCACCGCCGGCGCGGCGCACAGCCTCGAGCAGCTGCGTGGTCGAGGGCGAGGCCAACGTGTCCACGAGCAGCACGCCTTGACTGCCGATCTGGGCCAGCGCGTTGCTGCTCCCGTCGGTCAGCATCGAAACCTGCCCGCGCACCGGGAGCGTCTCGATGCTTGAGGATTGGCCGGGAGTGCTCGTGACACAGGCGAGCGCGCCGGCAAGCGCCAGGAGCGCTCCGCGGGACCGATGCAGGATCGTGCGACCGGGCTCAGGGGGACAGGTACGCGACATCACGCGGGCATTCTGCGTGCGGTGGCTGTGCTTTGCAACCCCGATGGCCAAACCCACACGGGGGGAGCGCCCACGGGCCGTGGCGGATGCGACTTGAGGTGACGAGTGGCTATACTCGGTTCATGCGTTCGGTGGCCGACGATCTGCGGGACAGCACCCTGGGCGCCGACGCGGCTCTCACCGCAGAGGAGCGCGTCGATCGTGCATTCCGGCTCGGCGACGACGATCTCGCGGCGTTCGCCACCGCGCACGCACTCGCACCCGACAGAGCCCGCCACGCGCTCATCCGGCGCCGGCACCACGGCCGTCAGTTCAGCGCCAGTATGACGGGCCTCAACACGTGATCCTGCTGGGGCGAGTCGCCAGCTTGCTGGACCGCGCCCGCATCGCGGCCGCCGTGATCGGCGCCAGTGCGCTGGCCGTCCACGGCGTCGCACGTTCCACGTATGACGTCGACCTCCTGACCACGGACGCGCGCGCGCTGCAGGATCACACCTGGCACTCTCTCGCCGAAGGCGGCGTGAGCGTCGAAATTCGCCGTGGGGATGACGACGATCCTCTACGCGGCGTGGTGCGTGTGACCAAGAGCGGGGAGCGGACAGTGGACGTCGTGGTGGGCCGCCATGCGTGGCAGACGGCGGCTGTCGACACTGCGACGCCAGCGCGGATTCTGGGCGTCGAGGTGCCCGTCGTCGATCGCGCCTCGCTCATTCTCCTGAAGCTGTATGCAGGAGGGCCGCAGGATCTGTGGGACATCGAGCAGTTGATGGCGGACACCACCGCGGAGACAGTGCGTCAAGTCGACGCGATCCTGTCCGAGCTTCCCGCGAGTAGCCGCCTCTTGTGGAAGCCGCTCCGCCCGCATCCGTGAGGGCTGTGGTCGCCGTCAGCGCGCCGCGTCGGCGGCGCGGGCGGCCTTGAGGATGTTCTGAAGCCCGTAGTTGCCCTCGTGGCACTCGAACGGCATCACTGGGCGCGGGTCGGTGGTCAGCGGCATGGCGATTGTCCACGGCCGTGGCCACGTGTCCGGATCGTCGATGGTCGCGGTCCATTCAATCAATCCGGGCGCCGTGCGAGCAAAGCGCTCCACGATCCGCAGCGTGCGCGGGTTCGCGCCGCGATAGGCGGTCGCGGCATTGAAGTTGGTGGTCTCCACCACTAGCGTGTCGCCTTCGAAGTGTCCTCGCGCATCGCCCATGTAGGACCGCACCTCGGCACCCACGTGCGGGCGCCCGTCGAGGGGGATCACGCGCGCCTCGTGGATGATCTCGTAAGTGATCACGACGAAGCCGGGCGTCTGGAAGATCTGGTAGTTGTTCCCGTACATGACGGGGATCATCGAGCCGGGCACGCCGCGCGAGATGCAGCGCTCCAGCAGCCCGAGGTCCTCGGGGCCGTTGAATGGGCCGCCCAGAAAACTGCTCTTCGCGCGGCCGGCGGCCTGCGCCCGCCGCCGCCCTTCAGCGGTGAGCGCCGGGACCTTGCCCTCGGGCGGATCGATGACCAGCCACGGCTGGCGGCGCTTCTTCAGATCGAGGTTCTCGAGCCACCAGTAGTCCGGCCCGCGTGGCCCGGGCGCCAGTGCTTCCACGGCTTCGGCCTCGGCCTCACGACGGATCTGGGCGAGTTCCGCGGGGGTGAAGTCTTCGAGCCGCTTGCCCGCGAACCGATCGGGGCGCTCCAGCGGCGTGGCGTACTCGTTGGAGTTGGTGAAGTCGCCCTGGAGATCGGGGTCGCCCCATGGCGTGCGCCCGGGGGCGTACGGGCGAGCGGCGGCGGATGCACTTCGCTGCTGTGCGACGGCATGGGTCGCGACGACAACCGCCGCGGCAGCGAGGAGGAACAGAAACCAGCGCATGAAGAAACAGGCGGGTCTAAAGACCCGCCTCTACGAACCGGCTACGCGCGGGCGGTCGACGTAGCGGCCGGAACCGCCTTTTCAATCCAGCCCTTGATCACCTCGAACACCTGCTTGCGATTGCTCTCGAACATCGCGAAGTGGCTGTTGCCCAGGATGCCACGTTCCTTGAGGTCGATGAGCTCCGCCTTCGCGCCCGACTGCGTGAGCGCGTCGATGATGGGCTTGCCCTGGCGCCCGCCGCGCTCCGACAGCAGGTACATCACCGGCATGTTCTTCAGGCTGGTCAACGGCGTCCCGGCAGCACCGCCCTGGCCGACAAGGGGCGCGGTGGCGCCCTCGAACGACACGACGGCCTTCACCAGGTTGGGCCGCTCGTTGGCCACGATCCAGCCGAACGGGCCGCCGGCCGAGTGCGTCACGATGATGCACGGCCCGATGCGATCGATGAGCTCGGCGCCGTGGCGCTTCCATAGATCCTGCGCGAGTTGAGTGTTGCGCGGCGCGGAGTTGGCGGCCGCGACGAGCTGATCGACGAGCGGGTCGCCGTAGTCGCCGCTCGTGCCGGGCCACTGCTTGTTGGGGCCGTGCGCCGACGTGATCGTGTCGCGCGTCAGCAGGTCGTAGGTGACGAGCGGACCGATCTCGCCGAGTGCGTCAGGGTGATACGGCGAACGCCCGTGACCCGGCCGATCGACCATGAACACCTTGTAGCCGGCCTGGACGAAGTGATGCGCCCAACCCGACGCCCCGCCGAGGCCCATGTAGTGCACCATCTGGCCGCCGCCGCCGTGCACGAGCAGCACGGGCAGCGGATGCCGTTGCTGCGCCGGCACCAGGTGCTGCACGAACATCTGGCCGACGTGAATGGTGCCGTAGGGCATTGCCTTCCGCTCCGTGCCCACCCAGAACGTGCCGGTGTCGGCCAGCTTCAGCGCGAGCGAGTCCGGGCCGCGGCGCGGGGCCGGCGCCTCTTTGTTGGTGCCGGTGACGTTCTTGTTCATCCAGTCGATGAGGGGCTGCAGCACCTCGCGGTTGTTCTTCTCGGCCATCATCATGTGGCCGTTGCCCTTGATGCCGAGGGTGCCGAGGCGCAGTTCCTCCGCCTGCACGCCGGCCTGCTTGAGGAAGGCCACGCCCCCAGGATTGCCGGGCGAGGCGAACGACGAGTCGGCGGTCACGAAGAGCACTTTGGCGTTCTTGAGATTCGGGAGCTTGCGCGCGGGCTCGACCTGCATGAAGTAGCCCGCCACACCAGGCTCTGGATTGGCGACGTAGGTCGTCTTGATCTCGGCGGGATCGGCAACCGGCGGATCGTAGGTAACCGGGATGCTCGACATGCCCCAGCGATTGCCCCCGCCGAAGCCCGAGCCCGCGCCCTCGATGATCACGGTGGCCTTGACGAGATTGGGGCGCGCCTCGGCGACGAGCAGCCCGAAGGGACCGCCGGCCGAGTGGGTCATGATGATCGCCGGGCCGATCTTGTCCAGCAGATCGGCTGCCGCCGGCGCTCCGGGTGGTGGAGGCGTCACGACGTAGCTGCCGCCCAGACCCGCGACCAGCTGATCGAGATCCGGCGACCCGACGCTGCCAGCACCGGGCCACTGGTTCGCGTTCTTCTGATACTCGTTGGGCACCGCGGCCGGATTCCCAGCCGGGGGCGTGAAGCGGCCGGCGAGGCTCTCGAGGGTGATCGAGGTGGCGGGGAATCCGCCATGCAGGTCAGGATGGAGCGGCGACCGTCCGTGGCCCGGGCGATCGACGACGTAGACCTTGTATCCCTCCTGGGCGAGGTACTGGAACCATCCCGGCCGTCCATCGGGCGTTCCCATCCAGTCGGTGCCCTGACCGCCGCCGCCATGCACCAGCACCACCGGGAAGGGGTGCCGGACCTGTGCCGGAATCATGTACTCGACATACATCTGCTGGCCGCCGACGAACTGGCCGCGGGCGGTGTCGGCCCGCTTCACGTTCACCCACATGTAGCTCCACTCGGCGAGGTCCAGCGCGATGGCCTTCGAGGCGGCTGCGCCCTGCGCCAGGCCGGCGGCCTCCCCAACGCCCGAGGCCAGGGGGCCCAGTGCCGCGGCGGCGGCGCCGGCAATGCCGATGGCGGTGGCCCGGCCCATGAAATCGCGCCGGCTGATACGTCCGGCGGCGAAATCGTCATAGAGCGAGGTGACCTGAGGATTCAGGGATGGGGTATCAGCACTCATTGGGCGCTCCGGCTGGCAGAAAGGAAGGGTGGATCACGGGGAATGCGGGGCAAGCATCCGGCAAACGCCCGCCCGTGTCAACGCCGCCGGGGGCCGCGCCAGGCTGGAAAAGCCACGCCGATCGGGCCGCTGCCCCAGCAGCCGCGGTGCTAGGATGTTCCCCGTACCACCGTACCATCGCCTTTCTCGAAGGAGCCCTCCAGATGATCAGCCTGGTCGCCTTGGCCGCCTCTGGCGCCGTCAGCGCCGCGCCGTGCGAGGCTTTGAAATCGGCCTCCCTGAAGAACGCCACGATCACGTCCGCGCACCTCGTCGCCGCAGGGCCCTTCACGGCCCCCGCACCGGCAGCTCCCGCCAGAGGCGCCGGCGCCGGCGCCGCGCCAGCAGCGCCAGCCGTGCCGGCGGCACCAGCCGCGCCCGCGTTGATCCTGCCCGCGCACTGCAAGGTCGCCGCGGTGCTCACGCCGTCGCCCGACTCGCACATCGAAATGGAAGTGTGGCTGCCGGCCGAGACGTGGAACGGCAAGTTCCAGGCGGTGGGCAACGGGGGTTGGGCAGGCGTGATCAGCTACGGAGCGTTGGCCACGGCGCTGCAGGAGGGCTATGCCACCGCGTCCAACGACACGGGTCACAAGGGAGGCAATGCGCTCTTCGCGATCGGCCACCCCGAGAAACTGACCGACTTCGCGTACCGCGCGGTGCACGAGATGACGGTGCAGGCCAAGGCGCTGGTCAACGTCTACTACGGCCGCGCGCCGCGCTTCTCGTACTGGAATGGGTGCTCCACCGGCGGACGCCAGGGGCTGATGTCGGCGCAGAAGTATCCGGCTGATTTCGACGCGATCGTGGCGGGCGCCCCGGCCAACTATCAGACGCATCTCCACGCGTGGGATCTGTCCGTCTCGATCCCGGTCCTCAAGGACCCGGCCGCCGCGGTGCCCCCGGCCACCCTCGAGATGGTCAACCAGGCAGTCATCGCCGCCTGCGACGGGCGCGATGGCGTGACCGACGGCCTGCTGAACGATCCGCGCGCATGCAAGTTCGACGTCGCCACACTCCAGTGCGCGGCAGGACAAACGGGCGACTGCCTCAGTGCGCCGCAAGTGACCGCGCTGAAGCGCGTCTACACGAACGCCCGCACGGCGACGGGCACCACCGTGTTCCCCGGCAAGGATCCGGGCAGCGAGGTCGGATGGGGCGGTGTACTTGCCGGACAGCAGGCCCCCCCGGTGTCGATTGGATCGTTTCAAGTCGCCCACAACAACGCGAACTGGGATCCGCGGACCTTCGATCTCGATCGCGATCTCAAGGCCGTCGACGAGAAGGTCGGCGCGATCGTCAACGCGGTCGATCCCGACCTGTCGGCGTTCAAGGCGCGCGGCGGGAAGCTGCTGATGTACCACGGCTGGAACGACACCGCGATTTCGGCGCGCAACTCGATCAACTACTACGACAGCGTGCAGCAGAAGATGGGCGGCAGCCAGGACGATTTCATGCGGCTGTACATGGCGCCCGGCATGCAGCACTGCGGCGGCGGCGTTGGGCCGAATCAGGCCAACTGGATGGGCGCGCTCGAGCGGTGGCGCGAGGGCGGTGTGGCCCCGGCCCGCATCGAAGCGGCGCACGTGACCAGCAATCGCGTCGACATGACCCGGCCGTTGTGTCCGTATCCGCAAGTGGCGACATACTCGGGCAGCGGCAGCACGAACGACGCGGCGAGCTTCGCCTGTAGGCAACCGGCGGAAGCAGGAACGAAGTAAGGCCAACACGGCTCGCATTGAACGAGGAGCAACTCCATGATTGCGTTGGATGTGAACGGCAAACGGCACGACGTGGATGTCAGCCCTGACATGCCCCTGCTGTGGGTGCTGCGCGAGAACCTCGGCCTGACGGGCACGAAGTTCGGGTGCGGCCTCGGCCAGTGCGGCGCGTGCACCGTGCACGTGGACGGCGTGGCCGCCCGCTCGTGCCTGACGACGGCGCAGGCGGCCGCGGGCAAGAAGGTGACGACCATTGAAGGCCTGTCGCCCGACTCCAGCCACCCGCTGCAGAAAGCCTGGATCGCCGAGCAGGTGCCGCAGTGCGGCTACTGCCAGTCGGGCCAGATCATGTCGGCGGCGGCACTCCTCGCCAAGACGCCGAAGCCCACTGACGCGCAGATCGACACGGCGATGACCGGCAACATCTGCCGGTGTGGCACCTATCAACGCATCCATCGCGCAATCGCGCGCGCAGCCCGGGCTTAGGAGGCGCTATGACGCGATACGAGATGACGGTCACCCGGCGCCTGTTCCTGAAGACCACGGCTGCCGCGGGCGGCGGCCTGATGCTCGGCGGATTCGTGCCCGGCGCCGCGCAGACGGCCAGCGCCGCGGGCCTGTTCGAGCCCAACGTGTGGGTGAAGATCACCCCCGACGGCAAGGCGCGCATCATGCTGTCGATGCTCGAGATGGGCCAGGGGGTGATGACCGCGATGCCGATGCTCCTGGCCGAAGAGCTCGACATCGACTGGGCCAACGTCACCACCGAGTGGGCGCCGGCCGATGCCCGCTACGGCAACCCCAACTTCGGCGGCTCGCAGACGACCGCGGGCAGCAACAGCACGCGCGGCATGTGGAAGCTGCTGCGCGAGTCGGGCGCCACCGCCCGCGCCATGCTCGTGACGGCAGCGGCGAAGGACTGGGGCGTAGCCGAGAGCACCTGCACCACCGACAAGGGTGTGGTCATTCACCAGGCCAGCGGCCGCCGCGCCACCTACGGCTCGCTCGTGGACAAGGCGGCGGCAGTGCCGGTCCCGACGAACGTCGCGCTCAAGGATCCGAAGGCGTTCACGCTGCTCGGCAGAGACGTCGCCCGTCTCGACATCCCGGAGAAGGTGAACGGCCAGGCCTGCTTCGGCGTGGACGTGAAGCTGCCGGGCCTGCTTGTCGCGCGCGTCGTGCGCTGCCCGGTCTTCGGCGGCAAGGTCGCCAGCTTCAACGCCGACAAGGCCAAGGCCGTCCCCGGCGTGAAGCACGTCGTGCAGATCGCCAGCGGCATCGCCGTCGTGGCCGATGGCTACTGGGCGGCGTCCAACGGCGCGAAGGCGCTGCAGATCACGTGGGACGAGGGGCCGCTGGCCACGCTCACCTCCGCCGAGATCACGAAGCGCTACGCGGACCTCGCGCAGAAGCCAGGCGTTGCGGCGCGCAAGGACGGTGACTTCGACGCCGCCTTCGCGAAGGGCGCCAAGACCATCGAGCGCGTCTTCGAGGCGCCCTATCTCGCGCACGCCTGCATGGAGCCGATGAACTGCACGGCGAACGTTGCCGCCGACCGCTGCGACGTGTACGTGCCGACGCAGTCGCAGACGGTCACCCAGCAGGTCGCGATGGCCGTCTCTGGCCTGCCGCAACCCAAGGTGTTCGTCCACACCACCTACATGGGCGGCGGTTTCGGCCGGCGCGGCGAGGGCGACTTCGTGGCCGACGCCGTGGAGACCTCGAAGAAGGTCGGCGCGCCCGTGAAGGTGATGTGGAGCCGCGAGGACGACATCCAGCACGATTACTACCGGCCCGTGACCTACGTGCGGATGTGGGCCGCGCTGGACGGTACGGGCAAGCCGACGGCGTGGCAGCAGCGCATCGTGCAGTCGTCGCTCATGAAGAAGCTCAAAACCGACCCGGGTATCCCCTACGGCTTCTGGCGCTCCGTGGGGAGCTCGGTGAATGGCTACGTCACCGAGGCGTTCATCGACGAGATGGCGACGGCGGCCGGCAAGGATCCCTACGAATTCCGCCGGCAACTGCTGGCCGACCACCCACGCCACCGCGCCGTGCTCGAGATGGTGGCCGACAAGGCCGGGTGGAAGACGCCGCCGGCCCAGGGCCGCGCCCGCGGCATCGCCGTTCACGAATGCTTCGGATCGATCATCGGCCTGGTCAGCGAGGTGTCGGTCACCAACGGCACCGTGCGCGTCCACAAGAACACCTGCGTGGTCGACTGCGGCTGGGTGGTACACCCGGACACCATCAAGGCGCAGATGGAAGGCGGGCTGGCCTACGGGCTTGCGGCGGCGCTCAAGGGCGAGATCACGATCAACAACGGCCGTGTGGTTCAGAGCACCTTTGCCGACTACCAGCCGCTGCGGCACAACGAGATGCCGCAGACCGACGTGTTCATCGTGCCGAGCGTCGATGCGCCAGGCGGCATCGGCGAGCCGAGCACCGCCGCGATGGCGGGCGCACTGGTGAACGCGGTCTTCGCGGCGACCGGCAAGCGGATCTACAGCCTGCCAATCAAGGCGGCGGTGCTGAGGGGTGGAACGGCGGAGTGATCGCTCGGGCAGGTAAGCAGGTAGGCGGGTAAGAGCACGAAAGGCGGACCTGAAGGTCCGCCTCTACGTACACGACTCGGAAGGGTTCTTACCCGCCTCACCGCCGCGCAGCGGCGGCCCTACCCGCCCTACAGCCCCGCGACCGGGCCGACGTAGGCGATCAGGCGTCCGGCGCAGATCGCACCGAACCAGCAGGCAAGCGACGCCCACGCGAGCATCTTCGCATCCTGGGGCACCGGCCCGTTGTCGAGCAGCGGATTGCCGAACACGACCTTGCGCATCCGCGCGATCACGAAGACACCAGCGGCGACGAACACGAGCTTCACCCAGAAGTCGATGTTGACCGCTCGTGTCGTCGCATCGGCGCAGAAGAGCCCCAGGCCGGTGAACAAGTTGAGGCCGAACCCCCACCACATGAAGGGATAGAGCTTCTCGAGCGGCTTGATCGGAGCTTTGGGCCACAGGCCGAGCAGCGCGAAGCTGATCATCGCGCTGCCGCCCGCCACAATCGACATCCCGAGCGTGTGTGAGAACAGGAACATCGGGAACGCCCAGAGCGACCCCGACTCGCGGATCCAGAGGCTGAATGGCAGGCCTTCCAGCCAGGTAAAGATCGCCATTAGCGGG
>Ga0193753_10002116_pt1 | contig 16128 bp, 8 predicted proteins | sample H1c2metaG_FD_144925 | JGI IMG/M metagenome (GOLD analysis project Ga0193753, IMG submission 144925) | Soil microbial communities from a riparian zone of the East river system, Colorado, United States - H1c2 | ecosystem: Environmental > Terrestrial > Soil > Riparian zone | place: USA: East River... | reverse complement strand
ATACGCCGTTTTTATAACAAGGCCTGTTTCTTACATTAAAAAGATTCCATGCAAGGCCAAGGACGCTAACTCACTCCTTCTCCCGCTGCATCCTTGCGCCAGTTTCCTGATTTTTCAATCCCCATACTTGCGCGAGTTTGGGGGGCAATGTAAAAGATGAAATCGTGATTGACAGCGAGGAAAAGTATTTTTCATCGGGGGGGAAGGTCAATGTGCCAGATGAAATTGACTCCGCACCCGATGAAATCGTCATAAAAAAAAAGAGAAAGTGTTTTGTATCGGATGAAATCGTGATTTACAAAGAGCGTAAGTATTTTTCCTCCGAAGGAAATGTCAACGTTCCAGATGAAATCGTCATAGAAAAAGAGCGAAAGTGTTTTTTCTCCGAAACAAAGGTCAATGTATCAGATGAAATTTTCTGCCAACAAGAAGAAAATACAATTATAAAAGGTTAGATATAGGCACAAAAAAGCCCCGGATTGGGGCTAAATAAGTGACCCGGATTGGATTCAAATATTTTTACATCGCCGCTAAAATACAATGAATTATGAGAGGAAATTATCTTTCGGTGAATCCCCGGTGAAACCATATCAGTTTGCATCACTTTGACTAATTCCAATGTAAGAACTTTGGCAAAGATAATAAATCGTGGCGAAATGTTTCTAATTAAAGGCAATTAATAAAACATCCATTCCACGATGCACGCCGCAAAGACAGTTTTATTATTTTCTATTCGACTGCCCGCATATTGAAATCAACATCCTGTTATTCCAGACATCAACTTACCGGATGGAAATGGAATGGACATCAGTCTCGAGTTGGCTTCGGCACCAGCTACTGCGCACATTCCGGTTCTGCTGATGTCGGTAAACGTAGTTCAAGCCAACAGATTCCAGCCTGCAACGAACAGGTATTTCGTCGCCAAACCTTTTGACACCCCCGATTTATTAAATGTGGTGGAAAATTGTACGGATAACAAATAGCACCGCAGATCAGTATGGATAATTTATCAACCAGTGATCTTTGGGTTAATCCGCGAATACCTACTTTGTTAATGAACCAATGGCCTCCAAAAGGCCGCTCATTTAAAATGGATTCGCCAAAAAAAAAACGGCACCGGCGGACACGCAATCATCTTTTACTTTATGATACGCTGAAAACATGATAACTGGTATATGTTGCACCGACTTTTTGGATTTTAACTGTACACACAGGTCGCATCCATTTGCCCAGCCAAGCATTTTATCCAACAATATGATATCGGGCTTTAATGCGGTAACCTCTGCGGTAAAATCACTGACACGCTGCTGGACAGATACTTTATACTGTTTACCAAAGGATTGCCCATACTACTGTTGTCACTTTTTGGAAAACCACTTCCTGTTTTAGTGGGTTTACCTGCATACCCGATGCAGTTATTATTGTCATCATATATGTACCCATCCTTTGCCCAGCGCATCTCGTTAAGTTTTAATAAAATTAAAAAACTTACCCGCCCTTTTCAAAATTTTCAGTTTAAATTAAAAATTTATATACAAATTAGAATCAATGTTGCTGCGTTTTATTAAATTTTTCTTAACAGCATTCATAGAGAAATGAATATGGCATTATGAAAAGTGACCCAACCCCGATAAATAATAACCTCGTTATATTAGCAGATGGTACCAGTATATCTATAGTATAAAGACGGTTGAGATTAGTAATATTTTGTGAACTTCTGTTGTAACGCTGCTGGAGTATTCAATTACGGGAATGGAGGACAAGAATTTTTAATTATATAAATCCTGCATCAATAAAGCTGGTCATAGATCTCCATATCATAGACATGAAGAAATAAATCTACCCGGACGTTTTTTAAATAAATATTAAATTCTATCAGCGCCTCAACTTCAAAAGATTAATTTCTCGTTTCTTTGCTGTCGTTTGACATTTGGGAATTAGAAAGTATGCAGGCATCAGAAATATCCATCACGCTATATAATGTCCACTATATACCTTTTTAATATAAGTAAGTATAGGCGTCAGAGCATTGTCCATATTCCGATAAAAGTATCCGTTTATATTTAACTCATTTAGACTACCTGCTAAAGTCGACTCATATACAGCCGTTGAAATTATCACTTTACAAATGTATCAAAATTCACTAATTGTTGTATCAACTCAATCCCCCCCTTAGAACTATTGTTACAAATTGAAATTACACTGATACCTGAGGAATTTAAATGGGATTGAATTCCCTTTATAAAGATGTTGCTTTTGCAAATGACAAGAAGATTTATCGTAGGTTTGAAGGTTTACTTAAACGCAAATATAAAACAGTCTACTGTAGTCTTAAATTTTGAAATATTCTTCAATTCCGAATCCTTCTTGTTGCAAACACACGAACACATCAATTATTACCGTAGGGTGAAGACACTGAATTGTAATTCAATTTAAAGGCACCATAAAAAGTAAATGTTTACCCTTATATAAATTTCCGTCTACAATTTTATTTTGCAAATAAAATGTTTTGCATTCCATTAATACATACATTCAATAAATAAATCTGTTTAAGACGCAAATACGTTGCATACAGATATTAGAACCAAAAATTAACCTAAATACTATTTCTATGACTTTTCATTTGCCTTTGCTCACCAGAAGGTCTTCAGTAAAACGCTTCACTCTTCCCCACAACAAACTTCAAATACCTGATAGCTAACTTTCATTTTTACCGGCATCACTAATAACTTTTTGGTTGTAAACTTATGATAGTAAATTCTATGGTTGCAACCCCATGCCGGGTATTGTGAACAGGATACGCTTTGCGTTTGCTGATGGTGTCTGCCGGGTGGGCGAGGTTTATATTTGGCAGTAAACCTATCTGGACCAAACCAGACAGTTGTGAGTGTACCGCTATCAGTGACCTGTATACGCAGCATGGTTTGCAGAACAGGTATACCAGTTTTGCCGCTTATGTAAAAGCAGTGCGTGGCGCCATTCTTACAGACGGTGCGCTGGACAGCCTGCGCAATTTGTGCAATGGCACCATTAACTGTAAATACATCGCCAATCCCATCATAATGCCGCCCGGTCTTCAATGCGGAGCCGTGAATGCTTGTATAAGCTGCGACAGAATTGCTGAAGTGTACAGCCAGTTTCTCAGCGATTATCCCAATGAACAGTTATTGGCAAATGATACCCTCAGGTACCAGTATGATACATTGATGACGGGCTACTTTAACCGTAAGCTGGGTTATAAAAAGAGTGCCAGTGAATATTATGCATTTCTCACCACCTGCAAGATTCCTTTCTACAATGCCGTTGCCACAGCTCCCATATTGCAGGGGCCGTTACTCGCATTCCCATTAACCGGTACGGCTTCCATTGCAGGCGTAAGGTGCGATACCATGCAGAATATAATCAACGATTTCAGAAATACTTACACAAACCTGGCAAGCTGGAATATGGTAACCATCAGGCGAAAAAAAGTTTTAAAGCCTGTACTGGAATATGCGCTGGGTTGCAATGGTATACTCAAAACTTCTCCCTCATACAGAATAGTAGCCCCGCAAACCTGGGATGGTGCCGCTTTGCGCGACAGCGGTTTTGCAAGTCGATGGTACAGGAATAAGATGACATTTATAAAATTTGATTTTTGGCCATTGCCCAGGAAACTAAATGTAGATAGTACCAATGTTAAATTGTCACCAGTTCTTTCCGGACGGTTTAACCCCAATGTCTATTATGGTCAAATGACTTCTGTATGGGATACTACCTTGCAATGCAGCCAGTTGGGCACTGCTATCTGGGGATACAAATTACCTACCTATACACACCTTTACCAATACAACACCAGCCTGAATAATCCCATATATGTATTGGATTTTAAACTGCCGTATAAAACTTATATTAAAACGCCCGCTATCTACCAGGGGAATGTATTGGCTGCCTACCTGGTACCAGCGACAGATAGCCTGGTGAGCCAGACTTTTATTGGATCTGCTAATCCTTTGGCATTAACCGATCCCGAAACAGCTCCGCATCTTGATGTTGTGTATAGAACGGATACCATTTATGGTTGTAAAGATTTATTTACCGCATTTGTTAATGCACGTTTGAATACTAGGTTGTCGTATACTTCAATAGACAGCCTGTACCAGCAAAAATGCGGCGCCGCTTTACCGGTTATCTGTTTACCGGATTCTGGTACTGGTCTTTTATGCAGTGCCAACATAATGCCCGATATCCCTTATGTTTTAAATAAAGAAACCCCTTGCGATGATAGCCTGCGGTTTGCAATTGTACGAGGAACGGATTTGTTTACAGTCTACCGGGATTCTATATTGAACGTATTTGCCGCTAAGTATACTGCTAAATGTTTGCAGGCGATAAACAATGAACAGTTTACCGTAGTTGAGCCTATCAGCGAGTATCACTACACGTTATACTACTATGACCAGGCTGGTAACTTGCTGAAAACCGTACCGCCAAAGGGGGTTAAACCTAACTTTAATAATGTATGGCTGCAAAGTATAGCAGATGCACGCACAAACGGAACAGTTATAAAACCTGCACACGAACTGGTAACCAATTACCGCTACAATGGCCTTAATCAGGTTGTGTCTCAGCGTTCACCTGATGGAGGTAGAAGCGAATTCTGGTATGACCGTTTAGCAAGACTGGTAGTTAGCCAGAATGCCAAACAAAAAGCAGAGGGCAACAATTACAGCTATACCAAGTATGATTTACTTGGCAGGATAAACGAAGTAGGGCAAATCAGTGGCAATGTTACTTTATTGAACGACAGCATTACCCGGCGTGCCAATTTACTGAACAACTGGTTTACTACAAACAATACTAAAAGAGAACAGATTACCAGTACCTATTACGACCAGGCAACTATTAACCTGGGTGTGTATATGACGCAAAACAAAGCTACCCTGCGCAACCGCGTTAGCTATAGCAGCTTTACAAAAGGCAATAACCCGGTAAATTATGACAATGGTAGTTTCTACAATTACGACATACACGGCAATGTAAAAGAGTTAGTACAAGACTACGGATCTGCCAGTATGATGGGCCTTGCCAGTAACCAGTATAAGAAAATAGCCTATGAGTATGATTTAATAAGTGGAAAAGTAAATAAAGTGGTTTACCAGCCTGCCTATTTTGTGCCTGCCACGCAAAACTGGGTGATACCTACCGATGCATTCTATCACCGGTATAAATATGATGCGGAGAACCGGATTACTGAAGTGTATACCAGTGCAGATGGGGTGAACTGGGATCACGATGGCCACTACGAATATTACAAACACGGCCCACTGGCACGTATGCAATTAGGTGAGAACCAGGTGCAGGGTATGGACTACGTGTATGCATTACAAGGATGGCTAAAAGGAGTAAACGGAACCGTACTTGATAGTACACAGGATGCAGGACAAGATGGCAACCCATTAAATGTTAACCGCAAATTAATCCCCAAAGATGAATTGGGTTATAGCCTGCATTATTTTGATAATGATTATACGGCCATCAATGCAGTAAATGCTTTTGCCGGGTTAACGCCACAACTTAAAAACAACAGTGCATACAAACCATTATACAATGGCAATATCAGTAGCATGGCGGTGAATATTAGCAAGCTAAACCAGCCGGTGCTGTATAATTACCAGTATGATCAGTTAAACCGCCTGAAAGGCATGGACATGTTTAAAGGCAATAATACAGCGCCGAATCTTTGGAGTAGCGGACTTACAGGCACTGCGGACTACCAGGAAATGATACAATACGATGCCAATGGTAATATCACCAATTATTTGCGCAATGGATGGGGCACCAAACAAACCATGGATAGCCTGAGTTATAAATATATTGCAGGTAAAAATCAATTGGAGTTTGTGCGCGACCAGGTAAACGGCTCCAGCACACATAATAGCAATTATACCGAAGACATAGATGATCAATTGGCGGGGAATTATAAATATGATTCCATCGGAAACCTTATTTATGACCGTGCTGCTGGCATTGACCTGATTAAATGGGATGTTTATGGTAAAATCCTGGAAATACAAAAGCAGGTCGTTCCTGGTAGCAATTACACCAATTTGAAATACAGTTATGATGCCAGCGGCAACCGCATCAGCAAAATAACAACCATATCTGACACAGTGAAAACAACTTGGTATGTGCGGGACGCTGCTGGCAATACCATGGCCGTATATAGTTATGATAACAAGAAAACTAAGCTATTTGCAGATGAACAACAGGTATTTGGCAGTAGTCGTTTAGGCATATACAATCCGCAGCAGGAGGTAAATATACCTATACAAACAGCGGCAATTGGTAGCTTGGGTACCAGTTATTTATATACCTTTATAAGAGGCAAAAAGTTCTTTGAATTAAATAATCACCTGGGCAATGTGCTGGTAACCATATCGGATAAGAAAATGGGCCATGATGCTGGCAACGGCACCATTGATTATTATAAAGCCAATGTGGTAACGGCCAATGACTACACACCTTTTGGTATGCAGATGGCGGGCCGAATCTTTAAGGCGAGCAGCACTTACCGATATGGATTTAATGGCAAAGAAAATGATAATGAGGTGAAGGGTGAAGGTAATCAGCAAGATTATGGGTTGCGCATTTATGATCCGAGGCTGGGGAGGTTTTTGAGTAAAGATCCTTTAACCATGAGTTTTCCTTGGTATACCCCTTATCAATTTGCAGGTAATAGCCCATTGGCCAATATTGATTTGGATGGCGGTGAACCTAAACCCGCAACAAATGGCGCATCAGAAGGCGAAACGCAATCAACTAGTGAAAACAGGGGGAGGTGGACTGGAGGTAAAAATGGCCAATGGGCTAATGACGTTGCAGTTAGTCAGGTCTGGTATTGGCATGCAGGAGGAATTGGAACAGGTGGTGTAGTAAGAAGCAGTGATGGAAAAAGTAATACGGAGAAACTAACCCAAGCTGGTTGGTATACAGCGGACCAATACTTTCAAGTGCTAAAGTCGAGTCGAGCCTCAACGGCTCTAGCTACAAACTTAAGTTTATATACATGGAAACCTTCGACAGACGCTGCTGGAGACCAAGCCAGTCTTCAAAAATTTGTTGAAAATGGATTTTCAGAAAATGGTGGTAAGTTTTTGATTGCAGCTGCCCAAAGTAAAGCTCAAGATGCGAATTTTAATCGTACAGGAACTGTTACTCCCAGCTCTTTTAATGTGGAAGACCTTTTGGGAATTGGATTTTTGGCAAAAGAGGGAATTGCAGCATTAAAAAATATGGGTTCTAGCTTAGCGAATAATGTTGCCAAAAAAGAGATTAATTATTTACGAAGAATTTGGCCAGGCGCTGACAAAGGCCAAAATATTGGGACATTGGGAGGGGTACTTGAAAATACGCCTTATTATGCAGTTGGAGTTAGCGGTCAGTCGATTCAAAATGGCGCAGTTGGCATTCCGGTTTTAAGGAGATTCACGACATTTGAAGTTCGCCACACAAGAGCATTTGATTCAGAAGTAAAATTATTAGAAGATTTTGCAGAAAAGTTTCACAGTACACCTAATGTCAGAGGTACATTAACATTAACAAGCGAACGGCTTTTTTGCCCTTCATGTGAAGGAGTGATACAGCAGTTTTCAAAAATGTTTCCCAATATCAGAATTAAATTAGTAAACGGAATTAAATAATGAACGAATTAGGCTCAATAACAAGCATAGCAACTTTTCTTAAGTCAAATGGCGTCATGTTAAAACCAGTTGGAGTTGCTGAAATTTCATCCATCAAGAAATATTTTAATGTCTCACTTCCTGAAACTTACCTGCAATTTTTGCGATTAATGGGCAAAGGGGCAGGAATTTTTATGGCAGGGTCATCTGTCTTTTATGATGAATTATATGAATTGAAAGAGTATGCAGAAGAATTGATTATACGTAACGGTCTTGAGCCTCTGCCAGATAATGCATTTGTTTTTTATATGCATCAAGGATATCAGGGCGCATATTTTAAATTAAATGAAGGGGAAGATCCACCTGTATATTATTATTCAGAACCAAAGGAAGCAACAAGGTTTGAGCTAGCAACGAAATCACTGACGGAGTTTTTTATTGATCAATTAATTACCTCCGGATTTAAGCTGCCATAATTTTTTTCAGAATGTGGCAAAAATATCCCCCGAACTGGCGCAATGCAAGGAGGGTAATGGGTGTGGGCGTTCTTGTGCCTGGCAATATAAAAGTATAGGGCAAAGCCGCTGCGTGTAGTAGCGGTTTTGTTGCTATTAATGCCTATATAGTGTTTAGAGCAGGTACTCCTTACCGGTATGGCTTCAACGGCAAAGAGAATGATAATGAGGTCAAAGGTGAAGGAAATCAGCAGGATTATGGTATGCGCATTTATGATCCAAGATTGGGCAGGTTTTTGAGTGTGGATCCATTGGAAGAAAAGTATCTTGAACTATCTACTTACCAATATGCAAGCAACAGCCCGATTGTATTTATAGATTTAGATGGGGAAGAGGGCGCATATAAAATGCCAGATGGAAGTTTGTATTTTCATCCTGCATCTGGCCATTTACGAATCCCAGTACCAACAGGTGCAATACCGTTGGATCATTATCATGGTCCAGCAGACCAAGAAGTAAAGGAACAATTAAGTCTAACATTAGATTTTATTCCTGGAGTCGGAACCGTAAAAGGAGGAATAGAAGGAATTGTAGGATTTGATATGGCGGGTAATAAGTTAAGTCCCGGAGAAAGGGTTCTTGGATTATTGCCTTATATTGGAAAAGTTAAAAGGCTTATAAAAATTGCAAGGGCTGCTGAAAAAATTGAAGCAACAGAAAAGGCGCTAAAAGCAGTTACCAGAATTGAAAAAGCGACTGCAAGTACTGAAAAGGCAATTGTACAATTAAGTAAGATAGAAATCAAGTCACTAAGGCGTAAGGCAGTTAGGGATGCATGAAAGCAGGAGAAGATTTTAGTTGAAAAAACAGGCAGAGGTACAAGAGAGTGGACAGCAGCAGAGAAAAAAGAGCTTCTCCAAAATGGTAAAGTGAAAGGTTATGATGGACATCATATTAATAATGTAAAAGATCATCCTGGAATGGCCGGAGAGGCCGATAATATAGAATTTGTTGACAAAAGCGAACATTTAGACAGGCACGGTGGAAATTATAAAAATAAAACAACAGGTGATAAAATCAATCGAACTACAAGTGAATAAAACTTATGATTGCATGGATAAATATTGGAATGCCACAAAAGATAAAATTGAGAATTACGAGCGTTTAGGAGTTAAGATATTGGAAGATAGTACAAAACTAATTGCAAAGGCACCACATATCGCACCGTACGCATGGCTGCATTCAATTTACAAGCCATTAAATGCAGATGAGATTTTGCATCTCGAAAAAGAGTTAAGTACTGAAATACCTGACGACTATAAACATTTTCTTTCGAAATGCAGTAATGGATTAAATATATTCATAGATGCATTCTCATTGTATGGGTTTAGAAAGAGACAAGGGAGAACCATCGAAGATTCTTATCAGCCTTATTCAATTATAACTCGTAATCGGACAGAACGTTTACGTGATGCTGATTCGGACATGTTTTTCATTGGTAGTTACTCTTGGGATGGCTCTTTATTATATATTCAAAAGGGTAAAGTTTATAGATGCACTCGAAAATTTACAAAGCCCCTCAATGAATGGCTTTCTTTTGAGGAGATGCTTGTAAATGAAATAGATCGAATCTTTTTACTTCACGATAAAGAGGGAAAAATAATTAATGAAGACATCCCAACATCCCCTCAATAAAGTTTGTGAATCTATTCCCGGGTTGCCAGTCCTTATAATGTCTAGTATTGTTGGAAGGTATTTCAATTTGACTATTGAGAATGGATTTTCAACCCAAAAATTAAATTCTAGGAATGATGCATTAGGGTTGGGATTCCTTCCCAGCAACGTCTCCCTATGAGCCATGTGCAAGTGCCGGGGATGTGGTGTAATGGTATAAGCTGTGCATTTTTACAAGGGGAAACAAGTTCTTCTTTCCGTCATTACACATTACACTTTAGTCTAACATTGCCAGAGATATATTAGCAATAAAATATAGCAACCCGCTTCATATAAATGGTTACACTTATCAACCCTAAAGCGTTTGCGTTTTTGTACAAAGAATACTTTCTTTAAGCTTTAATTGTATACATTTGAAAGACGTATTTGCATGAACATCTTTTTGCAAATACGATGACACCTTACCAAAATTAAACCTAGATGACCCTCTTCCTCTTATTACAGCAGTCCGGAGCTTTCAGTCCTTTGATAGTAGATTTACCAATAATTGTGCTGGTATTTGCATTAGCGCCTGCGTTATTTTACGCACTAAATGGTTCGATCTGCAACAAACAAAAATCTGTCTGGACATTTTATAATTCCTTGGCCAATGCTTTTGGCTAACTTATAAATCGCCAAATGATATTGCAGATAAAAAATTAATCAAAATATAATCAGTACTTACATTAATTCCACAAACCGGAGCCTATGCAATTAAAATATACGCGTGTATTCCTTTTATTGTTATTGATTCTTGCGTGTACAAAGGTTGTTGCCCAGCAGAAAAATAATAACCATTTCTTTAAAGGGAAACAGCTGCCTGGTTTTCCTGCGCAATTATTAAAAGACAAATTTCATTCGTTTACCGCCATACAATTATCCTCAAAAGATATAGCTGATTATTGCAAAAACAGCAACTCAAAAAAGAATCTTCAACTACAACTTGGTGAACAGCTTGTTTTTGAGTTAGAGCTTGAGCCGTCCAATATTGTATCGCCTGATTATAAACTGCAAATATTGACGCCTGAAGGAACAAAAACCATTCAATCAAAGCCGGATTTTTTATACAAAGGAAGAACGAAGGAAGGCGGCCAGGTCCGTTTGGCTATTAAAGAAGGGTTTATCAGTGGCAGTATTCATGCAGGTGATAAGGAATATTTTATAGAACCGATGAAACGTTACGATGAAAGTGCAGGTATTGATGAATTTATCTTTTATGAATCAGCTGATATTGCATCTCCATCCCTTAATTGCAATACAGAAGTACCGGACAGCAGCAGTAACAAAAGAATGGACGGAGCCACGTGTAGATCAGCGGCTGTACTCAATTTGGTAGATTATTCTGTCTTCCAACATTATGGAAACAGTATTGAAGCAGTGGAAAATTTCCTGCTCACCAATCTTAACAATGTTGAAGGTGTTTACACCAGCTTCAATTTTGACCCGGCAGATCCTGCTGACACAGGAAAAGACAATGTGACGTTTAAGGTTATTGCTACTTACATTTCCACCTGCCCCACCTGTGATTTTACCGACAGTACGAATTCTTTTGGTTCGATTGCAATACAACTGAAAAACGGATTCTTCACAAATATTGGGCTGGTCTTCCCGTCTCCTGCTATCCCGCAATTTTGGACGATGCGGCCGATTAATGCTGGTGTGCAACAATTGTCCGGCGTAACCGGCAGTGGAATTAATTTGTTGCGGCACTTATCTGATGATCCACTTTACCTGCGCCTGGTTACAGCGCACGAAACCGGTCATTATTTTGGTTGTCAGCATGACAATGATATGAAGCCTGGCGTTAAAAGCTTTATCATGTATTCCGCCGCAAGCACCAATGCTACACGATTTTCAAGATTGTCAGATTTTGGTGGTCTGAATTATAGCTCCAACCTGGCCATTAAACAAGGAGTATTAAAGCCTTTATCATTTGTGCGCGATTGCGAACCACCCGCGTGTGACAGGGTAAAAGATATCGCTGTTCAGTATACTTCCAACCACGGCCCCCGAATCAGCTGGACGGGAAACGGGCGCGTTGCAGTCAATTACAAATTGAAAAATGTTGCATTGTTTGATACTTCGACGGAACAATTGATTGATTCCAATGCTATCACATTCGATGGGCTAATGCCCTGTGAGGATTATACAGTTGAAATAAAAAAAGAATGTAGCACAAACATTTTTGGCGCTGCTGATTTGGTATACCTGAATACAGGATCAGTGCAACTGCGGAACTTTACAGCGGACAATCGGAGGAATGATATGTATGATTTTTCTTGTAAGGCTTCCGGTTATACAAGGCTCATGCGGGACGCAGTGATTACAGTTGATCATACCCCTTACAAATTTGTATTTGATTCCATAAAAATGGTATTGTCGGTTAGTAATCTTTTTGCGGATGGTGCAAGGCACCGGGTTGATATTACCGATCGTAATAATCAAAGGTTTTGTACGGATCCATTTTATTTCCAGGCACCTTATTACCGAGACAACAGTACGATAGCTTTGATGGCTGACTTCAACGATTGTAATCACCCGGATGGATGGAATGATACACTTATCCAGGTCAAACAAGACCAGACAAATGGTTATATATTGACATTTGGAGTGTTTACCCCGTACAATACAATTTCCAACCAAGGGACCATTGACAGTAGTTGTATGGCCTCCTGCAATATATTAGGCACCGTCCACGGTAAATTGTTGTTTCAATCACCTGAAGCAGATCTTTCTCATCTTGTGAGCCCCATGCTCTGTTTTGATTTTAATTTTAGTACCATTCAACCTGCGTCCGGTAATTTTTCAACCGGTGTATTTTCCGCAGAAGGATATGATGGTATTAACTGGAGAAAACTGTACACTTTTCAAAAACAAACGTATAGAAAGCCCCTCGGCAGGTATATCAGTCTGTGGGATTCAATCCCCGCCAGGAAATTGATTGCGCTGGATTCATTTCACAACAAAAATTTCAAAGTAAGATTTGTTATAGACGATGGTGCATTCATGGACACGAGTGGTATACTTGTTCATTCTCCTTTAATGGCGGCATTCGATAATGTCCGGGTGGATGGATACATTAATGATACCACAGGCATTGGGGACGTTATTTCGGTCTTTCCCAACCCTGTTAAAGATGAAATTTTCATTAAATCCACAATTCCGGCTAGCACTATAATCCACTACCGCATAATAGATCCGATTGGTCGGCAACTTGGCACAGGACCGCTTACTAATAACAGGATCAATCTTCAGCATTTAACCCATGGCATTTTTATCGTACAATTTTTTACAACCAATAAAAAGTTGTATTCGGTAAAAATTGTCAAACTATAGACATCTTTTGTTAAACATTAAAACTTAAACAATGAAAAAAGATCCCGGCTATTCATTTGCTCACTTTTTATTATTATGTGCCTGACGCATGCTCCCGTAAGCGCACAATATATGTGTAGTTCCTCAACTACTTCAACCCTTACAAATACTTCCATCTCATTGACATTAAGCGACCTTGGAATTACTCCGGGGGATGATCTTTATACAGTCAGCATATCTTATAGCGATGGGGGACCTGTAACCACTTTGTCGCCCATGAATGCAACCGGTGCTGGTGGCGGCGGTGGTACCAATATCACATTAAGTGGCCTATCACTTGGATCATTGGATCTTACATCCTACGACAACGTTGATGTCAGATTAGTTGGTAATGGTCATACCTATACAGCAAGTTTCAATTATGGCCAGTGTAAAACTGCATTACCCCTGACGCTTGTCAGTTTTACAATACAGGCAAATGCAGCTGCAGGATATAATAAACTGATATGGGTGACTACCAACGAGTCCAATACAAGTCATTTCCTGGTTCAGCGATCCCCTGACGGCGGAAGTTGGTCTAATTACGGCCTTGAACCTTCGGCAGGAAATACGACCAGCCAGACAACCTATAATTTTTATGTACCAAAATCCAACAACGGTATCAACTATTACTACCGGTTGCGCATGTTCGATGTTGACGGCACCGGAACTTTTTCTTCAGCAATCCTTTCGAATGGATCCGGCTCAGGTAACCCTTCGAGTTTTTGTATCTATACAAATATAGAAGGGCCAACCTCTGTCTGTGGCCCTGCATTATACAAAGTTCATAATGCAGATGCATTTGTAAATCCTCTTAGTATTTCTGCTGGCACGGGATGTATTTCAACTACACAGGCAGGCCTTGTTGGTCTGCTGACTTCATCAACTGCAGGAAGTATCACAGTAAGCGCAGCCTCAACAGGATGTCCGACAACTAAAACGGTGGGCTTTTGCAGTGGTGCAAGTATTTCCGGCGCGGCCAGTATGTGCACTACGGCCAGCTATACCGTATCCGGTTTGCCTGCAGGCGTACCATTTACCTGGACCATGAGCCCGGATAATTTAGCTACACTCAGTTGCAATAATTGCTCTCCTGTTACTTTAACAAAAATTGGTTCCGGTCAGCTGACGTTATCAGCGACAATCGCAGGCGGCTGCAGTGGCGGTACTATCGCTGTTTCAAAAACGATTGCTGTTGGTAGTCCCAATAATCTTACAGGAACTGTCTCAACGAGCACTGGCACAAAAACACTTTCGACAGTTACATTTGTTCCTGTCGGCAGCGTGTATGTTTCATTTTCCTGGCCGGGCGTAACGGGTATTACTTCTACACAGGTAAGCGGCAATGCGACAGGATTCTATGGATATGGAAATAATTTCAGTTTTAATATTGCATCTTATGGATCAGCTCAGGTAAATATCACGGGCACAGGTAGCTGCGGCGATGCATTGATGGTTACCAGGGCATTTGCGCAAAGTGGCTCATATGGCCTGAGGGCATCTCCAAATCCTGCCAAATCTGTTATTAATGTAGAAGTGACCACAGTCGCAGATACGTCCTTGACTATATCAAGCTTGCAGTCGATGGCAAAAGAGCAGGCTCCGGTAGCGACTAAAATGTATTTGTATAATTTCAATACCAATGCTTTAGTGAAAACATGGAGTTTTCAGGAAGCCACATTGGATAAATACAATCTCAGTATTGCTGGTGTGAAAGCCGGTATTTACATATTGAAAATGGAAAGGGGTAGTAAGACAACGACTACAAAAATTATCGTAGAGTAGAAATACAAATGCGATTTCCATTGCTGCTTTGCAAAAGGCTGGTTCAATATTGGACCAGCCTTTTGCTTTCTATTTCAGGCGCGCTCTGGCATTTTGCTCCACATCCAATTATTCTTTGCTTAACATGCCGACGGGTGCGGTTGTTACCTGGTCTGCAAGCCCTACAGGCATTGTAAGCCTGAGTTGCAATACCTGCAATCCCGTTACACTTACCAAGATAACTGACGGACAGTTTTGCTCACTGCTTCTATTGATAATCCATGCACTGTACACCTCTGAATACCCCGGCATCTTTTACAAATGCACTTGTTAAACAATAGTCTTATCCTGAATAAAAAGGTCCATAATATGCCAGCCCGGACAATAATATTATGACCAACGACCGTGTATAAAAAATTACGTAAATATCTCCACTTACAAAAAATAAAAAAATTAAGTAAGTGGAGAGTTTTACTACAGTCCGGCATTTATTTAATTTTTTTTTAGAATTCAGATCAGTTTTCTAAAATTAATTCACAAAAATTGATCATTTCTTTCTTTCCCTTTTTTTAAATCTTCATTTAGAACCAGAGAAATTTCAGAAAATTATCATTGATTAATATTGTTATATCAAATTGATATAATTGCAGAGCATCTGAAATACAGTACAGTGGCTGATTTATAAAGAAACAGGTGGAGAAGTTTACTACAATTACGGAAGAACTTTACTGGATTTGGCAAATGGGCATTTTAAATCAAGAAACTAATAAATAAATCCTCTATTTACAAGTATGGATTTCAGACTTTAATCTGTGAAAGTTAAAGCATATTGGGCAGGTAAATGGTAAGACTGGGAGGTGCATCGGAATTTATCTTGATAATGTCCGGCGTTTACACCGCAGTCAGCACATACACTGTTGCTTTAGATAATTTTTTGATAAACTTGTCAAGGCTGAAACGCCATCCCAGATCTTTCTTCAAAGTTATTAGTGCAAACAAGAGAAAAAAGAACTCAATAAATAAAGTAGAATACAGGGCATATTTTAAAAAGTAAGGTAGTGTTTAGTTCTTTGTGTAAACTGTATTAAAGTAAATGTATCGGGGAGATAATCCCCAGGCAGGTGGAGCGAAGTGAGGCGGAGCGTAGCGGAGCCGAACGAAGCGGAACCTGCCTGGGACGC
>Ga0193753_10002115_pt1 | contig 16135 bp, 11 predicted proteins | sample H1c2metaG_FD_144925 | JGI IMG/M metagenome (GOLD analysis project Ga0193753, IMG submission 144925) | Soil microbial communities from a riparian zone of the East river system, Colorado, United States - H1c2 | ecosystem: Environmental > Terrestrial > Soil > Riparian zone | place: USA: East... | reverse complement strand
GGAGGAAATGGCATTGGTTCTCCAACCGGGCGGTATCAAATCAACTCCTCTATTAAAACAGGCGACCAATACTGCGGCTATGTATAGACAGGCTGTCGCTTCAGGTGCGATTACAGACAAAGCACCAATCCGGACATTAGCAGTCACATATGGATGTTCAGAACAAACCATTTATAGCTGGATAAGACAAAGCCCCAAAGACCTTTGGGTAAAATTCAGGCCATCAAATGCAAATGAAGTAAGAATTAAATATTTAAAGCTTAAGCTAAAACATGACGCGAAATTAATTAGATTAAAATCTCAGACGCAGAATTCTATAGAAAACAGAGGGTAAGGCCTACAGTTAAGTTTATATCCCGCTATATCTTTTCAAATTTCCGCAATTTTATACGTTTGTCCTCTAACTAACAAAGAGGATTATTTATGTCGCAAGTCATCTTACGCCTTCCAGCAGTGAAGGCCTGTACAGGACTTTCCCGTAGCACAATTTATCTACGAATGTCTCAGGGTACGTTCCCCATGTCGAGGAAGCTTGGTGAGAGAGCGGTCGGTTGGTATGAAAATGAGATCAACAGCTGGATTGCTAGTTTGCCTTCTCGTACAGAGCCTTGTTCATAGCATATGGAAGCCTACGTGAGTAATCATGAGTTTCTGGCGGCCCATCGCTTGATGAATGAATTAAGCGACGGCGATGTGAGTGTGCAATGGATATGTCATTTTCAGGGAGTATATGGATCATGGGCGGGTAAAGTTTATAATCCGAATGAGAATCTCGAATTTCCTCAAGATAATACTTATTTCTGTATTTCGCTTCTCAAACCAATAAACGGAAAGATAGAAAGGAAGAAAGAATATTTTGCAGCATTGCCCTGCATTGTTCTGGATGACATCGGAACTAAAGCATTACCACCAGACCTCAAGCCCTCTTGGATTATCGAAACTTCACCAGGTAATCAACAATGGGGATACTTACTTTGTAAACCAATTACAAACATCACTGAAGCTGACGCTGTTATAAAAGCTATCATAGATGCAGGATATTGTGATCCTGGAGCTGGCGGCCCTGCAACTAGATACATGCGCCTACCTTGTGGAAGTAACGCAAAGATTGAACATTCAAATAAAAACAATGGGCATCCCATTCCTCACAAAACTGTTTTATGGCAACCTGATAAATATTTTACATTAGAAGAGATTGGTGATTCGTTAGCCCTAGATCTTAATTTTGAAAATCAAGTAAGTAACTCAAAAGATCTCGCCCCAATTCCCCCTCATAGTGACATACCTCAGTTGATTAGGAATATTCTGGACGGAACATCAATTCATAATCCTGCCGTACGCTTAGCTGCGCATTTAGCTGGTAGCGGGTATAGAGAAAAACAGATTACTGATTTAATTCAAGGAATTGTGCTTACAAACAGCGATAACAGCCAAAGATGGAAGGATAGAATTGAAGATATTCCCCGTATTTCCCGAGATGCAATAAAGAAATTTCAAGGTAATGTACTTCCATCAGCATTTTCTTATGTTGATTTTGCGAGTTTATTAATTTCACGGCCTCCGCCAAGAGAGTGGATAGTTGATCAATGGATACCACGTGGTGTTTTAACATCTTTTTTCAGTCGTGGTGGTGCAGGTAAATCAACTTTATCGCAGCAACTTGCAATCTGCGTAGCTGACCAAAAAGATTTTCTAGGCTTGCCCACTACACAAGGAACAGTATTGGGATATTTTTGTGAAGATGAATCTAACGAACTATTACGCAGGGGACTGCAAATCTTTTCCCACTATTCATGTGATATACAGCATACGGCTAAACGCCTTTGGATCGATTCTAGAGTGGGCAAAGCGAATATACTCGCAACCTATGATAAAAATAGAATTATTTCTCCAACTCAGGTATTCGAAAATCTTTATAATGAGTGTACTTCAAAGCGTCCCGACTTAGTGATTATTGACAATATCGCGCAAACTTATTCTGGGGGTGAAAATGTTAGAGCTGAAGTTACAGAGTTTTGTAATCTGCTCTCCAAATTAGCATTAGATTGCAATTGCGCTGTGCTATTGATCGGCCATACAGCTAAGGCTATGGAGTCTGAGTATTCTGGTAGTTCTGCATGGGATGCAGCTGTGCGCTCACGTTTGCATTTGCGTAGAAACACTGATGGATCGCTTTGTTTAGAGAAAGCAAAAGCTAATTATTCTATGTTAGACAAAATAGAAATAGCTTATCATGAGGGAGCTTTCATCAAAATTACTGATGAAATGCCCGGACAAACTTTTGAACGCGCCAGAGAATCCATTAAATCTGCTATTGAATATTACACTAGTAAAAATCAAAACTGTTCTCAGCACCCTAACGCCAATAATTATCTCATAAGGATGATGATAATGGATAATCTTGGAGATGGTTTCAATAAAACTGTCTTACATCGAACTTTGGAACAATTGATTCAGTCAAAGGCATTGATTCCTGATGCAGAATTAGAGTTTAGAAATGCGAGCGGCCATCGTAAGAAAGGTTTGATTGTATCAGAACATATTATCGAAATCCCAAATTTGAATAGAAGTGTTTTGCAGCAGTTATCATAGAATACAATAAGATAATTGATTTGAACCATTAGAAATTAACTAGTTTTCCAAAAATACTTAGAATATAAGTTAGTTATATGCCGATGCTATACTGTGAAAAGGATGGAGAAAAATACTTGCAATCTTTTGTGGGTAGGACCAAGGAAAGCTTTGAAGGCGAAGCAGTTCTGGTGACAAAAGGACGAGTAATTGTTGAAGGGTGTAGATGCGATAAATGTAATGTGCCAATAAAATATAATGATACCGGCTATCTTATAAGTTTTTGGTTAGCCGATATGGAAGAGGATTTTCCGGAGTATGGGTTTGGATATGAACATGACTATCTTGAGTTCAAGAAAAGCGACGTAAGGTTATTCGGCTGGGATCCAGAACTACTTGCTAACATAAGCTCTAAATATTTCTATTAATGGATTAAAAGTCCCATTATCTGCCTTTTTTACTGCATCAATATATTCACGCCGAATCGGACTTTCTTTCATTATTTGCGATGGCCATTTTATTGGCTGGCCTCCATTTTGTTTTAACCAAATATCTGCAAGCATACGTGACCATCTTCCATTTCCGTTTTGGAAAGGATGAATGAATACGGCTCTATGGTGGAGTCGAGCTGCTTGTTCAATTAAATCCATCCCTGATTTTTTCCACACTATCAAATCTTCTAGTAGATTATGCAAATCAGTTCTTACCTGATAAACAGGAACTCCAATATTGGGCTGGCTCTGCCTCAATTCTCCTGCCCAATTCCATACATTGCCATACATTTCTTTGTGCAGCTTTAAGCTCCATTTGACATCAAATGAAGCCGTTTTACTTGAAGGTCTCTTGGCGAGATATTTGACTACGGCTTTAGAAATATTTTCAGCCTCGGCTGCTTCCAATTCAGCATTAGTAGTAATGTTTATCTTTAGACCAGAAATGTCATCAATTGGAGTTGCGCCAATTATTGTGGGGATATGTATCATTAATCGCTCCACAACCTGGATCGCGAACCTTTAAATAGATCGCTAAAAATCTTAGCTTCTATAGCTTTCAAAGTCTCGCTATCTAATCCTTGAGATTCAAGAGCAGAAGTCCCTTGTACTAATTTTGTAAGTTCTTTCGCCTTTTGATGAGCGCGGTCAGCTATAATCTCTTCCTCTTTTTTATTATCATCAACGGTTAGAGAAAGGCCCAATGCAGAAGCTATCTTTGATATACTATCAAAAGAAGTATTCTTATTTCCCTTAAAAACTCTTTGAACAGTGGGCAAGGATATCCCCGTCATTTTTGCAAGGCTATGCTGACTCATGCCTAAATTCTTTCTTCTATCAGAAAGTTTTTTGATAAAAGGATCTAATTTAAAGAAGCTGTTAGTCATAAATTACATCATATATGATATGTTAGAGTATATTATATATAACATATACGATAGAATATAGCAAGGAATTGACTGTTAATTGCATAATTTACAATATGTTAATATAATAATGCCAGCAATTCTTTACTTAAGTTTCAATAACCTACTGTTCTAATAGCTAAATATATATTCGCGTACCTTGTAAGGCTTCATAATAACTGTTATTAAAGAGTTTAAATTAAGTAATATTTTTTAGATGAGTAAAGATGAGTATTGCCAGACAGATAGTCCAGCAGAAACGCCTTGATGAATTATTCGCTATAGCGGCAACTATTCCATGGGATTATCACTACATGCCAGCATTATTTGTTAGGCATGATATTCTTTTGGCCAATCAGGGAACGGCATTAGGTGAATTACTGGATCTCAAAGGAGTTTCGTATGAGGATGGCGAATATAGTTTTGCCAGACCACACTCCTTCGAGCCTCTAAGAACGCCATTATGGAATCTTTTATATCCAGCGGCTGAAACGCGTTTTAATGAATTAAGCAGCCGAATTAAGGCAATGCCATGGCAATACGAAGATTTCATCGAGGACTACATAGATTCTTGGGGCAATCGTCGAAGCCAAACAAGGTTTTTTATCCGCATAGATCGCAGCAAGATGCACGAAGCGGGCTTAACACCGGCACAGGTAAGAGAGCTGGAGGCGCTGGTTAGAAATAAAGACATTCAAGTGACTTACGGCCCTAAGGAAGTTATTTATTTCATGAATGAGAAATCGCGGGTGCGCTATGGAACTCCTCGCTTATGGTATGTAGTTGAAAAAGGTCTTAAAGAATTAATATCAGGGCATGGACGAACTATCGGAATATTGCCTTGGGAATCCATAAATGGTGGCTTTGCTCTTGATGCGGCAATCTTTGAGAAGATGAATGCCGCTCCACGCCTAACCGAAGTGGGGGCTAATGTTTCTTCTTCTGGTGTTGAGATACAAAATGTTGCGCCGATACTTTTGGATAATAGTCTTCCTGGTATATTTGCGCGATGGAAAATAAAACTTACAGCCGATGGTAAATATTACATCCTGCTAAAACCACAAGAGGATATAAGAAGGATTACAACTTATAATCCGACTCGCCCGACTATAATGCAAACGGCAGATAGAGGTGGCTTCTTGGTAGTTATACCTGGATTAAATGATAATCTATCAAGGCTAGCAGCCCCGCTTGGAAATGAATTATCGGTAAAATCAGGTGTCTTGAGTGAACATGCTAAAGCTGAAGATGAGCATAGTTATCAAGAACGCGATTGGGCAAATTATTGGCTCTTCATTGAAGTTTCAGAAGCTATATCAGCGCGTAATATGAAAGTTATTGAGAGTAACCGTTTTGCTTTTGATCCAAAAACTGGCTTTCATGTAAATCATGATTCAGCGGCTGTTGCAGAGTCTATAAATAGTTCAACAGCTTTGATTGAGCATCACGACCAGCATTATATTATAGCGGATATAACGGCTACAGGAGAGCAATGGCAGGACGGAGAGATACTTCGCCAGGAATTAGAAAAAACTATTCCAGAAGATTTTGATATTGGTGATTTGGGCAATCTCATGTGGCAATACGATATCGATGGCCGCGAAATGACGATTGATATTAATGCGTTCTGCTTGTCAGTTTTTGCTCAAGCAGCGCAAATCACACAATCAAGCACTCATCTTACAGTAAATTTTGCCGATGGCCGTACTTCATTAAATTTGCCAATTGATGCCGAAAAACAAAAATTATATGAAACGGCGGCAAAGCATAAATGGAAGATTGTTGAAGATGGCGAAGGCTTTATGATGGATAATGGTCATGGGTTATTTCGCCAGCATACACATCCTAATCAACTGACTATTGATAAAGATGATTTTAGCCAATTTCCTTATTATGTCGCAATCAGCCGCGCAATTAGAAAACGAAATGCTGAATTCGTGTCACAGAATCTTGATGCTATTTTAGCTTTGCCTTGGTGGTTTACCTTAAATAAAAAAATAGATTTTGCACGGCCAAGAATTGATTTTGATCCAAAGTGGGATAGAGGCAAATTGAAATCGGAACCTGAAGTTAGAAAACTTGTCGAACAATTATTATCATTAAATCTTCTATCATGTTCATTTGGTAGCTCCCAATTGCGCGATCACTGGGGGTATCACTACAATACATATGGTGATGATAGGAGATTAAATCCGCTTTTTGATTTGCTCGTATCAAAATTTGAGCAATGGAAGGCTTCTATGATTGAAGGTATTTCATCATTGCCGTGGCGGTATGATGGACATGCATTGATTTTAGAAACAAGTAATTTAACACAATCACAACAAGACTTTATAGCACAAGCTTTCAATAATAATTGGTCGGTACTTAAAGATCCGGATCATCCTGATTTATGCAGAATACATTCAAGATGGTGGGCAAACCGTGAAGATGACGCTGTAAATGATTTACGGGCTGCTATAGCTAAGAACGTGAATAAGACTCGGCCTAAGCAAGAATTGGCAGAAGATATATTATTGCTGCCTTGGCATTTTGCAGGGCAAGAAGGCGATTGGGATATTGTAATTGAGATGGATAAACCAACTGACGCCCAGCGTGAGGTTTTGGATTCTAACGCAGATATATACATTAGTTTAGTTGATGATGGTAAATGTGGTCCGGCAAAAGATGTCTATCAAACCAGAGACTGGTGTTTTGGTGGAAAGAATAGCTATTTAGAACGTTATAAATACCGCATCTATGGCCCAACGTCAGATAATGTGGCGGATACAGAATTCCAGAGCCACTTATATTCGCAGCTCCTGCCAATTGCCCAAAGGAATTTTGCGAGACTTATAAACGAAGTTGCGGCATATCCTTGGCAAGCTAATGCAGAGGGAAAGTATGAAGTTCAAAATGCAAATTTGACAGATGAACAACAGAAAAAAATGAGAAGTATTCCAGGTGGTCTACTGGATTTAGAATCAATGATGGATGATTATACAAAATATAATGGCGGTTATGCTAAACTTGGGCGGATAGAAGCTTTTGTGGTTGATTCTAATGCTGATAATATATTGGTTGCTGCTATTCGTACAAAACAAAGTAAACCATTACCTCAACTTCACTAAAGAGTTACATACAACAAAACCTCTTTTAGAATGTCGATTTCCGTAGGGGGCGAATATCTTGTTCAGACCTTAGCAATTAATGCTCCGTTTCGCTGACGCAGACGGTGGCGCTGCTGCTCCTGTCTTTAAGGAGGAGCAGTGCAAGCGTCAGATTACCTAACCATGCCCATGTGCACGCATGAGATTAAACACTCCTATTTGCGAATAGCAATATTACGAGCTTGTCAAAGCTGCAAAAAAGACTTGGTCAAATATATCACGCTATATACATGACTTAGGAAAAGTGATACGTTACCCAGTAACGTTCATCACTTTATCCACGTCAAATAAGCAAATTTACAAATTGCCAGCATCTAAACCTTTCATGTAATTTGCTACTAGCATTTCTGCTAATGCTTTTGCACGATAGGATTGAAAGTATAAAAGTGCATATTATTTCGTAAAGTCTTTAATCAAATCAATTTCTCGACAAGAAACGTGGGTGCCATTCTGATAAAAACTACTATCTTTTTCATAGTATAGTGCCCTCACACTCTCACATACTGCCTTATCTTGAATCGTGATATCCATACTAGGTTTATCAGTAGAGCAATTTAGGGTTAAAATAATCATTAAAACTTTCATATTTACCTGTCCTCTAAGCTTTAATGTTAGTCTTTTTGAGTAATATGTTTCCCCGGTATTTTCTCATCCAGGCATGACAGCTTCCAATAAATGAAAGCAACAACACTGCACCGTAAATTCTTTGAAAACTGAAGTAGCTAGGTGTTCTCATTCCCAGCAAACGCCATGTCTCACTAAATTCAACGAAATATATTTGGTAGAGTATGGCGAATACTACTGCCGCTAAGATTGACACGTACGTTTTACGGATAAAGTAAATCGCTATTACGCCTAATGTGAAAAGCGGTTCGTAGCGAAAGTCTATGGACGAAATTGCACCGCCGAATAATGCACCTATACTGCCTATGTTTAACACTAACGCTAATACGAGTAGCGCGACGCTGGTGGCGAATATATACAGATATGGGCGTAATGATGTGGATGATAATAAGGTATTTGTCATAAGCTCCTCGACATACGTTGATTGGTAGTCGGGGAGTTTTCAAAACCTATTTACAAAGGTTCGCGCTAGCCTTCGGGCAAGCCCTATTATATGCACTAACGCCTCCCCGACCGCAGTCGAGGAGTGAGATAACGGTCACAAACCGTGTAAATAAGGGGTTGAAAAGTCCCCGCTGGCCAACTCGGCCAACAGTTAAAGAGTACAGAATGCACAATTAAGTGCAAGAAAATAAAAGAATAGTTGTTTTATTAGTAGTTACGCTGCAGTTGTGGGCTTTAAATAATGTAACCAAGAAGCTGATATTGGAGGGGTTCGGAAGTGCCGAGAGGCTAATTGGACAATGTATCCAAAGCCATGTTGATTACAGGAGAACTCAGAGTTTTTAGAAAGCCTCTCTTTTAACTTCATCATCATATTCACAGTATCATCAAATTTATCTGAAAAATTAATAGGGGCTTCCATAGCACCGGTAGATGTAGCAGCATTTGCTATATATAGCTTGCTTTCAGAGTCACTGTCAGGATGCCAAATCTGTAGCGTAGCATGAGAAAAGATCTGGTTTATGGTCTGAATCACAAAAGAATATGTATCCTTCATATCAAGAACTACGCACCATGAGACTAAAATTGGCAGTAAGGTTGAAAGTTCAAACAGACTTTCTTTTTTAAGAGAATTTGATTTGTTTAGTTCAATAAGATCTTCGAAAGAATCTGATGATATTGGGAAGTAACGACCTAAATGAAAGTATGCAAATGCTACATCATCAACTATTGCCTCTATCCACGACTTTATGAAATCTTTTTCATCGAAAAGATTCAATAAGTATATTGTCTGCGAAATCTCAATAATATGCTGATCATAGCATGGAGCAGTAGAAACAGGATGATTATTAATCATCGATTTAATTGTGTTAGTTAAAAGTTTTGCTGCATCTGAAGCCTTTTCAGGATTGTGCATAAATTCTTGTTCATAAAACAATATTCCAAAAGTACTTAAGAGACCTAATTGCTCAAAGAAGCTTACGCATTGCTGCGAGGGATCGCCGCTGTAGCCATACAATCCATATTTTACGTTACATCTAGGATTAATCTTTTTGAAAAATTCAACGTATGCGGAGTACAAAGTCATGAAGGAATCATTCATGCAATCAATAACTTTTCGATCTTTTTGTAAATTATGTGAGTAAATATAATTCCAAAAAAGCAAAACAGTTCTTTCGGAACAAAGGATAGAAGGCTTGAGATTTTTTTCGCTCATTGACCAAAAATGGATAATACTTTGACATACTACTAAAGTTCTTAAGTTTTTAAGGAGCGTTGGTTTGCTTTGTTTCTCTCCATTATCTAGAAGCAGCGAATTTAAAATCTTGGTGTATTCCTCGAGTGCAGCTTCTGGCTCAGTTAAAGTAGCTAAAGCTTTTCTAAGATTAGATCGCAGTTCGTTCGAGAGTATATTTTCATTAAACAAATGGACTGATATAAGGTCTGAAAGTGCATCCCCACCCCAGAAATCAAATTCAAGATTGGAGTTTTTCTGATTCGTAAAACCTTGCCAATTTGATTCAACTTCTTGTTTTAGCTCGCCGCCAGTGCATAGGATAATCTTTTTTGGAACATCTTTATATTTGCTATCAATGCGTGACTTTAAATAGACATCAATTATTTCATTGAGAGTTGCTCTTACACCTTGCGGTCCATCATCCCAAACTTTTCTATTAATATCTCCCCTTTTAATGACGAATAAGTAGAGTTCTTTTGATTTATCTTTGTTTGTTTTTATCGCCGCAATATCAACGCCATTTTGACGCACACCAATTTGCGCTGTGGTCAGAGGTATTATACCCATGTTTATAAGCAACCTAGGTAATAGTTTGTCAAGTTCACCTGATTCCTTCAATAGCGATAAATATTCTCTGATAAGAAGTTTCATAACGATTCCTTTTTAGATAAACGGTACTGGAATCGTGTTCTCGCGCCGTGTACTGGATGGCAGGCTTCAGATAGTGGTAATGCCATAGAGACAGAAAAGGAAGTAAGCTTATTTATTTCTGTATATTCATTGTTATGGAAACTGAAGGATCCGATTCCCTGTTTTAGGTAAATTCTGGAAACTAGCTGTGCTAATACGGATTTTTTTTCACTTTCTTCTGCAGTTTTCTGACGTTCTTTTCTCTTTGAGAGGCCAATAATGTAAGAATTCTTAAGAGGTGTTTTGAGCTCATCTAGTTTTGGAATCTTGTTTATGTTTTCTGTATACTTTTCAAGATCTCTTTTAATCGCCTCTAAGTATTTTCTTATTTTGGAGCTTAACTCAGTGCGAAGAAGTTCTTTGTTAGTAAAATCTAAAACTGCGCCTAGATACTCATCGACAATTTCTGTCATCATTGAGTTAACAAGTCCCTTAATGTCTTCGTCATCCTTTTTTTCTAAAACCGACAATACTAAGGAGCACATAACGTCAGGATAAATCACAAATGCTAAAATCTTACGAAATATATATTTAATATCGTAGATATTATATGAGCCTGTATCGACAGTTAATTGCAAAAGTCCGTCCATATTATGGCTTTTAAAATAACTGACCGTATCTCCAGCCAATGCATTCCAATATATATCCTCTTTATTGAATAGCTCTGTGATCCATAACTCAAGCTCTGGCTTATTCTTTATTAATTCTCTAAGGAACGAAGGAAACAAAGTTTCAAAATCTTTTTTGTTTTTTGTATAATCGCTGTCAGTTAGCCATTTTCTGATAAATTCTTTTGCTCCCACCCATGATTTATGTCTTGCCAAGGCCATAAAGAAAATCATATCAATTCTATTTAGTGTTTCCACATATTGAGTACTGACTTTGGTTAGGCGATTCAAAAGTTTTTGAAACCATTCATTTAGATAGAACTTGTCAGTATTTACAAAGAGAAACTGAGCGAGCTTTAAATCGGAATCTGGATTATTTTTATCAAGTAATTTTATCAGCTTTTCTTCAGCTTTCTCTGATTGGGTAATTAGCTGACAATATGCCCATACTAATCTTGGTAACAACTCATTATCACTTTCTGCTTTTTGCTCAAACTCTTGCAAAACTTGTAGCGTTGTTTTTAAAAACTCGTCCTTGTTAGAGGACGTTTCATAATTAAAACTTGATAATAAGCTTATGACAGAGTGTTGAATAATTAAAGACGAGTTTGATTTTAAATCAACAATTTCTTGGAAAGAATCAAACTCTTCATTTTTAAGCAAAGCATTATAGCAAGTGATGATGTAACCCTCTATAAATCCATTATTTTCATTTATAAATTTGGTTAATAACCTACGAGCAAAGTCTGGGGTTTTAGTTAGAAACTCTTCTAAATCTTTTTGATAGATTATTCCTTCTAATCCATTCATCAAAAGAGCCAGGCTTTCAACATTAGGAGAAAGCTTATTAAGCTTAGGTATAACTATACCTTCAGTAATCCATTTGTTGGCACCAGCTTTAAGTGCTTCTAATGCTAACAGACAGAGATCAACACCAGGCTGGGCAGAAAACTCAACTAATATAGCATCAAACTCTAGCGCTGTATTCACTTGAGCTTTGTTTAAAGCTTCAAATAGCTCTTTAGGTTTGTCTATTTTCTCAATAAATTCAGTTAACTGCATTCAACGCTCAATTATAGCTGTGTTATCAAAATCTTAGCAAGAGCTAAGACTTAGAAGATGATACCAAATTTTTCTACTCCAGACCATCTTTGATATGTAATTATCGAAAAAGTAAAACTTTACTAATTGATTTGGTTTGTAAGTCTGTGATTCGGAAACATCTGAATTTAAAGAACTTTATTAAAGGTGTATATTGTGTAAAGTGGTTTGAATTATAGGAATACTTATGCCTTGGACAAAGGACCATATACCCTGGCTAACTAAAACCGGGGAATCATTGAAATCCAGTGATGGCAAACCTATCGAAATCTGGGAGTTCAAACATCAAGCCGATACAAAGATTCTAACTTCGTGGGCAAAACATTTTCGCAACCATTATTGTCTCGATGATCATATAGATATACTTAGAAAGGGAACTGGCATGAGTCGTAGTGAATTTCTAAATAACATAAAATTTCCGGACGGGCCTGGAGGGAATAAGATCGGTCCTGGGATTCGTTCAGGTGATTTCGGAGAAATTCTTATTTCGGATTATCTGCAATACATACTTTCCTTTTGGGTTCCTCGGACTACTAGATATAGCGACAAAAATATAAGAAATGAGTCAGAAAAGGGTTGTGACATTATAGGCTTCAAAATGTTGAAATCGAAAGAGTCTCCATCAGACGCATTAGCAGTTTTTGAAGCGAAAGCCCAGTTTTCTGGTAGAAAAGCGAATCCACGTTTGCAAGACGCGGTCGACGGATCGGCGAAAGATTGGATACGGCTAGCAGAATCGCTCAGTGCGATTAAGCAGCGATTGCTTGAACAACAAAAGCTACAAGAAGCGGATACTGTTGAACGATTCCAAAATTTTAATGATCGTCCATATAAACCGATGTGGGGAGCTGCAGCCCTTTTCGACACAAGTGTTTATGATCCAGAAATCATTTCTAAAACTAGCACCAAAAGTCATCCAGCCGCGAAAAACGTTGCCCTTGTAGTAATTCGAGGAGAATCCATGATGCCTCTCGTCCACCAATTGTATGAAAGGGCGGCAAATGAAGCCTGAACGAGTTTCCTCCACAATTTTGGGTATAACAAGATCTAAAGCAAAGATGTATGAATATGCTGTACCAGCGTCAGATCACATCGAAGTTCCTGGGAATCCTGCAGAACTATTTTTACTTGCAATTGGATTGTTAGGAGACGCTGCAGCGCAAGTGTGTAATGAAACCGAATCATCACGTGAACAGATAAAAGAATTGCAAAAACATTTGATTTTCTCGGCACAGTTTTTTGATTCTTATCTTCAAGCAAAACTAAATACTACGGTTTCACCATATTTGTTATTAATGGGATCTGCTGCTTATTATCTATGTGATCTTCCTGGCAGTGCCACCGTTTTGGCAAAAATGCTTAAGCCTGAAGATTTAATCGATAACGAAGAAAGGTTTTTACACTGGCTATTACTTGGCGATTTTGGCATGAAACATCCTCTGAAGGAAGTTGGAGACAGCTCACTCCGCCGGTTAGCAGTTATTGTTTCGTCGTATTTCACAAGAGGCCTAAATAAAGAAGTAATTACTATCAGAATTCGGCAGATTAGAGAGCGTACTTATAAAGTCGCGACACCGCGAGAGCTGCTTTTTATTGACGTATGTTGCGCTATTATATTGAAACGAATTGCTAATTCGACCTGGGAGAATTTGCCTAAATATACAAATTTATTGTTGAGTGAATGGAAAGATATAATACGTAAGCCAAAGTTTATAAAGGAATTATGGCCATCTCAGCACATGCTTGGAGAATATGGGGTTTTAGCAGGAAGATCTTCTGTAGTTCAAATGCCCACAAGTGCCGGAAAAACTAAGGCCCTGGAATTAATAATTAGGAGCGCATTCTTAGCTAAACGAACAAATCTTGCGGTCATAGTTGCTCCTTTTCGAGCCCTTTGTCATGAAATAAAAAACAACATGCATGAGGCGTTTTTAGGTGAACTAGTGGTAATTGACGAGTTTTCTGATGCATATCAAATCGACTTTGATCTCGAGTCCGTTGCCGGACGTCAAAAGATTATAATCGTGACTCCGGAAAAACTAGACTATGTTTTACGGTATAATCCTGAATTTAGCGAGGAAATAGGAATATTAATCTATGATGAGGGACATCAATTTGATAGTGGAAAGAGAGGTATCACCTACGAACTATTATTGGCTTCTCTTAGAACGAAAGTTTCTCCAACGACGCAAGTTGTCCTAATATCCGCAGTAATTAATAACGCCGAACAACTCAACGCCTGGTTAAACGGTGAAGAAGGGGTTACTGTTCCCGGTGCAGACATAAAGATGACATATCGAAGCACAGGATTTGTTAGTTGGACCCAATCCAAAGGTAGCGTTGAATTTGTAGATGATATTCATTCCTTTTACGTTCCTAAGGTCATTGAGTTTTACAAACTCGATAAATTAAAAGGCGATATAAAAGTTCGAACTTTCCCTGATAAAATATCCGACAGCAAGGACATAGCTTTGTATCTTGGTTTGAAGCTGTGCTCGAATGGTAGTGTGGCGATTTTTTGCGGGCGAAAAGACTATGCGGCTAGTTATTGTGAGAAAATCGTTAAGCTCTATGAAAGAAATCTGAGTATTAGCCCACCTCGTGAATATTCGAATATCGATCAGCTAGATAAACTTTATCATCTAACATCCATGCATTTTGGAGATTCCTCGGCTAGTTCGAAATGTGTTAAATTGGGAATACTTAGCCATCATGGAAATACTCCGCATGGCATTAGACTAGCGACAGAGCATGCCTTGCAGTGCAGCCATGCGAAATTTGTAGTGTGTACTTCAACATTAGCTCAAGGGGTAAATCTGCCCTTAAAATATTTAATTATCTCTTCCGTTCAGCAAGGCAAAGAAAGAATAAAAGTCAGAGATTTTCATAATTTAATGGGACGAGCCGGGCGAGCGGGAATGTATACAGAGGGGAGTATAATATTCACTAACACCTCGATATACGACAAACGTACGCAATTCAGAGAAAAGTGGCGATGGAATCAAGCTCTTGAGTTGCTAGATTATACCCAGGCTGAAGATTGTACGAGCAACTTACTTTATTTGATAAGAAACGTACAAATACTAAGTGATAATCGAAAGCATCATCATGAATTCAATTTTCTCGATCTACTAAAGGTTTATTACAATAATCCTGATGATATTGACAAATTAATGGCACAAATTGCGTCTATGCCTGGATATAACTTAAAAACTGTACGAGCTGAGTTTCATCAAAAGTTTTTTTATCATCTTGATATTATAACGGCAGTTGAAAGCTATCTTCTAGCAAATTGGATTGAAGATACGGAGGAAACACAGCAAGCGATGATTACAGACATAGTGAACAACACTTTAGCATATCATCTCGCGTCAGATGAGGAGAAAGAACTGTTACATGAACTTTTCAACCTAATTGCGGGTAAGATTCACGATGAAATTCCTTCGCTCGGTCGTAAGCAGGTCTTTGCACGTACCTTATTCGGCGCTGGCGACTCCGTTAAGGTAGAGACATGGTTACTAGAGAACTGGCACGTGCTCAAAGCCTGTGAAACTGACGCACAGATACTAGACTGTATCTGGCCATTGTTTGATGGGCTAATTACAAATAAAACTTTCATAAATTGTAACTCTCGGGGCTATCTAAAGTGGATTCTGCACGAATGGGTTGACGGTTTCTCTTACAGCGATCTCTATGAAGCTCGGGAAGAGAGTTTACGCTTCGGAACACACTTACCAAAGTATGAACATTTAGTTGAAATTTGTGAAGGTGCGTATGCCTATGAGGGAATGCTGATCATCGCAGCAATAATCGAAATCTCACAATTTATGTTTGGAGAAGATGAGATATGGACAGAGAAAATGGAGCGACTCCAAAAACGCTTGAAGTACGGTCTTTCAAATAATCAAGCAGTTCAATTATATGAGTTGGGATTATCAGATCGCATGATAGTTTTGGACCTAACTAACAAATTTGAATTTGCTATGACTCGCGAAGACATTAAGATTCAGTTGCGAACCAACAAAAAAGAGTTCGACAAATATCTCGAGAAATTTCCAGAATATTTTTCTATAGTGCTCAAAAATATTTTATCAGCGACAACTTAAATCGATTCTTTAGACATTTTGCCAATTTGAATTTTATTATAGATTTTTATTTGGAAGCCGGGACAAAGCGGGATTTTAATCAAGTATTCTAATTCGCCCCCCTACCCGGGGGAGCCCCCCCGGTCTCTAATGCAGAAAACTTTGAGCCTGAATCGAATTGCTTTTTTACTGATTCATGCTATCGTCGTCAAAACAGACAACAGGTTCGT
>Ga0193753_10002114_pt1 | contig 16137 bp, 11 predicted proteins | sample H1c2metaG_FD_144925 | JGI IMG/M metagenome (GOLD analysis project Ga0193753, IMG submission 144925) | Soil microbial communities from a riparian zone of the East river system, Colorado, United States - H1c2 | ecosystem: Environmental > Terrestrial > Soil > Riparian zone | place: USA: East... | reverse complement strand
TTTCAACCAATGACTATCTGCGTTTTTCCATGTATATTGACGGCAATTTTATAAAACTTTTAAAAATGTATACCAACGATTACTCCAGAAGAAAATTTTTGAAACAGGCCATGCTGGCGTCTGCTGCCGTTACAGTACCCGGATTATTAAAGGCAAGGGGGCAACAGCAGGTGAACCTGGCCTGTATAGGAATTGGTAACCGGGGAGGAGAAATTATACCGGAACTGTACAAAACAGGGTTGGCAAATATTGTGGCCTTTTGTGACGTAGATATGGGAGCGCCGCATACCTTAAAAATCTTAAAACAGTTCCCGGATGTGCCGCGGTTCCAGGATTTCAGGCAAATGTTTGATAAAATGGGCAGCAAGATTGAAGCCGTATCTATAGCCGTTCCCGATTTTTCGCATTTTCCCATCACAATGATGGCAATGAGCCTTGGTAAACATGTGTATGTTGAAAAACCAATGGCAAGAACCTTTAATGAAGTGGAACTGATGATGAAGGCTGCCAAAAAAAACAATAAAGTAGTAACGCAAATGGGCAACCAGGGCCATTCGGAAGGAAATTATTTTCAGTTCAAAGCCTGGGTGGATGCGGGTATCATTAAAGATGTAACGGCTATTACCGCCCACATGAATTCTGCCCGGCGCTGGCATGGCTGGGATACACATATCAAGTCATTTCCACCGGCAGAACCTGTACCTGCAACACTGGATTGGGATATTTGGCAAACCACCACCCAGGGGCATTCTTATAATAAAGACTTTGTAAACGGACAATGGCGTTGCTGGTTTGATTTTGGGATGGGCGCATTGGGCGACTGGGGAGCACACCTGCTGGATACAGCCCACCAGTTCCTCGACCTGGGATTGCCTTATGAAGTTGATCCTATCAAAGCAGACGGGCATAATAATTTTTTCTACCCGATGTCAACAACATTGTCATTCAAATTTCCCAAGAGGGGCGCAATGCCACCGGTAGAAGTTAAATGGTATGATGGCCTGGATAACCTGCCACCGATACCTGCAGGATATGGTGTATCGGGTTTGGATCCAAATATTCCACCACCCAGTAACGGCCCCCTTCAACCGGCTAAACTGAACCCAGGAAAGATCATTTACAGCAAAGAGCTGACTTTTAAAGGTGGCTCACATGGCAGCACCTTGTCGATTATACCGGAAGCAAAAGCAAAAGAAATGGCGGCACGGTTACCAGTAGTGCCGCAAAGCCCATCCAACCATTGGAAAAATTTTCTGCTAGCCTGTAAAGGGGAGGAGCAAACCCGCTCACCATTTTCAATCGCAGGCCCGCTTAGCCAGGTGTTTTGCCTTGGCGTACTGGCACAATGGACGGGTGTGAAACTGGAATTCGACCGGGATAAAAAAATAATCACAAATAATAAAATGGCCAATGAATTACTGGTTGGGCCACCACCACGCAAAGGCTGGGAACAATATTATAAAGTATAACGGGTGCGTTTGAAGATGAATCATTAATTGAAACGGGTATCTCTCCTGGTAGTAAAGCAGTTCTGTAAAAAAGAACTGCTTTTTTTTATGGTGTCATATCGGGTAATATGTTATAAACAGTGGTTTCTCTTACATTAGTGTACGGAGAAAAAAATATATGCCTTAGCAAATGCACATGTAGCCTGGGCTTTGAGGATCTAAAAGAAGCAGCGGGCTTGCTTTTACTCAGACTGATACCAGTACCCTTTGAGATGCCTCGTTTTCCGTCAGCTTTGTTCTGTAGTTGAATACAGCGATGGCTGAAACACTTGCTGAAGCCGGGTTATAGCCTTAAAGGAAAACGCAGCATCAAAAGGGGTACGAGCGCCCTGCCGGCCTGAGGCAATCATATTTAAAGCTATCATGGAATTAACCCGACAACAATGTTTCTCTTACCAGTATCAATCAGAAGAACAGGTGTAAAACTGTTATCGCTTTCTTAAAACACGCTTCCCGCGATTGCGATCCGGAATTAATGTACAAGATTGCATACCATTCTGGTTCCTGTATATTGAATTGATCCTCCACCTCAACTGTTTTTATGATCAAAAACTACCTGAAAATTGCCTGGAGAAACCTGCTGAAACATAAAAGTTTTTCATTCATCAATATCATGGGGCTTTCTATTGGCATTGCAGCCTGCATGATTATCTTCCTGTACGTGCACAATGAACTGACTTTCGATCAATACAATGTAAATGCCGATCGCATTGCCCGCATAACTACAACCATACATGCCCCGGAATCAGATGTGGTACTGGCTACATCAGCCAATCCGCTGGCAGATGTCTTACAGCGCGACTATCCTGAAGTAGCATTAACCGCCAGGCTTGAACCCGCACCGCAGGTAACGAAATTAAACAACGAACTTTTCAGGGAACAAGCTTTTTATAAAGCAGATCAAACCATCTTTTCAATTTTCAGTTTTGATTTTGTGGAAGGAACTGCTGCAGGGGCATTGCTGCATCCCCATTCAATTGTTATTACTGAAACCATTGCTAAAAAATATTTTGGAGCAACTCCGGCATCAGGAAAAACAATTATTTGCAGTGGCCAGCCTGCAACAGTTACAGCTGTTATTAAAGACAGGCCATCCAATTCAGATATCCATATCGATGCTTTGCTATCGGCTGAATTTTCAAAAAACACCAGTTGGATGGATGATTTTTCTTTGTATACTTTTATTTTATTTAATAAAAAACCTGATCTTAAAAACTTTGCCCATAAGCTGGTTGCACTCAGCGCAAAATATGTGCAGCCGGAATTAAACGCAATGGGGGCGGTTAATTATAAAGTTATATTTGAACCGGAGCCATTGGCTGCGGTGCATTTCACCAAGGGGAAACTGGGGGATACGCCCAAAGGAAATAAACAATTCAGCTATGTGTTTTCGATGTTAGCCGTTTTTATATTGATCATCGCTTTGCTTAATTATATTAACCTGTCTACTGCAAAATCAACGGAACGCGCAAAAGAAGTTGGCATCCGGAAAGTAAGCGGCGCCCTGCGTTTTCAGTTAGTGCGCCAGTTTTTATTCGAGTCCTTTTTTCTCATAACGATTGCCTGGTTACTGGCAGTTGCGCTGGTGCAAACCGGTCTCCCTTTCTTTAATAGTTTATTGCAAACCAAACTTGCTATTAACTGGATGTACAGCATTTTGTTTACAGCCGCCATATTTGTAGTAACCCTTGTGCTGGCAGGTTTATATCCTGCATTTGTATTGTCTTCTTTCAGACCTGTTAAAGTGCTGAAAGGGACCTGGCGGCATAGCGGTAAAGGGGTCCTGTTGCGTAAAACCGTAACCATTACGCAATTTGCCATAGCAGCTGCACTGATCATGGGAACCACGGTTATTTACAACCAGATGAAATTTATTCAGCAAAGAGATCTTGGGTTTAGCAAAAACCAATTGCTGAATATATACCTGCCAGGAGATTCTGCTTCGCGAAATGCTGTGAATGCTTTCCACAACGGATTGCGCCAGCGCTCTGAAATAGGAGGGCTGACAGTCGGCAGCGGGATGGTAGAAGCCGGGATGTCAATGGCTACCACTTTTGTTTATGCCGGGGGAAAGAAAAGGGAATTGATGTGTAATTATTATGGCATCGATCCACAGTTTTTACATGTTTTCCAGATGCACTTACTGGAAGGAAGGAATTTAGCTGATAGTTTCGGCACGGATAAGAAAGAAGGTTTCCTGGTGAATGAAGCGTTTGTAAAAACCATGGGCTGGAAATCGGGCATTGGTCAGCCAATAGAAGGTTTTGAACACAAGGGAAAGATTGTTGGCGTTGTAAAAAATTTCTATTATAAATCGCTGCACAATATTGTTGAACCACTGGTAATGGTCTATAACCTAAATCCCATCAGTACTACAACAGTAAAAATAAAACCAGCGGATCTGCCCCTTGTAAAAGAAATTTTTAAAAAGAATTTTCCTGCCATCCCAATTGATTATTCATTCTTTGATGAAATTGTAAATAAACAATACCAGCAGGATAAAATAACCATGTCTTTATTCAATGATTTTACCATACTGGCCATTTTTGTTTCCTGCCTGGGTTTGTATGGGCTGGTTGCACTGATTGTTGTTCAGCGTACCAAAGAAATCAGCATCCGTAAGGTGCTGGGCGCTACGCTGAATCAACTGCTTTCTTTACTGACAAAAGATTTTGTGAAACTGGTATTTTGGGCACTGCTTATCGCGCTGCCCATCGCGGGCTTTATCATGTATAAATGGCTGGCTTCTTACGCTTATCATATCCGGTTAAGCTGGTGGATGTTTTTAATCCCTGTCTTACTCATCCTAATCATTACACTGGTTGTAATCAGCAGGGAAATTATAAGAACAGCATTGGCCAACCCGGTAAAAAGTTTGCGGACGGAATAGGGGATGATGCAGTACGGGTCTTACTTATACCTCATCCATTAGAAAAGGTAGTTTTCGTATGCGTTTTCCCGTGAGATCAAAGATAGCATTACAAAGCGCCGGCGCCAGTGGTGGAAGACCCGGTTCCCCCACGCCACCCGCATCCTCCGCATTCTCCATGATATGCACTTCTATGGCCGGTATATCACTGATACGCGGCATGTCGTAGTGGTGGAAATTAGTTTCAACCGCCATTCCTTCATGAAAATGCGTTGCATGTTTGATGGCAGCACCAAGTCCCATAACGATACTGCCTTCTACCTGCGCCCGGATAATCGCCGGGTTAACATACCAGCCGCAATCCATCAGGGCGGTGACTTTATCAATTTTTATTTTGCCATCGGGTTTGCGCGATACTTTCACAACATGGCCCACAATACTGCCAAAGCATTCTGTAATGGCGACACCCCAACCCTGGTTTTTCCCGCGTGTTTTCCAGAGGGAGAGCTTTTCCAACTGGTTTATCAATGCCTGGTAGCGATCGGTGCGCAGGTGGGTTCTCCTGAAATCGAAGGGGTCCTGCCCGGCTGCATGGGACAGCTCATCAATAAAGCTTTCTGTAGCAAAGCTGTTGGTAGAAGCATAAACGGATCGCCACCACATGGTGGGTATGGGTGATGCAATACCGTAGCCGGCAAAACTATAATGCGGAATGGATATAAGGTATGGTTCTGGCAGTCCCTCCATATGGCCACTGTTTGAGGTAGCGGCTTCAGGTTTGCCTCCGCCATCCTGTCCGAAATATTGGGTAGCCATGCTAGCCTGGAAAGCATGAATGCTACCGTCTTTTGCGAGGCCGCCCCTGCAGGCATACATGGCACCGGGCCGGAATGGCCCCGACCGCATATCATCTTCTCTTGTCCAGAATACCTGGACAGGTGCTTTTATGTGCCTGGAAATAAATGCGGCTTCATGCGGGTAATCGGTAAAGGCCTTACGCCCAAAACCACCACCCAGGAAAGTCATGTTCACTGTGATATTTTCAACCGGTATGTTCATGCGTCCCGCCAGGTCCCGCTGTATCCAGTTCGCTTCCTGGATTGGCCCCCAGATATCAATGCGGTTGTCCTGTACATGGGCAATACAGTTGAGCGGTTCCATACAACTATGCGACTGGTAAGGGGTTTCATAGATAGCTTCGATTTTTTTTTCCGCTGTTTGAAATGCTTTTTCAAAAGGGGTGGAGGGTATTGATTTGCCAAGCCCTTCCTGCATACGTGCATAGAGTTGAGCTGTATCCAAATGTTCAAACCCAGTGTCATCCCATTCAACTACCAGGTGTTTGCGTCCCTGCATCGCTGCCCAGCGGGTATCTGCAACAACAGCAACTCCTTCATATAGCTTGTCATGAACAGCCCTTTGTACCGTGAATACCTGTTTTACGCCGGGAACCATCAGGGTAGCGCTATCGTCAAATCTTTTTACCTTACCACAGAACCGGGGACTGCGCTCTACCACGGCATAGAGCATACCAGGCAATTTTTTATCCATGCCAAATACGGCTGCCCCGTTAATCTTGCATGCAGTATCCTTTCGCTTCAGTGGTTTACCAATAATGGTATAGTCTTTACGCTGTTTAAGCGGCGGGTTTGGCGGCGGCGCCAGTTTGGAAGCAGCTTGTGCAAGATCTCCATACCCCAGTTTTTTACCTGAGGGGCGGTGAATCACTTCTCCATGCATTGCATAGCATTCTGTGGCAGGAACATTCAATTCTGCGGCTGCTGCGGCTATCAGCATCTCCCGGGCAGTTGCGCCAACACGCAAAAGTTGTTTGTACCATCCTCTTACTGTATAAGATCCTTCCTGCGGCTGGGGGCCAAATTTTTTTGGATTGGCAGCCACAGATTGAACCTGCACCTGGTCCATACCCACTTCAAGTTCTTCTGCAATCATTTGCGGTATAGACTGGAAAGTTCCCTGGCCCATTTCAGAACGATGGTTGAGGATAGTGACGGTGCCGGTGGTATCAATGGAGATCCAGGACATCAGTTCTGCGCCCATCGTATCAGGATCCTGTGATGCAAGATTAATAATTTCTCCAATGCCTCCATGAGCGGGCAGGCATATCCCGATGGTCAGGGCAATACCCGATATACCGGTCTGCCGGATAAAATGCCTGCGCGATATTGCCGGTCGTTTGCTGGACATGGTACAATATAAGCAAACATACAATGGCAATAAAAATGCAGTTGACAACCGGCAGGAATTAATTGATGAGAGGGGGGATTCCCTGTAAAAGACGGCTGCCGGATAATAAATTGATATACATTCATGAAATGATTTTTCAAAAAAAGATATTGTCTTGCAATAACACTTAATAAAACATATGAGACACCTGACAATCGCGCTTTGTGTTATTTTATGCAGCACTGCTGTTTTGCATGCGCAACAAACTGCAAAAACACCCAAAGCAATCATGGATGATTTTATGAGTAAACGTTTTGGTATGTTTATTCATTTTGGACCTGTTACATTGCGCGGAACAGAAATAGGGTGGAGCCGTAACAAGCAGGTAGCACAGGAAGATTATGACAGCCTGTACAAGGAGTTCAACCCGGTATTGTTTAATGCAGAACAATGGGTTAAAACTGCTAAAGATGCAGGTATGAAATATCTTACCATCACTTCAAAGCACCACGACGGGTTTTGTTTATGGCCCACAGCTTATTCTTCCTACAATATTTCCAATTCGCCATTTAAAAGAGACATCGTGGGCGAGCTTGCCAAAGCCTGTAAGAAATACAATATCGCTTTCTGTATTTATTTTACCGTGCTTGACTGGCATGATGCGGATTATCCTGTTCATAATCCTTATGATTCTTCAAAAAATGTAACGGGTGATATGACGGTTTTTGTGGCAAGAATGAAAAATGAACTCAAAGAGCTGATTAGTTCTTACCATCCTTATATGCTTTGGTTTGATGGCTACTGGGAAAAACCATGGACGACTGCTTATGGCAAAGAAATTTATAGCTATATCAAAAGCCTTAACCCGGGTATAATTATCAATAACAGGCTTGGCAAAGAGCCAAACAGTTTAAACAATGAACAGAATGTGGGCGATTATCTTACACCTGAGCAACAGATAGGAAAACTTGATATGACCCAACCATGGGAAAGCTGCATTACCATGGCAAATCAGTGGGCATGGAAGCCAAACGACAGTATGAAATCTTTAAAGGAGTGTATTCAGACACTCGTAAAAACTGCGTCGGGAAATGGTAATCTTTTGCTGAATACAGGCCCTATGATGGATGGCCGTATAGAAGCAAGGCAGGTGAAGCAGCTAAAGGCTATGGGCACATGGCTGCAGCAATATGGTGAAAGTATTTATGGTACAAAGGGTGGTCCCTACATACCTAATAATATATATGCGGCAACGCGTAAAGGCAATAAAATATACCTGCAGGTTTTTGAAAAAAAAGGGAATCTGCTTGTGTTGCCTGCACTGTCGGCTGCAAAAATTATAAAAGCATACCTGCCAGGCAGTAATAAAGAAATAAAATGCAGCATTGTCAATACAGCCATTCATATTGAGCTGCCGGAACACATGCCGGATACCAATTGCACTGTTATTGTATTGCAATTGGATAGAAACGCAGAAGAACTGGCTGTTATTCAACCTTAAAAGCAATGGCATATTGCTATAAAATAAATGAGTACTAATTAAAATGACTGCAATCCCTGCGGCATAACCAGCAACAGGCCATACATGGGTAAAAAATATTAGGTGTCAATTTTACATTTATTCTTTATTATAGGTATATTGTTGGACAATCTTTCGCTTTATACCTGGTTTTAAAAGAGCCGGCAAATAACGATGCATATGAAAAATAATAAATCCCGGGGTTTGGCACTTGCAATGCTGCTACTTTTCACGCTATCAAATGCCCAGCATACACTTACCGTAAAAGTGAATGAACCAAAAGCTATTATACAACCTACTATGTGGGGCGTCTTTTTTGAGGACATTAATATGGGTGCCGACGGAGGCATTTATGCCGAACTGGTGAAGAACCGTTCCTTTGAATTCAATAAACCCATGATGGGATGGAAGATACTGGGTAAACCTGCTACAGAAGGCGATTTTACAATACTAAACCGGCAGCAGCAAGACATTGCTAACCCAAGGTTTTTAAGGGTAACACTTCACAATAATACAAAGGGAAGTATTGGCCTGAACAATGAAGGCTTTCGCGGCATGGGCATTAAAAATGGTATACGGTATGATTTTTCGGTCGTGTACCGGCAAACTGAACCCAATATAAAAATGCATATTGAACTGGTCAATGAAAAAGGAGAAGGCATTGGCGGCGCTTCTACGGCTACTGGTTTTACCGGAACAGCATGGAAAAAACAGGCTGTTGGTTTTACGGCAACGGCTACAGCGCTGAAAGCAAACATGAATATATGGTTTGAAGGTGATGGCATAATTGATTTGGATATGGTTTCTATTTTCCCGGAAGACACCTGGAAAAAAAGACCCGGTGGCATGCGTGCCGATATGATTCAAAAGTTGGCCGATATGAAACCGGGTTTTATCCGTTTCCCCGGTGGTTGTATTGTGGAGGGCTTTGATCTTTTGCAGCGGTACCAATGGAAAAAAACAATTGGCCCTGTTGAAGAAAGGCAACTGCTTATCAACAGATGGAATTTTGAATTTGCACACCGCCCTGCGCCGGATTATTTCCAGACATTCGGACTCGGCTTCTTTGAATATTTTCAGCTGGCCGAAGACATCGGTGCCGAACCATTACCCATATTGAATTGCGGTATGGCCTGCCAGTTCAATTCGGCAGAACTGGTTCCGCTGGAAGATCTTGATCCTTATGTGCAGGATGCGCTGGATTTAATAGAGTTTGCTAACGGAGATGTTTCAACGAAATGGGGAAAGGTTCGTTCAGGAATGGGGCATCCGGCGCCATTTAATTTAAAATTACTGGGCGTTGGAAATGAGAACTGGGGCCCGCAATACCTGGAACGGCTGAAAGTATTTACAAAAGCCATTAAAGCAAAATATCCTGCCATTAAATTAGTTAACAGTTCCGGTACAGATCCCAATGGCGCCAGGTTTGATTACCTCAATACTGAATTACGGAATATGAATGCGGATATTATTGATGAACATTATTACCGCAAGCCCGAATGGTTTTTCAGCAATGCCAGGCGTTATGATAACTATCCGCGAAATGGTTCCAAAATTTTTGGAGGAGAATATGCAGCGCAAAGCGATAAAACAGTAAGTGTTGATAATAAGAATTGCTGGCTGACCGCTTTATCAGAAGCGGCTTTTATGACTGGGCTGGAGCGCAATGCAGATGTGGTAAGCATGGCATCATATGCGCCGCTTTTTGCGCATATTGATGGCTGGCAGTGGACACCCGATCTTATCTGGGTAAACAACCTCCAGTCTTATGGTACACCGGATTATTATGTACAGAAATTGTATTCACTCAATAAAGGCACAAAAGTAGTGCCCATTACTTTAAATAATGATGTAGTAGCCGGGCAGGATAGTTTGTATGCAGCCGCCTGTATTGATACCGCCAGCAATGAACTGATCATAAAAATGGTAAATGCATCCGGCAAAGAACAAACCAATACGCTGGCACTGGAAGGTGTAAAAAAACTGGCAAGCCAGGGATCATTCACCGTGTTACAGAGTGATGATTTATATAGTGTGAATTCCTTTGATCAACCGGAGAAAGTTGCGCCCAAAGCATCCACCATTGCTGTTAAAGGAAAGAAAATAAATCTTACCGCAGCACCTTACTCGTTTAGTGTGTTTCGGGTAAAGATGATGTAGTGATATAGTACTTAGTATAGAGATTTTAGTATTCAGACCCGTAGAAAATGGCCGGTGGGGGACAGCAGACATGGAGACAACGCTGCGATCCCGCCGCTGTTGGTGTTTTCACCAATAGCTATATACTTAAGTGAATGAAACATTATTTTACCATACTATCTATAATAACTGGCTGCACCCTGTCTGCCCAGCCATTGCAAACAAATATACCCGTCCACGACCCCGTAATGATAAAGCAGGACAGCACGTATTATGTTTTCTGCACAGGTTTTGGCATCAGTATGTGGAGCTCAGCCAACATGAAAGACTGGAAACAGGAAAAACCGGTTTTTAATAAAGCGCCACAATGGGCGGTGGATGCCATACCTGGCTTTAAAGGACATATATGGGCGCCGGATATCAGTTATCATAACGGCAGGTATTACCTGTATTATGCAGTTTCTGCGTTTGGAAAAAACACCTCCTGCATTGGCCTTGCAGTAAACAAAACATTGAATACTGCTTCACCTGATTATAAATGGGAAGACCTGGGCAAACTGATTCAATCAGTGCCTGGCAGGGACATGTGGAATGCCATCGACCCCAATTTAATTACCGGGGATGATGGAACGCCCTGGCTTTCATTTGGATCTTTTTGGAACGGCATTAAGCTGGTAAAACTTGCAAATAATTTAACCGCTGTTGCGGAGCCGCAGGAATGGTATACTGTTGCCAGCCGCAGAAGAGATCCCCAATTACCCGATTCTATCGCCGGTGATGCCGCTATTGAAGCGCCTTTTATTTTTAAAAAAGGGAAGTTTTACTATCTCTTTGTTTCATTTGATTATTGCTGCCGTGCAGAAAAGAGCACGTATAAAATGGTAGTGGGCCGCAGTGAAAAGGTTATTGGGCCATACACAGACAAGAATGGCGTCATGATGACAACGGGTGGTGGTTCATTGGTTCTTGAGGGTGATAAAAACTGGTACGGGGTAGGGCATAATGCCGTATATACCTTTGATGGCCACGATTATTTAATTTTCCATGGCTATGCTGCTGCTGATAAGGGCAAATCCAAATTGAGAATAGAAACACTGGATTGGGATGCGCAGGGATGGCCTGTCATTTCCCTCCAATAGCAATCAATTATAAAAAGTCCACAACAGCTTGTATAACCCTGCTATCCCTGTAAATGTTTTTTCAATCCCCGGTCGGTGTCTCACCGACCGGAACAATTCCCGCCCCTGATAGTTTTTTCATTAAGAGCCATAGCGCAAACAGCAGACATCAATCACAAAAAGTCCACAACAGCTTGTATAACCCTGTTATCCCTGTAAATATTTTTATGCCCCAATCCTTCAGTAATAAGAAAAGATACATTTGGATAATTCTTTTCTATAACCGGCTCAACATCTTTCAGCGGGGTAACCTCATCGTCTTTGTCATGCACCCATAATATGGAAGCTTTTATATTTTGCAATGCCCGGGGAATAGAAAAATAGGAGGAAGGAACCCCGCTTTTTGCATGAATTATTTTTTCAAATTCAGCCCTCACGTCTTCGTTTAGTTGTAAAAAACGGAAAAAACTATCTATGGCTGTTTTGGTTTCCGTTGCCGGTGCAATAAGTGCAAGCCTGGTATCCGCGTTGGGTATTTTTTCTATAAAATGCACTACTGCCAGACCGCCAAAAGAATGCGCCATGAAACCTTGTATAATGCCCACCTGGAAATGAATGGCAGCGATCATTTCTATATAAAGTGGCAGCGTAATTTTTTTACCCCCGGATATGCCATGGCCCGGTGCATCAAATGCAAGTACTTCATAGTTTTTTTCTATCAACCCTTTTATATAGGCATCAAAATTTTTACAGGAAGATTCAAAACCATGCAGTACCAATACTCTTTTGATACCACCCTTATTCCATCTAAAACCCCGTACCGTATTGCCTTTTACACCGATGCTGAGTGGCGTGGCTTTGTCAAACACCGGCGGCGCCTGTTTTTTACTTCTGTAAAAGGGTGTGCAAAATATGGTGAATGCTTTTTCCGCCGCCCTCTTTTTTGAAATAACCGCAAGTAAATTAAGCCGTGCACGTATATAATTAACAGCCAGTTTTTGTCCTAATTTCATGGCCGTAAAGATATACCATGCAAATTGTAATCATTGGTACCGGTAATACGGCTACTGTTTTATCTAAGAAATTAAAAGCAGCAGGCCATGTAATTGTTCAGGTATATGGCAGAAACAGGGACGCGGCGGCATCATTGGCTGATAAACTGGATGCAGGATCCTGTTCTGCATGGAATGATATAACGCAGGATGCTGCGCTCTACCTCATTGCATTGGCCGACCAGGCATTACCGGATGCAATTCATTTACAATTGAAAGATCAGCTGCTGGTGCACACAGCAGGCGCTGTTTCTATGGAAGTGCTTAAAAATATGTCGCGCAACTATGGTGTATTCTATCCCCTTCAAACCATCAGCAAAGAAATGGAACCTTCGCCTGACATACCATTACTGATAGATGGCAATTCGGATAAAGTAAAAGAAAAATTAATTGCCCTTGCAAAAACCATTTCAGAGAAAGTAAGCATCGCCAATGATGCAGAAAGAATAAAGTACCATATGTGCGCAGTAATGACCAATAACTTCAGCAATTATTTATATGTGCTGGCCGCGGATTATTGCAAAAAACATGGATTGAATTTCAGTAATTTGCTGCCATTGATTGATGAAACTGCCAGCCGCCTTCATCATTTTTCACCGCGTGTTGTGCAGACCGGGCCTGCTGCCAGGAAAGATATGTCCACCATTCAGCGCCATCTTAACCTGCTCAATGAAGAGCCGGAGCTAAAAAAGATGTACAGTTTTTTTACTGACCTGATGCTGCGTTTTGAGTGGACAAAGGAAGTTAAGATGTAGCATGAAGAATTAAGCGCGTTTAAGGCTCTTTTCAAATTGTTTCCCGGGAAGAATATGCCTGGTAAATACATACCCAAAGCGAACGCTTAACCCTTAATTTTTAATTCTTAATTATTTTGGAAAACTTTACCATAGACTGGTACAATAGTTGAAAACAGTAAGGGTAAAATACCGAGTTGAGATACTATTTCTTTTTACCCCTTGTTATCCTTAGCTTATTATCCTGCGCTAAAAAAACAGTCAGCACATCCCATAATTTACCTGCTTCAAGAAACGCTGCCTACCGTGAAAAAGTGGTTTCTACAGCTACTATGAACTCAGATATAATTAATGGTGTAAACGCTTATCGTAAAAGCAAAGGCCTGCCAGCTTTGCATCTGCTGGCCTTGGCTGCATCAGAAGCCGCCAGGCACAGTAGTAATATGGCCGGTAAAAAAGTACCGTTTGGCCATGCAGGATTTAACCAGCGTGCCATTGCCATAGCCAATGAACTGCACGGCACTTCTTCTACCGGAGAAAATATCGCCTTTGGCAAAATGACCTGGAAAGAGGTAATTGATGCCTGGCTTAAAAGTCCGGATCACAAAGCCAATATTGAAGGTGCCTTTAATTATACCGGCGTAGGCGTAGCCAAAGACAGCAGGGGTGTGGTTTATTATACACAGATCTTTGTGGCTAAGAAGGGTGGCTAAGAGAAGAAAAGAGAAAAGGAGCATAAAGAGAATAAAAACAACCTCCTTTTCTCGGTACGCTCTGTGCGATCCAACGATATCACAAGGGCTAATAAGGGAAGAGGTTGGCTGGTTTATTAAATACTACTTTGTATTGTTTGCGGAAATTTTAAAAATGCAGGTATCCCCTAAATAAAAATGGTATTCTCCTTTTCTCTGCGTCCTCTGTGCGACCCAACAAACCTACGACCCCTTTTCCTCCTTTTCTCTTTGTGCTCTTAGTTCAGTAAATTGCAGAGAAAAGGAGGGAAAGCTTGTTTCTTACATTCAATAATACATTGTGTTATCATATTCCTTCTATACTTACGCTTAAATACTAATACTAATATTGCCGGGCCGTTACGGGAAATAAATCCGTATGCTCTTTTTCTCTGTTGGCTCTGTGCGACCCAACAAACCTACGACCCCTTTTCCTCCTTTTCTCTTTGTGCTCTTAGTTCAGTAAATTGCATGTATGAGCAACATTATCATTTCGGTAAAAGACCTGCATAAAAAATACGGCGAATTTGAAGCTGTAAAAGGCATTAGTTTCGATGTGTACGAGGGAGAAGTATTTGGATTGCTGGGACCCAATGGCGCCGGCAAATCTACAACGCTTGAAATCATTGAAACGCTGCGCGATAAAACAAGCGGAACTATAATTGTTGACGGCCTGAACCTTGATAACGCACCGGAAGCGATTAAAAAAATTATTGGCGTTCAGTTACAAACCTCTGGCTATTACCCTGGTTTAAATCTTACTGAACTGATTGAACTGTTTTCAGGTCTGTACAACCGGGCTGTAAATGTAAATGAACTACTTGGCCTGGTTAACCTGCAGGATAAAGCAAAAGCGAAATTTAAAGAGTTGAGCGGCGGACAAAAACAACGTTTCTCCATTGCTACCACACTTATTAACCAGCCAAAAATTATTTTTTTAGATGAGCCTACTACCGGGCTTGACCCGCAGGCTCGCAGAAACCTGTGGGATTTAATAAAAGACATCCGTTCCAAAGGCACCACGATTATTATAACAACGCATTATATGGATGAGGCGGAAGTACTCTGCGACAGGGTAGCCATTATAGATGCAGGAAAGATCATTGCTATTAATTCTCCCGGGGCATTGATTGATGACCTGGTGGCTACTGGTTTTCAAAGGCCACAGGCAGTTAAAAAAGCCAGCCTGGAAGATGTGTTTCTTAACCTGACGGGAAAGGAATGGAGGGATGAATAGAATAATGTAATAATAAAAATTGCTGATTTTGGGATTTTTTGATTTTGAGATTTCTTTTGGTGTAACAGCTGAACAAATCACAAAATCCCGAAATAGCTAAATCAGAAATAATAAAATCAGACATCAGACATATGGATTTAAGATACCCAATTGGTAAATATGAGCCTCAGCCATATTCAGAAAAACAAAAACAGGACTGGCTGAATGATATTAAATTCCTGCCACAGTCGCTGGAAAATGCATTACTGAATTTAGACGAAGCACAGCAGCTAACCCCTTACCGCGAAGGTGGCTGGACGGTAAAACAACTGGTTCATCATGTGGCTGACAGTCATATCAATGCCTATTGCAGGTTTAAACTTGGCCTAACAGAAGAGAACCCTGTTATTCGTCCATATGAAGAACAATTATGGGCTGAATTAAGTGATACGCATTATTTGCCAACCAATGTATCCATCACTCTTTTGTACGCTTTGCATACACGCCTGTATGAACTTTTAAAACATATTAAGGATGCTGAATGGGAGCGCAGCATTGTTCATCCCACCGGTAACAGGCAAATGACTTTATGGCACCTGATGGGTATGTATTCCTGGCATGGAAGACACCATACTGCACATGTTACTTCCCTGAGAGAACGCAATGGATGGCTGTGAAATGGAATTGGGAATTTGGGATTAGGAATTGGCCTTTGCGTGCCATGTACTTTATATCAAACGACTCACAAAGTCTTTAGCATTTTGAATTTATTTTTTAGCATTTATCTATGAGATGGAAAACACTTTCTTCCAAATACATCAGTAACCATATTTATTTTACGGCCCGCCAGGATCGCTGCCAGCGGGAAGATGGAACGATTGTCGATCCTTACTTTGTTGTAGAGTTGCCCACTTCGGCTACGGCCTTGCCCATTACTGAAGACGGCAAAATTGTTCTGGTAAGGCAATACCGCCATCCCATAGATGAAGTGATCCTTGAAATACCGGGTGGCTTTATAGACGAAGGAGAAGATTTTACCGCCGGCATGAAACGGGAATTGCTGG
>Ga0193753_10002113_pt1 | contig 16140 bp, 17 predicted proteins | sample H1c2metaG_FD_144925 | JGI IMG/M metagenome (GOLD analysis project Ga0193753, IMG submission 144925) | Soil microbial communities from a riparian zone of the East river system, Colorado, United States - H1c2 | ecosystem: Environmental > Terrestrial > Soil > Riparian zone | place: USA: East... | reverse complement strand
AAAGGGCTGTCGGTATTACGCATTGTGTAATTCGATCCCATGCTGCCCAGGTTGACTCCATTGCTCAGCATGGTGATGTATGGCGACGTCGATGAAATGGTTGCCTTTAATGCGGCTGACGAAGGCCTGAGGTAGTTTGTAAAGTCGAAAAACAACCGGCATCGCTGGCCAGGCTCCGGCGAGGTATTATTGGCGTTAACGACTTGCTGGTTGCTTGCACGCACAGAGGGCCCGTTTTTTGTTAACGCGCTTAGTACATTTAATCGTCCACGACCAAGCTTGTTGAGATAATTCGGATTTTTGCTGTAAATCGAAGGATCGGCTGTGACCCTCAGTTGTTCGGCCACCTGCAATGGTGTGTAGTCGGGAAACTTTGTCCATACCAACGCTGCGGCGCCTGACACGATCGGCGCCGCCAAAGATGTACCAGATTCTGTGATGTAGCTATTGTTGAAGGTTGACGTATATATCCCCTCACCAGGCGCAATGATGTCCACCCTATTCCCAAAATTTGAAAAGAATGAGCGCACATCTCCTCCATTAGATGAGGCCACCGACAAAACATAATCGTAAGAAGCCGGATACATCGGATTTTCAAGATTGCTATTGCCTGAGGCCGCGATCACCAGGCATCCCAGATCCAATGTAACATAGGTGATAATGTCCTGTGCAATAGCGCTGCGGTTGTAACTGCCCCACGAACAATTTATAATCCTGGCTCCATGGGTGGCGGCATAGAGGATGCCGGCATAGAGATCTGATGAGTATCCTGATCCGGTATCTGGCTGGTTGTCTGCAAAGTGTTTTGTAAATAACAGTTTAGTATTGTAACCTACCGCCGAGATGCCTATCCCATTGTTTGTAGAGGCCGCCGCGCAGCCTGCGACCATGGTACCATGCGAGAAGAGATTCGCTTTTGAAATCGAAGGGTCATTATCACCCTTAAATCCGGCTGTGCCAATGAGAGCAATATCAGCGCCTGAAAAATCCCATCCACGATTGTTGTCGATGAAACCATCTCCGTCATTGTCGAGACCGTCGACTGGATCTGCACTGTTGATGGCCAGCTTTCCCTGGAGGTCAGGATGGTCAAGATCCCCACCAGTATCAACGACTCCGATAACTATGGCTGGATCACCTTTGGTGATGTCCCAGGCCTCACGCGCTTTGATAATGTCGAGATAGGCCTGCTGAATAATAGATGGATCATTCGGAGTATGGAATGGAGTTATGGTATACACAGGCTCAACGACTTCGAAATAGCCGGTCGCCTTCAGCGTCGCCATAAGTTCTTCGATCGATCGTGACGGATCAAAGTTGAGTGTGTAATATTTCGAGATGTCAACATGTTGCTGCAGTGGTCCAACCCTTGCATTTGTCCGCGCACTGCCTTCGTGAACAAATGGCATCGCCGCACGTAAGCCGAGCTTATCCGCCCGCCCGGCGCTGCGGGATGTGAAAATATCCTTGTGTTCTGACTTAAGCTTTACCCAAACCGAGCCGTGCTGATAATTTGTTGATGGCGTCGTTGCTGGAAGTCCACGAATGGACTGACCAATTGCCGGAGAAATTACAATGGCACACAACAAATACAGCAACACCTTTCTCAACATCATGAATACAATTTAGAGGATTTCAAATCATTCCCCTGGCTTTTAGTTCCAGATATTTGTTGATCGTATTTACTGTTAACTGCTGGGGTGGTGTAAGGAGCGCCTGAATGCCATTTCTGACAAGCTCCTTCACAATAAACTTTTTATCGTACGTCAATTTTTCGGCGACGGCCTTGTGATAAATTTGCCTGAGATTTCCTGCAGGCTCAGTGAGCAAATGATTCATTTCAGTGTTCTCAAAGAATATCACAACCAGTAAATGTTGATCAGCTAACTTCTTCAAATACGGCAACTGTCGCTGCAACGCGTACACCGATTCAAAGTTAGTGAACAGCAACAAAAGACTTCTTTGGGTAATCTTCCGACGGATCTGCGAGTAGAGCGATGAGAAATCTGTTTCGCGGTAGGCAGTCCGCTGGTGATACAGCAACTCCATGATCAAAGACATCTGGCGACTTTGTTTGCTGGCTGGCAGCATCGCACTAACTTTATCCTGAAAGGTTATAATTCCTGCCTTGTCTGATTTTTTGATTGCAATGCTGGAGATTACGAGACTGGCATTAATCGCGTAATCCAACAGACTCAAACCGTTGAACGGCATCTCCATTACCCTGCCCTTATCGATCAGGCTATAAACCTGCTGCGATCTTTCGTCCTGAAAGTGATTGACCATGAGATGATTTCTGCGGGCAGTAGCCTTCCAGTTTATCGTCCGGAAATCATCTCCGCTTACATATTCCTTGATCAATTCAAACTCCATGTTCTGTCCGATCCTTCTGATCCTTTTGACGCCGGCATCCACCAACCGATTTGAAATCGCAAGCAACTCAAACTTTCTCATTTGGATATATGAAGGATAGACCGGCACCGTTACATGTTCCGAAAATCTGAAACGGCGGGTGAATAGTCCTAGCGGAGAGGTTACAAAAACATTGATCGCGCCAAAAGAATACACCCCTCTTTTAACTGGACGCAGGTGATATTGTATGAGTTTTGATTGGCCCGCCGTCATTGATAATTTAAAATCAAGGTCACGCCGCTGAAACTGATGGGGTATCTCATCAATGACATTGACCGTTATTCTGAAGGGAAAATAATTCTCCAGGTTTATCAGAATTTCATTTTCGTCACCGTTGGAAAGTTTTTCTGGCGTCGTTCTCGTCCCAAGAAGGCCAACTTTGGTCCTATAAAGCAACAACAGATCAGCGATCAAAGCGGCCAGTAAAACAAAAAAAAGTACCTTCGGTATAACCAGCAGCGAATCCAGCACGAACGACAGAATAAATGCCAGCACTACTATTCCTATTACAGGGAAAAGATGTCTACCCAGATATAAGGTTTTGAGCAATCTCACTATCGCGGAATTTCAATCTTGTCGATGATCTTAGTGACGATATCGTCCGTTGTAACGCCCTCCATTTCCTTATCCGGCGTAAGCATCACCCTATGTCGCAATACTGGTAGCGATACAACTTTGATATCCTCCGGGGTTACGAAATCACGCCCGCTGATTGCGGCAAAAGCCTTAGCGCTATTCAATATTGCAATGGATGCGCGTGGCGATGCCCCCAGGAACAGTGCAGGATTATTTCGCGTTTCTTGCACGAGCTGGGCAATATATTGCAACAGATTGCCCTCTATATGTATGTGCTGAACGGTGTCCCGATACATTGCAATATCAGACGCGGTAAGGACAGCATTCACTTCGTCCACAGTTTTGGCTCCCTTTCTTGAATGATGTCCGGTAATGATGCTCACTTCTTCATTGAGCGATGGATAACTTACCAGTATCTTGAAAAGAAACCGGTCGAGTTGTGCTTCAGGCAGCCGGTATGTACCCTCATGCTCGATTGGATTTTGGGTGGCGACAACCATGTATGGACCTTGAAAGGGATATGTTATCCCATCGATCGTTACTTGCCGCTCTTCCATAACCTCAAACAAAGCGGCCTGCGTTTTTGCCGGGGCTCTGTTGATCTCGTCGATCAGCACAATATTGGAAAAAATAGGCCCTGCCTTGAATTCAAATTCATTGGTCTTCATGTTGTAGACCGAAGTTCCAAGCACATCGGACGGCATGAGGTCGGGTGTAAATTGGATGCGCGTAAATTTCACCGAGATGATTCGCGACAACAGTTTCGCAGTTAAGGTCTTGCCAACACCCGGTACGCCCTCGATCAAAACGTGACCCTCCGCCAGAATGGCTGTTATCAGCAGGTCATCATTTGTTGCTGGCCAATGATGACCTTGCCTATCTCTTCCCGGATGATTTTCAGGCGATCGTTTAATGCGGTGAGGTCAACCCGGCTTTTAAAAATATTTTCTTCCATGATCAGGATGTTAGTGTTGTTCTTTTTATTGGCGCGAACCGTATCGCTGAAAATGTTCAATTTTTTCGTTTAGATCAATTAGGGTTTCAGCGCTGATCTCATTGGATGAACGCATAGTGGCCACTAGATCAAAAAGACCGCGGACAGCCTCCACCGGCATGCCGCTCTTTCTGGATAGTGATAGCATAAAGGATTCATCGAGGGTATTCGTATTCAACAAATACTTGCTCCTTATCTGTTCCAACAGAAAATTGACTTTTTTTTCAGCCATGTTTTTGTGCTGACCGCGCTGATGATAGAGGTTTCCAACTGTGGTGACAAATTCGAGCGTTGTATTCGCCAATGGTTTAATCACCGGAATGATTCGCTGTTTTCGTTTTACTTCAAATAACATAAAGACAAGGATTGAAATAATCGAAATATAGTAAGCCCAACGCAACGGTTCATTTAATAGCACGAATCGCAAGGGTGTTTGGATCTCCATGCGCCCCCGCTGGTAAAATTCCGTCCAGTGCGTCGCGACCAGCGGAAGATATGAAAGTGTCGATGATACAAATTCATGATTGTCGCGTGAAAGAAGATAGATATTGGTAAAGATCATGGGAGTTGTGTTCAGAAAGATATTACCCTTTCCCCATGTTATCCGGATGGTAACGGGTTGATTGTTTTCGTTCCGGGCGATCACTGTCGTCCTGGACTCATCAAATTTTCTAAAATAATTGTGAATGTTGTCTCTCCTGTACTGATAGGAGCGAATTGTATCGAAGGCGGCCGACGAAAACCTCAAATTGCCAGAATCTTTCTTTTGAAGGATATCGTTCGTGTTAAAGAGGTAATCATAGGCCTCCACCTGTAGTGTATCGGCAAGCTCGCCAGAAAAATACTGTGCCGAGAGAAATGCAGCGCCGCCATTTGATACATGGTCTAATAGTATTTTGGTGTCCTCCTTGCCGGAGCCGAAATTAGCGCAAACGATAAAAATATTGTCACCCTGCTTCAGTGAATCCTTCAACTCGTACAAGGTTTTGAAAGAGTGTCTGAAACTTTCGTTTGGAAAACTTGTCCTGATCAGATTATTCAACGCATAGCCTCCGTAGGGATTTTTGTCCTCAGCGCCGAACGTAACAGTCCAATTGTGTTGTTTTGGACTCAGCAGCTTCAACACGATGAACATGCCAAAAGCAAGCGAAATATAAAGTATGTACCTCCAGTCTTTACGCATATCTCATTGGGCGGCACTCACAACTTTCGTTTCCAATCATTAAATACTAACTGAACATGCGAGAACGTGTTATGGCTGATCGTGAAATTGCCATACCATGCATATTCAAAATAAAAATTGAGTTCATTGAACCCATTCTTGAGCTCGTCGGCACTCAATTCCTCAAGGTAATCATGGTTGGTTTTCCCCTGATCGAAGTGAATGTGATTTTTATCGGATAGCAACTTTAGCGAATACAGGAACACCAGCCTTACACCCAGGCGATAGTCGTGTTTTGAAAGGGCGTCCTGAATAAGCTTTTCGAAATCCATCGCATGGATGTTTTCGTCGAGAATATTGTGCTTAAATGTTTGTGCTCCTTCACCCCTGTAAAGGACTTTGAACGCATTCACTTTAAGGATCATCAAGATGACGGCGATAACAACGATCAGGCCGGCCACAAATGTGAGTAGCTTGCCCCAGTTGGTATCGACAGCGTTGTCGAATAGCGAGTTTAGCAGTTGACGGATCCACTGTTTAAATCTATCCCAGATGCTTTCCGCGATTGTCGGTACCTGGTCATACTTCAATTCAGGATCTTCCTTGAGTCTGTTGACAGTAGTCTGGTCAAATCGTCGCTCCGCGACAGTCATCGTATCGGGTTGTGCCGTGTCGTCGCGTTCGTCGTCACTGGATTGCGTTGTCGAATCACTGCTTGCCAGGGAATCCTGCGCGCGACAAGGAATCGGTGCGCAAATGATCATCAACGCAGACAGTAAGAGAAAATAACGTATCACAAAAAAGTGTTAATGGATCAGTATCGTTCATCGGGAGCAGATGGTGGTCCGGTCGGATTCCCAAAAGTATCAATCTTGTCCAGGAGTCCTTTAGCTTCCTTCATTTCTACAAGATTGAAGTATTGAAACGCGATCCCAATATTAGGCAGGGCCGACAGGATCATTTGCGCCATATAGTACAGCGTAAAGAAAACTATCGTTAGCATGCTGCTTAGTGAGGATGGGTCCGGAGCCGTATCTGTGGAAGTGTTGTGCAGTGCGGTTACAATTATGGTGGCATACAATGGGATAACGGGAATGTAGGAGATGGTCGTCATGATCAGATAAAGGACCATCATAAGACCGAAGGTGCTCCACCATTTACCGTGAACAAGCGAGAAAGATCGGCGAAAGGCGTCGAAAAAATTCCTGTGCTCATAGGACCGGACGATGAATATCAACGAGATGCTGATTACGATATATAGCAGCGCGCACATCAAACCCAGAATCCCCAGGAAAATGAGCGCTGGCGAAATGGCAGCCAGCAAGACAACCGGCAGTATCATTAGCAGGTATAGGCCGATAATAATGATCGCAAAGAATAATGTCGTCGAGAAATACATCCAGAACGTGTCGCGAACCCGTTCCCAAACCTCATTGACCTCAATCTGATTACTTTGCTTTTCTCCATATAGGACAATGTAATTGTTGATCGTGGCAATGGTCATCACGCTGCTGATAATGAAGAATATCATTGCCAGTATGATCTGCAGCCAGAAGCTGACAGACATGAAATAGGTCTGTACACCTTCCGAGTCACCAGCACCATTTGCTGCTGTCTGTGTAATGCTTATTAGATCTCCAAAAAAAGACCCAACGATCAGGCTGGCAACCAATACTGGTGGCCCGGCGATGAATAAGATGCTTTTGCCCAGACCCTTCCAATTCTGGCGTACGAACTCAAACGTCACGTTCATCTTTTTGCTGAAGTCGCGCGTTCTGTGAAATTCAATTGGCTGAAAGATGTCCATATCGTTGGCGGCGGATTGGGTAAATGATAAAGTAATAGATCATCACAAAGGCAGAGCATGCTATGATCAAAGTCTTGATGCTCCAATGCATATAAGCATAGCGCGTTATAAACGCTTCTATGAATGCAGCGAGCAGGAAAAAGGGAACCAATCCCATAACGATCTTCAATCCTTTCATGCCTCCCATTTTAAAGGACTCAAGGCGCGAGTAGGTACCGGGAAATAGCAGGCTGTTACCCATGGTAAAACCAGCTGCAGCGGCGATCACGATGGAGGTGAGCTCAATAGTTCCGTGCAACATAATTACTGGAAAGGCGTGCTGTAGTTGTTGCTCTTTCCAGAAAAAAGTAACAAATGTCCCGACCATGATGCCATTGTAGCCGAGATAAAAAGCGGTGCCGAGAGAAGCAAATAAACCAAATGCGAACACGCGGAACGACACAAGAATATTATTCCAGGCAATGGCGATGAACATCATGACTGGTTCATTTTCATCATATACTCCAGTTGAGTTTCCATTACTGATATTCTCCAGCGTCATGTTTACATAATTGTCTCCAAGAATGAGCCTGACGAAAGTGTCATCGTACATTGTTGAAACCGCTCCAAGAGCAGTCGTCACTATGAAAATAATAAATGCATAGAGCAAGGGCCGCCTTACCTGGTACATCACATCGGGAACTTCCTCAGTCCAAAAAGAGATGAACCTGTTGGTGTCTTCGCGTTTGTTCTTATAGATTTCCAGGTGCACTTTTCCCGCCAACGCATTAAGGTATTTGGTTGTGCGGCTACCGGGATAATGCGTGCGGGCAAAGGACAGGTCATCCGTAGCCTGAATGAATAATTCCGCGAGGTGGTCTGGGTCAGCCTCAAGCTGCTGGTTGATCACTTGCTCGAATTCTCCCCAGCGAGGTTTATTTTGTTTTACGAACGCCGCTTCCTTCATGTATTGAATGACATGTTAACGCAATGGCTACTGCTATCCTTTTTCCGCCAGTTCAATGACTTTATTCCATACCCGAAAAACGTTTTTGGAACATATTTTTTCAATGTCTTCCGGCGTATAGCCTCGTTTCAATAACACATACACTAAATTCGGGTATTGCGACACATCTTTCAGTCCCAGCGGGAGGCTGTCTCCCACACCGTCAAAATCCGAACCTATTCCCACGTGATCAATGCCTACCAGTTTGACAACGTGATCTATGTGATCAGCCACACGTTCCACGTCGGAATAAAGCTCTTTATGATTTTTGGAGAACTGATCAATGATCGGCTGCGCAGCAGAATCCCTGGAGGTTAAACCTTTTGCAACCAAGATCTTTTCAAGCGAATCCAGCACTTTGATATTCACTCTCGCCACGGAATCAAGAAAGGAAGCTCCAAAGCTGATTTGGATCACTCCACCATTCTTCCCCAATGCCGTGATCATATCATCCGACATATTTCTTTGAAACCCCGGCGTAAAATACCGGCACGAAGAATGGGACGCGATCAATGGAGCTTTGGCGATTTTTACCACATCATAAAATGCACTATCTGTTACGTGAGAAATGTCTACCATGATACCCAGCCGGTTCATCTCACCGACGACCTTTACTCCGAAAGGGCTCAGTCCCGTCCATGTATCTTTAAGCGTATCATAAGATGAATCGCAGATCTGGTTGTCTTTTGCATGCGTAAGCGTTATATATCTGATCCCGCGATCATAAAAATATTTCAGATTCTTCACGTCGTCGCCAATAGGGGCGCCATTTTCCATGCCCATGGGTAACGAGATCTTGCCAGCTGCTGTATTACTTTCTATCGAAGCAGGATCTCTGGCGAGTGCAAACTTATCTGGATTGGCTTTTGCAATCGCCTCAATCATATTGATGAGGGAGTCGGCAAGTATCTTTCCCTTATCCGGTAGTTGTTGATAGCTTGAAGGAATATAGATCGACATGAATGGGGCGTCCAGGCCCCCTTTCCTGCCGCGTTCAAAATCAAAGTCACCTTCCTTGCTACTTACCGGAATGCTCATATATTCCGGCTCCAAACGAAACTTTATTGCCTTAAGACGTTCCGGAAGATCAACATGCGTATCAACCAAAATAAATTTCTGTGTGAGCTCGTTGGCTTCCGTGCGCAGTTTGTCATCATCTCCGGAAATTGATGCCTTTTCAGGCTGACAACTGATGTAGGCAAGGCAAGTGGCGAACAAGAACAGTCGCGGAATTTTCATGGTAATACTTTAATTTGAAAATTGCACAAAATTAAAAGTGGATGCAAACTGTTCGTGTACGCACAACGCAAAATGTTTTTATCGACTATCCGGTTGCAAGTATTGGCGATCGCATCTTCGCCTATCTCATCGACCGACTGATATTAATCCTCTATACCATCGCTGTTGCTGCGGTGTTTATTCAATTCAACCTCGAGCAAATGCAGGTGTGGCTGCTTGTTTTCGGCTTGCCTTGGCTGTTTTACAGCCTGGCGTTTGAGATACTGATGAACGGACAAACACCCGGCAAGCGTGTTATGAAAATACAAGTTGTCCAACTCAATGGAATCCCTCCTACGGTCGGTAACTATTTGCTTCGTTGGATATTTGCATTGGTGGACTTTTACATCTTATCTGGAGCGATTGCCGTAGTTTGCATTGCATTGGGAGGCAAGGGCCAGCGGATTGGCGATATTGTCGCAGGAACGTCGGTGGTGAAGATAATCACTGACGCACAGATCACAGCCAAAGACATCTTTGTAGTGCCCGATGAATTGCATGTGACAACATTTAACCAGGTGTCTGAGCTTAGTCCGGTAGATATCGAGCTGATTCAAAGGGCACTTGAGGTCAATCAGCAGCACGGAAATGATCACCCAATGAACGTTATCACCACGAAAATTAAGAGCCTGTTGAATATTCAATCGGACCTACCGCCAAGGGAATTTCTCACCGTTATCCTAAAAGATTACAGCACCTTAAATGGCGATCGATAATGAGTGACGAATTGCCTGAGTACACAAGGTCACACTTAGCCCTTCGAAATGGACAAGACAAGCCGGAGATATGGGTAGCGCTCGATGGGTTGATCTATGACGTAACGCGATCGCGCTTGTGGCTGGCCGGAAAACACTATGAACACTGGGCCGGGCAGGACCTCACCGACGAACTGAAGGACGCTCCGCACAATGCCAACGTCTTTGACAAGTTCAAGATCATCGGCCGGCTCAGGGCTGATCATAAAAATGTATAGGGACGTGAACACATCCCTCACAATAGTTTTTTCCGTAAATTTCAACTTGTAGTTTTGCATGCAGTTTATAGCACCCTATTAAGGGTGGTACGTCTAACCCATAAAAATGATCATAATTGCTGACAGCGGTGGCTCCAAAACAGATTGGAGACTAATTGAAAAAAATGGATCCATCGGACAAGCCAGTGCACCTGGATTCAATCCATATTATCAACCCATAGAAGATCTGAAAAGGAATGTACAGGACCTTTTACTTCCCAAGATCAATGAGCAGGTGAACAAGATCTTCTTTTACGGCGCTGGTGTGTCATCCGTAAAAAATCAACTCACTATCAAGAGCGCCTTCCTCGAATTTTTCCCGGAAGCTCAAATTGAAATCGGATGGGATCTATTGGCAGCGGCCAGGGCATTGTGTGGTCACGAACCCGGCATTGCATGCATCATGGGAACCGGTTCTAACTCTTGTCTTTATGATGGGCAGAAGATCATCGACAATGTGGCAAACCTTGGCTGGATATTAGCGGACGAGGGCTCGGGCGCAAACATCGGAAGGAAGTTTCTCGTTGACTACCTCCGCAATACCATGCCCGAATCAATCAGAAAGCAATTCAAGGAACGATTTCCCCTAACGCGCGAAGAGTTCCTGGAGAAGGTGTATCAGCAGGAAAGACCCAGCGCTTTCCTGGCAAGCTTTACAAAGTTCATATTCCAGCATTTGAAAGAGCCTTATTGCTATAAGCTCATCTATAATAGCTTTGCGGAATTTTATGAGAACAATGTCATGAAATACGAGAACTACGACAAATTGAAAGTTCATTTTACGGGTTCCATATCGTTTTATTTCAGTGATATATTGCGACAGGTCGCCAATGACAAAGGCATTACTGTGAAGAACATTCTTGAGGGGCCCATAGCGGGGTTGACATTATATCATCAAAAAGATCTTAATTAATTGAGCACAACAGAATCCAGTTCGAGCTACAACAATCTTGAGCACATGAGTGTTCATGAATTGCTGGCTAATATCAATAAGGAGGATCAGAGCGTGCCGTTAGCCATTGCAAAGGCAATCCCACAGATGGAACCGCTCGTGAATATCATCGTTGAAAAAATGAATGCAGGCGGCAGAATGTTCTATATCGGAGCGGGTACAAGCGGAAGGCTGGGTATCGTTGATGCCTCTGAAATTCCTCCAACTTATGGCGTTCCTCAAGGGAGGGTTATCGGCATTATGGCGGGAGGCGACAAGGCCATTCGCAAGGCCGCAGAATATGCAGAAGATGATGAGGACCAGGCCTGGAAGGATCTCGAAGAGTTCTCGATCAATCAGCAGGACGTTCTCATCGGTATTGCTGCATCCGGAAGAACACCATATGTCATTGGGGGACTAAAGACCGCGCAGGCCAACGGTATCGCCACAGGATGCATTGTTTGCAATGCAGATACGGCCGTGGCGAAACACGCCGATTTCCCGGTGGAAGTTGTAGTAGGACCCGAATTTGTGACGGGCAGTACAAGAATGAAAGCCGGTACAGCGCAGAAACTCGTCTTAAATATGATCTCGACTACGGCCATGATCAAGCTTGGTCATGTGATCGGAAACAAGATGGTTGATATGCAGCTGACTAATAATAAGCTGGTGATCCGTGGCGTTATGATGATCGTCGAGGAAACCGGAGTTCCCCGCGAGATGGCAGAACAATTGTTGAAAGAACATGGTTCTGTCAGAAAAGCTGTAGACAGCTGGAGAAACCATGCACAACATTGAACCTTACTATAACTGGTTAAAATATTACGACCCGGCCGCAGACGAACTTTCACCCTTTTACGGGAAGACATACAATCTCGACGTCTATTCAGAAACCATATACGGATACTATATAGATCCAGCCTGGGATTCTATTGGTTCTGAAACATTGTACATCAAAGTTCTGTATGCCGATTACACCGCTGGCTTTACAGTGATCGAATTCATCGGCGAGTGGAATGATGCAATCAACAACGACATCATGACCCTGAAGAGAAATATCCTGGAGCTGATGTTGAAGGAGAGAATTAATAAGTATATCCTCATAGGTGAGAACATACTTAACTTCCACGGATCCGATGACTGCTACTACGAAGAATGGTTTGAAGATGTTGAAGATGGTTGGATAGCCGCGGTTTCATTTCCTCTTTTCATTCAGGACGAACTCAAGAAATACAATGTAGACAACTATGTCAATATGGGCGGCACCCTGCAGATACCACAATGGAGGACATTGCAGCCGATGAATTTCTTCGAGCTTGTAAATTCACTGATTCAAAGGAGGCTCAACTGAACGTCCGTTACCAGCGAATCTGCTGGTACGAGGTAATCGCGTTTTGATTGAAGCTCCTTGCATAAAACCCGCGTTCGTTTAAGCTTTCCTTTGCGAAAGTATCGGCCATGGAGCTTAAAAATGCTGCCTTCGGGCACCTGCGAGAGGACGATCTGATGTTGACCCTGGTCGAACTTTCTGAAAGCTTCTGTAAGGACCGTGTCTGCGAAAGAACTAGCCCTGGGATTGATCATATGCCGCCGCAGCTCATGTAAGATTTCTTCTGGAAATACACTTTCCCAGAGCATTGGGATCATAAGATCAGTGAATGTTGTCTTCCATTTGTCGCCGTGTGGATCCACACGCGAACCGAATTGCAGGTACACACGCAGGTGCGCAACCTCGTGGATATAGGTCACGAGAAACAGATAGGCATTCAGATCATTATTGAGCGTTATCCGGGGATGATTCTTCGTTCCACGGCTCGTAAAATCGCCAACCTTAGTCTGTCTGCTTCTCGTGATCTTTAACTCAAATGGACTGGTCCTCCAAAGCTTGAAACAATATTCCACCGAGGGTTGTGGAACATGCGTTTGCAATATGGTTAAAACCTGCTCGGAACTCATGGCAAATAAAAAAGGCTTTAGATATCTAAAGCCTTCCGGTGCAATCTGTTTTAGATTGATTAGTGTGCAGCAGAATCCGCAGCAACTGTGTCCATAGGAGCAGCAGCTGAATCATACACTTCTTCAGTAGAAGTAGCCGCTGAATCTGTGGTAGTTTCCGCAGTTTCAGCCTTCTTGCCACAGGCAACAAACGCCAAAGCAAAGGCACTAACAGCTAATAATGCAATAAATTTTTTCATAGTTTACAGGTTTTAAAAAATTCACCGCAAATATAGCAGTAATCTACAAGTCATACCCAAAGGAGGTAATAAAATTTATTTTTTGCGGAATATCAAACGTAGCGGTACGCCCTCAAAATCGAAGTTTTCGCGCATTTTGTTCTCCAAGAACCGCTCGTATGAGGGTTGGATGTATTGGGGCAAGTTGCAGAAGAAAACAAACGATGGAAACCGTGCTGTAACCTGGGTTATATACTTAATGTTAATGTGCTTCCCCTTGATGGAAGGCGGCGGCTGACGCTGAATTTCAGGCAGTATGACATCGTTCAATTTTGAGGTAGGAATTTTCTTGGTCTTGTTCGCGAACACCTCCACTGCTTTTTCCATGACCTGGAAAATCCGCTGCTTCGTTAGGACCGAAGCAAAAATAATGGGCAGGTAATCGATGGGTGCGAGGGTCTCCAGTATCTCTTTCTTGAATTTATCCGATGTCTTGTTATCCTTCTCAATGAGATCCCATTTATTCACCATGATGACCATGCCTTTTCCCTGCCTGTTAGCCAGGTTGACAAGGTTAACATCCTGTGCTTCGAGGCCGCGTTCCGCGTCAATTATAATAATGCAAACATCACTTTCTTCCAACGCCCTGAGTGCGCGCAGCACTGCGTAAAACTCTATGTCTTCCTTTACTTTGGATTTTTTTCGAACACCTGCGGTATCAATCAGGATAAAATTCTGATTGTACAACGTATAGTGTGAATGTATCGCATCGCGCGTCGTGCCCGCTTCGTCCGTAACGATGGTCCGCTCTGTTCCCAGCAACGCATTCAGCAACGACGACTTCCCAACATTAGGACGTCCAAGGATTGCGATCTTCGGAATACCAGCATCGGGATCTTCAACACCTTCTGTTGGAAACACTTTTATAAGCTCGTCCAGCAGTTCGCCCGTACCCCCACCGTTTTCTGAGGATATCGGATAGACTTCACCGAGGCTCAATGCATAGAATTCACCTGCCAGCATTGTCTTGTCGGGAGTGTCTGCCTTGTTCGCTGCAACAAAGATCGGTTTCTTACTTGTCCGCAATACGTTCGCAAACTCTTTGTCGAAGCCTGTAAGTCCGTCTTTTGTGTCCACCATGAAGATCACAGCAGACGCTTCATCAATGGCTACCTTGACCTGTTTTCTAATCTGCGATTCAAATTTGTCTTCCGAACCCGTGACATATCCGCCAGTATCGATCACGGTAAAATACTTTCCACACCATTCCGCATATCCGTAATGACGATCGCGTGTTACGCCAGGCATGTTGTCCATGATGGCTTCCCTCTTTTCCGTAAGGCGGTTAAAAAAAGTTGACTTGCCTACATTTGGTCGTCCAACTATTGCTACAATGTTTGCCATTTATGATATAGGGTCAGGGACCCCGTTAAATATTATTCTGTATAACCAAACTGTTTAAGTCTTGCGGACTGCTTCCGCCAATTGTCGGCGACCTTCACATGCGTTTCGAGAAATATTTTTTTTCTGAAAAATACCTCCATGTCCTTTCGCGCCTCTACGCCAACCTTCTTTATTGCACTTGCTCCTTTGCCAATGATGATTCCTTTTTGTGAGTCGCGCTCAACATAGATCACGGCGCTTATCTTAATAATGTCTTCTTCCTCTTTAAATGATGTGATGGCAACCTCTGCGCTATACGGAATTTCTTCGTCGTAGTTCAGGAAGATCTTCTCGCGGACGATCTCTGAGGCGAAAAAGCGTTCTGTTCGATCCGTGTACTCATCCTTGGGAAAATAAGCGGGATGGTCGGGTAGCAGCTCGAGTAAGGACGGCAGGAGCTTATCCACATTTAATCCGGATTTAGCTGAGACCTGAAGGATTGACCTGACATTGGGCAGTTTTTCCTTCCAGTATACGGCCTTGTCATCCGCCTGGGAGCCCTTCGATAGGTCCACCTTGTTGATTATGAGCAGGATCGGAGTATTAATGCGGGTAAAGCGTTCAAATAGATCCGGCTCGTACTTATCTTCCAAGGCAACCACCAGCAGGATCATGTCGGCATCCTCCAGGGATACCTTGACGTAGCTCATCATGGCCTCGTGGAGGCTATATTTCGGCTCCAGGATGCCCGGAGTATCGGAATAGACAATTTGGTAGCCATCGCCCGTCAGAATGCCCATAATGCGGTGACGCGTAGTTTGGGCTTTGGGGGTGATGATGGAAAGATTTTCCCCCATTAATTTATTCATCAAAGACGATTTACCCACGTTAGGCTTGCCTACAATGCTCACAAAGCCAGATTTAAAGGGTTTGGGGTCCATAATGAATTGCAAAGGTAACTTGTTTTTTAGAAGTCAGCGACCTACTTTTGCCAACCCTTAACAATCGAGGGTCACATCGCGGGGTGGAGTGGCGCGAGACGCGCCAGTAGCTCGTTGGGCTCATATCCGCCGCGGCGGACACAGGTTCGAGAATAGAATAGAAAAGAACAAAATGGAAAACAGAAGGTTTTCCAACAAGACATATCGCGGGGTGGAGCAGTTGGTAGCTCGTTGGGCTCATATCCGCCGCGGCGGACACAGGTTCGAGAATAGAATAGAAAAGAATAAAATGGAAAACAGAAGGTTTTCCAACAAGACATATCGCGGGGTGGAGCAGTTGGTAGCTCGTTGGGCTCATAACCGCCGCGGCGGACACAGGTTCGAGAATAGAATAGAAAAGAATAAAATGGAAAACAGAAGGTTTTCCAACAAGACATATCGCGGGGTGGAGCAGTTGGTAGCTCGTTGGGCTCATATCCGCCGCG
>Ga0193753_10002112_pt1 | contig 16151 bp, 17 predicted proteins | sample H1c2metaG_FD_144925 | JGI IMG/M metagenome (GOLD analysis project Ga0193753, IMG submission 144925) | Soil microbial communities from a riparian zone of the East river system, Colorado, United States - H1c2 | ecosystem: Environmental > Terrestrial > Soil > Riparian zone | place: USA: East... | reverse complement strand
GTGGCCCTGATAGTTTGAGAACCAACTGTTAGTACTCCAAACAGCAGCAATATCAAAACTCCTTGCGCTATAATGAGCAGGCTGATAGAAGTATGATAAGCAATCAGCTCCAGCCAGAGATTATTGACAAGATATGCTGCGGGGATGCCTATAGCGATAGCAAGTGCAAGTACGCCCAAAAACCCTTTTGATAATAACAAGACCAATGACGCGCTGTCGGAACCTAGAACTTTGCGGACGGCAATCTCTTTTATGCGTGTCTCGGTGGTGTAGGTAGCCATGCCCAATAAACCCAGGCATGAAATCAAAATCGCCAGGAAGGAAACGACACCAAGTATTTTCACAATATCTCCAAAGACAATTTCATAGAATCGGTTTACTTCTGATTTCACCTCGTTGTAATCAATCTTAAGTCCTGAATTAACAGTTCCCCAGGCTTTTTCGATACTCTCCACTGCATTTTCATAGCTTCCTTTGTAGCTTACTTGCATGAGCTTAAATTGACTAGGGTTGTAAGTGAATAACCACCTTGGTCATTTGGAACACCATAAGTCACTACTAACCAAATGAAGAATCCGAGGTAAAGTCCGTAGTCGATTATTGTCGAAAGTGTCCGCTTCAGTAAATTAGGTTCAGTCTTTATTGTCATAGTCTACTTTGTCCAAAAAAAATTACCCACAACGTTTGTGCATAAGCAGTGGCGGGAATTCGAAGCGCGTCACTGTCCCACGTTGCTGAACGAAATTAAGAAAACAAAACTTCAAACCTACACATCACCCCAAGCTGACATAAACATTTTGTTGGCGGTAGTTTTTCTTTTCACAATCTATTTTCGACTGTCTTGAATCACTCTAAGTCGAAAGTTTTTATCAATCTCCTTTCCATTCTCGTCAACCTGCGTTATATAGTTTGCTCTTTTAGAACTTGAATTCCTGACGGTCTCAACTGGTAAGTAGTATTGCGAAGTCCTGATTACAATGGTATTACTTTTTATCACTTTATCAATATTCTTTTTATCAAGAGTGATAATGCTGTCAGCAAGTACATATGTTCCATAAAAGTAGCTTTGGCCCAACCCGCTTCCATTGGTCAATATGTAGTTCCCATCTACTTTAAAGTCAATCGAAACACCATTGAATCCTCCGTCATAAAATACTCTCAAAAGTGTTGGCGAATTTGCTCTCCTGTCTTGGTAGTAAAGAATACTTACAATGAAAAAAATGAAACAAAGTCCCGTGATTGTCGGAATGTACTCGGCTATCTCTTTTGTTAATTTATACTCCTTCCTGTCCCGGAAAATTGTCCTGATAAAAAAGATCAGCCCAGTTACTCCAATAAATAAAAATAAAATGCCATCGACAAAAGAGTCTCCGTTAGAAGACTTGTTAAGCTGGAAGCAAACCAACTTCCTAAAAATCACCAGTGGAATTGTCCTTAAAATTCTGTCGTTCATTGAAAAGCAAGTCTGTCCTGAAAAATTACTGCCAACGCTCGGCTATAAGACGTATGCGTGTAAATACCTACATCTTTGTCCCACGTTGCTGCCGAAATTTAACGGCACACACTTTAATAACCTACAATACAGCATATGTCTTATAGCTTGTGTTAGCGGCTGCCAAATTATCTGTGAAGTATGTCATGCAGTTGTCTTGGTATGTTGTAAGTAACTTCTTCATTGTTCCAAGTCATCTCAAAGAGAGTGAATTTATTTTCGTAGTGCCAATATATGTTTCTTGATATTGGTCCAGGGTCGTCATCAAAAAATTTGTTTGTCTTTTCGACAATGAGGTTATAACCAATATTGAATTGTCCTTTGTCGGAAATTGGGTGGACAAATATGCTTCCTCTTGTCGGGAAAGAAATCAGCGAACCATTTTCTCCGATTAGGTTGTCGCAGTTGTTTGCAAAGTCAATGCAGTAGGATGCTGAATAGTCCCTGTCAAATAAAGTGTAAAAAACTGCTCCATCCCAATCATGTTGTTGTGCTTGAATGGTCTCAATTTTGTCTTGCAAATTGTCATGTGCAATTTTAAAAAGGTTGGTTCTCTCTATGCCCCAAACATTTATTTCGTCAATTGTCAGGATATGGAAACGACTTGGAAGGTCAAGCGCTAACAAAGAATATGTTTCGGGAATGTCAACTTTATAAACGAGTGTTTCTATATGACTTTTTTGCGGTTCGTTTTCATAAGTTGATAGAGGATGAAGTCGCACTGTCAAATATTCTTTTGCCTTCTCAAAATTCAAAAGCACTTCTTCCTCAAGTTCCTTGTCTTGATTTAACCTGTCAAAATACTCTGCTGTTTTTACTTGCCAATCTTTACGCTCTTCGCATAAAACACTCTTAACCAAATTCAGAAAGTTACTTTGATTACTTGTTTCACTTTCGCCTAAAGTGTCATAAAGCAAAAGTCCGTCAGCGAGGGAAATATTTTTGTATCCCTTGTCTGTGAGGTGCGCAGTCGCAAAAGTCAAGATTGAATTGAAGTCGTCTTGAGAAATCAAACGTTTCAATTCGTCTGGAGTCTCCACCTTTTCATCCTTTGATTTTATATTTCCTTTAAAGAAGTCTAAAATTCCCATTCTTGTCTGTTGGTTGTGTCGTCTGTTGGTTGCCGCTAACGTTTATGTTCCATGTATAATTATTTTCGAAGTGGCGTCGATAAAATTAACGTTTAACTCTCAGTCTTGCACACTTTCCTTTTTGTTTTTCTGCAAGGGCACTACTCAAAAGCCGGATAGGTATGTCAAGGGTGGACACAACAGGGCCTTCTTGCGGTGGGTGTCCATTCACCTTGCCCTTGACATGCGTATCAAGGCTTTTGTATCTTTCGCTGCAGAAAAGCAAAAACTGCCATGCTTCCATTAGTGATCCGCGGTTGGATGCGGTCACAGTTTCATCATCAGGTGGTTTTTGAAACCCAGGCCCCATACTATGAACGAAGAGAATGTGATCTCAATAAACGTTAAGGGGTCCTGGGTTATTTTTTGATTTTAAGGGACAGTGTTTTTCATTTCTGCTGTTGATATCCATTATTGAGCTATTCCTAATTCATAAGGTTTTTGGTTTTTTAGCACAAAATGTATTCTTGATAGGAGCTTTCTGGCGATGATGATAATGGCTCGCTTCGCTGTAAGCCTTTTTTTTAGTTCTTCATAGCGCTGCAGCATGATCGGATCCGCGCTCACGCTTGTCCATGCACATTCTACTAGGGCGCTACGCAATCCCTTATGTTGCCTGTAGGTTATTCGTCCACGCCAATCGTGCTCACCGCTGGCATGTGTAGTGGGCTTAAATCCGACAAAGCTGTTAAGTTTCCTGAATGAGTTGAAACGGTTCACATCCTCGATCTCTGTCAGCAATTGAACTGTTGTCAAGGGGCCAATGCCCGGAATAGTGCGAAGCAATTTGGCGTTGGCTTTGTATCTGGGCAGACGCTGGAGATGTCGCACCTGAGTTGAAACCTTCAGAAAATGTTTGTAAAGCATGTGGTATTGCTCTATCAAAAGATCAAGTGTGAGCCGTGTTGTAGGCGAAGGAATCTTCACTTCCGTTAGCCATTTTAAAAAGGCCTTGGTCCAGTTACTATTATCCAACTCCGGAGGTACTACGATTCCTGCGAACAGAAATTTGTCTTTGATTCTGTTTTTAACCTTCACCAGATCTCCCCAGAGTTTTTTGCGGTAGCGGAAAAGCTGACGATCCCCCTCTGTAAAGAGTTTAGGCACATGAACAGAGGTAAGTAGACCTGATCGCAATGCCTTTCCAATCTTACGACTATCAATCGGATCGGTTTTTCCGGAAGATTCTTTGTTAGTGGTTGGAATATCAGCCGGATTGACTACCAGGCAATCGTACCCAAATGAAGCCAGCTCTCGCTGAATCCAGAATCCGAACTTGCATGATTCATAAGCGCATGCAATGTTTGCTCCCGGAAAATTTTGATCCAGGTAACTCTTGAGCGATAAAGGCAATGGAGGTTGACTGAACGTCTTGTGATGAAGCTCGTCAGAGAAAATGCTAACACTCCATTGCTTTTTGTGAACGTCAATACCTACATAGAGGCGCTGACCTTCAAATGAAACTGAATGCTTTTCCATAATTCTCCTTTTGGAGTAAAGTTAACTCCGAGAATTATAGCATGGGAACTATAAGAAGTGGCCCTGAGGAAAAATAAAAAAATATCCTCCATATCAGGGCCATTTCTTATACATTTTGTTAGCGGTAGTCTTTTCGTTTCGGATAGTGTTTTTAAGTGGATTCTTTTCTGTAATTAAGATAGTTTTGTGTGCTTGAAGTGGCTTTGTCCAAAGCTAAGAAAGAACAGACAAGACCTGTCAGCCATATTAAAGACCTTACCCAATTCATTTTTCCCCATTCAGATGCTGCCTTTTTGAGTGCTTCTGTACCGGGAAGTTGTTCTGAAAGAAACATCACTTCATTTCTGGGATAAAAATAGGTAAAGGTTAAAATCATAGATGACACATAACAAAGTAAAGCAATGGCCAAAAATAACCGAATGGAAGAAGATTCTTTCCAGAATAAAATCAATGCCAACACAATCAAAAGCATATTTGTTGGGTCTATCAACTTAAAGAAAGTCCCCGGATTGGCAACTACAAAAAAATCTCTGGTTGCAGTTATGGATTGAGGGATATTGCTTTCCCAGTTGGCTGCATTAACTATGGAATTGTAGATATTGGTAAAAAACAATCCGCTTGAAAACGCAATGGATGCGTATAAAACTATTTTTCTCATATTTCGCCATTTTTATTTCTGCAAAGCTATCGATTAGAAAAGAGCTGTGATAGTAAAAAAACGACAAAATCAAATCTTGTCCCAATCCAACTGAAACTGTAAATGTTCGTCCGATAATTCTTTGTGTACGAGCTTAGGCGTGAGCTTCGCAAATTCCTTAAAATCTTTGATAAGGTGTGTTTGGTCGTAATATCCTACTTCATATGTCAAATCTGTCCAGGAGATTATTGGTCTGCTTTCGAGCATTTTATATGCTTTATGAAATCTGGCTATTCGTGCATACATCTTGGCAGGCATACCTAATCGTTCTTTGCATTTTCGCTCAAAATTACGGATACTCATACAAGCCATTTCTGCAATCTTGTCCATATTCGTATTGTGGTTTGCCAACAGGTGTTGCAGGGCAAAATCAATGGGTAACGGTTCTTTTACCTGAGATAGTTTTCTGAGAAAATATGACTGTACAATAGTGTACAATTCGTCTAAAGAATTAGTGTCGTGAGATTTATCTAAAAGTTCTTCTATCTCCTTGCCTATAACTTCTCTGGCACTGTAACCGTTGTCAAATATTTCTGTCATCGGAATATTCAAAAACCGATTTAGCCCTCCGGGCTGGAAAATAATTGAAACGCCTTTATGACTTTCCTCTACCCGTAGTTTGAAGGGGGTAATTTGTGTTCCTATCAACGTACAAGATGTTACGGTGTTGAAACTGTTCTCGCCTGATTTTTTGGATTTAAACCGGGTATAAAGATTGATGAACATTGCTTGGTCGGGCGAGGGCATAAAATTACCCTCTATGCTAACAGGAATATTTCCGAAATCAGCTTCTATAATAACGATATGCCTTATCAGCGAACGTAATGCAGGATGAATATTGCATTGTTCTGTACGGATATTTGGCATCAGGTTGTTCATCTTTTATTGAGAGGACCAATGATTTAGTATTTTATTCTTTTCCTTGTTTTATTCTTGTTTTTATTGGGGATTCCTAGATTGCCGCTAACAACCCAATATACGGCATTGCGTTTATTCAAAAAAATGTATGCGTATTGCTGATAGCCTGCGGGAAGTACGCGTATTGCTGATATTCGCATTTTATTGGAGTGTTAGTATTCTATCTTAAGCTTTTCTATGGGACTAACAACATCCTTCAACCCCTTGGTAGAGACATGTGTGTATATTTCAGTTGTTTTGGGAGATGAATGTCCCAATAAGGTCTGGATGTACCGCAGATCGGTTCCGTTTTCCAACAAATGAGTAGCGAATGAATGCCGAAGGGTATGAGTCGATGCGGGCCTTTTGATATTGGCAAGACCGAGGGCACTTTTCACGATATTCTGTACGCTCTTGGCACTGTACCTGCCGCCACGCTGACCTTCAAACAGGAATTCCTTTGGTCTGAATGCAACGTAGTATTTCCGCAGAAGACCTAAGGTTGTTTCTGAAAGTACGGTATTCCTATCTTTCTTGCCTTTTGCTCCTCTAATCAGTAGAAGGTGCCTGTCGCTTTGCACGTCAGTCAATTTAAGATTCAATAACTCGGATAGTCGCAAACCACACGCGTATATCGTAACCAGGATCGCCTTGTGCTTGAGGTTACTGGTAGCGCCGATAACCATCGAAATCTCGTTCTCACTCAGTACAGAGGGCAGCTTTTGTTCCGTTCGTGGTCTTTCAATTGCATAGAACCGCTGCGGCATGTCCAGTACCTGTTCGTAATAGAACTTAATTGCGTTGATTACCTGGTTTTGATATGATAAAGATTTTCGCTGTTGGGCAATGTAACTCATGTATTGCCTGATGTCCAGTTCATTGATCTCAGTAAGCGGCTTTCCGGGAAAATAGCGGACAAAGTCGGAGAAAAGGGCAGTGTAAGTACGCGAAGTATTCAGGCTATAACGCTTGGTCTCCAGCAACGCAATGTAATCGGGAGGGCATAGATCGGGCCTCTTCAGATATTTGTCCTTAATAGGGGTGATGTCCTCCGCCTGCGTGTTAGAAAACACTGGCTTATTTCTGTAAAAATACCTGCAATTCACCCAAGCAATACCCTTGAACGTGGTAAAGATCGCGGATAGGTTTTCAGGCGTGTTCGCAATGTAGACCATCTTGTTCGCTTCTGACCAACGTGGCGAATTCAACGTCTTTACAAGTGCATGTATCACCTTGGAATGTAGGAATTGGATTCCAATGCATTTTTGACTATCGATCATTAGATGGCGTAATGTTACTATTGTTAGTTGGTGCATAGTAAGGAAAGCATTTAAGTTGTTTGAATGCAATCGTAAATATTGGAGGTAATTTAACCGTGCGGGTACCCGTGTAGATCCGGATGCAATCGGGTAGTAACAGTTGATGCACAAATCCTCATGCCCCATTTGCGGAGACAAATTAGTCGGCAGAGCGGACAAAAAATACTGCTCCGATCAATGCCGCTACATGGCCAACAACAAGAACAAATTTGTTGCCGAACAGCCGATACTGGAACTAAACAAAATACTGCGTAGAAACCGGTCGATCCTTAAAAAGCTCTGCCCATCAGGTAAAGCCATCGTTCGCCGTGAGGTAATGGACGCGATGGGATATGACACCAATGTCTTCGCTTCAATCTTTATGACATCAAGTAAGGAAGTGTACTACATTTGTTATGACTATGCATTCACACCAATCATGGAACAGCTGGTAGAAAAGGCAGTGATCGTTCAAAGGCAGCATTACATGCGATCATGGAATCCTTGGAAATTCATTAAAAAAACACATCCGTAACTTGTTACAATAATTTGTCGACCAAAGTATTCGAACTCCATAGGAACGCCGTCTTGCGAAACCGCTGCCTCCAATTCATAATTCATAATTGCTCAGAAGTTCACCGTAAACCTATGCCCCGCCTGATACTCATACTTCACATCATACGAGCATATATCGCATATCTTCTTGACAATGGCCAACCCTAAGCCCGAGCTGTTCGAGTTGGCGCTTTGCTTGCTGAAACGCTCGAACATCTTTTCAGATTTCAGGTTGACCGGCGGACCGCTGTTGATCACACGCAAGGTGCCATCCGACAACTCTACCATGATGTGTCCGTTCTTTATATTGTGCCTGATCGCGTTGTTGAATAGGTTGCTGAGCAACACCTCAATAAGGGTCTTGTCTGCCGTGATCTTCAACGGCTGCATGGATGTTGTTATGGAAATATTATCCACATCAGCCATGGTCTTTAGGTTTGACAGCAATAGCTCGGCAACCTCTTTTACATCGACGGTTTCCTTTGCGTTAAACTGTTCATTGTCGATCTTGCTCAGCAGCAAAAGGTTCTTGTTCAACCGTGACATCCGCTGCGCCGTAGACTCCAGTTCTCCGATCATGGCAGCGTCAGATTCGGATAGTGACGGGTTCTGCATCATGACGTCCAGCTTGGATTGAAAAACTGCCAGGGGCGTCTGTAACTCATGAGATGCATTTTCGATGAATTCTTTTTGATCTACAAATACTTTTCTGTTCCGGTCTGTTAATAGACTTACGGTAGTATTCAAATCATCAAACTCATGGATGTTTGTCTTTTCGAGTTTGATCGGTTCATTTCTGTCCAGCTGGTATGCCTTCAGTTGATTCAGGGTTTTATAAAATGGCTTCCATAAGTTTCTTGACAAGGCACGATTTAATAAAAGTAATCCTGTTGCAAGCAAAATGATCAATGCCGACTGAACGAGTCCTACGGCATAAACCAATTGTTGATTGTCAATAAGCGAACTGCGGACCGTTAAAATGTAATGCTTACCCTTAATATCCACGCTGGTTGAGAGCTGGCGGTAGGGTCGTACCTCGTGTTCTGTGCTGTCGTAGAGAGAGACGGACTGGAACTCCTTGAATACTACAGTTTCATTGGAAGGCTTGATGTCGATGTCATATGAAAGTTGGTCGAGTACCTGCAGGTCGGTTTCCAGATCCTCAAGATAATTGAATGTCTTGATATGGCGAAGGAACTGATCTGTATGCAGCGTAAGGGCTTCATCAACGTCCTCATCGAGCAACGCACGGATAGAAAATAACGAAACTGGTATGCTGATCACTACCAGAATCAATGAATAGAGCAGGGAACTTCGTAAACTGACTTGCAGCAGTCTCATGTTGAAAATTTATAGCCGAGGCCATAGACGGTTTTGATGTAATCATCGCTACCCGCCTCGGACAACTTCTTTTTCAGATTCTTAATATGAGAATAAAGAAAATCAAACTTATCCAGTAATTCAGCATTGTCGCCGGATAAGTGCTCAGCAATGGCATTTTTCGACACCACCCTGTTCTTGTTGGCGACAAGAAAGGTCAGCAGGTCATATTCCTTGCGCGTCAGTTCGATGGGTATGTTGTGGACTTTAACAATCTTGCCGAGAAGGTCGATGGATATCTCGTGGAAAGTTATGATGTTACTCCCGTCAAATTGTTTCCGTCTGATGATGGACGATACCCTGGCGCTAAGTTCGGGCAGATAGAATGGTTTGGTGAGATAGTCATCGGCACCCATGTTCAATCCTTCGACGCGATCATCGAGTGAATTTCTGGCGGTGATGATGATCACACCATCACTCTTATTATTTTTCTTCAGGCTCTCCAGTATTTTCAAGCCACTGCCGTCGGGCAAATTGATGTCCAGTAATATGCAATCATAGTCATACAACAGGATCTTTTCCCTTGCCTCTTTTTCAGAATAGGCAACTTCGCACACATAACTTTGCTGACGGAGAAACTCCACCATGTTCTTTACCAGTTCTTTTTCATCTTCTATGATGAGTATTTTCATAACCGGTGGTTCCGTCAAATGTTAAGTTCACCTGTCTTCACCGACCTGTTGCTCAGGACGATGTTCCTGATGTAAGGCACAATGGCCAGCCCCTGTGCCACAATCAGAACGGGATCTCTCTTGTAAGCTGCATAGGCGAGCACCATCAGTGAACCGATGAGGCTCATCCACCAAAAACCTATGGGAAGCAGTGACGCTTTGTGCTTTTCTGAGTAATAAAGCTGATAGATGAACCTGAAGTTGAGCAGCAGTTGACCCACGATGCCGATGACCAGCATTGCATTCCATCCGAAGGACAATGCGTCGAACCTCAGGTGCTTCGTGATGATCCAGACGATCATGGCTCCTGGAAAAGTCAATATCGCAATTTGAAATAATCGTCCGAATTTGCTCCAGACTCCTTTCAACTGAAGGTTCCTGATATAAATAAAGTACGCTACCAGCTGACCCAGTATGATTACAACATCGTGCCGCAGCACACCATAGACTAAAAACAGTGCAGCGCCCGCAAGGCTGAACATCCAAAACAAGGTCGGTGACACCGCGTGTTGTTTTTTCTCAGCTATCCACCATTGTACGAGGATGCGCATCCCAAAGAGTGATTGCGCGAAAAAACCCAATCCAAAAATCCAGTATCGTTGGAAATATTCAGTTACCATTATTGAGATACAGCGTTGGTAATACAAGGTACCAATTGATGGGCGTCGATCGAACATTCAGTTGTAAAAGACGGTCCATTTTCCAAATGATTTTGTTTGCCACGTACCTTCAAGGTTCTTTTTGAGGCCGGCCGCTGCTTTTGTCTTTACGATAACCACATCCTTTTGATGCAACATTTCATCGAACTGACGCCGACCTTGCTGTTCCTTCGTATTAATAAGATATTTTTTCCATTGGTCGCCGGTCTCAAATTGCGTTTCCCTTTTCAGGGATTGATCATCAACGAAGACTGAAATGATATTTTTTTGCAACTCAAATGAGATTGAAGGCAGCAGTGCGTTGTAAACAAGGATGTTTCTTTCAGCTAGTGACTGCTGTTGCAGAAATGTTGTCACCGGTCGCAGGCTATTCACTTGGATCTGATTGTTGCCAAAGTAAAATGATGAATAAAGTATAAGGGTGCCAGCGAATACGACTGCCCATAGACTTAGCTTGAAGCGTGCTGAACGCTTGGCGTACCAGCCATATAAGCTGATGGCTATTGCGCCTACAGGAAATACGAGGAACCGTTTGTCTGTCGCCGAGGGCTCGACAAATGGTACTAATATCAAAGCGACGTAGAGAAAGAGCATCAGCGATATCACAATGAGTAACTGGTTCCGTGAGGTGTTCAGGCTCAGGAAATATCCAGTCACCAACGCTATCCCTGTAAAGATCGGCAGGATATAGAGGACCAGCTTAGAGCTTGCACTGGAGAAGAGTACAAATGGTACCAGTATCCACCAAATTGAGATCCGCGTGATCAGTGATTTGTAAGTGTCCTCAGGACGATTTGTCTTATCAATATATCCGCGAATGAGTACGACAATCCAGGGAAATGCCACCGCGGGGGCAATAGGAATGTAATAATACCATGGTTCCGATCGGGAAAACACACCAGCGTGCGTAACGCGATCGACAAGGTGATGAAAGATGAAGTAATCAGAAAAACGATGGTCTTCAAGGATAAGACTTCCAAACCACCACAGACTGATGAAAGCGGCAAGCATTGCGGCCAGTACAAAGGGGACGACCTTAACGGTTGGTCTAGGCAGAAATTTCCAGATGCCGATGATGCCGAAGAGGGGGAGAACGAAGATCACGGGTCCCTTCGTCATGAAACCGAGGCCGATCGCCAAGGCTGTGCAAAACAACAAATACGCCTGTTGGGTTTTGCAGTAGCGGATCCAACAGTAGATAGTCAATAGCGCAAACGTGTTAACATAGGCATCCGTGGTAAGTCCACGCACAGAGATAAGCACAATGGGAAGAGACGCATAGACGATCGCTGAGAACCAGGGGACAAGTTCATCTGTAAAAAGGTTTTGCGCTATTCTGTAAATGAGTAAGACCTGAATGCCAAAGGCTATTGTCAGGAAGAAACGTGTAGCAAAGGCGTTACTGCCAAAGGTGGCATAGCTTGCGGCCGTGATCCAATATGTTAAGAGCGGTTTATGGTAATGTTTGATGGCGAGTAATGAAGGGTGGATCCAGTCACCCGACTCAACCATTTCGCGGCTGATCTGAGCATATCGCGCCTCACTTGTTTCAATCACGCCCCATAGTCCTGACGTCGCAACCATGAGAAAACAAAGCGCGCCCACCATGGAGACAAGCCAGTGGGCAAGTGTAAATTTTGTCATTTTACCGCAGTGCTGAGGCGGTGTATGGTGCTGCGGCGATTGATCTCGTAATGGATAACCTTTCGTTGCATCCAACGAAATACCATCATATCTATCAGGGGTCCAAACATCCTGTTCATTAAGTTGTATTTCGCCTGACCGGCATACCGTGGAAAGTGATTGATGGGGACTTGCTTAACAGTACCTCCCAAAAGGATCACCATGTCGGGAATAAACCTATGCATTCCTTTGAAAAAGGGCATTTGCTTGGCAATGGGGGTGCGAATGATCTTCAAAGGGCACGCAGTATCAATAATATCATCCTCCAACATCCACCTGCGAAGGGTATTTGCAATTCGCGACGTTGCTTTTTTTACAAATTTATCCTGCCTCTTGGCCCGGTATCCGGTTACCAGGTCATGCGTTCCAATGTGTTGTAGCAGTTTCAGAAAATCGATGGGAGATGTTTGAAGGTCTGCGTCGATGTAACCGATCAGCGTACTATCACACGCGTCGATGCCAGCTTTCAGCGCTGTGCTCAATCCCCGGTTACTTTTCAAGGAGATGAACGAATAGCGTGGATCTTCCTCACAAACGTTTTCAATCAATTCCAGACTCCTGTCCGTAGACCCATCGTTGATGAACAGGATCTCAATGTCAAGGGGTGCACTCTTTAACAATTTGTTGATTTCCGAAACGAGCGGAAGGATACAACTCTCCTCGTCATAGACGGGGACGATGATACAGAGTGTTTCACGCATAACGACGGCCGACCTTGTCATAAATTCAATGGCAACGCTACTAATAGATTCTGAAGACATTCTGTATTCATCTGTTCTCTGTCCCTTAAGCTTGGAGGCATTCAATAGAGACTCTCACTGATCCCATTAATTTTCGTATCAAAGACAGTGCCCATGATAGCAGAAAGGTCGAAGGAAAGTATGCCAACAAAATGTGGCAGTAACAGCGCGTTTGTTTGCAGGTTTAAGTATCTTCCTCAAGCGTTTGCGGGAACGGTATCCAAACTAAATCATCCATCGAACGCAACGACAATGGAACAAAAGATCAAACTCAAACATCCTGCCGGCAAAAAGGCCGTGAGCATGGACAAAGACAAGTATGACACCTTGAAGACGGCCCTGCTGAATCAACTCAAGGCAAATGGCGAAGTATCACACGCTGAACTTCTCAGCGCGGTATCGAAAGATTTACAAACACGGAACATAAAATTTGCTGGCTCCGTAGCGTGGCATATGGAATGGGTTAAGCTTGACCTGGAAGCGAGGAAAGAAATAAGACGGGTAGGTGAATCACCGGTCAGGTTCGCTGCCGCGAAATAGCTACCGTTGTCGAACGATATAGTGTTGCTGTCGCATGAAGCAGGCAAAAACATACGGCCTTACGCATCTCGCTATTGCTGTAAGGGATCTTAACAGGACTTTGAAATTCTATCAGTCGGTTTTTGAAATGCAAGTGATGTATCACGAAGCTGATTTCATTCAGCTCACGACTCCGGGTTGTCACGATATTCTTGTTTTTGAAAAAAGTGAACGTGGCGTTACGGGTATTGCCGGTGGGATTGCACATTTTGGATTTAGGTTGAGGAATGCCGCGGATGCTGGGGATGTGCGCGAGAAAATAATTGCTGCGGGTGGTAAGATTGTAGAAGAGGGTGAGTTTGTGCCAGGATCACCGTATGTGTTTTTTAAAGATCCTGATGGTTATGTAGTGGAGGTGTGGTATGAAAAGACCGGGAGTGAAAAGTGAATAGTGAATAGTGAATAGTGAAAAGTGAAAGAGGGCCGAACGATTCCTGGCGTTTCCTCTGCGTCTTAGCGTCTTAGCGCCTTAGCGGTTAATGTCCATATTTTGTTAAAAAATGAACATGTTATTTGGATGTGTTCATATTTAAAGCATAAATTGCATTCATGTTCATACTTTCATCCTAAATGAACATGAATATGGCCAAATACGATAGAAATGACCCCTACAATGCCCTGCCGTTACTTCCTGCCCCACCAGCGGTTGACAACGACGTTGATATTTTAAAAAGGCTCGTGAAAGCATCCCGGGCGTTGGCCACGGTCAACAGCAATGTCCTGCGACTGCCCAATCCCGATATGCTGATCAATACCATCGGTTTACAAGAGGCTAAGACGTCTACGGCGATTGAAAACATATTTACCACCGAGGACGAATTGTACCGGGCCATTTCCGATACCGCCGGAAACGACAGAACTAATCCCGCCACCAAAGAAGTACTGCGCTACCGCGAAGCATTATGGGGTGGGTATCAAAGCTTGGAACAGCAACAAAGCATTGACCTGGATCTGATCACCAGGATCTTTCAGCAGATCAAGGATACAAAAGGAGGACTGCGGCCATCGCAGTCGCTGGTCGTTATCAAGCGCGGTGACAGTGAAGTGAAGCCCGGTGAGATCATTTATACCCCGCCACGAGGGGAGCATATCGTGGAAAGGCTGGTAGAGAACCTTATCAGCTATCTCAACGATGATGTGAAATATCCAACGGATCCGCTATTGAAGATGTGCATCGCGCACTATCAGTTCGAGGCCATACATCCATTTCACGACGGTAACGGACGAACGGGTCGCATCCTGAACCTCTTATACCTGGTGAATAAGGGACTGCTCTCACGTCCTGTCCTCTACCTCTCCAAATACATCATCCAGAATAAGAACGAATACTACTACAACCTGGCGGGCGTCACACAACGGTTGGCCTGGAAGAACTGGATATTGTACATGCTGGATGCTGTGGAGAGTACCTCTATGATCACAAATGATCTTATCAACCAAACTGTAAAGCAGATGGAGATCACGCTTGAACATGGGCGGAAGTATATCAAGTGGTACAACAAAGACGTTAACGAAGCGCTTTTTAGTCAGCCTTATAGTCGCCCGAAAATCATTGGCAACGTGTTGAAGAAATCGTCCCGCACAACGCTTACAAAATACATGGATCAACTGGTGAAGGCAAAGATACTGACACCAAAGCGGGAGGGGAAAGAAGTGTATTACCTGAATGACGATTTGATTAGAATTTTGAGAATTGGGTGATTGGGTGAATGAAATGCAACTCATCATAGTCCATCATAGTACATCATGCTTATCATAGTTGAGAATTGGGTGAATGAGGGAGGTAATAAAATTTAGTGAGGTCGCGGGTTTGTGAAAAGTTACTGGTCACTTCCGCCAGTCGCAGTGTTCATATTTGAACAACATAAAATGACCAAGCCCATTTTCTGCGTGTAGCACCAGCTATTTACAACTGGCATAGTTCTTACTAAATGCATTCCGCCCCGGACGCTGCGATAACCGGGACATTAATCGTTTCATCATGTATAAGAGCTATTTCAAGATCGGCTGGCGCAACCTGCTCCGAAACAAAAGCCTATTTGTTATCAATATCACAGGCCTTGCGATGGGCATTGCAACCTGCCTCATCATCATGCTTTTTGTCGTCGATGAATTGAGCTTCGATCGTTACAATGAAAAGGCAGATCAGATCATGCGCATCGTCCTAAAGGGTCATATGAACGGTGAAGCGATTAAGGAAGCAGTAACGCCGGCACCCGTAGCCCAAACATTGAAAAATGAATTTCCAGAAGTCGTCTCGGCCACGCGATTGAGACGGATGGGTACACCAAAGGTTACCTACAACAACAACACATTCCGCGGCGATAGATTTGCATACGTCGATCCCAATTTCTTTCATGTCTTTACACTCCCACTCATCCGTGGTGATGCGCGAACTGCACTTGCCGAACCACACACGGTGGTAATCACACAGGAACAAGCGCTGAAATATTTTGGAAACGAAGATCCATTGGATAAGATTCTCGATCTTAAAGAAACTGGAGAACAATTCAAGGTCACCGGTGTAATAGCAATGGTTCCCGCTAACTCGCATTTTCATTTCGATCTATTTGCGTCCATGACCGGCGTCGACGACGCGAAGGAGAATAACTGGATGGCTTCTCAGTACTTTAACTATGTCGTTCTGGCCAAAGGAGCCGACTGTCAAAAATTTGAGACCAAGCTTCCCGCCATCATTGCAAAATACATGGGTCCTCAGGTCGCACAGATGGGAATGACGTTTGAAAAATTCAAAGAGAACGGCAACGATATTGGCTTGTACGTACAACCGCTAACGGACATTCACTTGCACTCGAACCTTACCAGCCAGACTGAACTTGAGGCTGGCGGAGACGTTAAATCGGTTTACATTTTTACAGCAGTCGCCGTAT
>Ga0193753_10002111_pt1 | contig 16159 bp, 25 predicted proteins | sample H1c2metaG_FD_144925 | JGI IMG/M metagenome (GOLD analysis project Ga0193753, IMG submission 144925) | Soil microbial communities from a riparian zone of the East river system, Colorado, United States - H1c2 | ecosystem: Environmental > Terrestrial > Soil > Riparian zone | place: USA: East... | reverse complement strand
CCGAGCGTAGTCGTCTTCACTACCCGGCACTTTGAGTATCTATCTGGCTGATTTGGCAGTAGCCACTTCCGTCAATACCGCTCGTGTAAACACCTAACGACTTCGCTGCAGCGTCACCGCGAAACCACAAACCGCTCACAAAGGCAATCATGGAGGTAAAAGACGCTGGGACCATCATCCAGCCGAATGGCGTAGCCGAGCAGCTTGTCGGTGGTCCTGTGTCCAACATGATCATTAAGGTGCTGCCAACGTAGGTAACCCTGGTGATATGACCGGTCTGGGAGTCCGCACGGGCCGCGGAGGCAGCGAGCACGCAAGCAACCAGTAGCGCTAGCAGATATTTCGATCTGCTTAAATACTGGGAGCGAGGGAGAAAAAGAAGTTTGTTCTTAGAAGTCCGTTTCATGTGAATCCCTCCACAATGCAGCGGACGTTACACCAAAGGATCAACCAATGGCAAGCGGAATGGACAGGCTGCAGCTTGTCTGGCGGAAGATCATTAATTGTCGGCTCCGAGACAAAAAGAAGTCGATGGGGAATCACAGGTTAGTAAGGAGATGTTCATGAAAGCAATTAGCTGTTGTCGGCGCGTTTGCTTTTACTGCGTCCAGTACGTGTACGGATCGGTCTCTCGGAAACCCTAAACTACGTCAGCGTTGATTGACTACTCCTCAACGATTCTCAGTGAAGATTGGGGCCGTAGTACCAACCCGTGAGCCAACCCCAGGCGGGATGAGTAGAGCACGTCAATGAATCGCTAAAAGATAGATCTATTTGCGCGCCGGTTGCGTGCGCCGTTAGCAGGACAGCAACTATAGATTTACACGGCTCCGGGTCGACGCCGTTCATTGTGGTTCCTATCTGGCAGAGATAGACAGAAGTAAGTCCCATCGACGCGGATGCAAACACTACGACGCCGGTCGGGCTGACATTGATCTGGTCCACCGTGCCGGTACACGAATAGTTGGCAAACGCCGCTTGTGAAGCTAACAACGCCGTCAGCTGCAACACAACGGCACAACGCACCTTTATTCTCCTCACGATTCATCCCCCTCTTTTGTAGAAACACCGACACGCACTCATTTCGCCTTATTTTTGGGATTGACGTTTCCCTTCGCCATCAATCAGGTGGTGGAATTCACAACGAGTAGTCAACAGTATAAATCCGGCACGTAGGTGTTGTCGTACCGGCCCACAATTGGTCGTCGTAACCCCAGATAATTAGAGGTATTTGCGCGGCGACTGCTGTCAATAGCTGAGCTACGACGTTCTTTGCTCCGGGATCGGTCATGCGAACCCAAAACCCGCCAGGACACGTTGCTGGCGGAGTAGCAACCCAAATGACTACATCGCCGGTGCCGAAATCCGAATAGGAGTAATAGTGCTTTATTGTGCCATTCGGAGATCCCCCAACCAGAGCTGCGTGAGCCTTTCCAAAGGACAAGAACGCCGCGCAAATCAGGGTGTACGTACGAATGGCATTGGATTTTTTACTCAAGAGTGTCTCCCCAAGAAGCATTGTCGAAGGATTTTCGCAATTCGCATAGTACTCACTTATATCTCCCCATTTTTGAGAAGACCAAAGGCGGAGAATACTAGTGACTTTCATTATGCCGGGCCTAGTTATTTTCGCCCGCCCCCGCTCCCGTCCCGCCAAACATCATCCAACGCGATAAACGTGTATGAATCCCAGAGCTCCACACGCACCCGTGTTGTCATAGCCAATTTGGACCCCTTGCTGCTGAGTGTATGCAACAAGCAGCCGCGCATACATGCGAGCTACAACGGCATCTGAACTATTTGTGGGGTCGATTTCAAAATAGCCCGCGTTGCAGGCTCCATTGGAAGCTGGCTGACTGTCGAGAATGAACAGTACCGTTCCCGCTTCATAGGAGATGACGCTGGTTGGCATACCGCCAATATTTGAGTTGTAGGTCGCGCTGGCCGTCGACATCACCGCGATGCCAACAAATGCGGTCATCAAGGCGCTCAGGAATGCCCCGCGGCGCCGTAACATTAATTTCAGCATCGAATCTCCCCTTTGTAGTAGATGGTATCGAATGTCGAACGCGTGGTTTCGCTACCGTGGTCATTCCAACACTTACGCTCGCAAGCGCTGCGTATCTGACAGCAATGCAGAGATCCAATCCTTTTAAATTAGCATTCGCCATGGAATCCCGCATTTGCGATAGCAATCCCGTAGCAATTGCTCGCGCTGTCATCGTAGATCACCATGACGCGCTGCCCAGTTGTGAGCGCCGACAGGCCGGATGCGAGATAGGAATTGAGGCTGGCAGCAGTCACACTGTTCATACCAACTGCGAACTCGATGCCGGGAGTGGTGTTTGGAGTACAGCCAGGAATGGCCGGCGATAGGGCCAGTATCACCGCGCCTTGGGCTTGGACATTCACTACGGCGGTTACGGTTACGCAAGCAGATTGCACTAGGGCGGCTTGTGCGATTGAGGAGGCCATCACGCAAGAAACGACTACCCCACTGATAAGGAAACGCATGGGATTTATCCTTTTTGATTAAGAACACTGAGGAGCCGCGGAGAGCCGCTACGATGGTCCAGCACAAATGGACGCCCGGTGGTGGCGCATCGGACCGGGTAGACTGCTAATAACCCATTGGGGTGCGCGATGTGACTCGAGACTCCGGTGTGGAAATCCCCTTGTGTCGCTTTACATCCTGATCCGCGCAAAGTATGCCTTCCGTGGCCGCCGACCCTTCTGGTAATGGGGACGCTACTGCAAACGCAATCTTAGTGTCAACTTCGAAATACCTGGTCGGGTGTTGAAGCACCGGTCCGGAAAGGCCCTTAGGCCTGGGATCATGCACAGGCAAATGACCTCAATGAGTTCTTCGCCGAACCTCCGGTTCGGACGGCACTTAACCATTGCTGTGCAGCTTGACTTGAAAGCGGTAGCATCAAGCACACCTAGCACCGATGCTCTCAAGGACCGTTTAGTTCATATAAAAACATTACCGTACAGCTTGTATCGCCGGCGTTTATGCCGTATTCGATCAAGTTACCCGAGTTGATCGCGGCCAGCAGCAACGAATAGGCGGCTTTGTTATTGTCTGTCGTCGCCGCGCTTCCCGACAGCAGCCAGACACCCGCCGGGCAGGAGGCCGTTCCCGCGTCGACTCTAAATGCGACGACATTCGGCATATAGCTACTCTGCACAGTGGTTACGTGAGCCAGTGCCTGCTCATAGGACCACGCAGTTGAGCTGCCAAGCCCCGCCATACACAAAATAACCCACCCGATTTTAGTACCCAATCCTTTACTACTACCCGGCGCATTGACGGCGGCATTCTTTTTTAGCATTACAAGCTCCCATGAATGGTGGCGGAATGACACTTGGGAACGGCAAAGCCGTTCGGTTAATTTACTGCACGACCGCCCCGTCTAATTGGGCCCATCCCCAAACATTACAGGTGCCGGTCACCCATAGCTGCACGCTACGTCCAGTTGCTTGGGCCATCATTAACATGGTGAAGAGCCGCGTGGTCCGATCGTCGGTAACAGAAAGGTAGTAGCCATTCGCGACACTGCACCCGCTGGGGTTGACGGTCGTCGCGACATTGATTAGCACGATTCCGGGGGCCGCTCCGCTCGCTGGTTGTTGGTTGAGATTGGACAGTTGCCCAAAGTCAGTCCAGCCGGCGGCGGCGTTGCAGATGATGGGTAGGGCCAACGCACCCGCAAAGCTGAAACGTCGACCCCACTTTTGCTTGCTAAAGAACTTGGCTACACGCATTGTGTGGCGGTCCTTACGGACACTGTCCTGCATAGCCTCCGTTGGAAATAACGCTGCCGAAACAAGATACGTTATCGTAAAAGATCATCACTGGACGGCCGGTGCTGTACGCAGTCAACGAACTCGCCAGAAATGTGTTTATGTTTGACGCGGTGACGCCCAACTGTCCCACGGTAAATCCAACGGCACCAGGAACTCCATTGTAGTTGCAGTCCGGGAGACCCGGCGACAAGGCTAGGATTATGAGATTGTCATTGTTGTAGGCCATATAGTTAGACACGCCAGTTATGGTTTGGCAGCCGGACCACTGTTGCGCTCCTTGGCTTGCAAAAGGCACCAGCAAACTGATCGCTAACATGACGGGTGATACTAGTCGCATGGATTTCTCCTAGTTAAGATTGCTTTTGCACAAAAGTCGATGCTCTATTGGGAAAGCGTTCTGATCAGACTGCACAGTAAGCCAATCCTTAGCCTTTGCTTTCGCTTCGGTTCTTAATCAACTTCAAAATAGTCCAGGGTCTCAGAAATAGATTCATCGGTACACGTCCCGGTCGCAAATATGGTCACGGTGGTTCCGCGTGCTTGCGCCGCGAGCAATGCCGCCAAATACGCAGCAGCCATGGGTCGAGAGTAAGAAAACGAGTAGTAAGGGTGCGACGATCCACAGGCGGGTCCTCCGGTGATTCCGCCCGTCGGATATACGTACACAAGATTGCCTGCACTCCATACTAAGATGTGGGCAAGTGTCGTCGTTGTAGGCCCGCTAGCTTGAGCAGACTCAGTGGCAAGAATTCCAGTAAAGGCCAGAGCGAGCACGCCGACGACTCGCCTCGTATGATTGAGCAGATTCATGAATACTTCCTCTTATCGAGTGAAAACTTGGCGACCCGCATTCTGCGAGTAGAGTTTGTTGCAGTGGGATACCTTGTTATTGTCGAACGGCTCAATTGCACTGCCCCGTAATTCCCGCGTTTGAAATAATCAAGCCGCCGCATGCGGCGTCATCGTAGTACACCGTTACTCTTTGACCCGTGGTGTAGGCCGATAGGGCCGATGCGAGAAAGGTATTAATGTTGGTCGCGGTAATCCCGTTTGTCCCGATGACGAACGCCGCCCGGGACGCCAACTGGAACGGTACAGGGTAAGCCTGGCGAGAGCGCAACAATTACTTGATTGCCGAAGGCCACGTAATTGGACACGCCTACTACGGTCTGGCAGCTCGACCACTGCTGAGTCGCTTGACTGATAATCGGCGCCATCAGATTCAAGGCAAGCATGAAACGGGGCAACGTACGCATACAGAACTCCTGGATGGATCTGCTTGAGAAAGGGTTTAACTAGCGAAAACATGCAGCAAAGCAACCTGGCATAAACAAAGTCCCACCCGCAAGTCGCGAGATTGTCTTGCGTACGGGCAAAACTTCCCTATTGCGCTACGAGTGCAACACCGTTCAGCAGAGTCAAAGATGTCGTCCTTGAGATCAATCACTTCCTTTCCCGGCAAAACACATTTGCTCACAAATTCGGGTTGATCGACAGATCACTTCCCTAGAGAATGATCGCCAATGGGCTAGAGCCTTGCGCTTCCGCGTTCGTGCACGAACCATCCGCTGGTTGGTCCGCCCATTGAACACTTACCGTCTGGCCGGTCGTCCGCGCGGTTAGCAGAGTTGCAAATGCTTGCGCTTGCGCGGCCGCGCTCCAGGTTTGCGGCAACAAGCACCAGGTTTGGCAGGATTTAGACGTCGAAAAATACACATTACTGTTTTGCATAATCAACTGTGTCACCGTCTCGCTGTAGCAAAAGCCATTGGCGGCCCGCGCTGAAGCGACGAAAACAAGCATTGACAGAATCGACACTATCTTTTTCATCGCATCACTCCAAGTGAGATGCATCGGAACTCTATCTTCGTTCACTCCAGGCAATACGACGCTGGTACCGTAAGACACTCTGGTGATGTGGCCGCTCTGGCTGCCGTCGGCAGTCTGCGCCGAGGTCGCCGCAAGCATGGATGCAGTCAGTAACGCCGGCCGATATTTTGGCCCGCTTAGAAACTTCAGGCGACGGAGGAAGAGAAGGTCTATTCTTGGAAATCCGTTTCATGTGAATCCCTCCACAATGCCCCGGAAGTTACACCAACGAATCCTTGTGTGGCAAGCGGAATAGGTAGGTCGCCGCAGATACGGAGTACAGGATCGACCAAGCGGCTTCCGTCCTCTACTGTGCAGTCACCTGCGCCACGCCGGCATACGCGCTGCAGACGCCACCGGCACTTGCTCCGGTTGTCAATATCGCAATCGTAGCGCCACTCATCTTTGTCGCTAGCAACATTGCGTAAATCTCGGTGAACCCAGTTTGGGTTCGCGCCAGCGCAAACCACGGGCTATTCGGTACGCTGGGGTCCGCCTGGGTTATGCCGGTGAGGGTAAACCATATGCAGTCCTGATTGAAGCTGGGTGCCTGTAGTTGTGCAATTGTTGCTGTGTAAAGCTGAGCGGCGCTGGATGGCGTTGGGGTCAAAGCACTCATTCCAATCGACGCTACAATGATCCGCAGTACGTTTTTAGTCCTCGATTTCGAGAAGATCGTTTTCCACATTGAAGTGGTTGCTGAGTAAAGCATGTTAGTTTCCTTATTGGTATAGGTGGTTGGTTGCGAGGCGACGTCCCGGCCTTCCGTGCCGTCGATTATTCTCCATGAAGATTGCGACCATAATACCAACCACTTAGCCACGCCCTCCTCAATGGATTGCGACACTGGCCACCATAGGTTCACCACTTGTATCGCAAGTACCCGTTACGTATAGATCAATGGTTCTGCCGGCAATTAGAGCCGCGGTGGCAATTGCCAATGATCCCTTCATGATAGCGGCGTCTCGCACGACATAGTAGTCGGCGCCGGTGCAACCGGTGACGACCGATTGAGAGACATAAATCTCAACGAGCTCGCCTCCGAAATCGACATCCGCAACAGTGGTGACAGTGAGTCCATTTGCAAATTGGGGCGTGGGTGTAGCGCGCGCCGGCGAGGCGGACAATGCCAGAATGGCCAACGCACCGATTAGTCGTGTTGTGGTTTTTATATTCATGGTGCACGATCTCCAAACGTTAGTGAGTAGATCACGATGTGGTTCGTTGGAAGCACTTCAATCCAATTGTTGGCGATCACGGCATCTAATTCTATGCACTGCCTACGCGTGGTAAGTACCGATGAAAATGGATCTATACGCGCTTCGATGGTCGTGTCACCCATCTCTAGCCGATCCGCATATAGCAAACTGGCAAATCGCGGGACGCAAAGCTACGTGACCTCAATGAGGTGGTTACCGGAGGTTGCGAGGATTTCTGGAGCGCAGACATAACTTCCCTATCTTTGCCGCACGAGTGACACACCTTGCGAAAGCCGCGTCGCCTTTTCAACCGTTCCCTGTTTTGATGAAACTACTCCCGGCGTCAATTGGCGTCAACGAGAATAGCAATTCGCTTTCTGACTATTGCGCTTCCCCTGCATTCAAGAGGGTACTGTGAGCGGACCAGCTTCCATTACTCCATTTCGAGGTGAAGGCAGCTGACATGAGAGCTGCCTTCTCCGTCGGTGTCAGTAAGCTTCTCACTGGGCTGACACACTCACATGGGTACAGCGGATGCTCTCTATATTATCCCGAGACGAACATTTCAATGATGTGGCAGAACCCATTGACGGTCACCACATGCAGGCTTATCAGTTTTCCGCTAACGTACGCACTGTAGATTGCCGCGACCATGCCTTGCGAACCGGCATCGCTATCATTCACATACCCCCAAGGGTAGCCAGTGCATTCGGCGGCCGCCGGCATGCCGTTTACTCGATATTGGTAATTATTCTGTCCGGCGACAAAGATACCGGTGATCGTGAAATTACTGGTCCAACTGTCGGCCCGTGCTGAGTTCGCTGCAAATACTATCGCGACAACAGCCAGATTTCTTGTGAAAACACGCGCGAAGGAGTTCGCGGTATCGCGACGCCGATCTTGGCAATTATCATTGGTCTGAGACGCGAGAGAAGCTATCGTTCGCATGGCTCTATCCTTGAGTAATGTTCCCGCGAGCCGTTTTAACTCTTGCGGTGCGATGGTGTCAATGGAAGGCGTAGCTATGCGCGTGTCGGTGGCACTAGGTCGTGAAAACGACGTGGTGCGTTGGTCATAACTCAGGCTCCGAAGGTTCACTCAGAGTGATGGGCGGTGTTGGCGTTGATTAATATGGTAGCGCGCGTCGGGGCCGTCTCCCTATTTCTTCGCTGCGTGCATCCAAAGAGTATCACCAGGCCAAGTCGCGCCGGCGATGCGTTGGGGTGTGGAGATCGCGCGGGAGTGGGCAGTAAGTTCTTGGGATTCGACGATCAAAAGGATGGCGCCGATATCGGATTTCAGGGTGTAGGGTTCGTTGGGGCTGAACACGGCGCCCATGCCGGCATGGAGGTTGATTTGGGTTTCGGGGATTGGGGTCTTCACGGAAAGGCAGCCGTGGATACAGAGCAAGGCGGCAGAGTGGGAAATCGAAGGCGCTTGGATCTTGCCACCTATTTCGAGGTGAAGGCAGCTCAAATGCGTGTCGCCTTGGCCATCCGCGAGGGGTAGGAAAGATGCGGCGAAGGAGCCGAAGCCTTTGAGGGGGTCGGTGGCGGCTTCAGTAAAATGAATGACGCGCATGTGTGCTCCTTTGGGCGGAGTATGCAAGGGACAGGGCGGAGGATCAAAGGCTGTCGCGACGGGAATGCAGAGTTAAGGCGTACGCCGCTGCGACTTGGTGGACACCACCCGGATGCGGTTCGGCGGACAATTAAAGCGGAAACTAAAAAGGTCAGGATTGGGGTTGACCGGAAAGCAGACGGTTAATCATCGTGCTGAGATAGGCGTAACCGGGACCTTTGGCTGCGTCCCGAATTAGGCCTCGCACTAGTGCTAGATTCACAGCGAGTGGGACACTCAGCCGCTCCGGCTTGGTCAGGAGATCGTCGCAATAGCCGGCAAGGTCCTCAACCGACGTGATGGCTCGCTTTTGATACGCGTGGCTGGCGCTCGATGCGTACGGACCCAGTTCGCGCTCATCGGGACGGAGATCCTCGACGTTGACATCCCACAACGTCGATATGCAGCAGAACTGAGGCAAACCACCGAAGTTCAACCATCGAAAGTAGCCGAGCACGTAAGTATCGACGCGATGCAATTTGAGCAATTCGTCGAGTGGACGCCCTTCCCTCCCCAGTCCGAGAATTCCTTGCTCCTCGCACAGTTCACGGTTGGCGCCGCGCGCGATGAGAGTTAGAAGATCTTTTGACGGTGAATGCGCAATGTCCGCCCAATCCAGTGAGCCGCTGCCGGTTGGAGCGAGCAGGCCCGCGCTACGTGCGGCCTTTGCCCCCTGTTCGGGGAGAACTACTACGCAAGTGCCGTTGGTTTGTCGAAAAAGCGCAATCGTCGATGCGCCCAAATGGTTCGAGAGTTGGCTGTCGTCCAGCGACAGGAGATGAGCGTCGCCATTGCTGATGGTGAGCGGGTACATCTGCGTGAGATCTGCGTAAATGGTCTCTGGCGAAGATTTATCCCGCACCAGTCGATTTACGCACGCATCGTTGGTCAGTGCACTGGCGATGTAGCTGGTTTCACCGAGGGTGACCATACGACCTGCTTGCGTCAGTTGGTCAACGTTGAGCTCGGTTCGCAGCGACACTTTCTTGTCATTGAAGAAGCGCTTCCCCGACTCTTGAAGTCTTTTGACCAGGTAGTCGAAGGCTTCCAACAGATGCGGTTCGTTATATTTGAGTATCCTGTCTTCCGTATTGGTGCCTTGGAATTCCAGCGGAATCACGGGCTTAGTCTGAATCCAGCTATCCACGGCGTCCGAGCGCGCAACCGCTCCGTCACCCAGCACTTCCAACGAGTAGGAGGGTGGAACTTTCTTAATTCGCGTCAAGATCTCCGGAAAAACATCGACTACTCGAATGTTTTGATTGCGCGGCTCGGCAAGCGCAACGTACTCGACCCAAAGCAATGCAAGTTCTGCGACGACGACAAAGATGACGATCCCAATCGTCCATGGAAACGCCTCTGGCATGCAGTGCGCGAGAATTCCGAGAACCACCACCACAAACGCAATTCCAAAGCGAAACCGTTTGTGCTTTTCAAGATGGCACAACCGGTAATTGGCAAGAGCCGGATATCTGTTCCCCAAACGAGCAAGAATCCATGCACATTTTTGCGTCGCGATCTTTCCTATGGAGTCTGATTTCGACATTGAGTATCCCGGTTAGTCCAGCAATCTAGTGAAGGCAGCTCAAATGCGTGTCGCCTTGGCCGCCGGCGAGGGGTAGGAAAGAGGCGGCGGCGCAGCCGAAGCCTTTGAGGGGGTCGGTGGCGCGGTGAGTGCGGAAGATTTGCATTACGAGCAGACGGAGAGCGCCGACGTGAAACCGGGCATGCGATGCCGTTCGGTTCCGACTCGCGTCCGAGGATTCCAGGGGATCAGCGGCAGCCTGAGTAAAGTGAATGACTTGCATGTATCAGTTCGCTGCGATCGGTGATTCACCCGGTAGTTCGGATATGTCGGTCGCCACAGTGGACTCCGTCTAGCGGAGTCTGCACCTAGCGCGTGTAACTGGTCAAAAGCCTCTCGTGATGCGAATGCGGAGTTATTAGCTGCGGCGCTCCTAGCAGTTGACGGGTGAAATCTCCGAATACTTGGTTTGCTTAAATGGGAGCGTTTGCGGTCCATAGTGCTGGCCGTTGACGATCATGGCCGGCAGTTCGATGGTACCTTCTGTGAGATCGAACGGCGGAGAGATCGTCCGGTTGGGCCGGTTATCATCCGTCCCCATGAATAAATAATAGACGTAGCGATTGCCTACGGACCTGCCTTCGAAGGGGCCGAGGGTGTCTGCTGAAGTATAGGGGGCACTGACGGCAAATTCGGGCGGATCACTATTGCCGCCGGCACCCCGTGGATAAGCTTTGAAGTGAACCGCCATTTGCACCGGGCCAGAGTGGGAGAGTCCTTTGACCGTAATCGTACTGTCATTCAATTGCACCGTCATGCCCTCGGGGATGTGCAGACCGAAGGTGGTGGAATCGAAGTTCACCGATATATAGATGCTGTGAAATGGGTAGTAAACCGTCGACGGGGGACCTACTGTGCCGCGGCAGATGTTTTTGAAGTACACAGCGCCGGGGACGTCGATGTGTTCGTAGGTCGATGACATGGGGACGCAGGCGGTCAGCAGAATCGAGCCGGCAAGAAGCACGATGCGCCGAGCGACGTTAATCAACGATCACTCAGCCATGGCGGCAATGCACGCGATTCCGTTCACGGTTGCGTGCAGGGTGAATGAGGGCAATAGGGAGCGGTATTTAATCGCGAGAGCGGATGAAGTGATTCCAATTAGGAAGCGATGGAAAAACGCTAGCCATGATTCTCCGATGGCCGGGCCGCTCGGGCTGTTCCTGCCCTCGCCCGGCACGGCGAGCCAGGCGCGCGAGCCTGGCTCGCCTCCCGAACTCTCGGCCGGGGAAGCCTCAAGTTCGTTGCGACTTCCCTGTCTCAAGCGCTGGTAGATCGCGCGCGATGCATCAGCGCACGCGAACGAAAGTCGTTCAATCCGGATGTGCGACCCATTTTTTGATAACGAACTCATCATGATCATTTAACGGATGGAGGACAGAGAAGTTACCCCGGCAAGCGCGCCAGACGGGAGCCAAATGGCATTTCCAGATGCGTCCCGAGTGGGGCGTTGGGTTTGTAGGTTTAAGTCAACGTCCATGTAATGACTAGAGTTTGCGCCGAGGTCAACGGTGGAGCAAGGCTATGGCGTATTTCACTTAATAAAGGGCGGACTTACCGGGGCGTTGCAATTTCTGTCGGCTCTGGTCACGGCAAAGCGAATTTCGTTGGTCGTCTGGGGGATCAGGGCGTAGGACACTGAGCTCCATAAGGCAGCCATGACTGGACAGTTTCCTGGTCCCATTTCGATCACGTTTACGGTCGTCGCCGTTTTGTTGGAGAGTGCACCCGTCATTGAGGCGGGAGCCGTGTCTACTGAGTCAAAGATGGTCTTGTAGCCGCTGCTGGGTTTAACTCCAGTCGAGGCCATCAGCAAAATAAATCGCGAGAAATCAATCTTCGGCGGCGGTCGCGGTGTCCTGGAGGGTTGCGGCGCTCCTGATAGTGTCGGCTCGATAGAGCCGGTTTGCCAAACTCTGGTCCACTCGTCCTGGCTTCGCACCGCGAGGTAGTGAACTTCGGATCCACCGTTTCGCGGCAAGTTGATGACTTGGAAATCGATGTGTTGGACTTGAGCGTGAGCCGCTGCCGTCGTTAAGGAGATAAGTAAGGCGCTCAGGAGTCGTAGAGAACTATCTGCCCTGCCCTGTTCGCGCATCGATGACTTCCGTGTGAATCTGACAGTGGCTGATTCTGCGCTGAAGCGAAACGCCGGTCAAAGGACGGGCTAACCGACTAACTCACTACGAATACTGCTATTGCTCCAAAGACTCGGAGTCCGCGGTCCTAAGGCTTAGCCATGCGACGACGCTCAATAGACCTTGCACGCAAAGCGGGATAATCATCCAGTGCTGCGTTGGTTGAGTAGAGAGAAATAAGCCAAAAAGAATGAATGGTGCGCCCTCATACAAGACTATTTTTGGAAATACCGGCCATTGCGAGAATCTGTCGAAGGCTCCACTCTTGTAGGTCACAAATAGCGCGATTAGATATAAGGCCGCGCCAGCGATTACCCAATGCACGACGAACCAGACATACGCGATGAGCGTCGGTGTGTACAGGAGGGTCGGAATTTCGATTGCTAGCTTCTTGGGCATTTGTTACTGCTACGGCCTATTACCAGAATAGCATTCGCAATCCCTTGATCAAGGCAGCAACCCCGACTAAGAAAAAGATTACTCTTTCGGTCTTTGTTGGCGGGCGGCTGGGTCCTTGGCGCAAGAGTGCGCCCCGAACCCCGGTCGCAATGAAACTCGTCCCGACGAAAAATGCACCGAGTACTGCAAGACTGATGGCTGCAAAAGTGTTCACCTTAGGTTCCGCTCACTAGGGTTGGAATACCTGCGACTCGACAACCTCCGTCTGTTCGCTCGGCCCATTGGGTTGCCATAACATCAAGCGCACGTGACAGACCTCGCCTCGATGTTTTGCGAGTTCGGAACCTGTATCTGAGATTTCCAGCTGCAGCTTGACTGCCTTCCTGGGCGGAAGCTCGATGGTGGGTGGGTCTTTGCCGCCGGTCACGGAGTCGAACAGAGTGAAGCCTTCTATGGTGGATTCCCTGGTTTTATCATTTCTGCAGTCAAATGCCGTGTCCACCGGAATCATCGCCCACAAAAGCGATCGCCATCGGCGGAAATAGATGGAATGAGCAGTCGGATTCTGAAGTACGAATCGATAGGCGGAATTGGACTTGCCCGTAAAGGTGAGCGTTACCTTATCGCCGGGCTTGGCGAGATCGTCGAAGCCGCAGGCGGCGAGAGCGATGACAGGCAATAGGAAAACGATTCGCGTTGAGCTGCGCCGGACCATGGCTAGCGTCGCCCTAGTCAAGGCACGAATTCATTTGAGTCGATGACTTCATGTCCCGTGGCCTCCAAATGAAGTACGCAAAAGTAACCCCTGTGACTCCAGAAGAACATCGCTTCATAGCCGCGGAAGCTCAATTGTGTGTGGTCTCCAGGCGAAACCGTGATGACTTCTGGGTGACCTTCCTTGTGACCCAATAACAAGAACTCGTGCTCCGAAGAGGTTTTCGTGAAACGACAATCTATGGATCCCTCCCACGGGTCTATTCCCTGATCATTCTCCTTCACACCATTGAGGTAGACGGCTTGGTTGGACCCATTCTCAATCACAAATAGCACGCGAGATTTCGACTCCCCACCGTAGCGTAGGGTGACCTGAGGAAGCGAGGAGGCCTGCGTCGTCGCGAGCGTTATCAGGAGGTAGATTCCGAGTGTGCGTGTCAAGGCGTCACAGGTGCGGCATCGGCCGCGCTGCAGTCGGCCCTGAGAAACGTGAATTCGGCGTCGAGATGAAGCGTGTGTGAGCCAAGGGTGCCTGAGGTGGTTACGTCCGCTACCACAGTGCGAATGTTACCGTGCACGGTTTCCACGCTGCTTCCTACCATGGACGTTCCATCTTTGACACAGCTTGCTTCTGTGCGCTTTTGGTTGCCATGGTGGGTGACTTTGGGCGCGCAGCCGTCAAACTGACCGTTTAGCGGGTTTGATTTGTCTATCATGGCTTGAGTGAAGCAGAGCCGCATAATCGTCGGGCTATCGCTCTTGCTGGCGCCGTCCAATATTGCACCCTTGGTTTTCACTTCATAGAAGCCGGGCTTCATGCCAGAGGGGTTGTCTGTTTGGGACTTGCTGCTGGTAGCTGGCGGTGGTGATGGGGAGTTAACGGGAGATATCGGTGCGTCGTGACAATTGAGGTAGCTCGTCAGCAGTGAATTCCAAGTGGATTGTGCGTCGAAGTTAGGTTCCATGGTGGAATCGCCGGCCTTGGCGGTGAAGGCGTGAATGCCGTGAAGCACCATGTATTCTGGGTAATAGTTGGGGTAGCCGATTTTGCGGATCGTGTGGCAGGTATCTGTCATTGCATTGGGATCGGCTCCCAGTTCGCCGACCGTTTTCCCGAACTTGTCGCGCTTGTCCTGGGCCATACCGTTAAAGGTGTTCATGATGAGCACTTGCCCTGCCTGCCCTGCACTCTTGTCGAGTACGCGTGCTGCGTCGAAGCGGCTTTCGATTCCAGCCAAGGCAAATAGAGCTGCGGCGTCTTGATAGTCGTCCTTTTGGATGCACGCAGTGACGCCGAGGTAAAGATCGGGAGGCGTGTGGGTGTTGTCGAGGGAATTTAAGGGTACGCAGCCGAGCGGGTTCTTCGCGGCGAGTTGGCCGGCCATGGTCAAGTTTGTCACTTTGCCGTTTTGCGTGATGGTGACGTTGGGCGGTTGAGTCGCGCTGGTCGCAGCGGCGGTGCTTGGAGCACCGGTGCTCGTCTGGTTGACCCCGACGTGGTGTTGTTCAAGAAACGCCATGAGCGTTGGATCATTGGCGCGTTTCGCGCAGCCCAGCGCACTGCCCTGGGGCGTCGTTCCACCTATATCTATTCCACGGGTGATGAGGACTTGAAGCATTCCCAAAAAGTCTTTGCTGCGGTTGTTGCAGAGGAGTCGTTGAGCGATCTGCGCGCCCGTCAACTTCGCTTGCTTATTGGCACCATGGGCAAGCAGGAATTCAACCATGTCGGGGGTGGTGGCAAACATGATCGGAATGACGTCCGGTACACTCTTCAAGTTATCAATGTTGGCGCCGTGATCGAGCAGATCTTGGACAATTTGGATTCGTTCGGGGGTGTGCTCCGGGCCCCCGATGATCGCGAAGCGCAGCGCGTCGTCCTTGGTTACCTGGTCCATCAGCTGAGTTAGCAGGAGTTTGGTGGCTTCCACTCGGCCCTGCATGGCCGCGGCGGCAAGGTATTGTGACTTGAGCTTTGCTCCATGATCCATTAGTACGTGCGTCACATCCATGTGTCCATGCGCCAGTGCCTCCGACAATGGAGTTTGGTGGACGCCAAATTCGGCGTCGACTTGGGCTCCATGCTTGAGGAGCGCAACGACCATCGGCAGATTTCCTTGAGAAGCAGCCGCAGACAGCGGCGTGTGAGTGTTTGAATCGGAGGAGTCTGAATGCGAGTCGAGGCTGGCGCCTCGAGCAATGAGCAGCTCAGCGACATCGAGAGAGTTCATGTAGGCGGCGTGATACAGCGCGGTGTTGCCGTGGTATAGGGTTGTTGATGGTGGCGAGGATTCGCTGTTTGCGCCGTGATCCAGCAGAAGCTTGGCCGCTGCTGCATTGTTGCGATCCGACGCCACATCCAGCAGCGTCTCAAAATGCTTATTGCGCTGGTTGATATCCACGCCTGGTTTAGACACATAGCCTTGTAGGTCTGCGAGCGGCCCAGTAATGAGTTGTTCAAATGCGGGGCTTTCCAGTGCAGGGGCCGGAGGAGTGCGAACTACCGTAGCAGGTTGTGTCAGCTCCTGTGTAGTGCCTGGGAGGGCATCGTAGGCCGTTGTGATACTGGATAATAGATGCAGAGAAGATCCGCACGCCTTATCGATTTCTTGCAGTTTTTTGGCTTTGAGATCCGGATCGAGCGGCCTGCCCTGTGCGCGAACCCATGGGACGTACTGCTTGAGAGCGCAGTGCAATGCATCCGGGTCAGATTTGGAGGTACCATTGGGGTCTGGAGCAGGAGTTGGTATCCCGGGGCTTGACGTTGCTCCCGCCTGCTGCGCGTTGACGTATCCGGCAGCAGTTAATCCGGCGGCAATCAGGAT
>Ga0193753_10002110_pt1 | contig 16161 bp, 16 predicted proteins | sample H1c2metaG_FD_144925 | JGI IMG/M metagenome (GOLD analysis project Ga0193753, IMG submission 144925) | Soil microbial communities from a riparian zone of the East river system, Colorado, United States - H1c2 | ecosystem: Environmental > Terrestrial > Soil > Riparian zone | place: USA: East... | reverse complement strand
CGCTCGCGTGAGCGTGGAGAGAACATTTACCTATACAAAAAGTAATATGTCATTTGGCTTCAACGGGGCCACGCTCGCGTGAGCGTGGAGAGCGCCCTCTTGTAAGTCCCTGTGTGCAGACAGGCAAGAAAGGCTTTTGCGAGCGCTTGGCTTGTTTGGAACGACTTCACAAGCGAACAGCGTATGGCCGATTCGGATTCACCAATGTTTTCCACGGATTTCCCATGTGCGAGCGCCTTCGTTCTTTGAAGCATCACCTCGCCGCTCGCGGGTTCAATTGTCAAAGAACGAAGGAAAGCTTCACACCACATAGCACGGAGCATCCAGCTTTGTGTAGGGCAATCCGAGAGCACTGATCACCCGGTCTCCCCGGCCTTCTGACGGTCCCAACCCAACAAAGAGCACTTGGTCTTCGTCGTGGTTGATGATTGTGCTCAACGCGAGTTCCAGTTCGATTTTCTCTGAGGGATTCAGGTCACACTCAAAAACTGAAAACTGAAGATGATCGCCAAAGTTGTAGCAGGTGTTGAACACGCGCCGCAGACGTTTTGGATCAGCAATGTCGTAGCACACCAAGTAAGTTGTTCGCATGGATCACCTCGTCAACAACGGAATGTATTCAGCAATCTCGCCTGTGAGAGTCTTGGCCAGCAGCCGCGTTTGCAATTCCAATGCTCGCCGATAGCTGACTTTGTAATCGAACAACGGGTGGGTAATCAACGAACTCATCCGTTGCTCATACATCTGGAAAAAGCGTTTCCGTCCTGGTGCAGTCAAATTCACGGCCTGGCCAGCACGCACGAAATCTTTTTCTGTGACGACACGATTATTGATACAACTCAGCACTGTGGACTCCGCGATCAATGGCCTCATCTCTTCCATCAAATCCAGTCCCAACGCAGGTCGCCCAAAACGTGGTTGGTGATAAAAACCAACGTAAGGATCGAAACCCACTGCCAATGCTGCCAACGTGCAATCCTTCGACAACAAACTGTAAGCCAGCGAAAGCATGGCATTCACCGGGTCAGTTGGCGGACGACGATTGCGATGAGCGAAGTTGAATGTGAGTTGCTTCGCACCTTTGTTCTCTTCATCTATTCCTGCCAACTCATCCGCGACCTTTATCATGCCACTCAAGTGTTGGAAGTATTGGCTCGCCGCCGCGCCTTCAATTCCAAGAAGCTCTTCGATGGATTTGGCTTCCAGTGCATCTTCTGACGCCCGTTTGAGTTTCAAAATGGTTGGCTCGGGCGGCTCCAGATGATTTCGCATCAGGAGCGTGCGGTGGTTGCGAATTTTTCCATGCACAAATTGCCTGGCTAACGAGAGGCAAACCCTTTCATCACGAGCCAGCCGGAATTGTTCCATCCGAAGAAAAACATTCTTCAATCCGTGGCCTCGCGTGATGCCGTAAAACCAACCGCCCATGGAAAAGTAAGTGATGGGAATCTCCTGCTCACAAAGCGACTGAACTGACTGAGTTGAAATTTGGATGTTGCCGAAGAGCGCGACGTGGGAAAGATCCCGCATCCGTATCTCTTCCACGATTTTATCTTTGTCTTTCACCTGCAACACCTCGTCCTTGCATCCAACGCGGAAGCCTTGCGTATTCAGGTAGAGAGCACGTGTGTCGTCTCGTGCAGCGATCAATTTACGAGGAGGCTGCCCGACTGTTGGAAATGAATCTCTGGCTGATTCCGTTGCCGATGACTCGTTCTGTACGCTCACGTCCATGGTGAGTGGTGCGTGTGCCAACATCCGCGTTTCATCAGGCAAGCAAACAGGTGCGAGCGAGCATCGAACACACTTCGGCGAATTAACCAACGGCGCTGGGATCGGTCCAGTCACTACCTTCCTGGCATCGGCGATGTTTTGCAGAATCCAACTTTCCAATTCAGGAGTGATAGGTAGCCGAACACGCTGCTTTGTAGCGCGATAATAGATGATGCCCTCGTTGCAGGTGTATCCGTTGTCGCGCAGAATCAATGCCTGCAACCCAAGTTGCATCTTATCCGTGTCCCAAAGCTCATTGGCGTCTTCTCCCTCTTTAGGTGCGCCGGCCTTGTAGTCAACCGGGCAGACTTCTAATGCGGTCAACAAATCTTCCCTCTCTGCTTTGGCTTCGACCAAGTCCATCTTCGCCACCACGCCCAATCGCTCTGATCCCATCTGGACGGAACGAGAATGAATCGTTTCAGGTTCCGCACTTTCAGCTTCCTTCGTCGTGGAATCACTGGCGTCAGCCTTCGTCTCCTCTGCTTCCTTTGGTTTGTCCGCCGCGGCCTTTCGCTTGGCCTTCGGCATAGCGCCGCGGCCTGAATCAACCCGTTGATGAATGGCGCCACCTCGCAGCGTATCGGCGTTCTCGACAAACACGCCGTCAACGAACTCGTAGTAGAATAGCCGCTGACAATAAACGAACTCATTCAACATCCGCGCAGGGATTGGCTGTGACTCGACTTCAACGCGCATTGACTGAGGTGCTGGGGCATTCAGAATCGGTGGCGGCGTCGCTTGCTCAATACGCACCACGATCTTCACTTGCTTCAGCTCCGTGGCTGGCACATTCGAGTCGGGCTGACGATCCGAGCCGCCTCCCAAGCCATCAAGCGGAACGCCCCTCGGTGATCGTAGTGCATCATCGTTAGTTCGATGCGTGTTAGACGAGGGTGCCGATTCTGATTCGTTCATATTTCACCTCTTCCTGCTGTGTCTCAATCCATCGGAATAAATACGCCTAGCCCGAAATGCGTTCCGTAACCAAAGGCGAGTGGACCTTGGACCGCTTCAGGAAATGTGATTTGAAACGCGACAGGCGGCTGGTTCGCACGCTTGCCGCCTCCGTGACGTCGCTCTGATTGGAATTCCAACGGACGAAGCCTTCGTGAATTGATTGCAATTTCATGGAGCACTTCAATTTTTGTCGGTTCTGGTTGATGAGCTTCAACAATCAAGCGTCTTAAATCATGAGCAGAACTGCCGATTGGCCATCCTTGCGAATCCAACTTTGGGCGACCGTCTCGATACGACTTGGGGTGACGTGTTGGCACGAACGGCGTGAGAGAACGCCAAACTTTTGCTTTCGCGAAGAGTCTCGCATCAGCAAACGTGCTGGCTTCGCCGAAGCCGAGTAGCACCAGTTGCAGATCGTGACCTCCGTGGCCCCAAACTCTGTGCAGACTCTCCAACGCTCGACGCGCCTCCGCATCGAGCGTTGGAGAGTCTGCACAATAACCCACGTCAATGTATTCGCCTCCGCATCGAATCCATCACGGGCGAATACATTGACGTGGGTTATTGAATCACGGTTGCCATTCGCTTCACAGAGAATGAATGCGTGCCTATGTCCTGCGAGCGGAATGCCTTCATGCGTACGCCCTGTGAATACAGTCGGAGCAGAGCCATTGGGGAATCGGGAAAGGAGCGTCTGGTGGATGCGTTCAGCAACCGAAACAGCTCGTGTAATGCGCGGCAACACCGCGCTTGAGACTGCGAATCTTGCCAACGGAAATTGAATTGATGTGTGCCGGAGCCGAACAGGTTCAAGATCAAAGCAATTCTCCGGACGAATATAGTCCAGCAGCCGTCCGCCCGGAGGCAAAGTCCAACCAGATCGTTGTAATTCTCCCGTGTCCGCGTGCAATGCCTCGAAGATGTTCTGTGGCAACGCTGCACCACGAGCCTTCAGAGCTTTGCCGCGCTTCGCTTTTACTAGAGCAGATTCCTTCTCGATAGCTTGTTTAGCGAGCCACGTTTGCAGACGCTCATCTGTTGTCGGAGCAAGGAGTCGCACCAGTTCATGTCCAGCGGGAAGTGGTCTGTCCTCATCAAGTGGAAATGCATTCGCTGTGAACGCTTCATCCGTTAATAAAGCCTTTGCTTCCACGAGGCTCTCGGCACGCCCCAAATAGCTCAACCGTTCGCAGAGCAGTGCGAGGGCCTGCTGTTGCTGGGCGGACAGCAAAACATCCCAGTGAATTCGCAATGAACCGCTCAAGTGAATGAAACTGTCAAAAACCTTTGTCCTCTTCTCGTTCTTGCCTTCGTTGATCGGCATGAAATGCCTCGTGTGCCCCAGAGTCGCACCTGGCAGTTGAAAGAGAGCCGGCCTCGATGCCAAGGCATGAATCAGTTCACGCACTGTTGTCTCCGACACGTCGCTTCTTGCTTTGAGATACCAAGTAGCAACCAATGCTCGCAAAATCCGCCAAGGCGATGGCGGCCACTCAACGGCTCCTTCATTCACGTGCCTGCCCCAAGGCGTTGCGTGAAATCGTCCTGCCGGAAAGCCAAGCTCGATGACGGGCATGGCTACTCCTGAAATTTGACTGTCGTCTTCTCCGGTTTCGCAAAGCCACTTGCTGCGGCTTTGATCAGCGCAGGTAGCTCTTTTTCAAGATCATCAAGCGAGGGCACCTTGAACCCTGCCGGCCGCTTCACTTGCAGTTCCTCTTCCAATTCCAGATCACACGCGGTACGGAGCCGCAACCCATCACGGAGGAATCGACGAATCTTAAATATGGCGAGCGCAATCAGTAGCTGTTCCGCAGCTTGTCCGAGGCCGAACCCACGAATCAAAGCGAGGTCGAGAGTGAAATACGCGGTCATCTCACCGCAGAATTCCTCACGATGAAATGGGACGTTGCCAAAACCCTTGCCGGTGTCACCGCTTGGATTCAATGAATCGTTCTTCACACCGCCGCTCGCTACAACAGTGATGTTCTTCGCTTCGATGAACGCAGTCAGTGCCCGCGGCAATCGCATCCTCCCACCGGCAATTTCGGACTTCGCAAGGAATACGCCGTGCAGAAGACTGTTCACGTCATACTTGAGCAACGTCTGTGAGAGCAGCTTCAGATTTACGGGCGCGAGATCGCCGACGGCGAGTTCCTTTTTGAGCGTTTCCAGGAACGACTTATCTTTGCCTTCGAGAATGTAAGGACTGTTCAAGCGATGCGCTTCCAAGACTGAATTCGTGAGCACGCCACCGGTCTTGTCGGTTACGACCACGCAAGGCAAACCCTTCAGAGGAGCTACCCAGTCATCTCCGTTCCAACAAACCGCTTCGAGTCGATTCGCCATGCTCTGCGCCGATTCCACCAGCAGCATGTCGGCTCCGTCGGGCAACTTGTATTGAGCGGCACCAAGGTCAGGAAATCCGGTGGGCTGAAAGCGTGTGCCGGCAATTGGTTTCAGTTTTGCCTCCAATAGAAGGCGCGGTTCTTTTGTAAGCGCGTCGAGGTTCATGTGATGTTTAGGCGGTTCGTGTTTCTGGTTTGCAGACGAGTTCTTTCAGCCATGCAAGGTCGGATTGGGAAATTGGGAATAGTAACGCGGCGGCAATGCGTTGCACAGATTCGCCAGCCAATGACACGGACGTCACGGCCGGTTCATGGTTGGAACCGCGCAAACGACGAACGGCGAGACGTGAAGCCTCCAAACCGTTTCCTGCCGCAGCGTATCGATGGATGGCAGGCACCTTGGGAACAACGGGAATATCAGCACGCTCTTTGCGTCGCGGAAAAGTGAGGCGCAGCAGATTGAACAACGCGGGTGGCACTATTCGACGACTGGCAGCCGTGTTTGAGCCATTTCTGTCTCGGTAGCTGTCATTGTCCCAATCAATCAGACATAACGCCCAGACCAAGTCAGCGAGAAGTTGGCCATCACACTCGCCTTCAATGAATGCGACCACGTCGGCCAGCGACGCAGCAACTCCAACGTCCATCAACTCAGCGTGACCACTTTGTTCTGCCCGTAGAAGACGCCGGCTGAAAACAGCATTCAGACTCTGGACTACATTCCCATCGTTCCAAACAACGTCGTTTGACAATTCGTGCCACAAGAACCGCTCACGTCCATTTGTTGTCCGTGGGATCACTGGCTCCAGATGTTGGCGAAGATGCAGCGGAGACACGCGACCCTCTTTGTCTTTGTAGAATCCGGTTATCGAAGCAAGTGCAGCAGCCAATCGAAACTCGCGGCTGCCGTCATCCGCGCTCAACAACCACTGCGCTGATAGGCCAGCGAGAGGCTGAATCTTCGGCACTGGAATCGGATCGTTTCGTCCAGTCGTCCAAGTAAGGCTGTGAGCTAACGCTTTTTCTGCCTGTCCCAAAGCGATGAGCACAGCTTGAACGCGTGAAGGATTGCGACGATTAACGTCTCTGCAAAGTTCGAGGATACGACGTTCAAGCTGATTCAACGCTCGCGAAATCGAGGCTGGAACTTGTTTGGCTGAAGCACCTGCCTTTTCACGGAACCGAATCAGCCATGCATCAATTTCACTGAGCAGATCCACCTGGGGATTTCGACGAACGACGACTCGCTCCAGCGGCGTAGCGAAGTACGAAAGTCCATTCCGTACTTGGAATCCATAACGCTGGAAAGCACTGAGACCTCGATCCACGCCCAGCGTGACTACTGCGCGGGCAAAATCGACTCCGTTGCGTGCGGCTCGGGGGCCGATCTGTGCGCGTCCTTCGCTCAGCAGCGCAGCGAGTTCATGAACACCCACCGGGCGTTCCCATAGCGGAAGCCACATTTCTGCGCGAGCAGCTTCTTCATCTGCGGCGCTGGCACTTCCGTACCCGACTGCCACTTGTCGAACACAAAACGGATAGGCGAGAGCACCCGATTGTGCGCCTTCCAATCTTCGAACAGCGGCAGCGGCGAAGAGGAGTGCTCCCTCAAGCATCAAAATAAAATCCCAAGGATTCACGGCGGAGTCGGTAGCAAAACCGCTCGTACTGTTAGGGCCACCGGCCGCCCCAGGAAAGAACTGGCCCACTGGCGTTTTATTGAGCGAGACAGTGGCCGTGCCGCCAAAGAGACAAGCTCGCAGAGAGTCGCGAGCCGAAGAAAGCTCGGCACCGTCATTCACGTTGATGACCTCTGTGAGCCGCTGCATGAAATTATTTGTGAACTCCAATCGACCATCGTTGCCGCCGGTTCCGAGCAGAGGTGGATACTTCGCACCATCGCCCGTGAGAACGAATGCTGCATCGAGCCAGGCGAGAGCGTCATCCGGGAAAGAGCTTCGGCACAACTTGAGCAGTTGTTCCTTTTCTTCTGGGCTGGGCTTTTCTTTCAAGCCGATCGCTTTCAAAGCCGAACGTGCAGCAGCAATTGCATCTCGAAACTTCGCAAACCTTTCCGCCCCGCTCTTCTCGATGGCAGTCATGGCTTCCGTGTTGTCTTTTTTGTGAAACCCACTTCCTCCGTTCCACGGAGCGAGAATGGCGGTAGGCGTGTAACGCCGCAGAAAGAATTCAATCAACGCGTCTTCGTTCAGTTTACCGCTGTGGAGCACGAACACATCCTTTTGCCAGGAGCCAGCGACATTTGCGTCTGCCTGCTCGGTCACAAGGCGAAGAATACCAAGCGCCTTCAAGTAATGTGCGAGCGGCACGGGAGAGCAGCCGTATAACGCGCATGTATTCGCCGAAAAACTCATTTATTGACTCCCTCCTTCAACCACCCTACAAGGAACTTCAATGATTCGTTGTGGCTTATTTCTCCGCGTCCCGAGGAAATGAAAGCGAGTGCTCGGAGCATCTGCGGCCCAGTTGAAGCCCTGTTGGGTGTTAACGCCTCGACGGCAAACGAACATCTCCGCGCTCCGACAAAGAGTGCGGCCCCATTGATGCAGCTTGAGCGAACTGCCACGTTCAGATTACACTCTGCACGTGAGTTCAGTTGCCGAAATCGAAGCTGCCATTGCTCGCTTGAACCCCGCCGACTTTGCACAGTTATCGGCGTGGTTCGACGAGCAAAGGAACCGGCAGTGGGATCGTCAAATCGCAGCAGACTCCGGTTCGGGCGCGCTCGATTTCCTTTTGAAGCAAGTGGACGAAGACATCGCGAACGGAAAAGCCCGCCCCAGCGATGAACTCTTCGACGACCGATAGATTTCGCCGCGCTTACGCGGCTTTGCCGAAGGAAATCCAGCAACGTACACAGAAAGCTTATCGGCTCTGGCTCGAAAATCCTTCCCACCCTTCGCTTCATTTCAAAAAAATCGGCAATATCTGGAGTGCCCGGGTTGACGACAATTATCGCGTGCTCGGCGATTTGAGAGGTGACACCGTTTATTGGTTTTGGATTGGCTCTCATTCGAAATACGAGGAGTTAATCACTCGGCATCGTGCTTCTTAAACTAGTCGCTGCTTCAGATGCCGAGGCTCGTCCATCGGCAGCACGTAACAGTGTCTCCAACCACGCGAGGCGGAACGGGCCGAAACGATCACGTAACGCGATCATCCGGGCCAACCACGAGGGCTCACCGTTTTTATCCGTGCCCATTTCCATGAGCGACAGATTCAGCTCAATTTTCGGCAGTGACACACCATCGAATTCGATTGGACCAAGCGAATCACCGTCGATGACACCGCGTGCGATGCGAGCGTCTGGCTTGTCATCAGGAGGCTCTTCGCCTGGGAGAGAGCGAATCGACAGGCGCACCTTTCCGTGGTGAGCCGCTATCAAATAAGCGATCAGGTCTTTATCTTTTGAGCTTCCTGCTTTTAGCCAAGCGAGAGCAGAAGCAAGCTCGTGACGAAAATAGGGACGTTCACAACGGTGACGCGCTCCTGCTGATTTCGCCCAAATATCTCCGAATCTGGACGCATCTTCCTGCCTGAGCATTCGCTGGAAAACCTCATGTGACTTACCGAGATCGTGCCATCGTGCGGCATCGGCGAATACCTCGGAGCGATCAGGTGCGAGTTGTGTAACGATCCCGGCAACTTCATGGACGACGTGCTTTGTGTGTTCTCTGAGCGTGACCCATTCTCCAACAAAACTGCGCCGGTCTTCAGAATAGCCGGCCGGCTTACGATCACCCGCGACACCAAGAGGTTTAACGTCCGCGTCGAACTTCGCCGTTCCAAACCAACCGAATTCAGCGGAGTAACCGCCACATTGAACGTCCAGAAGATATGTTGCGCCTGCACGAGCAGAGAATGTCGGTTGCCACTCCTCATCCAATGCGTTCCACAAATAAGCGCGCAGTTTCTTTGCGCCTGCTTTGGAGTCGCTCTTGTTCAGTCTTGCAATGAATTCTCGGAAGCGTGGAAGGGACACGTGGCACAACTCATCACGTGTGGCGCCAGGCTCATCGGTCGTTGGAGCATCAGCATCAAGTTCTCGCCAGAAGACCTGAACATCTGTGTCGTCGCCATCACGAATGTAGCGGCTGATGTCGAGATCATGTCCCGCCAAATCCGGCGTTGTGTCGAACAGTTCAATGGTGTCCTTCCGGCGAAGGACCGGACGCACAATACGTGGTTCTTCGGTCTTCACTTCGTTAAGTGATTCGGGACCAACGTCCTGGAGTTTGTTTAACACCTCGCGGGAGCGTTTCAGTTCATCAACTGTATATGGCAGAGCAAGAGCATCGCCTTCTTCTTTCGGTTTGATGTCGATCCAAAGGACACGAGCCTGGCCGGCATCGAACTCACCACGTCTGTTGCACCGTCCGAATCTCTGGACAAGCGAAGACCAAGGGGCGAGTTCAGTGATGAGAATACGCGCCGAGACGTCAACGCCCGCTTCAACCGCTTGGGTGGCGATCACAATGCGTCCACCTTCACTGTGCAGAATGGCTTCATGATTCTTTCGGTCGCGGGGACGAAACCGAGAATGAATCAATGCGATTGGCGCCGCGAGTTTCTGTTTCTTGAGCTGTTGATAGATCTCCTGTGCTCGCGTGACGTTATTCACAACCACAAGGGTGAGACTGTCTGACTGATGCTCATTTCGAATAACGTCGGCGAGTTCACGCGGATACGTGTTCTTGTTGCCTGAATCAAATTCGACTGGAGCCTTTACGAGTTCCTTCTTCGCGTTAACACGTGCTCGTACATCCGGCGCCGCAAGATCCGTTTTTTCTAATCGAATGCACGGCCATCCCCCAGCAGGTTCCGCGTGATCCACAGTCGCAAGCCGTGCGGCGTCTAAGGTGGCGCTCATCCACCATGTCGGAGACCCTGACCCGAACGTTCCGATCAAAACACGGAACGCATCCAGTTGCGCACTCGTTTCAAGGCCGACTCGTTGTTCAGCAAACCGAAGTGCATGGGCCAACGGTAACGACTCATGCCATAACCACGATTGAGAGCCCGCGAGAGAAGCATGTCCTGGGTGCCGATGAAGATTGCATCGCGTTCGGGATAAAGATCCCATGAATCGCCACGTTCAGATTCCTCTCCTCCCATCAGAATGTGAACGCCGATCTTGTCCAGTTTCGCCCGTGCAAGCCACTTGCGAACAGCTTCAGCAGTCTGTTCAACCAGCGTTCGCATCGGCAGGCAATAAACCAACCTGCGAGGCCATGTGGGATTGCCTCGCTGAACTCGATTGAAAAGCCAGGCGAGAACCACTGCCGCCGTTTTGCCCAGACCAGTCGGAATGTGGATGAGCTGTGAATGGCAATTCGTTTCAGTGCCCTCACTCGCGACACGGCGTTGGTAATCAAATGGCCGATTGCCCGTGGCAGCGTGGAAAAAATCATCAAAGCTCATACGCGAAAAGCGGCGAGTTCCATCTGCGCAGCATTGGTTCCGTTGCAGCCATGACGTTGACGGAGCGTTTTCCTGCTAGCGTGCTTGCCAGCGGGCGGTGCTGGCACAATCACAAACAGTGCTTCGTTCCGCCAGCCCTAAATCGTCGGCAGATTTCGTGAATCGGCTCCGAGAAGATAGAAAATATGTCGTCCGATTCAGCGTGGAATCAAGCCGCCGTTGATCGACAACCGACGAACCAAGCCGGCTGAGAAGCAACAACACGATTTTAACCTCCGCAAAGTGCGCAGGGTATGGCAGTCTCTGTTACTTGAATCGACGGATGATTTGCGGCCGTCACACGAGATAATTATGCCAGCGACAAAGAAACTTTCTGTCGCCATGAACAAGTTTGGTTTCTCGCCGGGTGCTTGGCACGATGCCAAAGAGGAGGTCCGCGCCATTCTCATTGAGCACGCGAAAGCACGCAGCTTTATCACTTATTCCCAACTCGCTCCTCAGATCACCGCGGTCAATGTCGAGTACCACGATCCGCGTCTCAACGCCTTGCTGGGTGAAGTAGCCACTGAGGAAGAGCAGCGTGGTCGAGGACTCCTCTCCGTGCTCGTTGTTCACAAACTGGGTGACATGCAGCCGGGCAAAGGTTTCTACGAACTTGCAAAATGGTTCAATCGAACAATTGCCGATCACACTCGGTTTTGGGTCGATGAATTCAACCGTGTGTTCGATTACTGGCAAAACCATCCGAACAAAACTCCATGAGGAACAGGAACAGACCCAACAACCGAACGCCCGATTTTGAAAATGCGTATTGAGAAAAGCGGGCAATCGGCAGCAAAGAAATGCTACTGGTGCGGTAATCCAGCCACATCTGTTGAGCATGTTCCTCCGAGAAACTTGTTCCCGGTGGGACACACAAAGGACTTAATCACAGTACCGTCATGCAAAGCACACAATGAGGACCTTCACCTGCTCGATGAGAGATTCCGATTCTATATTCAAGCGTGCGGAACCAACGATGTCGCTCTGGTCGCACTGAAAGACAAAACGATCCGAAGCCTCAGCAGACCTGAACGGCCAGGATTAGTCAAAAGTCTCGCGAGCAAATCACATCGAATCAACGTTGGTGGTCACCCGACGTTCGCGATGGAGATCAATCCGTCCGATCAAAATCTCTACTTTGAAAAGATAGTGCGTGGAATGTATTTCCATTTATTGAAGCAACCTGCTGTGGGACAAGTAGTATCAGCATCTGAACAGTTCATCGTACCGGGGCTCGACTACGAACACGTGAAGAAAACGATTGTTCCCTTGCTGAACGTGCCAAAGTTCGCGGTCCTTGGACAGGTATCGAACCCGAAAGTGTTCCAATACAAATACGCTCACGTGATCGAGAAATCGCGGAAGGCGTTTGCAATCATGTTGCGCTTCTACGAAGGCGTAGAAGTCCTTGGTCTCGTCATAGCCGCGAATTAGCGCAGCATCACTTCTTGCCCGCTCTGACAGAAGCCCACCTGGCCTTTGCTGCTTCGGAAATCTTCTTACGAGCCGCTGCACTCATGGTGCGTTTGGCTTTTGCTGGCTTCGCAGTTGCAGTCTTCCCAGCGTTAATACGAGCCCATCTAGCACGAGCAGCGTCACCAATCGCCTTCCGGCCGGCAGCACTCATCTTTCGACGACGAGGAGTAGCAGTCCCGTTTGCCACAGATTCAGGACTTCCGAAGATGCCGGTAAGTTCCTTCTCCAGTTCATTGATGCGTTCTTTGATTCGGGCAGCCTTCATCAATTGTGCTACCGTCAAGTCTTTCAGAGAAATAGCCATGCGTAGGCAGTAGAACTTTGCGGCTACTGAGTCAAGGAAGCAAAAACTCACCTGTGTGGCTTTCCTTCGACGGTGGTTATTGACCACATGCTCCTTCTCGGTCGGACCAACAACAGTATGGACAGTCATCTTTACGTGTGCATTGTGTGCGAAAAGAAAAAGACGTTATGGAGCAGCGATTTCGGTGGAAGCGAGAGTACGAGGGTCTTGCATCTCAGTTCTTGAAACAGCATTTCGGCGGACCGCAGGGTGTCGTGAATTGCTTTCCATGCACGAGAGGCGACTACCCATGGGGCGAACATCGTCCTTCAGTCGTCGATTCGCGGGTTCCTGCCAAAAACAACACCGAGTATCACGGTTTAGAAAGGCACGCCATGCAATACCACGCGACGAACCAGTACGAGTATGCCTATCACCATTGGATACTGGCGGCATTCTGGCGGCTTGAGGACATGAAAACCAATGGGTTCGACGACGCCAGGCACGACGCAGCCCTTGAGTATTGTTTGAAGCATGCCCATTACAATGAAGCTCTGCATTTGTGGCAACAATCCCAGCGAACGCGGAGGGTTCCTACACCTGAGGAATTTGAGTTGAATCCCGTTGCTTTGGAAGCGAAGACCGACACTGCGCTCGATCAATTAAGCCGCGCCAACAGTTCAGGAAAGAAAGCCAAATAGAGATGGGAATCCTCGAAGCACTGATCACCCTCTTCAGCGAGCGGAAGGAAACTCGCCGCAAACTGATTGTAGTGTTTGTTCTCACGGTGCTTTCAGTGAGCGGCCTTGTGGTCTTCGAGCACTACACGTCCTGGCTTCGACTAAACCGGCTCCAAAAGGCAACAGTTCTCATGGCCGGGCTACAGGACATTCAAGCAAGGGGCACGAACATGCCAGCGGAGTTTGAACGAATGCGTGTGTCAGTAACGAGGCAAGCGATCGAATTGATTGAACCTCGACCCACCCTCATGCCCTCGATCCCGAGGTCCATACACGAACGTCTCTCGAAATTTTTTGCAGGGAGTGCTTTCTGGTGGTTGGCGGCTTTGATTGTTCTTACGCGAACCGGCAAAAGCGATGGCAAGAAAAGCCTCGTAGGCAATCTTTTGATCGCCGTAGCTAGCGGCCTTCTCGCCATCGCTCTACCCACGTTCTGGTGGCCGTGGTTTCACCTTGTTCTCTATCCAATACTGTTTGTCACCTTAGTCCTTGTACCCGTGACACTTCTTTATGCATTGTGGATGGCGCTGAAACGTGCAAAAGAAAGGGCTCAAGAAATCAGTTGTACCAGCAACTTGAAACAGGTCGGACTCGCTGCTCGGCTATTTGCTAATGACCATCAAGACTTTCTTCCCAAGGATTTGGACTCGATGACGAAAGAGTTGGTGAACGAAAAGATCACTCGCTGCCCGAAAGACAGGACTGTGCGGTATAAAATTCTGTCGCCTGGAATTTCCGAGGCTGATCCATCTGTCGTGTATGCTCAATGCCCTCTCCACAAGAGTGTGGTTCTCGCAGACGGAAGCGCCCACAGTTTGAAAAACAATCGGTTGGTTCGAGAAGACGGAAAACTGAAGATCAAGTTTGGTGCGTCAACGGACTAATCGACCACCCAGGCAAATCAGCCGCGGAACACGTCCTGCACCGAGCACTTCAACCGCTTCAACACCTGATGCAACTTCTTCAACGTGATCGACTGTCCTGCGTTCTCCAGTCGAAATAAAGTTGACGCCATCAGCCCTGTTCGTTTGGAGAATTGGGCGAAAGTCATCTTGCCTCTGTGCTTGCGAAGGAATCTGCGAAACTGTTTGTCCAGCGGGGTTGGTTTGGGACGCTTCATTTCTCTCCAAACAACTCCCCCACGGTGCACTTCAACCGCCTCGTGATTTGCTCGATCGTCTTGAGGGCGATATTTTGCTCGCCCAATTCCAGGCGATGCAGGGTCGAGTGGCCGATGCCAACTTTTTTGGCGAATTGAGCGTAAGTTAAATCACCCCGCTTTTTCCGCAGGGTAGCCCCAAGCTTTTTTGCCAGTCGTTCAGCCACAACCAGCAATTGTGCGCAAAGCCTGTCCCACATACGGGAGATTTGGCTTTTCAACTGAGGCAGTGGTGATTACGCTTGCGAGAACCTCCCCGGAGGATTCGATGGAACAACAGCACACTGTCACGCCAAAGCCAAGTGCCACGGAAGAAAAGCGAAGTGGCGAGTGGTACTACCTCATTGGCGAGGAACACTTTGGGCCGATCAGCACTGAGAATCTTCGCAAGGCCATCACCAGCGGCCAACTTTCAAAAGAGACGCACGTGTTCCGGGAAGGTCTCTCTGATTGGCTTCACGCATCACAGTGTCATGAATTGTGTGCCGTCCCAGTGGTGAAACTTCCGGCAGCCCCTACGGTCTCGACGAATCAATTGAACGCAAAGCAACCCTGGGTTCTGTGGTGGCCTCAATCCGTGGTGGGGAACATATTGCTTGGTGGCGCAGTCATTTGGCAGGTGCTCAATTTCCTGCGGTGGGGCAACTTTCAGGGAGCCATCATCGGCCTGACAATTCTCTATGTCCTGTTTGTTGCAGGAAGGCTCGTTACCGCGAGGATTCGCAACAGCGTCGTTAGTTTGCCTCGATACGCCTTTGCCTCCATCCGAACACTCGTCCATTTGCGTCAGGTGCGTCGTGGGCTGTCTCTGGGAGCTTTCCTTGCAAGCCTCGTATTCGCCCTGTGGATGACAAACCAACTTCAGGAACTAAACACCCGCAAAAGAGAGCTTGTCAGTTCGGCCTCTGAAACCCAAGCCCAGCTCGAACATCTGAACAGCAGTGAATACAAACAAAACCTCTTGGCAGAAGGAATGATCCGAGCAGCGGGCGGTGATGAGAATGGAATCGTCAATCGCGTGGCTCAAGAGAATGAGAAGGCTGAATCTTCTATGGCACGAGCAAAAGACCTGACTTGGGACCTCCGCATCGTCACTGAACAATTTGAAAGACTGAAGACAGCACGAGTTTATTCCTTTGTCCTCGGTGGGTTGTCGCTGCTTTGTTGCATCTTGGCTTTTGTTCTGCCAACTCACCGTTCATCGCTGGTTTAACAAATAGCAAACGCACAAGAGCCGGCTCCCGATTGCCTTTGCCCCGTCACCTTTTACGTGTTGAAGACCGTCAGCGTTCATGCTTGTCTCACACCGAAATCGACAACGAACGCCTATGGCAACATCCGTGATGACTACGAAGGAATTGATTGCGCACCTCCAAAAGTATCCAGCGGACACGAAAGTCCAATTTGAAGTGAAGGTAGAAGGAGAAAAAGGATCTGAACCTGCATCATTCAGCAGGTTTCATCACGTTGGAAACGACACCGTGGTGTTCAAACTGGTGAAGCATGTAGTTCGAAGTGAATCAGGGAATGGGGGAACGGCATGAAAGACTTCAAAGAAACGTGTCGGCTAATGCGTCAACGCGGACCAGGCGAGGCAAACAAGCTGGCCGAAATGCTGAACCCGCCGCATGACGTGCCAGGGTTGAAGTTTGATTGGAGCGTCACATACGAAGAGCTTGGTCACGACATCATCATCGATGCCAGACTCACTGCGGTGGATCCCTCTATCGCCTTGTTGCAGGTTTTCTTGCAGGACTCGCATCCCGGCGTGTGGATACCGGAGTTCAGACCGTGGGTGTTGTCAGGCGTGGAATTCCAACCATCTCAGAACGTGAAGGCAACGATGGCCCGGCTCATCGACTCGAAGTGGCGCAAGGAAGACACAGGCGAGAAGTACAACGCCTATTTATGGGGCTACGTGCAAGCTGGCGCGAAGGT
>Ga0193753_10002108_pt1 | contig 16164 bp, 14 predicted proteins | sample H1c2metaG_FD_144925 | JGI IMG/M metagenome (GOLD analysis project Ga0193753, IMG submission 144925) | Soil microbial communities from a riparian zone of the East river system, Colorado, United States - H1c2 | ecosystem: Environmental > Terrestrial > Soil > Riparian zone | place: USA: East... | reverse complement strand
CACTCGGCGGCGGGATGTTCGAAGGGCAACAAATGCTCGATCCACTACCGCGACCACTGGCCGAACGCGACGGCGTCGCAGGACGGATCAAATGACGGCACCACCGCGGTCAAGGCATCGCTGTGGGATAAACCGTTCGGAGATGCGGACGACGTCTTCGAGTTCGAAACGTGTGCCCGTTGTGCCGGCACGGGCGATATCCTGCGTTGCGTCGACTGGGGTTTCGCGGCCGACGGCGCGGGCAGGGTGACGCTGTCGTCCACCTCCGAACATGCACGGCAGTCGGCGACGTTCGATGCTGCCGTCGGCGCGTTCAACAAATACTACGCCAATCCATGAGGGATAACGCGAATGCCCGCACGGATCGAGGAACTTCTGGCTCGCCTGAACGAGGCGCCGGACAAATTGCATTCCGACAATACGCCGGCGGTCGGGGCATTGATCGCGCAAGGCGAGGCCGCTCTCGCGCCGGTGCTGCTGTGTATGGCGGCGAACGACGAGTCGACGCGCATGCGTGCCCAACGAGTGCTCGAAGGAATTACCATGGCGTCGCTCGGCTTCGTGCCGGGCAAGGGCTGGCCGGACGCCACTGCGGAGGACCGCTGGCGTGCGTTGTGGCGCTCGCTGGGCGATCTCGACTGGCAGTCGCCAGCCGCGCAACGCGCGCAATCCGTCGCGCTTTGGCAGGCATGGCTCGCGCAGCGGCAGATCCGATAGGCAGACAATGAGGAAGGTTCGCATGAGATGAGCACGTTTCCCGGTTCGCCGCGCATCTTGAAGGGCGGCATCGTGCTGATCGATTCTGATTCCGGCACGGTGCTGCGCGTGATCGCGCTGCAATACAATCCCGACTCGCTGTCGCGCACGTTGCAGATCCAGGCGGCAGGCGAGGGGGGCGACCGGCTTGAGGCGCTCCGGCTCAAGGGCCCGCCCAACGAATCCATAAAATTGGAAGCCGAGATCGACGCCACCGACCAGCTCGAATTTCCCGACAAAAATACCACCACGGTCGAGCTGGGCATTCATCCCCAGCTCGCGGCCCTCGAATCCATCGTCTATCCGTCGAGCGGCACGCTGGAGTTGAACGCGGTGCTGGCGCAGGTCGGCACCATCGAGATCATCCCCGCCGAGACGCCGCTGATGCTGTTCGTCTGGAGCAAGACGCGCATCCTGCCGGTGCGCCTGACCGAGTTCTCCATCACCGAGGAGGCGTTCGACACCTCGCTTAATCCGACGCGCGCCAAGGTCAATCTCGGCATGCGCGTGCTTTCGATCAACGATCTGAGCTTCAGCCATCGCGGCGGCGCGCTCTTCATGACTTATCTCAAGGCCAAGGAGCAACTGGCCAGCATGAGCGCCGCGGCGCCCTTGTCGGCGTTCGGCATTGCGGGGATCCCATGACCACCAATCCGTTTCCGCCCACCAGCCGCTATGCCGCCGTGCCCGTGGTGACGCACACCAATCCAGACGGCACCGAGATTGCCTATCTGAAGCGCCGCTTTGTGCCACAGCCGGACCGGTTTACGCTGCTGCAATATCACAAGGTCGCGCAGGGCGAGCGACTGGACAACATCGCCGCGCGCTATCTCGACGATCCGTTGCAGTTCTGGCGGCTGTGCGACGCCAACCGCGCCGGACGGCCCGACGAGTTGACGGAGACCATCGGCCGCAAACTGCGCATCACAATGCCCGAAGGCATTCCGGCCATGGGAATTCTGAATGGCTAGCTATCTCACCTTGCTGATCGGGCCCGGCATCCCGATCCCCGCGCCGGAGCCGGTGACCGACTCGCTGCTCAGCGTGCAGGTCACCTCCGGCTCGGACCGCAGCGGCTTCCAGCTCACCTTCGCGGTGAGCAAGAAGTCGCTGCTGCTCACCGCGCTTCTGCCTGCCGGTTTTTTCGATCCCATCACCACCCGCGTCATCATCGTCGCCACGGTCTCCGGCATTCCCATCGTGTTGATGGACGGTCTGGTCACGCACCAGGAGATGCAACCCTCCGACGATCCGGGGAAGTCGACGCTCACCATCACCGGCGAGGATTTGAGCCTGGCGATGGACCTGGTCGAGAAGATCATCCCGTTCCCCGCCATGCCGCTGGAGGCGCAGGTCGCCGCGTGCCTTGCGCCTTACGCGATGTTCGGCGTGATACCGCTGATCATCCCGCCCATCATCCCGACGGCCGACATCCCGACCGAAGGCTGGAAGACGCAGCGCGAGACCGACCGCGCCTTCGTTCGTGCCGCCGCCGCGCGCATCGGCTACGTCTTCTATGTGCGGCCCGGTCCAATCCCCGGCCAGTCCATCGCCTATTTCGGCCCCGACATCAACCTGCCCATCCCGCAACCTGCAGTGTCGATCAACCTCGACGCATATTCCAACGTCGACTCGCTGAGCTTCTCGCTCGATGGTCTCGCCAAGAAGATCAAGGTCTTCACCATCCTCGACCCCATCACGCACAAGATCCCGATCCCCATTCCGCTGCCCAACGTCAACATCTTCAAGCCGCCCCTGGGCCTGCGCTCGACCGCGCCGTCCAGGATCGAGTTCGAGACCATGGGTGCGGAGAAGAAACCTGACGAGGCGGCGCAGGAAATCCTGGGCTTCCTCATGAACAGTCCGGCACAGATCACCGGCATCGGCTCGCTCAGCGTCGACCGTTACGGCTGGGTCTTGCAGTCGCGCATGCTGGTGGGCGTGCGCGGCGCCGGCATCGCCTATGACGGCATGTATTACGTCGACAGTGTCACCCACAACATCAAGCAGGGCGAGTTCAAACAGAGCTTCACGCTCTCGCGCGATGGTCTGATCTCGCAAACCCCCGTGGTGGTCCCATGACCGGTCAGAAGTTTCTCGGCATCTACCGCGGCACCGTGCTCAACAATATCGACCCGGAATTCCGCGGACGGCTGATGCTCAGCGTGCCGGACGTGACCTCGCTCATCCCCACCACCTGGGCCGAGCCTTGTACGCCGCTGGCCGGACCGACCGGCCCGCCAATGGGCGTCTTCATGGTGCCGATGATCGGCGCCGGGGTGTTCGTGCAGTTCATCTATGGCGATCCCGACCATCCGGTGTGGATGGGCTGTTTCTGGGGCACGCAAAGCGATTTGCCGGCGCTGTCCAAAACGGGCCTGCCGGCCTCGCCCAACATCGTGCTGCAGAGTGTAACGCAGAACTCGATCTCGATCAGCGACGTGCCCGGACCCACCGGAGGCATCATGCTCAAGGTCGCCGGCTCGATCATCGTCGTGTCGACCGACGGCATCAGCATCACCGCGCCCAAGCTCACCATCACTGCCGGCACGATCACGGTCCTGGGCGAGACCGACATCAATGCCGGCGCTTTGAAGGTGACCTGAAGATGCCGGGCCCCCTCATCACGCTTGGCGCCGTCGTCACCTGCTCCCATGCGGGAACCGCGACACCGACCACGACCAACCCGCGCGTTACCATAATGGGCCAGCCGATCGTCGCCATGGCGAACCCTTACGCCGTCGCGGGCTGCACCTTCCCGGCGATGTCGTCGGGCTCGCCGCCTTGCGCCACCGCCGCCTGGACCATGGGTGCGGCGCGCGTCACCTCGATGGGCCAGCCGGTGATCCTGCAGGACAGCCAAGCCACCTGCGCGCCCACTGGAACGCCACTTCTGATCGTCACCACCCAGCCGCGCGTCACGGCGATGTGAGGACACGATGCCGCTGAACATCAAATTCCCGTTCCAGTTCGACGCCAAGGGCCACACGGCCTCGACCGGCGACGACGACCACATCCGCGACATGATCGAGGAGGTGCTGCTCACCAGCCCCGGCGAGCGTGTGAACCGCCCCGATTTCGGCAGCGGATTGCTGCAGTTGGTGTTCGCGCCCAACAGTCCGGAATTGGCCGCGGCCTTGCAGTTCACGCTGCAGTCCGCGCTCGACCGTTGGCTGGGCGATCTGATCGCGGTGCAGAAGCTGTCGGTCGAAGCGGTCGACTCCACGCTCACCATCGCCGTCGACTACGTCGTGCGCCAGAGCGGCGCCTCGCACCACCACACTTTCACGAGGGAGACGTCCTGATGACGGATGTGCTCGATTGCCGCCGCGAAGACCGGCGCAAGAAGCTGTTCGACAATCCCAACTGGAACGGCATCGATTTTTTGGAGGTCGCGGACGATCAGATGTCGCTCTGCGTCCACCTTTTCGACCAGATTCTGCGGGGTATCACAGTCGACAATATTCGCATCACCGGCGGCCGCCGCATCACCGACGTCAAGGCGGTGAAGGTCGAGATCGACTCCGCGCACGATGAGGAGCTCGACGACTGCCTGCGCATAACGCTGAACAAGTTCGGTGATTTCTCGACCTACACGCTGTGCATCGTCGATCCAAAGACCGGCAAGCCGATGGCCGGGCTCGATCCGCGTTATGCCTGCCTCGACTTCACCTTCAAGATCGATTGCCCGACCGATCTCGACTGCAAGCCTGATTGCGGTTGCCCTCCCGAAGTGCTGCCCGAGCCGGACATCAACTATCTCGCCAAGGATTATGCCAGCTTCCGCCAGATCATTCTCGACCGCTTGGCGCTCATCATGCCCGACTGGAAGGAGCGGCACGCCGCCGACATCGGTATCACGCTGATCGAGATCCTCGCCTATGTCGGCGACTATCTCAGCTACTACCAGGACGCGGTCGCGACCGAGGCCTATCTCGACACCGCGCGCAAGCGTATCTCCGTGCGCCGCCATGCCCGCCTGGTCGAATACAAGATGCACGAGGGCTGCAACGCCCGCGCCTGGGTGACCGTCAGCACGGAAGACGACATCCAGCCCATGGCGGCGAGCGACTTCTACTTCATCACCGCGTTCAAGAGCGGCACGGGCGGCGTGCTCCGCCAGTCCGACCTCGAAGAGGTGCCGGCGCAGAGCTACGAAGTGTTCGAGCCGGTGCTGCTCGATCCCGCCGTGACGACCATTGGCTTCAAAGCCATGCACAGCACCATCCGCATCTATACATGGGGCGACGAGGATTGCTGCCTCGCCAGGGGCGCCACCCGCGCCACGCTCGTCGACATGGCGCCACCCAATAAAGAGCCCGCCCCGCCGCCGCCGACGTCGCCCGGCACGCCGGAGCCCACCAGCCCGGGCGACGGCGCCTCAACTCCGTCCAGTGCCACGGTGCCTTCACCAGCGCCGGCCGCCACAGCCGACGCCCGCGCGCAACCCCCTGTACAGGACCCGCCGCCGCGCGTCCTTTCACTTGAGGCCGGCGACATCTTGATCTTCGAAGAGGTGATCGGGCCCGATACCGGCAATCCCGCCGACGCCGATCCGCGCCACCGCCACGCCGTGCGCCTGACGGCCGTGACGCAGAACTTCGACGGCTTGCTCGGCGTGCCGGTGCTCGACGTCGAATGGGATGCCGAGGATGCGCTGCCGTTCTCGCTGTGCCTTTCGGCGCGCCTGCCGTCGCCGGATTGCACCTGGGTGCACGACATCACGGTGGCGCGCGGCAATGTCGTACTGGTCGATCATGGCCGCACGGTGGGCGAACCGCTCGGCCCGGTCGGCATCATCGACGTGATCGGCGCCTGCAGCTGCGACGGCGCCGTGATCGAACAGACCGTGCTGCCCGCCAAGTTCAATCCCGGCCTCACCCAAGGCCCCTTGGTCTTTGCCGAGCCGGTCGCGCTCAAGGTCTCGGCCACCGCGCTGTTCACCCGCGATCCGCGCCAGGCGTCGCCTTGCCTCAAGCTCCAGGAGCAGACCGCCGGCCCGTTCTGGACCGCACTTTACGATCTGCTCGAGAGCGGGCCGTCGGACCGGGTTTTCGTCGCGGAGATGGATGATGACGGCAAGGTGCAGCTGCGCTTTGGCGACGGCGCGCTCGGTCTTCAGCCTGCCGCGGGCCTCAGCTTCCAATCCACTTACCGCATCGGGCGCGAGAAGGACGGCAATGTCGGCCGCGACACCATAACGTATCTCGTGATGCGCAACGGCACGCTGGACGGCGCCAATATCATGCCGCGCAACCCGATTGCCGCCAGCGGCGGCGCGGCGCGCGAGCCCATCGCCGACGTGCGCCTGCTGGCGCCTTACGTGTTCAAGGACGTGCGCGAGCGCGCCATCACCGCCGGCGACTATGCCGAGCTCGCCGGCCGCAACCCGGCGTTGCAGCGCGCCGCCGCCGAGCTCGTCTGGATGGGCAGCTGGTACGAAGCGCGCGTTGCCATCGATCCCCAGCACACGGAGACCGCGCCGCCGGCGCTGCTACACGCGGTCGACCGCTATCTCTACGCCTTCCGCCGCATCGGCCACGACCTTTTCGTGGTCCCTGCGCAGTACATCCCGCTCAAGGTCGTACTCGAAGTCTGCGTCCTGCCGGACTACACCCGCGGCCAGGTCAAGGCCGATCTCGTGAAGGTGTTCGGCAGCGGCCAGATGGCCAATGGCACGCTCGGCTTCTTCAACCCCGATAACCTCACTTTCGGCGAAGGCGTTTCCGCATCGCGCATCGTTTCCGCGGCGCTCGCCGTGCCCGGCGTCGCCACCGTCAAGATCAAGAGCCTTGAGCGGCTCAATGACAGCAACGAAGAGGCGCTCAAGACCGGCGTGCTGCCGCTCGGCGCGTTTGAGGTCGCGATGTGCGACAGCGATCCCAACTTCCCCGAAGATGGCGGCGTCACATTTATCATGGGAGGCGGACGATGAACCGTCCCTGCGACTGCTGCGAAGGCGCCCATGTCGCGACCGCCAGCTCCACGCCCAACGCGCCGGGCCTGCCGCACCTCCGCTACCGCATCGGCACGCACGCCACCTTCTTCGAGACCATGCAGGCGCGGCTCTCTTCCGCCGATTACCCCGCGCTCGCCGCGCTGAAGACGCGCGAGACCTCCGATCCGGCCATGGCACTGCTCGATTCCTGGGCTCTGGTCGGCGACGTCCTCACCTTCTACCAGGAGCGCATTGCCAACGAAGGCTATTTGCGCACCGCGCGCGAGCGCCGCTCGATCTTCGAGCTCGGGCGCCTGGTCGGCTACCAGCCGCGGCCCGGCTTGTCGGCCAGCGCCTATCTCGCCTACACGCTCGACGACAATGCCACGCCGGTCACCATCCCCGCCGCCGCATTGTCGAACAGCGTGCCGGGCCCGGGCGAGACGCAACAGGCGTTCGAGACCTCCGAGCCGCTCGAAGCGCGCGCCGACTGGAACACGCTCAAGCCGCGCCTGACGCGGCCGCAGACCAAAGCGGAGATGCTGAAAAGCCTGTACATCAAGGGCACCGCGACCAAGCTCAACCCGGGCGATCCGCTGCTGATCGACGATGGTGCCGCTCGGACACTCTATTTTGTCGAGACCGTCGCGCCCGACAGCAACAACAGCCGTACCGTCGTCACGCTGCGCAACGTCGACCGCGCTACCCTCGCGCGGGCCGCCGCCTCCAATGCTGGAGATGCGGCCGCGAACGGGACGGAGACAGAGACCATGACGTCGCTGCTGACCCGCGTCGTTGGCGCGCTCGCGATCCCGCCGTCGCCGCAGCCCAAGGACGCGACGGTGCTCAGCCGCGACATCAAGGCGATCTATAGCGCCCAGGCCGACACCGCGCCGCGCCTGCTCACCACCCTGTCGCCCAGACTGTCGACGGCACTGTACCGGGCCTGGCAGGGCCTGCCGGCGCAGAAGCCTGCGGCCATCCACGTCTATGCCTTGCGCGTGCAGGCGCAGCCTTTCGGCCACAACGCGCCGCCGCGACTGGCGCAGGTTAACCACAACATGCCGATCATGGGCGAGTGGGCGATCGACGATCCGCTGAACAACAAAGGCGCGTCGTCCGAGACGCCGGCCGTCCTGGACTCGCATGGCAACGCGGCGGCGACCACCTACGATCATCACGAGCCGGGAAGGCTGTTCCTCGACGCCGACTATACCATCGCACCCGGCAGCTATGCCGTGATCGTCGAGCAGGGCCAGCCGCCGATCGTCGAGAAGCCGGCCTATACCCATCGTTCGCTGGCCGCCTACGGCCTGTCCGGCAAGACGGTCCAGCTCGATTTCGGCACCGCGTGGTTCAAGAACGACAGCGGCGCCTATCCCGATTTCTCGCTGGTGCGTACCACCAAGATCTACACCGGCAGCGAAGAGTTCGCGCTGGCCGAGATGCCGATCTCCGACGACATCAAAGGCGCCGAGATCGAGCTCGACGGCCTCTATGACGCGCTGCAGCCCGGCCGCTGGCTCATCGTTCAGGGCACGCGCACCGACGTGGGCCAGGCCAGCGGGGTGACCGGTACCGAACTGGCGATGGTCGCCTCGGTCGCCCAGAAGATGCAGGCCGACAGCAAAGGCACGCCGCTTCCCGGCGAGAAAATCCACACCTTCGTCACCTTGGCCGCGCCGCTCGCCTACAGCTATGACCGCACCAAGATCACAATCTACGGCAATGTGGTGCACGCCACCAACGGCCAGACGCGGCAGGAGACGCTGGGCTCGGGCGATGCGACGCTCAGCTACCAGAGCTTCACCCTCAAGCAGTCGCCGCTGACCTACGTCTCGGCTGCCACCACCAGCGGCGCGCAAAGCACGCTGGTCGCACGCGTCAACGACATTGAGTGGCACGAGACCGACACGCTTTCGCTTTTGGGGCCGAAAGATCGCAAATACGTCACCAAGACCGGCGAGGCCGCGGCGACGTCGCTGATCTTCGGCGATGGCAGGCATGGTGCGCGCCTGCCAACCGGCACCAACAACGTCACCGCCGTCTATCGCAGCGGCATGGGCAAGGGCGGCAACGTCAAGCCCGACCAGGTTACACTGCTCTCCACCCGCCCGCTCGGCGTCAAAGGGGTGACCAATCCGCTGCGCGGCTCGGGCGGCGCGGGTGCGGAGACGAGGGACGAGGCGCGCTTCAATGTGCCGGTGGCACTGATGGCGCTCGACCGGCTGGTCTCAATCACCGACTATGCCGACTTCTCGCGCGTCTTTGCGGGCGTGGGCAAGGCCGCGGCGCGCTTCATCCCGGGTAAGCAGCAGCAGACGGTGCAGGTCGTTATCGCGGGCGCCGGCGACATCCCGGTCGATCCGACCTCCGATCTCTTCACCAATCTCCATCTCGCGCTGCGCAAGTTCGGCGATCCATACCTGCCGATCCAGATCGTGGTGCGCGACCTGAGCGCACTGGTGATCTCCGCCAACGTCAAACTCGATCCCGATTACGAATGGGAGTCAGTCGAGCCCAAGATCCGCAAGGCGATGCTGCATCGCTTCTCGTTCGACCAGTCAGAACTGGCCGGCGTCGTCTATCTCGCCGACGCCATCCGCACGATCCAGGCGGTGCCCGGCGTGGTCTATGTCGATGTCGACGTGTTCGACGCGGTCAGTGAAGCCTCCGCCATCACGAACTTCACGCAACAGCAGGCGGTCAATCTCAAACGCAAGGACCGGCTCGACGCCGGTCCCACCGGCCTTATCTACATGACGCCTGACGTCCCCGACACGCTGATCCTTCAGGAGGTGAAGTCGTGACGCTCTCACCCGACCGTCTCTACAATCTGCTCCCCGTCGTCCACCGCATGCGCGATGCGGAGATCGGCGAGCCCTTGCGTGCGCTGCTTGCCGTGATCAGCGAGCAGGTCAATGCGATGGAAGAGGATATCGCACGATTATACGACAACTGGTTCATCGAGACTTGCGAGGCCTGGGTCGTGCCCTATCTCGGCGATCTCATCGGCTACAAGCCGGTGCACGATGCCGGCGCGCCGTCCAGCGACATCACCTCGCGCGAGGGGCGCCTGCTCAACGATACGCTGGTGCCGCGCCGGGCGGTGGCCAACACGATCGCCTTCCGCCGCCGCAAGGGCACCTTGTCGCTGCTGGAAGACCTCGCCGAAGCCGTCACCGGCTGGCCCGCCGACGCGGTCGAGTTCTACAAGCATCTCGGCTGGACCCAGCATCTTGATCATTTGCGCCTCGGACGTGCCCGCACCGCCGATTTGCGCGACATGCGCGCGCTGTCCCGCCTCGGCGGCGCCTTCGACAAGATGGCCCACAGCGTCGACGTGCGCCGCACGATTTCGCAGCACCGGCTCGGCCGCTACAACATCCCCAGCGTCGGGCTGTTTGTCTGGCGGCTGAAGTCTTTTTCGGTCACCCACGCGCCGGCCTATTGCCAGGAAGGCGAGGGGCCGCAGTGCTTCAGCTTCTCTGTCATCGGCAATGACGCGCCGCTGTTCCACGGCGCCTATCCCAACCCAACGCCGCCGCGCGTGGTCGACGAGCGCGACGTGCCCGGTACCATCACCCGCGCAGAGCTGGCCAGCAGCCTGGCAGTCCCGCCGTCCGAAGAGCGGGCCCGCATTTACGGCGCCCGCGTCTACGGTGAAGGCAAGTCCATTGCTGTCTACGCACCCGACTGGCCGAGCCGTGGTGCGCCGCAGCCGCTCCCGCGCGATGTCATCGTGCCCGCCGACCTTGCCGGCTGGCACTACCGCGCCCAGCGCAACCAGGTCGGCCTCGACCCGCTGCGCGGCCGCCTGATGTTCCCCATCGGCAATCTGCCCAAGAAAGGCGTGTGGGTCGACTATCACTACGGCTTCAGTGCGCCGATGGGTGGCGGCGAATATACCCGCACCGTCTCGCAACCCGTGCTCTACACGCTCTACACCGTCACCAAGGACATGGCGAAGACGGGCGCCTTCGCCACCATCAATGCCGCGCTTGACCAGTGGCGCAAGGACCAGCAAGCGCTGGGCCCGGAGCCGGCCGATCCGGCCGCTCAGCCCGCCTGGCGGCAGGCACACGACAAGCTGCGCGCCGCGGTGATCGAGATCGCCGACAGCGCAGCCTATAGCGAGCCGCTGATCCTGGCGCTGGAGTCGGGCGAATACCTGCAGATCCGCGGCGCCGTCGGCGCCCGTCCCGTGCTGCGCTTGCTCGACTACATGACCGAGCGTCCCGATGCGCTGACGGTCAGCGGCAAGCAGGGCAGCCGCTTCAAGCTCGACGGCGTCGTGGTCATGGGCCGCTGCGTGCAGGTCAACGGGCCGGAACCCAGCGATCCGGCGCGCATGAAGGAAGGCGATCTCTGTGACGTCACCATCCGCCATTGCACGCTGGTGCCGGGCTGGGGTCTCGATTGCGGTTGCAATCCAAAGCGGCCGAATGAAGCCTGCCTGGAGGTGTTCAACACCGCGACCCGCATCCGTATCGAAAGCTCGATCCTCGGCGCCGTCTTCGTCAGCGCCAACGAGGTGATCAACGACCCGGTCGAGATTTCGCTATGCGACTCCATCCTCGACGCCACCAGCCTCGACCGCAACGCGGTCGCCGCCTTCGACCTCCCGCTCGCCTTCGCAAAACTGAAATTCGAGCGCTCGACGGTGATCGGCGAAGTGCATTGCCACGCCATTGCGCTTGCCGAGAACTCGATCTTCATGAGCAAGATCGGGGTCGGACGGCGTCAAATCGGCTGCATGCGCTTCTGCTACGTCACGCCGGGCTCGCGCTCGCCGCGGCGCTTCCACTGCCAGCCCGACACGGCGCTGTCGGAGCTCGGCGACAGATGCTCCTGCGGCACCGCCGACGAGAAGGCGGCCTGCAAGGAGAGCGAGCAGATGCGCGTGCGGCCGTTGTTCAACAGTCTGCGCTACGGCCATCCCGACTACTGCCAGCTTGCCCGCGCCAGCGCCGTCGAGATCACGACCGGCGCGAGCGACGAGTCCGAGATGGGCGCGTTCCACGACCTGTTCGAGTCGCAGCGCGTCGCGAATTTGCGCGCGCGGCTCGACGAATACACACCGGCCGGCAATGAGGCCGGCATTTTCTTCGCAAGCTGAGGGGTAATGACATGAAAGGCGATTTCACCCGCAACACATTCGAACCCGCGCGAAATTTCAGCCGCGTGCTGATGCAGCAAGGCCGCGTGACGCTCGACGCCGACTTCAACGAGCAGACCTCGATCCTGATCAACTATATGCGCTATCTCGCGCTCGACATGTTCGGGCCGCATGCAGGGCCGCAGAACGGCGGCGGATTCGAGATCGTCGCCACTGTGACGGCGAACTGGAAGGACCGGGCCGCCGCTTTGCTTACGCCTTTCCACACCAAGGCCGAAGTTGACAAGATTGTCCAGAAGATGAACGACAACGGCGATTTCCTCATCGGCGCCGGCCGCTACTATGTCGCCGGCCTGCACGTCATCAATCCAAGGCCCGTGCTCTACAGTGCACAAGAGGGCTATGCCCTTTTCGACTCGGCCAGCCAACTCGCGAACCTCAAACAGATCAGCAACACGCGCGGCTATCTGTTCTATCTCGACGTCTGGGAGCTGCCGGTCACCGCGCTCGAGTTCGATCTGCTGCGCGAAGTCGCACTCGGTGGGCCCGACACCTGCATGCGCGCGCGCGTGAACTGGCAGGTTCGCGCCGCGATCTGCCCGGACGATCTGATGGGCAACAACGACGCCGGCAGCCCGAAGTTCACTTGCGACTATGCCGACAGGCTGCCGGGCCTGGGCACCGGCAAGCTGCGCGCGCGCGCCCGACTCGACAAGCCGCCGCTCGAACTCTGCGCCATTCCGCCGGAGTCGCGTTACCGGGGCGCTGAGAACCAGCTCTACCGAGTGGAGATCCATGCCGCAGGCAATGGCGCGCCGCCGCGCTCGACCGAGCGTGTGGGCCCCCGGAGCGCCGCCGCAGCAGATCGCGCCATCCCCCTGCTGGACACGATCAACCTGGATCTCGCCAATACCGTCAACACCAATGCCAATGCGGCTGGCGCGCCGGCCAATACCATGCCGGTCGAGACCGTCAATCCGGCCGCCATCGCCACTTTCGTGTGGTCGCGCGAGAACGGCTCCGTGGTGCTGCCGCTGCTGAGCCTCACAGACCCGACCGCGGTGGTCAGCTTTCTCGGCCGCGACCGCCGGCTCGGCCTCAAGCCCGGTGACCTGGTCGAGGTGACGGACGACTCGCTCGCCGACGCCGGCCTCGCCGGTCCGCTGGCGGAGGTGAAGATCGTCGATTCCGACAAAATGACGGTGACGCTGCAACTCGCCAAGCAGGGCACGCCCAAACGCGCCTACGTGCCGGGCGATGCCGACACGCTGCATCCGCGCCTGATCCGTTGGGACAAGGCGGGCGATATGGACGCCGACGGTGCCATCAAGGTGGTCGAAGGTCCCGACGAGGACGAGCCGAACACCGGCTGGATCGAGCTGGAGGACGGCGTCCAGATCCGCTTCGAGCTCGGCGGCAGCTACCGCGTCGGCGACTATTGGCAGATCCCGGCGCGTGTCGTCACCGGCGACGTTGAATGGCCGCGCACCGCCGATGACGACGGCAACCCGATCGCGTTGCCGCGCAGCGCGCGAGGCGAGCGGCACTTCTACGCGCCGCTAGGCCTAAGCGGCCCCGCCAACGCTGCCAACGGCGCAGCAACCTGGAGCGATTGCCGCTGCCTGATTGAACGTCTCCCATGCGCCAAGAAATGATGGCAGATGGGTCAACCTGCTAGCGGCGCTCGCATCGGGAAGGCTCGACGTTCGAAGGCGTCGGGTCGTTTGGTGCATTTTTCCTACGGGCAACAGGATCAGACAAATGGCCGACTGAGGAGGCAGAAATGACATCTTGGAAACGCTTTTGGATCGGGGGCGCAGGCTCAATGCTGCCACTCCTTGTCACCTTACTGGCTGTCGACATCTCCCAAATCGTAGATAATCCAAAATCCATCACGCTGGGTGTTTATATAGGAACGATCCTGCGCTATCTCGTACTGTTCATACTCGGCGGCGTCGTCGCGTGTTTAAATTCCGATGAAAACAAGCCGCTCAAATTGGTGCAGCTTGGTATCGGCGCCCCTGCCATCATTTCATCTCTCATAAATGTGTCTCCGCCGGTCACACATACCGCCTTCCTGGAGCAGCATTTCGATTTTGCGATAATCGCAACTGCCTATGCGAGCGAGGCTGACGGTGCCAGTCAAGAGCCACCAGGGATACAATTGGTCGGGCTTGTCAGTGACGTTTTCAAGGGCGCGACACGCAGTTTGCCGAATGCAGCCGTACGGTTGAATGCGCCCGTTGCTGTAAAAGCGAGTGCACCTGTACGTCCCATCTTGCCGTTGATTCAATTCACCAGCCCGACTTTGTTCCAAGTGCGACAGGCGAGATGTTATCCGCGTTGCTCCCTCAACGCCGGTGACGATTATACATTTGAGGACAAATTTCCCAACAATCTGGCGCTGGTTGACACGACGGCACATGTCATCTGCCACGGTAATGGTTGTGTCTCCAACCCCACTTCCGTCAAGGTCGACAACGTCCGGCACGTTGCGACTCTCAAGATCAAAAGCCGGTCCGCGCCGGTCCAAATCCAATTGCAGGCCAGCGCACATCTGCTTGTCGGCGGTTAGCCAAGGCTCAGAGATGGTCAATAAGCCGACAGGATCACAACCATGACCGAGCCGAGGAAACGTAGAGAAAGCCCTGCCGCCAACCGCTGAACGAGATGGCGGAGTGGCCTCATCCAAGGCACGGTTTCCAGCCTTTGTTTACGCAAACAAAAACGGCGCCCGAAGGCGCCGTATCTGCATCGCGATGAAGAAGCGGTTTAAGCCTGCTTTGCCTTCTTGCGGCGGCGCATGGCAATTGCGCCAGCCAGACCAGCGCCGAACAGTGAAAGCGTTACGGGCTCCGGCACGGGCAGCAGGAAGCCGCGTATCTCTCCGGAAGGAAAGTTGGGGGTGTGGATATTCAGATAGGTCTCGCCCAGGAACATGGCATTGTATAGTGCCAATTCGGCGCCCGCCGGGTCGTGGGTCGGATCGAATATGCCAGCGATAAAGGCGGGATTGTAACTTGAGGCCAGCGACATATCGAACGTGTTGTCATAGCTGCCCGCGGTTAAGCCGCTGGGGAAGCCTGTGAATGTGGGCGTGGTGGTGGCCACGCCGCCGGTCCCTGTCAGCGGACTTGCCGTGCAGCAATGGATATGGGCCGCAGTGTTCCCGGCTGTCAGACCACTGAAGGTTGTCTCCACGCGCATCGTGTGGGCGGCGAGGTCGAACGTGACCAGAGCTGTGCCAATGCCTGGTGAAGCGTTGGGCGGGCTCTCATTCAGCCCGCTAAGCGTTGTCGAAAAAAGCACGGGCACTGCGCCGGCACTCGATGCCAGGCCCAAGGTGACGAATGAAACAACGGCGAGACCGACAGAGAAAGCTCTCATGGGTATGCTCCGTGACTGACGCGTCTGTGTTGCGCCTTCGTCGCCCTGCATTGATGGTTAATGCAAAAATCATACCCGACCCCTAAGTATTTGTTTTTCCAGAAAAGCCGATTCCGGGAACCCTGGTTATGTAATTCGATTTGACGATTCTACCGGCGTTGCCCGAGTCATTTTATGCCGCCGGTGACTTCGGCGATCCAGTCGAAATAGCCCGGAAATCCCGCGCCGAAGGGCATCGCGACGATTTCCGGCACGGTATAGGAATGCACCGCCTTGATGCGGGCGATGGCTTTGTCGAACAGGGCGGTGCGCGTCTTCACCAGCAGCAGAATTTCCGCCGAGTCCTGAGTTTTGCCTTCCCAGATATAGAAGCTTTCGATCGGTAGAAGCTGCACGCAGGCTGCGAGTTTTTCGTCGATCAGCAGGTGCGCGATGTTTTGTGCTTCCTCGCGCGAGGACACGGTCGTCAGCAGCACGCCATAGGCGCCAGGTTTTTGCCCAAGTTCTGGTGAAGTCACTTCGCCGCCTGGTAGCTCGTCCGCGCAGGCGCGCCGGAGCGGCGGGCGAAGGTCAGGATATGCTGCACGGTTTCCTTCAGTCCGGTGGTGACGATGTCGCATTCGGTCGCTTCGATGCCGTCGAGATAGCGCGTATTGTCGCCAGCCAGACCCCAGAACAGCGCCATCACCGGCACACCGGGCATGCGCTTGCGCAACCGGCGCACCTGATAGCGGGCATTCTTGAAAGTACCGGGCTCCAGATAGGAAACACAGGTCAGTTGCACTCCCTCGCAGGACAGAGCGCGGATATTGGTGGCCGAAGTTTCATCGGACGACACCACCCGCGCCGCGACGCCGTATTTGCCCAGCATGTCCACCAGCAGTAACGCGGCGGCCTCGTCCAGCGGACCGCGGCCCGCCACGCACAGGACGGGCTCCAGCTTGGCTTGCCGCCAGCTCTGGGG
>Ga0193753_10002107_pt1 | contig 16170 bp, 13 predicted proteins | sample H1c2metaG_FD_144925 | JGI IMG/M metagenome (GOLD analysis project Ga0193753, IMG submission 144925) | Soil microbial communities from a riparian zone of the East river system, Colorado, United States - H1c2 | ecosystem: Environmental > Terrestrial > Soil > Riparian zone | place: USA: East... | reverse complement strand
GCTCATGACCTATCTGGCCCGCAGCCTGGCCCCCTGAAGCGTCAGCCGCGACTCAGTCGACGCCGCCGAACTCGTCGCAGGCCTGCTCGATGACGGCGAGGGCCTCGGTGAGGCCGTCCTGGAGCTGACCTTCGCAGAGGTCCCACCAGACGCCGCGCTCTTGCGCCACGAACAGCTGGCTCAGCTCGTAGAGCTCGTTGGCCGGGTCGGCGCTGCCATAGGTGCCCGCAGGGCAGCCATCCGGTACGCCTCCCCCGATGCCGAGGAAGACCATGTTCTTGACGTCTCCCTTGGCCGCGACGAGCTGGTCGTAGAGCTCCTGCGCCGTGGCGGCCGGGATCGGCTGCTCGTCCTCGTCGGTCATCGCGATGACGACGAGCACCGCGTCTTCGCGCAGGAAGCCGGCGTTCTCGTTCATGCTGAAGGGGGGCGTGAGCGCGGTGATGACCGCCTGAGTGGGTCGCTCGTCGTCATTGTCGCCGGAGCATTCGCCAGCGGTGATGCCGTTGGTCGGGTCCTCCACGCGATCGATGGTGCCGACGCACTCGAACTGGGTCTTCACCTCGACCGGATCGCTGGCCGGCGTTGCCTCGATCCACGGGGTGCCGCTGGCGAAGTTGCAGGCCACGTCGTCCTCGGGCGCGTTGGTCGGGCCCTCACCGGAGGTGTTGAAAGAGGCCGGCGTGGGGCAGGCGTCGAGCGTACCGACCCGGTAGTCCTCGAGCCCCTCGGAGATGTTGAGCAGCGCGTCGGCAAAGGCCGGGAAGATCTCGCTTCCCATCGCCGTCATCTCCTCGTCCATCGAACCGGACGGGTCGATCGCGAAGACGATGTCCAGGTGCTTGCAGGCGAAGCTGTTGGGCCCGCCGTCGCCGCCGTTGTCCCCGTCGTTGTCCCCGTCATTGTCACCGTCGTCGGTGTCGCCGTCGGTATCGCCACCTGCGTCGCCCGAGCTATCCCCGCCCGCATCGCCACTCGAGTCGCCGTCGGTATCGCCGTCGGCGGATGGATCATCATCGCCGCATGCAAGAACCCACGGCCCGAGCGCGAGGGCGAAGAAGAAAACCAGGCTACGAGACGCACGCATATTCAGATGACCTCCGGAGGAACGCGGCCATCGTATCACACGGACTCCTTCGTTATTTCGGTGAGCTACGCTCGATCGGGCGCCCACTCGTGCCTACAAGGGCGCATGAAGGGCTCGGCAACGCACAGCGAGTCGGCGACGTGGCCACTATGGCTTGCGGCGCCGGCTCTCACCCACGCGCGCGACCAGCGCGGCGATGGCGGCGGTGACGATCACGAGGCCGCCGTGGACGAGGCCGATGTGGAAGCGCTCGCTGATCGGGCAGTGGAGATGGAGGGTGAGCCCGCCCAGGGAACCGCCGGCGGCGCCGATGGCGGCGGCGAGCCAGCGCGAGCCGACCGGGATGGCTCCGCGGACGGCCAGGGCGGTCAGGAGGACGGGGACGGCGGCGACGGTGATGCCCCAGCGGAGGCAGCCGGGACCATGTCCGACCACGGCGGATATGGTGGCGGGGTAGGTGGTGCCGGTCTCGGTGAGGGACTCGGGGCGGAGGAGGCCGGCCGTGATGAAGAACGCGGCGGCCAGCGCTCCGGCGGCGGCCGCCCAGCGCCAGCGCGGGAGGACCTGGCCTCGCGGCGGGACCAGGACCAGCCAGGTGATCGCGAGGAAGCCGGCCAGCCAGACCGCGCCGATGCCGATCAGCCAGATCGGCGGGATGCGGTCGAGGTCGTCGCGGACGCCCATCCAGGCCAGGATGCCGGTCGCGTAGAACAGCGACAGGCCGAGCACCGCGGCCCACTCGCGGCGGGGCAGGCGGGTGGTGGCTGGCTGCAGCCGGGCCAGCTCGCGGATGAGCGCGCTGCCCATGGCCGGCGCCGCGCCGCCCTCGGTCGACAGCGCGCTCAGGCTCTCCTCGACGCGGCGGTCGACGCCGTCGGCGGCCGGTTCGCCGTTGGCGCTGGCCGGGGCGCGCGGGCGGTCGGTCACGGGCCGCCTCCGGCGCCGATCGCGGCGAGCGCGCGGCGCAGCGCCACGTAGGCCCGGTGCGCGCGCAGCTTCATCGCGCCGGCGGTGGCGCCGGTGATCGCCGCGGCCTCGGCGATGCTCTTGCCGCTCATCTTGGTCAGGATGATCGCCTCGCGCTGGGCGGGCGGCAGGCGCGACAGCGCGTCGAGGGCGGCGGTGACCAGCTCCGGATCGGCGGCGGCCGGCTTCGCGTCGGCCAGCGGGCTGCCGTCCATCGCCGCCGGCACCTCGGGCAGATCCCCCTCGCCGCGGCTCACGTTCACCCGGGCGCGCTTGCGGCGGCGCGCCTCGTCGAGGAACGTGCGGCGCGCGATGGCGAACATCCACGGCACCGGATCCGCGCCGCGCACGTAGGCCGAGCGCGCGCCGTGCACCTTCAGGAACGTCTGCTGGACCAGGTCCTCGGCGGTCGCGCGCTCCCCGCACATGCGCTGGAGATAGCCGACCAGGCGCGGCGCGACCCGCGCGTACAGGTCGCGGAACGCGCCGGCGTCGCCATCGCAGTATCGAGTCATGAGGTCGGCTTCTACCGACATGCCGGTAGCCTGATGGTATACGCCGCAAAAGGCCGGCGGGTTACGGGCGTACGCGGTTCAGCTGACTACACTCCGCCATCATGGAACCGTCCAGCAAGACAGGGATCTACCGGCCTGCGAGGGTGGGGTGAGGGTCGTGGACCGCGAGCCACAGCTCATCGTCGCGTCGGCCCGGCTGCCGGTGGCGCTCTCGCGTCAACCGGGCTCGTCCGAGGGTGACGGGAAGTGGGACGTGGCGGACAGCCCCGGCGGTCTGGCCACGGCCCTGCGCGCGGTCGCCGGCCAGCGCCCGTTCCTGTGGGTCGGCTGGCCCGGGGCGTCGGTGCCGCCCGCCGAGCGCGCGGCGGTGACCCGCCAGCTGGAGGAGCAGAGCGGCGTGGTGCCGGTCTACCTCGAGCGCAAGGAGGTGCACGGCTGGTACGAGGAGCTGTCCAACCGGGTCCTCTGGCCGCTGTTCCACGCCATGCCGCCGGCGATCCGGGTCGCGCCGGGCGCGTGGCAGCGCTACGTCGACGTGAACCAGCACTTCGCCGACGCCATCGCGGCGCGCGCGCGCCCGGGCGACACCATCTGGGTGCACGACTACCAGCTCGCGCTGGTGCCGGAGATGCTGCGCAGCCGCGAGCTCGACTGCGCGATCGGCTTCTTCCTCCACATCCCGTTCCCCGCGTCGGAGACGTTCCGCACGCTGCCGGTGCGCGAGGAGGTGCTGCGCGGGATGCTCGGCTCCACCTTCATCGGCTTTCACGCCTACGAGTACATCAGCCACTTCCGCAGCTCGGCGCTGCGCATCATCGGCGTCGAGTCGGAGCCGGAGCACCTGGTCCTGCCGACCCATCACGTGCGGATGGGTGCGCTACCGATCGGCATCGAGCCGGACGAGATCGAGGAGGTCGCCCGGCGGCCGGAGATCGCGGCCGAGCTCGAGTCGCTGAGCGAGCGCTATCGCGGGCGCAAGGTGATCCTCGGGGTCGACCGGCTCGACTACACCAAGGGCCTGCCGCAGAAGCTGCTCGCGTTCGAGGAGCTGCTCGAGAAGCACCCGGACCTGGCCGACAAGGTCGTCTTCATCCAGGTCGCGTCGCCGTCGCGGATGAGCGTGGTCGAGTACCAGCGCCTGAAGCGCGAGGTGGACGAGCTGGTCGGGCGCATCTCGGGGCGGTTCGCCAGCACCGCGGCGAGCCCGCTGGTCTACCTGCACCAGCACGTGCCGCGCGAACAGCTGGTGCCGCTCTACCAGCTGGCCGACGTCGCCCTGGTCACCCCGCTGCGCGACGGGATGAACCTGGTCTGCCTCGAGTACGTGGCCGCGCGCGGCGAGCGGCCCGGCGCGCTCCTCTTGAGCGAGTTCGCCGGCGCGGCCCAGTGCCTGTCCGGCGCGGTGCTGGTCAACCCCTACAACACCGGGCAGATCGCCTCCTGCCTGGCCGACGCGCTCCGGGACGAGCCCAACGCCGACGCGTTCCAGCACATGCGCGAGTTCGTGTATGGCAACACGTCGACCATCTGGGCCGGCCGTTTCCTGGCCCGGCTGGAGTCGACCTGGCGCGAGTTCGGCGGGCGGGTCAAGCGCCTGCGCGCCGGCAACGCGCGGGCGACGGAGCTGGTGCGGCGGGCGGAGCGCCCTCTCATCCTGCTCGACTACGACGGCACGCTGCAGCCGCACGTGAAGATCCCGTCGCAGGCGGTGCCCTCGGAGCGGGTGCGCTCGCTCCTGGCCCAGTCGGCCCGCCTGGCCCGCACGTACGTGGTGAGTGGGCGGCCGGCGTCGGTGCTCGAGGCGTGGCTGGGCGACCTCGGGCTCGGGCTGGTGTGCGAGCACGGTCTGGCGCTGCGCCATCCGGGCGGCACCTGGTCGGCGCCGCCCGCGCTCGACGACCGGCTGCTCGACGAGGTGGTCGAGCCGCTGTTCCGCGACTTCTACGAGCGCACCCCGGGCAGCCGCATCGAGCGCAAGGCGGCGTCGCTGGCCTGGCACTACCGCGGCAGCGACCCGAAGCTGGGCGCCTGGCGGGCCCACGAGCTGGTCAACCAGCTGGAGGGGAGGCTGTCGGGCCAGCCGTACAGCGCGCTGCTCGGCTCGCGGGTGGTGGAGGTGCGCCACGTCAACATGACCAAGGCGGCCGCGGTCACCGCCATCCTGGCGGCGAACGTCGAGTGCGACGCGGTCCTGTGCGCCGGCAACGACCGGACCGACGAGGACATGTTCCAGGCCGTGGCGGCCTCACGCCTGCCAGCGGTCGTGATCTACGTCGGGGGGCTCAACACCTCGGCCGAGTTCTTCGTCGAGACCCCGGTGGAGCTCCTCGACCGGCTGGAGGAGCTCCTGGGGGTGTGGAACACGGCCCACTCGACCTTGCGCGCGGGCGCCTGACCGTGCTGTCTTAGGCCCCGTGACAGCTCGACGCACAAAGCGAAGTCTCAAGGACCGCCCCAAGTACAAGCAGGAGCGGGCGCTCAAGAACCGGAAGAAGAAGGCCGGCCAGGCCGCCGCGCAGAAGCGCAGCGTCAACAAGAGGAAGGCAGCGCGCAAGCGGCGCGGCAAGCTGAAGAAGGGGCGCTGATCCGTCCCTCGTGATCCATCTCGCGCTTCGTCTGACGCCGCCGTCAACAACGTGACGGATGGGTGTGCCGCCTGGCCTCTGAGGTAGGCTGGCGCTCGTGCACGCCCTCGTCCTCGCCGGAATCCTGTCGACCAACCCTCTCGCCGTCATCTCGACGGAGCAGCTCTCGGGAGACATCACCGCCGAGGGAGGCGACTACGCCTTGGTCGAGTTCGTGGTGCCCGAGGGCACCGTCGAGATCCGGTTCTCGCACACCGACAACTCGGACGACGACATCCTCGACTTCGGCATCCGCGACCAGAACGGGCAACGCGGCTGGGGCGGGGGCCTCGCCGAGGACAGCGTCATCGGGGTCGACGAGTCGACCCGCGGCTACGTGATCGGGCCGATCACGCCTGGCACCTGGTACGTGGACATCGGCAAGGCCCAGCTGGTCAACAAGACCGTCCATTACAACATCACGGTCGAGTTCAACGACGCCGCGACCCTCGAGGTGCGCCCGCGCGCCGAGTTCGAGCCGGTCGTCCTCGAGGAGAGTGCGCGCTGGTACGCCGGCGACTTCCACGTCCACTCGGCCGAGAGCGGCGACGCGAGCGCCACGTTCGATCAGATCCACGATCTGGCCCGCATGCGCGGGCTCGACTTCGTCAACCTGAGCGACCACAACATCGTCAGCCAGCACCCGCTCATGGCGGCGTACCAGACCGGCGTGGACGATCTCCTGTTCCTGCGCGGCTCGGAGATGACCACGTACTCCGGGCACGGCAACACCGTCGGCAACCACAGCTACATCGATCACCACGTCGGCCGCGACGGCCGCACCATCCAGCAGGTCCTGCAGCAGATCGTGGACGACGACGCGATCTTCATCGTCAACCACCCGCAGCTCGACCTGGGTGATCTCTGCATCGGCTGCGCCTGGACCCACGAGGGCACCCCGTGGGCCCAGGTCACCGGCATGGAGCTGCAGACCGGCTCGTACTCGATCGTGCCCATCTTCGAGGACCGGGTCCTGGCCATGTGGGACGACCTGCTCGATCAGGGCTATCGCATCACCGGCGTGAGCGGCAGCGACGACCACACCGCCACCCTCATGCCCGAGGGGCTCGACAGCCAGATCGGAACGCCGACCTCGATGGTGTTCGCCGAGGAGCTGAGCGAGGCCGGCATCATGAAGGGCGTGCGGGAGGGGCGCGTGGTGGTCAAGCTGCGCGGCCCGGACGACCCGATGGTCGAGCTCACCGCCACCACCGACGGCGGTGACAGCGGGATGATCGGCGACACCCTGACCGGCGGAGTGGTCCAGGTGACGGCCCACGTGGTCGGCGGCAGCGGCATGAAGTTGCAGCTGGTCCGCAACGGCGAGGACGACGAGATCGTGGACGTCGACAGCAACGACTTCACTCAGGTGTTCGAGCGCGAGACGCGCAGCGAGGGCGACCGCTACCGGGTGCACCTGAGCGACGGTCTCGACGTGGTCGTCACCAACCACGTCTGGGTCGAGTATGCGCCACCCGTCGGCGGAGGCGATCCGGACGCCGGGACGGCCGGGCCCGACGGCGGCGGCGGCGACGATGGCGACGACGACGACGACGGCTGCGGCTGCCGCAGCGCCGGCGCCAGCGGCGCCTGGTCGAGCCTGTGCGTGCTGGCGGCGGCCGCGTTCGCGCTCAGGCGGCGGCGCTCCAGGCGATGAGCAGCTGGCCGGCGAAGTAGAGCGGCAGCCCCCAGGCCTTGTTCCAGAAGCTCTGGTGGGAGAAGCGCTGCCGCGCCACCGCGAGGTCGGAGACGAAGAAGCAGAGCGCGCCGCCGGCCAGGAGCGCGGCGCGGCGCTCGCCGAACCAGGCCGGCGCGCCGGCGAGGAGCGGGGCGGCCGCCGCGGCCAGGGTCAGCGCGATGAGGGCGGTGTAGATCGCGACCGGGACCCGCAGGTTGCCCAGGTTGGGCCACAGCCAGCGCAGCACCAGCACCGCCGCGACCGCGGGCACGAGCGCCCACGGCGCCAGCCAGGCGTGCGGCGCGGCGACCAGGGTGGCGGCGCGCACCACGCAGACGTGATCGATCGCGAACAGCGCCAGCCCGATGACGAAGCCGCGCCGCTTGCGGCCGAGCAGGGCGGCGTCGCCGAGCGCGCCGAACACCAGCGCGGTCGCGATCCAGCGGCCGTAGGGCCACGCCGCGGCCCCGGCCAGTAATCCGGCCGCCACGAAGCTGGCCGCGGCGATGAGCTTGGGGATGCGGCGGGCCGGCTCGCCGGCCTCGCCGCGCGCGATGGCGCGCTCCACCCCGACCAGCACCACGGCGGCGGCGGCGCATCCGCCCGTGGCCACGAGCGCCGCGATCACGAGCGAGGCGGCTCGATGCCGGCGGCGGCGCGCTCGACCAGGCCGAGCCGGTCCTGACCCCAGAACTGGCGCTCGGTCCCGCCGTGCGCGACGAAGAAGGTCGGCGCGCCGAACACGCCGCGCTTCACCGCCTCGCCGGTCAGGTCGATGAGGCGCTGCTTCGTCGCCGGCTCGCGGGTGGCCGCCAGCATGGCGGCGCCGTCGAGGCCGAGGGCGCCGAGCACGCCGGCCAGCTGGGCCGGGTCCTCCATGTCGACGTTGTCGACCCAGGCGGCGCGGAACAGGGCCAGGCTCGCCTCGGCGATCCGGTCGCCGGCCACCAGGGCGAGGCGGAGCGCGGTGATCGAGCGGAGCGGGAAGATCGAGTTCCAGCGGAACGGCACCTGCCAGGCGCTGGCCCACACGTCGAGCTCGCGGCCCATGTACCGCCGCCTGGACTCCGACATGGCCAGGAGCGGCACGTTGGGCCCGCCGAGCTCCTTGAACACGGCCCCGAGCAGCATCGGCCGCCACTCGAGGCGCGCGCCGGCGCGGGCGGCGAGCGCCTGGATCTGGGTCGAGGCGAGGTAGGCGTAAGGGCTCGAGAAGTCGTACCAGAACTGGATCACGGCCGGCTCGGCGCCGTCCGACGACGCGGACGCCGATGTCGACGCCGGCCCGGGCGCAATGACTGGATCCGGCCGCCCCGGCAGGACCCCCCTCGCCGGCGGCGCACCCTGGCCGGGTCGCCAGCCGCCCAGCACCGCCTCGACCAGGTCGAGTCGATCCTGCCCCCAGAACATGTGCTCGGCGCCGTCGTCGGTGTGGACGAACAGGGTCGGCGCGCCGAACACGCCGCGCGCGACCGCCTCGTCGGTGCGGCGGCGCAGCTCGTCCTTGATCGCGGCGTCGTCGGTGGCGGCCAGCGCGCGCTCCACCTCGGCGCCGTCCAGGCCGGCCGCGCCGAGCGCCCGGGTCAGCGCCTCCGGCTCGCCGATCTGCTCGCCGCGCTCCCAGTACGACCGGTAGAGCTCGTGGATCATCGCCGGCCAGCGCGCCTCGTCGACCGCGAGCAGGGTGCGCAGCGCGCGCACCGATCGCTGGGGATGGCCGGGCGGCATGGCCAGCGGCAGGCCGCGCACCTCCGACCACCGGCGCATGTCGACCAGGTGATCGACCCGCTTGGCCAGAGGCTCGTTGCCGAGCCCGTGCTCGGCTCCCACGGCGCGGAGCACGCCGCCGAGGAGCATCGGTCGCCAGACCAGCTCGGCGCCGGTGCGGCGGGCCAGCTCCTCGACCTCGAAGGAACCGAGGTAGGCGAACGGGCAGGTGAAATCGAAGTAGTACTCGAGGCGCATGGTGGGGCTCCGTGCGGGATCCGCGAGCGGACGACGCTACTCTAGCTGACGCGCACCGATCCCAGAGGTGCGCGTCCGGATTGAAAAAGTCCGCGACAATCAACCGGAACGAAATGCCTTTTCACGGCCCCGAGCCGGGCGGCCTCGGGCCGTGCGCTTTGACATTGCGGGGGCTGGATGAAAAAATGAAACGGAATGGCGAAGCTCGTTGAAGGCTTCAAAGACGGGAGGCCCGAGCTCGGCCGGCGCACCTTCCTGGTCCCGGAGAATCACGCCGAGGTCCTGGCGCTGCTCTATCACGAACAGACCGGAATCGTCGGTGGCCTTCCGGTTGGCCCGGTGACCACTGACGCGATGGGAGAACACGGCATCCGCATGTATCCGGATCAGGACCCCGAGGTCCTGGAAGAGACGAGGCGCTACTTCGAGAAGCTGGCGGAGCGATTCACCTCGGAGCTGCCCCAGGCGTGATCGCGGCGGCCGCCCGGACGCGGGCCGTCGGGATGGATCGGCCGCGACAACGATGGACTTGTCGGTTCGCGGGTCCTAAGGTGCGCGGCGCCATGGGGACCAACTCTCCGGCGGGCGCGGCTGCGTTCGCGCTGGTCGGCGGGATCCTCGCGCTGGCCGCGACCGCCTGCGCCGGCGGCTCGCGCGGCGCGCCGGCCGGCTGCAGCAAGGACACCGACTGCCACTTCAGCCGGGTGTGCGAGGCGGGCGAGTGCCGCGATCGGCTGGCGCCCGGCGGCGCCACGCCGGTCGGACCGGGCGCGGCGCAGATCACCCCGGCCCCGACGCCGCACCCCGGCCCGCCGCCGTTCGCGATGTACAAGGGCAACGCCCAGCACACCGGGGCGCTGGCCGGCCGGGCGCCGGAGCGCGCGCCGCGCCAGCTGTGGGCGGTGAAGACCGGCGGGCCGATCGCCGGCTCGCCGACGGTCGGGCCGGACGGCACCATCTACGTCGGCTCGCACGACACCAACCTCTACGCGGTGACGCCGGAGGGGGCGGTGAAGTGGCGCTTCAAGACCGGCGACCGGATCTGGAGCACGCCGGCGGTGTCGCAGGACGGAACCGTCTACGCCGGCTCCGACGACGACAACCTGTACGCGGTGGACGGGGCGAGCGGGCGCGAGAAGTGGCACTTCCGCATCGGCGACTGCAAGGCGCCGACCGGCTTCGGCCCCGAGGGCACCCGCTGCGACGCCGACGGCGGCCCGACCCTGGGGCCGGACGGGACGATCTATCTCGGCGGCGACGGCGTCTACGCGGTGTGGCCGGACGGGACCCTGCGCTGGAAGCTGGCCACCCCGGAGCACGTGTCGGCCGCGCCGGCGCTGGCGGCCGACGGAACCGTCTACGCGGTGTGCCAGGACGACACTCTGTACGCGATCCGGGCCGACGGGACCAAGGCGTGGTCGCTGCGCACCGAGCAGGACCTGGAGGCGGCGCCGGCGGTCGGCGGCGACGGTACGATCTACTTCGGCGGCGACGACGGGGCGCTGGTCGCGGTCGCGCCGGACGGCAACATCAAGTGGCGGGTGCTGACCGGCGCCGACGTTCGCTCGTCGCCGTCGCTGGGCGCCGATGGAACGATCTACGTCGGGTCGTACGACAAGAACCTCTACGCGGTGTCGCCGGGCGGCTCGGTGAAGTGGCGGTTCGCCTCGGCCGAGAAGATCCACGGCGCACCCGCGGTGGCCCAGAACGGCGTGGTGCTGATCGGGTCGCAGGACGACCACCTGTACGCGCTGTCGGCAGTGGGCGTCCTCCTGTGGTATCTGGAGCTGGACGGGGACGTGGATTCGACCCCGGCCCTGAGCGCTGCTGGCGTGCTATATGCCGGCGGTGACGACGGCGCGCTGCGCGCCTACCGGTAGCGCAGCCGCCCATGGATGCGCGCCGAGGGCGCGCGATGAAGGTGAGCGCGAGAGCGCGATACGGTTCGAAATGAAAGTGGAACGAGAGAGAGTTTTGTCGGCGCTGGGGAGGTCCTATACGGGCCACATCGGCTTCACGGATCTGGCCGAGGCGATGAATCTGCCCCGTCGCGACGAGCCGCGCCTGCGCGCGGTCCTGGCCAACATGGTGGAGGAGGGGCAGATCGAGGAGGTTGGCAAGGCCGGGTACCGGCTGTCGCGGCCCGACGGCGAGCCGCGCGCGAGCGGGCGCATCCGCGTCCACCCGGCCGGCTACGGGTTCGTCGAGCGCGAGGACGGGATGGGGCCGGTGTTCGTGCCGGCCAAGTACCGCGGCGTCGCGCTCGACGGCGACCGGGTGCTGCTGTCCACCTGGGAGGGCTTCAAGGGGACCGAGGGGCGAGTCGAGAAGGTGCTGGCGCGCGGGCGCGCCAAGCTGACCGGCGTCCTGGCCTCGAGCGGGCGGGCGATCTACCTGGAGCCGGACGACCCGCGCATCGCGACCGACTACGGCCGCATCGCGCTCGAGGACGGCGCGCGCGGCGCGCGGGTCGGCGACAGCGTGGTGATCGAGATCTCGCAGTACCCGACCCAGAACAAGCCGCGAATCGTCGGGCGCATGGTGAAGGTGCTGGGCAACCCGGACGACCCGGCCACCGAGATCGAGAAGATCGTCGCGTGCGCCGACATCCCGGCCGAGTTTCCCGACGACGCGGTGGCCCAGGGCAAGAGCACGGCCAGCGAGGTGGGGCCGGCCGACCTGGCCGATCGCATCGACCTGCGCGACCGCGCGTTCCTGACCATCGATCCGGAGAACGCGCGCGACTTCGACGACGCGATCTGCATCGAGGATGGTCCGCACGGGGGCGAGCGGGTCTGGGTGGCGGTGGCCGACGTGTCGCACTACGTCCACCCGGACGACCCGCTCGACCGCGAGGCGCAGCTGCGCGGGGTCTCGGTCTACCTGCCCGACCGGGTCGTCCCGATGCTGCCGATGGAGCTGTCCTCGGGGATCTGCTCGCTCAACCCGAACGTCGACCGCTGCGCCATGGTGGTGCGGCTCGACTTCGACCAGAGCGGAACGGTCCGCGACACCGGCTACTGCGCGGCGGTGATCCGCTCGCGCGCGCGGCTGGATTATCCCGGGGTGGCGGCGGGGCTGTCGGGCGACTTCCGCGGCCGCCGCGAGCAGTATCGCAAGTGGACCGGGACGCTCGAGCGCATGAACACGCTGGCGGTGCGGCTGCGCGAGCGGCGCCGGGCGCGCGGCACCCTCGAGCTGGAGATCCCCGAGGCCAAGGTGGTGCTCGACGCCGACGATCCGCGCCTGGTGCGCGACGTGGTCCGGGCCAAGGACACCGAGGCGGTGCGCGGCGCGTACCAGCTGGTCGAGGAGTACATGATCGCCGCCAACGAGGCGGTCGGCGGGTTCTTCGCCCAGCGCGGGCTGCACGCGGTGTGGCGGGTGCACGCGCCGCCGGCCGAGTCGCGGGTGGCCGAGCTGGCCGAGCTGCTGGAGAGCTTCGGCATCGCGGTGGACGTGGAGGCGGCGCGCACGCCGCGCGGGATGCGCGACGTGATGGAGGCGATCGGCGACCGGCCGGCCTCGCGCGCCCTCTCGTTCTTGCTGCTGCGCTCGCTCAAGCAGGCGGTGTACGACACCGAGAACGTCGGCCACTTCGGCCTGGCCTCGGAGACGTACCTGCACTTCACCTCGCCGATCCGGCGCTACCCGGACCTCCTGGTGCACCGGTTGCTCAAGTACTACCTGCACCGCGAGGGCCAGGCGGCCGGAGGCGGGGGCAAGTACGAGCCCCTGGCCCGCGACGAGCTGGACGAGCTGGCCCGCGACTCGTCGTCGCACGAGCGGCGCGCGATCGAGGCGGAGCGCGAGGCGGTCGCGATGTACCGCGCCTACCTCATGCGCGATCACATCGGCGAGGAGTTCACCGGGCGGGTCTCGGGCGTGCAGGCGTTCGGCGTGTTCGTCGAGCTGGACGAGCCGTTCGTCGAGGGCATGATCAAGCTCGAGGGGCTGGGCGGCGACTCGTACGAGCTGGACGACCGGCGCATGAACATCGTCGGGCGCCGGTCCGGCTTCTCGCTCGGCCTCGGCGATCCGGTGCGGGTCGAGCTGCTCGACGTGTCGGTCCCGCGCCGGCGGGTCGACTTTCGCCTGGTGCGCGGCGAGGAGTAGGAGCCGGGCGGGCCGCGGCTTCAGCCGGGCCGCAGGGCGGCGAGCAGCGCGTCGGCGTTGACCGGCTTGGCCAGGACTTCGATCACGCCGAGCGAGCGGACCCGGGTGCGGGCCGATGCGCTGGCCCGCGACGAGACCACCACGACCGGCAGGTAGGCGAGGACCGGATCGGCGCGCAGGCGCTCGATGAGCTCGACCCCGCCCATCTCCGGCATCTGGAGGTCGGTGACCAGCGCGTCGTAGCGGGCGCGGCCGAGCATGCGCCAGGCGGCCAGGCCGGTCGGCGCCGCGTCGACCTGGTAGCCGGCCCGCTCGAGCAGGCGCGTCATCGCCTCGCGCACCGCCGGCGAATCGTCGACGATGAGGACGCGGCCGGCCGACCGGCGGTGCGCGGCGGTGGCGGCGTCCGGGTAGGCCAGGCGGACCAGCGCGGCCGGGTCGAGGATGAGCTGCACCTTGCCCGAGCCGCTGATCGTGCCGCCGGCGTAGAGCGATAGCGGGCCGAGCAGCGGGCCGAGGCTCTTCACCACGATCTCGCGGGGGCCGACGATCTTGTCGACCGTGAGGGCGAGGCGGCGGCTGGCGTAGTCCAGGACCACCGCCGGCACCGCGGCGCCCGGGCGAGGCGGCGGCGCGGCCAGGACGGCGTGGAGCAGGACCAGCGGGACCGCGCCGCCCTGGAAGTCGAGCTGGCCGGGCAGCTGGCCGTCCGGACCGGTCGAGGTGGCCTCGACGGTGCCGAGCACGTGCACGTTGGGGATGGCGTAGACGTGGCCGCCGACCTTGAACAGGAGCGCGTTGGTGATCGCGGTGGTGAGCGGCAGCCGCATCGAGAAGGTGGTGCCGGCCCCGGGCGACGACGCGACCGACAGATCGCCGCCCAGCTGCGCGACCGTCTCGCGAACCGCGTCGAGCCCGATGCCGCGCCCGGCCAGCTCGTCGACCACCTGGCGCGACGACAGGCGCGCGTCGAACAGTGCGCGCAGGACCTCGCCGTCGTCGGCCAGCCCGGCGTGGGCCGCCGACCAGCGCCCGCTGTCGACCAGGCGCTTGCGCAGGACCGACGGGTCGATGCCGGCGCCGTCGTCGGCCACCTCGATGACGACGGTCTGCCCCTCGTGGCGGGCCGACACCGTGACCATGCCCTCGTCCGGCTTGCCGGCGGCGCGGCGCCCCTCGGCCGACTCGATGCCGTGCACGACCGCGTTGCGCAGGAGGTGGATGAGCGCGTCGCCGATCTGATCGGCGACCGACTTGTCGAACTCGGTCTCCCCGCCGAGGGTGACCAGGCGGACGCTCTTGCCGGCGGCGCGGGCCAGGGCGCGCACCTGGGGGGCCAGCCGCTGGAACAGGGTGCGGCTCGACTGCATGCGGATGTCGGTCAGGCCATCCTGGAGCGCGTTGCCGGTGCGGCGGAGGGCGGCGGCGTCGTCGAGCAGCTCGCGCTGGAGGCGATCGAGCTGGGCGAGCTGCTGGTCGAGGTCGCGCTCGATGGCGCGCAGGCGATCGGCGGGCGGCCCGGCCGTCTCGGTCCCGGCCGCCGCGCCGAGCGCGCCCCGCACCCGGACCAGCTCGGCGACCACGCCGCGCAGCTCGGCCAGGCGGCGCTCGATGCGCGTGCGATCGAAGACCAGCTCGCCGACCCCGTCCATCAGGCGATCGATGCGGGACGGATCCACGCGCAGGAGCGCCCGCTCGTCGCGCCGGGCCAGCCGGTAGGCCGCGCTGACCGGCTCGCCCACGATCGGCATCGGCCCGGTCACCCCGGCCGGGTCGACGTCGATCGGCGCCGCGCCGCCGCCGGCCACGCCGGTCAGCGCCGACAGCTTCTCGTCGAGCAGCGCGCCGAGCGCCACCGCCTCCTCGCCGTGCTCCTCGCCGACCGCGGCGCGGGCGCGCAGACAGTCGATGATCTCGACCAGCGCGTCGCGGGTGCGGGCCGACCAGGCCAGCCGCCCGCCGCGCAGCCGCTCGACCACGCCCTCGAACTGATGAGCGGCGTCGGCGAACGCGCGCAGCCCGACGGTGCCGGCGGTGCCCTTCAGCGAGTGGGTGGTGCGAAGCAGCTCGCTCAGCGCGGCCGGGTCCATCGCGTCGGCCGGCGCGCGCAGGAGCAGGTGGGTCAGCTGGTCGAGCGCCTCCTGGCTCTCGTCGCGGAACAGGACCCGCAGCGCCTGGTACTCGCTGGTGTTGAACGAATCATCGGCCGGTCCGCGCACCCGGCCATCCCCCTTGTCGCGGTCGCGCTCGTCACTCACGGGCAGCGTCTCCGGCTCGGCCGGCCGCGTCGCCAGCCGCCCGCGCGGCCGCCTGAGCGCGGGCCAGCAGCGCCGGCGGATCGATGAGCGGCACCGCGCGCCCGCTCGAGTCGACCAGCGCCGAGTCGCCGCGCCGCCGGTGAGGGCGCAGAGTGGAGACCTCGATCACGCTGGTCACTCGCAGCGCCGCGCGCACGTCCTCCACCTCGACCAGGATCGCCGCCTCGCCCCCGTGCGCCGACGCCGGCCCCGGCCCGGTCGCCGCCCCGTCGATCAGGAACGACAGGTCCAGGATCGTCATGATCGCGCCGCGGTAGTTGACCACCCCGGCCACTGCATCCGGCGCGTGCGCCACCGGCGTCACCGGCCCGAGCGTGAACACCTCCCGGACCCAGCGCAGCTCGATCGCGTAGCGAGCCTGGCCGAGGGCGAAGACGATCACGTTCTTCATGGCGCGGAGGCGCGGCGCGGGCGCCGGCGCCAGCTCGTTTATATCACCCGGTCCAGGGCGGCAGCGACGGAGGCGCAGGCGGTCGCCATCAGGACGAGGCGAGGCTCGCCTCGTCGACGATTCGATTGTTGTGGAAACCGGGCGGTGGGTCGGGTCACCCTGTCACCACGTGCGCGCCGCACTCTGCATCGCGAGCGTCGGGTGGATGTCGGTGGTCCTGGTCGGCTCTGCGGGCGCGCAGTCGGCGGATCGGCCGGGGCTGGCGCTCACCTGGCAGCGGCCGGCCGGATGTCCCGACGAGGCGGCGATGCGGGCGAAGATCGCCGAGGCGGCCGGCGGTCCGGGCGCGGCGGACGGGGCCGCGCGCGCACGCGCGGGGCGGCTCCCCGACGGAGAGTGGATCGTCGAGCTGGATGTCGGCGACGGGCCCCGCACCTTGCGCGGCGACACCTGCGACGACGTCGCGCGCGCCGCGGCGCTGGTCATCGGGATCGCGCTGCGCGCCCAGCG
>Ga0193753_10002106_pt1 | contig 16172 bp, 13 predicted proteins | sample H1c2metaG_FD_144925 | JGI IMG/M metagenome (GOLD analysis project Ga0193753, IMG submission 144925) | Soil microbial communities from a riparian zone of the East river system, Colorado, United States - H1c2 | ecosystem: Environmental > Terrestrial > Soil > Riparian zone | place: USA: East... | reverse complement strand
CAGCGGCTCGAAGATCCGGTTCTGCATGAACGTGAGGAACGGCTCGTCCGCGGCGGCTTCGACGGCGGCGCTCAACAGGATCCAGCCGTAGCTCGAAAAGCGGTAACCGGTTCCGGGTTCGAACAGCAGCGAGTTCTCCGCAAAGGCCGCCACGCCGTCGGCGGGCCGCGCGCAGTGCATCCACAGAAGCGGCCCATCGTCACCGCCGTCGTCCCCGATGCCGGACAGATGCCCCATCAGCTGGCGCAGCGTCACGGGCCACTGCTTCCGCGGGAATTCAGGCACGTACGTCTGGATCTCCTCGTCGAGGTTCAGCCGGCCCTGCTCCGCCAGCAGTCCGACGCCGGCCGAGGTGAGCGCGATGGAGGCGGTACCGATCCTGAACCGCGTGTCCGGCGACACGGGCGCCCGGCTCTCCAGATCGGCCCAGCCGAAGCCTTCGGCCCACACGAGGTCGCCGCCGAGGCCGACCGCCACCGACAGACCGGGCAGGTTCTGTCCGGTGAGAGCCGCGCGGACGATCCCGCGACCCCGCTCAGCGGCCTGTGCCCACTTCGGCGTGGGGGCCGACAGCATCACGGAGGGCGCGTCCTGCGAGCTCGGGTGCAGGACCGTCGCCGTCGCGCTGACGTACAGATAGAGTCCCAGGATCGCGGTGGGCGGCACTCCGACGACCACGAGGGTCAGCACGAGCCATTTCCGCTTGTTCTCAGCGGCCAATCCTCACCTCCAGCCCGCCGAAGCGCCGCTGGCGGCGGCCGAATTCCGCGACCGCGACGGCGAGCGACTCGCCAGAGAAGTCCGGCCACGCCACCTCCGTGAAGTACAGCTCCGCGTACGCGCTCTCCCACAGCAGGAAATCGCTCAGCCGCTGCTCGCCGCCCGTGCGGATCAGCAGCTCCACATCCGGTGCCGGGCACTCGCAGGGCGGCTCCAGGCCTCGCGCGAGTTCCGCGCGGCTGCGCGGGCCGTGCGCCGCCGCCTGCACGATCGCGTCCCGCGACGAGTAGTCGATCGCAAGCCGCAGGCGCAGGACAGTTCCCGCCGCCGTCGCACGCTCGGCCCTGGCGATCGCGTCCCTCACGCGCGCCGGCAGGCGGTCACGCCGTCCCAGCACCTCGACCCGCACGCCGCGCTCGACGCACGAGGCCACCTCGGTCCGCAGGTAGCTCTCGAGCAGCCACAGCAGCGCACCCACTTCGGGGCCCGGCCGCTTCCAGTTGTCCGAGGAGAATGCGTACAGGGTGAGGACCCCGATGCCCTGCGACGGCGCGGCCCCGACCACCCGGCGGACCGCCATGGCCCCGGCGCGGTGGCCGGCCACGCGCGGCAGCCCGCGCGCCTGCGCCCAGCGGCCGTTGCCGTCCATGATGATCGCGACGTGCTTTCCGCCGCGGCTGTCCAAAGTACTTGGTTCCATGAAGTGAATCTCCGTGGTCGCGCCCGCGGGGTTCCTCGCGCCCGGCCTCAGCCTTCGCGCACCCGCCGGATCAGTGATTCCATGTGGCCGAGATAGGCGTTCAGCGCCTTGCGGCCGGCCGCCGTGAGCTTGAACTCCGTGCGCGGCACGCGGTCGACGAACGACTTCTCGCAGGCCACGAAGCCGGCCTCCTCGAGACGCCGGGCGTGCACGCTCAGGTTGCCGTCGGTGATGTCCAGCAGCGCCTTGAGCTCGTTGAAGCTCAGCGACTGCGCGCTGGCCAGCGCGCTCACGATGGCCAGCCGCACGCGCTCGTGGATGACGCGGTCCAGGTCGATCGGGGTCTTGCCGCGTGCGCGCTGCCGGCCCTGTGCCGGAGACGTGGGCCCATCGACCGGCTCCTCGCGATCCGGCTGGCGCCGCGCTGCCCCGCCCCTAGCCCCCATGACGCCTCGCGATCAGCAGCCCGAAGCCGATGTGCAGACCGCCGAAGCCGGCCGCCATCCAGGCGTCGGCCCACGCAGCCGGTGTCGCCAGCGCGAGTCCGCCGAGCAGCATGAATCCGATGCCCATCAGCGGCACGACGCGGACCGAGAACGTGCCCGCCATGATCATGGCGGCGCCGTACGACAGCAGCCACAGGCCCGGCAGCAGGTCGACCGCGCCGTGCGCGTACAGTGCCGCCGTCAGCGCCACGGCAGCACTCACGGGCGGCAGGAAGCTCATCAGGAATTGGCGCCCCGGCCCCGTGGCCACCGGCACGCGTGCGCGCCGCGCCTTCAGCGCCAGCGTGCCCGCAGCGAGCAGCGCGGCCATCGCCGCTGCCGCCAGCCAGACGGTCAGCCAGCGGCCGGCGGTCGGCTGGGTCGAAGCCAGCAGCGCCGCGGCCATTCCCGTCGCCCCGATGGCGACGCCGCCCCAGCCCGGTATCGCCGTGAACGAGCCGGCCCGCTCCATCGTCTGGCGGATGAAGTGCAGATCCTCCATGGCGCGCTCGTGCAGAGCGATCGGTGGATCCGTCCGGTCCTGGCGCAGGGGCATGTTCATGGGGCCGATGAATAACCGGATCGTTCGCGTTCGTCAAGTGCTTGGTAGTGCAAAGTGACGACCGTCGGCGGGCGGGCTTTTCCGGAGACGTTCCTTGGCGCGCCGCCCCCTTGCACGGCCTTCTACGTCTGTAGTAGATTCCCGCCGCATGAAGCGCGAAGGGCAGCATCCGAGCGACGCGGAGTGGAAGGTGCTCCACGCGCTGTGGCGCAGGCATCCGTCGACCGCGCGCGAGCTGCTCGACGGGCTGCACGCGGAAACGGACTGGGCCTACACGACCCTGAAGACCCTGCTCGGGCGCATGCTGGAGAAGGGGCTCGTGTCCGAGGAGATGCGCGGCCACACGGCGTGGTACGAGCCCGCGGTCGACCAGGTCGGCGTGCGGCGCCATGCGCTGCGGGCGATGATCGATCGCGTGTTCGAGGGCGCGGCGGGGCCGCTGCTCGCGCACCTCGTCGAGCACGAGAGCCTGAGTCAGGCCGAGCGACGGCAGCTCGCGGCCTGGGTCTCCTCCGCGGAGAAGCGCATCGAGAAGGGCGCGGAGGGACGCGCGGAGGGGGATGCCAAGGGGGTCGCGGGGAAAAAGGCGGGAAAGAAGGAATCACGTCGTGGGCGTCGCTGAACTCTCCGCGGCGTGGTGGTCGTGGGTCGCGCCCGCGGCGCTGCAGGCCGGCATCCTGCTCGCGGGCGTCGCGCTCGTCGATCGGATGCTCCGGCGCCGCGCGTGGCCGCAGGTGCTGGCCACGCTGTGGCTCGTCGCGCTCGCGCGGCTCGTGCTGCCCCCGTCGATCGCATCGCCGTGGAGCGTGAGCAGCGCACTGGGCGGACCGAGCGCATCCGTCGCGCGCGCAGCGCCCGGCGGAGCATGGCTTCCCGCGCTGGCGGCGCTGTGGCTGGCCGGCGCGCTCGCCTGTCTCGTGCTGCGCTGGCGCAGGCGCCGCGCCCTCGCGCGCCTCATCGTCGTGGTGGCCGGCGGCGGCAGCGCCGGCGCCTGGCAGCGCGCCGTGCGCGAGGCCGCGGACACGCTGGGCCGTCGCCGCGCCCCGTGCCTCGGCGAGCTTCCCGGTCTCATGACGCCCGCAGTCACCGGCCTGCTCCGCCCGATCCTCCTCGTCCCGCCCGCCAGCCTGCGACGCCTGCCGACGGAACGCGATCGGCATGCGCTCCTGCACGAGGTCGCGCACGTGCACCGCGGCGACCTGTGGATCGACGAGCTGTGCCACGCGGTGCGCGCGCTGTTCTGGTTCCATCCGCTCGCGTGGCTCGCGGCGCGCCGGATCCATCGGCTGAGCGAGCTGGCCTGCGACGCGGACGTCGCGCGCGGGCTGGGCAGCGGGGCGTCCGCCTACCGCGACACGCTCGTGCTCGCGGCGCGCGACGTGCTGGCCCGCGGGAGTCCGTCGCCCGGCCGCGCCTTCGTCGGCGAGCGCAGCCAGATCGCGGCGCGCGTCGAGCACCTCGACCGCCGCTCGCGTCCCGCTCGCGCGCTCGTTCGTGGCGCGAGCGCGGCCCTCGCGCTGCTGCTCGCCGCGTGCGTCCTGCCGATGGCCGGCCGCACGCTCGACCGGCGCGCGCAGGCGCAGCGCGTGCTCGACGACGAGCTCGCGGGGCGCCCGCAGAGCTGCTTCCAGCTTCAGGCCGCGGCCATGGTGCTGTCGGCCCCGTCGCCGCCACTGTCCCAGGACCATGGAGACTGACATCATGCACGTCGCATCGCTCGCCGCCGGACTCCTGCTCGCCACGCTCACCGCAGGCACGCTCTTCGTCCAGGACGCCAGGCCCGAGCGCTTCGCGCATCCCCTGCCGAAGGATGCCGACGGCGGCATGGCGCGCTGGATCGCGACCTGCAAGCCCGGCGCGCCGCACGAGCGACTCAAGGAGCTGCTGGGCAGCTACGACATCGTCACGCGCATCTGGATGGCTCCGGGGCAGCCGCCGATGGAGCTGAAAGCCGCGGGGGAGTTCTCGTGGCTGGCCGAGGGCAAGTGGATCGAGCTGAAGTGGGCCGGCACGATGATGAACGGCAAGGAGGGCAATGGCCTCTGGGTGCTCGGCTACGACAACTTCAAGGAACGCTACGTCGCGACGATGATCGACAGCATGCAGACCTGCATGAACGCCGCCTCCGGCCACTTCGACGCGAGCGGCGACAACCTCATCCTGTGGGGCACGGTCGACGAGCCGATGACGCCGGAGCAGGACAAGACGGTGAAGTACGTGTACCGGGGCTTCGGCAAGGACGCCTTCACGTTCGAGATCCACGACATGATGATCGGCGAGAGCAACACGAAGGTCGTGGAGCTGGGCTTCACCCGGAAGAAGTGACCGCGGGCGGCGAGGCGCGGCCGGCGAAAGCGCGCGGCTCGGGCGACGCGCTCGCCAGTCGATGCACTGGTTCATGGAGGGGCGCACGCAGCCCGTGGCGGGCGCCGCAGAAACTCCTGTCACGGGCTGCTGACGAGGATCCATGGTCACGAAGCTCAATGGCCAGCTGCGGCGCGAGATCGACGTCGGCGGCGTCGCGCACGTCGTCACTCTCACGGGCGACGGCCTGAAGCTGGCCGAGAAGGGGAGGCGCAAGGGCTTCGAGCTGGCGTGGAAAGATCTCGTCAGCGGGGACGCGGCGCTCTCGGCCGCGCTCAACGCGGCGCTGCAGGCCAGCCCCGCACCACGGCCGACGAGGCCCGGCCCGGCGGGGCGCCGGTCGCGCGTGAAAGCGCCTCGCCGGAAGAAGTGATTCCGCACAGACAGCCACCTGATGCGCGAACTCGAGAGAGAGCCGCGACGTGGACTCGCCCGTGACACAACCGGCAGCGGCGTGAGCCGTGAGCGCGAGTCCTTCATCCAGCGACATTGACAGCCCGCATGACTTCATCGACGATCGCCCCCGGAAAATCAGGGGCACGGGACTGCGCCGGACAGTGGGTGGGCTGCATCCACGCCATCCGCCGCACACATCGGCCGGTCTGGTGACCCTGTGTGGGCGATCGGTCGCAGCGCCGGCGACCGACGTGAAGACAACGATCGTGAAGGGGGAATGAGAATGTTCACCGGACACAGGTCAGGACTCGTCGTTCGGGCATGCCTCGGCGTCGCCGTCCTCGCGGCGTGCGTCTTCCAGGCGGGCTGCAGCGCGACGAACTCCGGACTCATCACGTCATTGGAAGACCTGACCTCGGCCACGGAGCGGCAGGGATTCAGCGAGGTCAACCAGAACCGCATCATCTCGATCAACGGCCTGCTGCCTCATTCGGCGGTCGGCTCCGTGTTCCACTACAAGACATCGCGCTCGCCATCGACTGCCTTCGGCATCACGGCCACGCCGTCTTTCCGCCTCGAGGCGCGGATCGACGGTCCGCCATTGAAGGTGCTGATCGACATCCGCACGGCGATTCTCGCCGCTCGAACCGCCGCGTCCGACGCCATCTCCAGGCGCCTCGCCCAGACCGTGGCCAGAGAGCGTCTGGCTGCCGAGCAGGAAAAATCATCGCCCGACGCAACGAGGTTGACGAGCCTCGAGACGGATCTTCGTACCGCGGAGGGCGACAGCGAGAAAGCACGCAAGGACTTCGAAGGAAAGTTGAACGCGGCCGTCGAGAGCGTCAGCGTGCCCGGAGTCCTCGTGATGCGCTGGGAGACCAGGGACAAGTCGTCGAACGGGTTCTCGCTCGGCTCCCTGTTCGGCGCGTCCACCGAGGATGACCTCGCGACCAGCGGCTTCGCCATCCTTGGCGGGCTCCGGCTCACGACGCTCTTCGTCGGGCCCGAGATCGGGCGGTTCCGTCCCGGGACGAAGAAGAGCTGGGACTGGGGCCTGCACTACAAGGCATCCGGCCTGATTCCCTGGTTCCTGAGCCGCACGTACGAGAACGCGCGCATCACGACGCACATCTTCCAGGTGCAGAATGTCCTCTACCTCCAGGATGCAGACATCGAGAAGAAGACGGCGGTCGCTCTCGAGGCGAGCGCGTCGCAGTTGCAGCACCTGGGCACGACGCTGAAGAAGGTCGAGAAGGTCGAACTGGAGTCCATCGGCGAGCGCCTCTCGAGCCTCTCCAATCTCGGCGTGATCGGCAGCGTGAAGCGGCGCGTCTATCCCATGGACTACAGGACCGGCATGTTCGCGTCTTTGACGGGGGAGGATCGGTCGGAGATCGAGGCGGTCACGCAGTGGAGCACGGAGGGTCCGTCGGAGATCGGAGCGGTCACGCAGCAGACCAAGGACGGTTCGTCGGAGATGGAAGCGGTCACGCTGCAGATCACCGGGAACACTCGCGCGGCACAGGCCGTGGAAATCGCGAAGGACAAGGTGGCTGACGCCGCCAAGCTCGAGGAAGGCGCACCGGACTCCAGCACGGGCACGCGCACGGGCACGGACGTCCAACCGCAGGAATCGTGGCACACGATCTATGTCGTGGACACGGATCTCGAGGCCCTGCAGGACCTGTTCGACTGAGTCCTGCCGGCCCCCCCTCCTCGATCGGCGCGCCCGCAGTCGCCGGAGACCGGGTCGGCTCCTGGTGACTGCGGGGCAGGCCGTGCGGGCCGAGGTAGACTCCCCGGGTCTCCGGCGGTTCTCTCACCACTCCCGCCGTGGCGCTCCCCGGACCTGGCAGCCATGGCCGAACTCCGCCTGCTCATCCCCGTCGCGATGCTGGTCGGCAGCGCCTCCTCTGCGGCGCAGCTCGTGCAGCCCGGCAAGGTCGAGGCGTCCGCCCGCTTCGCGGATGCCTCCGCTCCGCTCCGGCTGGACGCGATCGACGCCGCGGAGAGCGCGCGCGTGCGCGCCCTCGTCGGCGATCTCGGCGGCCCGGAGCTGCCGCCCGTGCTGCCCGGGAGTCCCCGCGACCAGATGATGTATGCGGACCGCGTCCCCGTCGTGCCGCGCGGCCTCGCGCAGTACGCGGGCCAGGCGCCGCCGATCTACCTGGAGGGAAAGGTGCCCGCCGGACCGGGCGGCACGGGCACCGACAAGCCGGAATTCTTCTGGTACCAGATCCCCGCCGGTTACGACGCGGAGAGCCCGGCGCTCCCGCTCGTCATCGCCTACCACGGCTATGGCAACTCGGCCGGCAGCGTCGCGACGCAGAGCACGATCGACGAAGAGTGCAATGCGCGAGGCTGGCTCTACGTGGCCCCGACCGGCATCGACGACAAGCTCTTCGGCGCGCCGGTCAGCCAGGCCAACACGGCCGCGGCGGTGCAGTGGATGCTCGACCACTTCCACGTGGACGCCGACAGGATCTACATGGTCGGCTTCTCGCTGGGCGGCGGCATCAGCGCCAACTTCGCGGCGCGGCACCGCGATCCCGCAGGGCTCATGATCGCCGCGCTCGGCATCGTGTCGGGCAGCCTGGACTGGACGATGTCGTGGGAGCTCGGCCTCCCGCCGCTCAAGAGCTGGATGGAGAACGCCTACAATTTCGGCGCGTCACCGCAGGCCGATCCATGGGCCTACCAGCGCAGCAGCGCGCTGCACGTCACGAGCGGCAGCTATCCGCCGCTGCCCGGCACGCTCGACGCCGCGCTCTCCATGGCGGCCAACCTCGGCGCGACGCCCGCGTACGTCACGTGGGATCTCGACGACACGCTGCCCGAGATCGTCACGCAGCAACCCGTCCTCGTGGACCTGCTCCAGTCGCTCGGCGGAGCGGTCGAGAGCCACCCGATCACCGGCACTCCGGTCGCGCACAGCTGGGACGTGCTGGACGAGCCGGCGCTGTTCGACTTCTTCGCGCAGCACGTGGCGCAGCGCACGCCCGCCGCCTTCCACGCGCTGGCCGACGGCGACGTCGCCGTGAGCTGGGCCGGGCTCGTGCAGGCCGCGCCGCACGCTTTCAGCCGCGTGGACGGCAACGCGACGGCCAGTCCCGCGACGCTCTCCGTGACGACGCTCGACAACGTCGCGCAGGTCGTGCTGCACGCCGATCTCGGCGGCCTCGCGGGGCCGGGCCCCGTGCACGTCGCGGCGGGTGCCGTGAACGGCGCGCCCGCGCTGCTGCGCGTGGACGGGCTCGGCGAGCCGCCCGCGTACTTCGCGGACGCGCGGACCGGAGCGCTCATCCCCGGCGCGGTCGCCGACCCTGCGGCCGACGCGCTGCTGCTCGTGCTGCCCGCGCCGGGAACGTTCGACGGCAACCTCGTCACGCACGCGCTGTGGACCACGGACTTCACCGTCACGCCGACGCCGATCGCGCCCGGCGGAACGCTCGACGTCAGCCTCGACGCGCCGGCCGGAGCGCGCACCGCATGGCTGTTCATCGGCCTGGGCGAGTCGCTGGCGACGCTGAAGGGCGTGCCGTTCACCGTCGCGCTGACGCCGCTCACGCTCGTGCCCTTGCCCCTCGATGGGGCGGGTGACCTCCACATCCCGGCCGCGCTGCCGAGCGATCCGCTGCTCAGCAGCGGATCGCTCTTCTTCCAGACCGCGGTCACCGGCCCGGGCAGCGCGATCCAGTCCGTGAGCAACCTCTGGCGCATCGACATCCTCTGACGGCGCGAGCGCCGCGGCACCGCGGCACCGCGCCGCAGCGCGAGACACACGCGCCGCCACGGGGCATGCGAGACACGCGAGCCGCCTCGGGGCACGCGACGCACGCGTGGCGGCCACGGTGCGCGGCTCGTCGTCCCTGCGATCCCGCGCGGCATTCCCCTGAAGGGCTCCGTGGGCGCACCGCGCTCACCCGGTGTGCGGCGTCCTGTCCCGAGGGGCGGCGCTGCACGTCGGTCCGCAAGACCACCCGCAAGGAATCTCCCATGCCCAGCAAGAAGCTCGTGCACGTCCAGCTCTCGAAGAACAACGGCGCGCCGCAGGCCGTGATGCTCGTGTCGCCCAAGGCGAGCCTCGCGTCGATGCAGGGCGCGCTCGCCGGCCTGTACAAGGACAAGGTCGCGCTCAAGTCGGTCGGCCTGAAGTTCTGCGAAGGCTGCAAGTCCGGCCTGGACATCTGGATCAAGAACGAGTTCGACGGCCAGATCGACGTGCCGGCCCTCGGCTGAAAGCCCGCGCGCGGCGGGCCGGCGTCCCTGAGCGACCAGCCGGCCCGCCGCCGTCCTCCCCGCACGGCGGAACGGCCATGAACTTCGCGCGACTGAAGGCCCTGCCCTCGCTGGGCGTCGGCCTGCTCCTCAATCCGCACACGCTGGAGTCCGCGCAGGACGAGCCGGCCTGGGACTACCTCGAGATCATCCCGGACCGCTTCTGGATCGACGACGGCCTGCGCGCCGCGCCGCGCCACCACGAGCTGGCGCCCTCGGTGGCGGCGCTCGACGAGCTCGCCGCGCGCGTGCCCGTCGTCGCGCACAGCATCGGGCTCTCCATCGGCAGCGCGAGCGTGTTCGACACGGGGCACCTCGACCAGGTCGCGCGCTGGCAGCGGCGCTACGGCTTCCCCTGGCACAGCGATCACCTGGCCTTCACGCGCGTCGCCGAGCACGAGACGGAGGCCAACGCCGCAGTGACCCTTCCGCTCACGCGCGACGAGGAGTCGCTGGAGCTGCTGGTCGCGCGCATCGACGCCGTTGCCGCACGCGTGGACGCGCCCTTCCTCCTGGAGAACAACGTCTCCTTCGTCGCGCCGCCCGGCGAGACCTTCACCGAGGCCGGCTTCCTCAACGAGCTGTGCCGCCGCTCGGACTGCGGGCTGCTGCTCGACCTGCACAACGTGCTGGTGAACGCGCGGGCGCACGGCTTCCGTGCCGAAGCGCTGCTCGACGAGCTCGACCTGCGGCACGTCGTCGAGCTGCACATCGCGGGCGGCGACGAGCTGGCGGGCTTCTACACGGATTCGCACGCCGGACCCGTCGCGCCCGAGGTGTGGCCGCTGCTCGAGCGCACGCTGCGGGCCGCGCCCTGGGTGCGCGCCATCACCTTCGAGTACCACGAGAGCCATGCCGCGGTCCTCGGGCCCCTCGGCGTGGAGGGCGAGCTGCGCCGCGCCCGCGAGATCCGCGAGCGGTGCTGCTGACGCCATGACGCTCGCCGCCTACCAGGCATCGTTCGCGCGCATGGTGCTGGAACCGGCGCTGGCCGTCCGGGCCCGCGCGGAAGGCGCGGCCGCGTTCACCGATCCCGCGCTGAGCGAGGCCGAGCGCGCCCGCCTCGCGGACGTCGCGTGCCAGCGCGGCATGCGCGTCACGTGCGTGCTCGCGCGCGCGAACCGGCTGAGCTCGCTCGTCGCGGCGCTGCCGGCGACCTGCACGCTGCTGAAGCCGGAACTCAACGCGCTGCTGGACCGTTTCTGGGGCGAGCAGCCGATGGAGACGCTGCAGGCGCTGCCCGCGGGGCTCGCCTTCGGCCGCTTCCTGCGCGACGAGATCGCCGCCGGCCGCGTCGCGCACCCGCGCGCCGCCGACGTGCTGCTCCCGGAGCTCGAAGAGCTCGCGGAACGCCGCGCCGCGTTGACCGCCACGGCATCCTGATCCGCGGCGCCGCAAGCTCGAGCCGCTCCGCGCGACGAGAGCCTCGTGCGCAAGCCGGACACCGTGCAGTGCCGGCGAAATCCGGCACCTGCGAAACGTTCGGCGGCACCGGATGTTGCGCGCCCGCGCACCAGACGTTCATCGAACGGCAGCACCGCGGCAGACGACTCGCGCGATCCGCGGTACCGTGTCCGCCTCTCGGGTCATCCGTGCGCCGGCGGGCTCTGCCTGCGGGCGACGGCAGTCAGCATGGATCGGTGCGCGGTCCGGGCCGCGCCTTCGCAACAACGAGGAGTCTCATCATGCGTACTTGCGTCTCGGTTCCGTCCGTGTGTGGTGCGCTGCTGGCGCTGGCGTCCGTCGCGTCGGGCCAGGCGGCCTGGCCGGCGGGAGGCGCCGGCGCTCACGGCCTTTCCGTGCAGCAGGACGCGCGCGGCCTGCGCGCCTCGGCGGTCGCGGGGCACGTCGCGGGCCAGGCAGCGTCCTCCGGCGAGTCGTCCTTCTCGCTCGTGCCGGCGGCCTGGGCCGCGCTCGGGCCCTTCGGCGGCGACATCGCGGACGTGCAGGTCTCGCCGCTGAACGCCAACATCGTGCTCGCCGCGCTCGCGCCCTCCGCGGGCGGTGGCGGGCTGTACCGCTCCATGGACGGCGGGTCCACCTGGAACCCGGTCGCGACGCTGGCCAACGTGGCCTGCTACGACCTCGCTTTCGCGCCGGACGGCACCGCGTACGCGGCGACGATCGACGGCGTCTGGAAGAGCACGAACTCGGGCACGAGCTTCGCCGCGCTGAACCTCGGGATCGGGCTCAACGACCAGGTCATCGACGTGGACGTGGACCCGACCAACCCGCTGCGCCTGTGGTGCGGCGTCGCGGACGCGATCGGCTCGCAGCCGGTCAACGTGATGCTCTCGATCAACGGCGGCACGACGTGGGCCAACAAGACGCCGCCGCTCGGCGGCGCCACGACGTGCACGGGCGTCGCGATCGACCCCGCCAACAACCTGCACGTCTACGCCTGCTTCGGCGGCGCGTTCGGCGGCGGCCAGGTCTGGGGCTCGACCAACGGCGGCACGACGTGGACCAACCACTCCGCCGGGCTGCCCAACAACCCCATGCAGGACGTGGTCTTCGACGGCGCGCGCGTGCTCGTGGCCGGCGGCCAGCTCTTCGGCACCCAGAACGTGGGCCTGTACGCCTCGGTGAACGACGGCGTCACGTGGACGCCGCTGCACGACGGCAGCTGGCCGGTGCTCGTGATCAACGACATCGCGCTGGATCCGAACGATCCGAACCTGATCCTCGCGGGCAGCGCCGGCAGCGGCGTGTTCCGCTCCACCGATGACGGCCTCACGTGGAGCTTCGGCGCCGGCGGCACCGGCTCGCTCTCCGTCAACTCGGTGAGCTTCGCGCCCGGCAGCTCCAGCCTCGTCTTCACGGGGTCGAGCTCCAACGCGATCTGGAAGAGCACCGACGCGGCGGCGAGCTTCGCGCCGTCCTCCGACGGCATCGGCGCGCTGGACGTGTTCTCCGTCGGCTCCAACCCGCTGAACGAGGACGAGCTGGCCATCGCCTTCCAGGGCCAGAACGACGGTGGCGTGTACAGCACGCTCGACGGCGGCCAGCACTGGTCGCTGGAAGCGCTCCCGTCGACGCGCTTCTCCGACGTGCGCTTCAGCTCCGCGGGCCAGCTCTTCGCGATCTCCTCCGGCCCGTCGTCGATCGCGCCGGAAGGCCTGTACCGCCGTGATGGCGCGACATGGACCGGCATCGGCCCGGACCAGGGCACGCTGTTCGAGTCCGACCTCGACACGATGCGCTTCAGCGCCAACGACCCGGACCTCATCTGGGCCGCGGGCGCGGACTTCGGCGTGGCGGGCTTCGAGCCGACGGTGTGGCGCACGACCACGGGCGGCGCCTCGTGGACGAAGGCGTACGAAGGTCCCGACGACAACAGGATGGTGCGCGACCTGCACGTCGTCGACCCGGCGAGCGACGTCGTCCTGCTCGCCGCGTTCACCGACGTCTCCGGCGGCACGGCCGGCGGCATCCTGCGCTCGATCAACGGCGGAGCGACGTGGGCGCCGTCGAACGCGGGCCTCTCCGCGAGCGTGCAGTGCACGTCGCTCGCGTCGACGCCGCAGAACCCCGGCTCGCTGTTCGTGTCCAGCTCGCTGGCCAGCGGACCCGGCGTGTACCGCTCGGTGGATGCCGGCCTGACGTGGACGCCCACGGGTTTCGTCGGCGAGGCGCTGGGCGTCGTCGCGGACCAGCACGTGCCCGACACGCTCTACATCTCGCAGAGCAGCGCCGCGAAGGTGCAGGCCTCGACCAACGGCGGCGCGACCTTCGCGCCGTACGGCACAGGGCTCGCGACGGCCGGCTTCGTGCGCCAGCTGCGCGGCTCGCCGGGCCCCGCCAGCAACCTGCTGCTCGCCACGACGACGGGCGCTTACGGCACGGACGTCGCGTTCGCGCCGCCGTGGTTCAACCTCGAGTCGGGACTCGCGGGCTTCTCCGGGGTGCCCAGCCTGGTGGGCAACGGCCCGCTGCTTCCGGTGACCCCCGGCTCGCTGGGCCTGTCGAACGCCAGGCCCGCGGCGCTGTCGGCGCTGCTCGTGTCGTTCTCGAGCACGCCGCTCCCGTTCAAGGGCGGCACGCTCGTCGCGGTTCCCATCTCGCTGCTCTTCACGCTGCTCACGAGCCCGTCCGGCACCGTGACGCTGCCCTTCACGTGGCCCAACGGCGTGCCGTCGGGCCTGCCGCTGTGGTTCCAGTACGTGATCAAGGACCCTGCCGGCCCGCAAGGCGTCGCCCTGAGCAACGCCCTGAAGGCCGTCACGCCCTGACGACGCGATCGACCGGCTGACGCGACGCTGACGGCAGCGCACGTCCCGCGAGAACAACGTCGGCTCCCGCGCCGCCCGACCGGCGGCGCGGGAGCCGGCACGTCCCACTCCGCGCCGCGGCGACGCGGAGACGATGGGCGCGCGCGTTCAGCGCAGCGACAGCACGCGGTACGCGGAGCGCCCGATCATCGTCGCGCCGTCGGGGAGCAGGACGGCAACGCGCCAGTGCACGTCGAGGGAGGGCATCGCGCGCTTCGCGAAGTGGCGCTCGTACAGCGCGGACAGGTTGTCCCAGCGCACGCTGGGGAGGTCCGCGTGATCCGGCTCGCGCGCCGGCAGGTCGAAGTGCGCCAGGCCGTCCGCGCCGAGGCGCACGTCCTGCGGCGCGATGAGGTAATCGAACGAGACGGCCGGCTGGTAGCTGCCGATGCTGAACTCGAGGCGCAGCGGCATGCCCGGCGGGACGCCGCGCAGCGCGAAGGCGGGGCGCGAGTCGAAGCCGGCCTGCGCGTTCTCGGCGGGCAGCACGGCCTCCACCGCCGGCGGTCGTGCGAGCAGGCGCGGCGGCCCGAGCGGCGCGCCGCCGGCGACGGGCCCGCCGTCCGCGGGCACCAGCGTGACCGCGAGCAGCCGCGCGCCGACGGCCCACTGGAAATCGCCCTCGAGCGACACCGGCACCTCGCGCGGCGCGTCGCCGGCGGGCAGGTCGAGCACCCACGAGCGGCGCACGCGGTCCGAGCGTGCGGCGGCCTCCCAGCGCCGCGCCGGCCCGGGCGGGACGACGAAGACGATGCAGCCGACGGCGCGCGGCGGCACCGCACCCGCGGGCGCCCAGCGCAGCCCGCCGCTGCCCGGCGCGGGAACCAGCTCCGGCAGCGGGTCCGGCAGCCGCGGCAGGGGCGGCCCGACGGGCCGCAGGGTCTCGTCCTCCAGCGCCAGCACGCGCACCGGCCCCGGGTGCGAGGCGAGCAGCCCGCTCTCCATGAGCACGGGCTCCGACCACGCGTGCACGACGGGAGCGAGCTCGCTGCGGAAGGGCGGTGACATGGCGGAGCCCACGAAGCTGGCCAGCAGCGGAAGGCCGGCGAACTCGGCGCCCGGATCGATGACCGCGACCAGCACGGCGGGCGGCCCGTCGGCCAGCACCTTCTCGACGGCCGCCAGCCGCCCGCGGACGAGCTCGCGCGCGTGTCCCTCGGTGCGCGCGAGGTGCACCAGCGTGTCCGCCGTCATCAGTGCAACAGCGCACGCCAGCGCCCACGCCGCGACACGGCCGGCGCGCGACGCCGGCGCGGGCCGCGCGCGCAGCGCATCCAGCGCGAGGCCGAAGAGCGCGGCCAGCGGCACCATCGCGGGATAGAGCACGCGGCTCCAGCCGAAGCTCATGCGCTCGTTCCACACGAGCAGCGGCGGGAAGGTGACCAGCGCGAGCGCGGACACGGCGGCCAGCGCGCGCCACCCGAAGCGCCCCGGCGAAACGAGCAGCGCCGCGGCCGGCAGCGCGAGCAGCGGCGCCACGAGCGCGGCGCGCGGGAGTTCCAGCGTCGCGAGCAGCCCCGCGAGCCGCGGCGCGTAGCTCCCGGTGCCCGTCTCCGTGCACCAGGGCACGAGCAGCTGCACGAGCAGCGAGGGCCAGCGCGCGAGCATCTCGGGGAGCATCGCCGGCGTGAAGGTCTGGCCGCCGACGTAGGTCGGCCGGAAGCCGCCGGTCACCCACGCCTGCCACAGCCAGGCGACGGCCACGGGCAGCAGGGCCAGGCCCGACCGCATCACGGCACCCGCCGGCCCGCGGCCGCGCTCGCTCCAGGCGAGCAGCAGCAGCACGATCGGCACGAAGCTGAGCGCCTGGTTCTTGGAGAGCACGGAGAGCGCGAGCGCCGCGCCGGCGGCCAGCGCGCGCAGCCAGCCGCGGCCAGCGCCCGGCCGCGCCGCCGCCAGCAGCGCGGCGAGCGCGCAGACGGTCATGAGCAGGTCGCCACGCGCTGCGACCCACAGCACCGCCTGACCGCCGCCCGGGTGCACGGCGAAGATCAGCGCGCCCAGGAACGCGGCCGGCCGCGACATCCACACCGACAGCAGCAGCAGCACGAGCAGCGCGGCCAGCGCGTGGAGCACGAGCGACCCGGCGTGGAACACGAGCGGCGAGAGCGGCGCGCCGGAGATCGCCACCTCGAGCCGCAGGCTCAACCACGTGAGCGGCCGGAAGAGGAAGGCCGAGCCGCCGCCGTCCGGTTCCTGGCCGGCGAGCTCCGGCCGGTCCAGCCCGAAGACCTCGCGCGCCGGAGCTGCCGCGCAGCCGACGTAGGAGTAGTCGTCCAGCTCGAACACCGGACCGCGCAGGGTCCAGCCGTACGCGCAGAGCGCGGCCAGCACGACGAGGCACGCGGCGACCGCGCCCGGCCTCGATCCGCTCGCGGGGGAGCCGGCGGATCGAG
>Ga0193753_10002105_pt1 | contig 16172 bp, 17 predicted proteins | sample H1c2metaG_FD_144925 | JGI IMG/M metagenome (GOLD analysis project Ga0193753, IMG submission 144925) | Soil microbial communities from a riparian zone of the East river system, Colorado, United States - H1c2 | ecosystem: Environmental > Terrestrial > Soil > Riparian zone | place: USA: East... | reverse complement strand
AACCATCGGACGAAAAGCGACATCCTGGTATGGGCGAAGTCCACGGCGTGAACTTTTTCGCTGCGCATACGACATGATGAACGCGCGCTGTTTTCGCGCGAGCCGTGCATTGGGGGCGATAGAAAGCCTACAGGAAGGGACTACTCAAAATTGCGGGCTTGAGTTTCGGCGACAATACTAAATCCCGTGTCGGTGTCTGTATCGACCCCCGATCAAGCATGGCCGACGCCAAGAACTTTCTCGACTGCTTGAATTAAATCACCCGACTCGAACGGCTTGGTGAGGGTCAGATGCGCCCCCGCCACTTCCGCCGACGCAAGATAGGCGGTGGTGGTTATCGCGGTAGGTTGGTATGTCGCAATGCCGAAGTTGCCGCCTCCGGAAATCGCGATGATGCGCACCGACGGAAACGCTTTGCGAATAGACTCGATCGCCTGCACCCCGTTGATCTTCGGCATGATGATATCGGTAATGACGACGTCAGTAGCCGCCCGTTCCAACTCAGCCAACGCGTCTGTCGCGTTGTCGGCGGTACGGACCAAGTATCCCGCGCGATCGAGCACCCGTTTAACTGCATCGCGAACGTCAGGTTCGTCGTCTATGACTAGTATGTTTTGCATCGTCGTCTCACGCTGCCGGCACCGCGACATCATCAACATCGCCTTGCTGGACGACAGCCGGGAAAAATACTCTAAAGGTGGTGCCCGCGCCAACTCTCGACTCGACTTCAATGGTAGCACCGAAGCTCTCGACGATACCATGAACCACCGAAAGCCCCAGTCCGGTTCCTTGACCGACCGAACGGGTGGTAAAGAATGGCTCGAATATGCGCTCGACAGTGAGTGAGTCCATCCCGTGACCCGTGTCGCTGACCCAAAATTCGACTCGCCGCTGAGGAACCTCGCCATCCTCGGTGTGCCCTTGGTATCGCAGACCAATGGTCAACACGCCTTCTGCACCAGCCATTGCCTGATAGGCGTTCGTGCATAAATTGATTACCATGTGCAAGGCCAGAGTGGGATCGGCTCTCACCAGCGGGATCCGTTCGGCGATTTCCGTACGTATTTCGATAGTTGGCGGGGCGAGCAGCGAAAAAAGATGCAGACCTTCGGTCATCACGGCACGCAGGTCGATCAGGTTGGCCTGCGCGTCATCGAGTTCGCGACTAAAGGTCAAGATCTTTTTCACAACGTCCTTCGCACGGCGCGCCGCGGCAAGCACGCGCAAGAGATCTGCGCGTGACGCGCTGGATGGGGGCAGATCCTGCAGCGCCGTGTCGGTGAAAAGAATGATGGGCACCAGCACATTATTGATTTCATGAGCTATGCCGCCGGCCAGTGTACCGACAGTTTCGAGTCGTTGACGATGCCGCAGCTGCTTCTGTAATTCCTCACGCCGAACCTCGGATATTTCCTTCTCCTTGATCTTCGCCTGAAGCCGATGATTCACGCCCACCAATTCACGGCGCATGCCCTCGAGATCCGTTGCCAACTCATGCAGCTCGCGAATACCTGTATTGACGTTGAGCGCTTGCGCGTAGTCTCCCGAGGCGATGGCCCGGGAAACATCCCGCAGCCGGTGGATGGGGCGCGACAAGCGATAGCTCAAAACGATGGCGATGCCGACCGCCACGGCCAAATAACCCGCCAACAGCCATAACATACGTCCAAGCGCGAGCTGAATCCGATCGTGTGTGGGCTGCTCGTCGAAACCCAAGCGCAATTCTCCGTTATGATCCGCGCGAACCACTGGCAATATGACGAAGTAGATATCGTCACCACCCTGGCCAAAGTCCAAATCCGTATGGCGTGGCACGGCGATGCCCGGAGATCCGAGCTTGCTGCGAATACTGACGCCGCTGTCAAAGAACTCCGCGTAACGCGCCTCACCGTGAATGACGGCCAGATCGAGCAAGTCCTCGGTTCGCGACGGCGAGTCGAGCGCCGCGCCGATTTCGAATTCCTCGGCGAGCACTCGCGCAAAAGTTCTTGTGTGTTCGATAAACAAGTCTTCGTGACTTTTTCGAATCACATACCCCATGCCAAAAAAGAGCGCGGGCAACAAGACGAGATGCAGGACCACCACCCATGCTGTGACGTAATTCGCAAAAGATGTTCTTAGTCGTACCATAAGACTCGCAAAATCCTAATTCGAGGTTCGTGCGCTACATCCTTGGCCCAGGCGTAGCTTACTGCGCTGGGATCCGCTGCGACGGAATTTATCAATAGCGCAATGTTTTTGTAGGCGGTCGGTTGAGTTTGACCTTGAATGAGCGATAGTCGAAGCAGGCGGCGATCATAGGTAATATCCGACATGGAAACGATGGTTTGCAAGAATATTTCTTTGACGCGGTCGTCGGCTTCGTTGAGCACCGGCCGCAGGCGATTGCCGTCATGCGTCACAGTCAGGCCGAGAAAGAGCTTTCTGAGTTCCAGGGAGTCGAGCCGTTCGATTTTGCTGCCCGCGCTCACGATAAGCACTAGCTGCTCGCCCGCCCATGCCGGCTTCGCCGCCGTCAGTAGCGTAAGCAACACGGCCGTGGCCGTGAATTTACTCACGGAATTGCCGCGCTCCACTGCGCACGCACCTCGTTCGATCTCTGATCCAGGGAAATGACGTGTGATAATTCGATAGTCAACGCCTGGCGTCGTGTGTAGTCCCAACGTAGACCGAGCGCCTTGCGGTGCAACGCAATTTCGATGTCGCCATCGTGATCATTGAACAAAGCGACATAGCGAGACTCTTGCATGCGGGCAGAATCCTCGGTACGCGCGAAGACCGTGAATGTTTTAATCAGCTGGCGTTCGACCTGAAGATAACCCGAAATGAAGCTCTCCTTCCGGGTCGGCTGATTCAGCTTCACGTCCACGTAGTAAGTGGCTCCGACGATCCGCCACGGTTCTTCGTTCCAATCGATGTACGCGCCGTAAATGCTGAGGTCGGCTTGGTTCGAATGCAAGGATGGCAAAGTACGTGCATTGCTCGCAGTAAGCGCATCATGCCCAAACAACAAGCCCATACTGGTCGCGCCTACATATTCGGGCAGATAGGCGAGACGCCCGGTGACGGACAGTCGATGGCGGCCCGGATTGTTGCCGATGAGATCGATGGCATCGAGTGCGCCATTCGTCAGTGCCGGCGCCGCTCCAATGCCTCCGTAGAACTGAATCGCGCCGTCCTGGCCGATCGACTGGCGCGATTCGAGCATCAGTCCGGTAATGTGCTGTGGAATTATCCCTTGCTCATCCTCCCAGCGCTCGATGTACGGACGCGTAATATCGGTTTGCAGATATTGTCCGTGATGATGTTCTGTGTTCCACGCACTCGCTGGTTGGTGAAAGCGGCCCAACCACAGCACAGTATCGGGAACGAACTCAAAGCCCATTTGAAATCTTTCGAGATCGCGTTCGTCGGGCGTAATGTAGTACTCACCGAAGACGCGGAATTGATGTTGGGTTAAACCAAAGACCAGATCGGCATCGATCCAAGGGTCGGCATCGCCCGCGTGCGTTTGACCCGTGCCATGAAACGCTTCGGCAGCGACGAAGACCTCGAATTCGCTGGAGGAGTGTTCCTGTTGCGCGAATGCCGAATTGGCCCAGACGAGGCTCGAGACCAGGCATAGCCAGGGTATTCGCAAAGAGAGATTGGGCATTCCAAATGCTCCAGCATTATGTGGATACATGCGCCGGTTATTCATGCTGTTATCGACTATGAAGATATCGCTTTTGCGGCCCCTGTGCGATGGGCCGGCAAATCGATGCTTCTGATGGTCGGCGGAGGGGTGCTGGGGCTTGCAGGCCACTCCCAATGGACATAAGCTACCTAAGGCTGCCGGCTGTACTTTGTGTCACAGAGGGCGGTCGGATAGACTTGGGCCTATACAAGAAAATAGTCGCTGTCAGGCCAAGCAGAGGACGATTGGTCGCGTAGCCGTGATTCCAAACATATCCAAAGAGCATGCAGGGGAGTTGGCCCGTCCGGATTCGCGGCTACGGGTGGTTCTGGCTGATGATCACGCCATCCTACGCAAGGGTCTGAGGGCGATTTTGGACGCCGAGCCAGATCTGGAGGTCATTGGTGAAGCGAGCAATGTTAAGGACGCCATCGCGTTGTCGCGGTGTTTGCAGCCCGATGTCGTGATCACGGACGTCTCGTTTGCCAACGGTAGCGGAATTCAGGCTATCGGCCAGCTGTGCCGCGAGTGTGTCGCTGTGCGGGTAGTGATGCTGACTGGGCACAATAGTGAGGAATGTGTACGCAGCGCCATTGCCGCAGGTGCCCACGCCTATATCCTTAAGGAGTCGCCGGTATCGACATTGCTTCGTGCAATTCGCTCAGAGACTCCTGAATATGGGCTTGCGGCAACGCCGGCACACGCCTTCCAGAGTCGACGGCGTTCGAGCGAACCATCCGCGGAGGCGCACATTGCCGAGATGACGACACGCGAACGTCAGGTGCTCATGGGCGTCGCGCTGGGATACTCCAGCAAGCGAATCGCGGGGAATCTGGGCCGCAGCGTCAAAACCATCGAAAAGCATCGATTCAAGATGATGCACAAGTTGGGTCTGCATAATGCCGCGGCGGTGACACGCTTTGCGATGGACAATGGGTTCTTGCGGACCGAGCAGGGGGCCGAAGAACCCGCACTGAGAATGCCTGAGAAACGAGCACCGCGCTAAGCCTACGGTTCGGAAAGAATTGCCATCTGCCGATCCCTGTACACGTCATTGGTAACCAGCCCTTCATCGTAAAGGCGCTTCAACTCGCGGAGCCTCGCTTCCTTTGATGAAACGGCATGAACGGTACCGGGCATTGATTGCGGCGAGGAACTGTGTGCGGTCGAGATAGCCGGCACGTCGGATGGCGGTGACTCTTGTGGCGCAGTGGCTCTGCGCGCAGCAGGAGCGCGGGTCTCGCAGGACCTCAGGCAGTTATTGTGTTCTGCAGGGCATTCGACAGCACCCCGCTCGGGAAATGCCGCGAATACCCGCGGGCACTGCTCGAAATGGGCATTGCATGACGCCGTGCATGTCGATTTGCTTACTTCGGGTCCCCGTATCAACGGCAGAGAGCCGCAACTGCACAGCAACAAGACCGCCGCTATGGCTAGATTTTTCACTATCGATTCTCCCGCTTTCCGATTAACCGGAAGGCTGATGCGCATTAACTTTCGCTTCGTACCGAACGGCTGAGGCGCATCGAATTGTGCACCACGCATACGCTCGATAACACCATCGCAGCGGCCGCTACCACCGGTCGCAGCAGGCCAAACGCAGCGATGACGACGGCAACAGCGTTGTAAACGAACGCCCAGGCTAGATTCTGCCGGACGATTTGAAACGTTTTGCGTGCCAGCCCGAGCAAGCGTGGAATTTCGCGAAGATCTTCACGTAGAATGGTGACGTCGGCCGTCGCTTTGGCTAGGTCTGCGGCGGGCCCGAAGGCCATGCCGACATCCGCTGCGCCCAGCGCCGGTGCGTCGTTGATGCCGTCTCCGATCATCGCGACCAGACCCTCCGATGCCCGCAGAGCACCCAATCGCAGCGGTTTGTCGGTTGGCGACAATTCACCGGCAAAATCTTTGCAGCCGATGCTTGTCGCCACGCGCGCAACTACCTCCCGACGATCCCCAGATAACAGGTGACAAGACACTCCCATCAGGCCGAGGGTTAGCACTGCCGCGGGGGCTTCGGGACGGCGCGGATCGTCCAGCACCAGTTCGCCGACGAAACGACCGTCGATCGCAATCGCGACAACACTTGATCCGGCCTCGACCGCCGGTGCAGAGGCCACATCGACGCCGCATGCCTCGAGCCACGACAATTTACCGACCTCCACGCGGTGTTCGTTGACCTGACCCCGAGCACCGCCGCCGGGCGTTACGTGTACGTCCGTCGCTGCGGGCACCGACTCGCCACGTACCCGCACTGCCTCGACTAGTGCGCGCGCGAACGGGTGACTCACCTCCTGCTCGACGGCGGCGGCGAGCCTCAGACTCTCGCGGGCTCCCACGAACGCGCCTACTGATGCTCGGTACTCGACGACCTGGGGTCGGCCAACCGTAATGGTGCCGGTTTTGTCGAATGCCACTACACGCACCCGCGACAGCACTTCCAGCGCCGCCCCACTGCGTACCAGACAACCGCGCCCGATGGCTATGGACAATGCGATCGTGGTCGCCATGGGGGTGGCTATCCCCAAGGCGCAGGGACAGGCAACGACCAGGACCGCAAGAGCTGCCTGAAATCCCCGCTCCCACTCGCCTGTCAGGCCCCACAGGCAGCAGCTGCTAATAGCGATCAGCAGTACTGCCGGTATGAATACCGTGATGGCGCGATCCACCGCCGCTTCAATGGGCGCCCGGCGGTCGCGGGCTTCGACGGCGAAGCGTTCGACTCGATCCGCGAGAGTCTCGGCGATACCCGTGGCACACACGGTGAACGCGCCGTCCACCGATGTCGAGCCCGCGCTCACGGAGTCCCCGGACACGACGAGACGCGGCCGCCATTCCCCGGTCAGCAATGGTTCATGTACATCAGCGCTCCCTGCCATTACGGTGCCATCGACCGGAATCTCCTCACCAGCACGTACATAAACGATCTCTCCCGCATGCACGGACCCTGGCGCGATATGGACCTCTGCGCCATCCCGGAAGAGACGCGCCTGGCGGCGTGCGCCGCCCATGGTAGGCGAGAGAAGCGCGAGCGCACGGCGACGCGACTCTGCATCCAGATACTGGCCCAGTGTGACGAATACCAGCACCATCGTCCCTGAGTCATAGTACAGATGGTGGCCGCCGCGCAGCGTTTGGGCTGCCGAGAAACCGATTGCTGCCAAGGCACCGAACCCTATCAGAGTCTCGAGTGTGAGCCGACCTCGAAGCAGCCCACGCATCGCGATAGTTAGCATCGGTACGCCGAGTAGCGTAAAAACGGCGAGTGCGCAGCAAAACATGATCCAGGAACTGGTGCGCGCAATCTCCGGCCCCAGGGAATCAAGGGTACCGAAGTACGTCAAACTCTGAAACATCATGATGTTGCCGCTGAGGAGCGCAGCGAGACCTAGCTTCGCTAAAAACCAGTCGGCGCGCCCGCCCTCGTCGGCATTGCCGACCACGCGAAACACCAGAACGCAGCCCACACAACAGAACAGCAACGTTTCATCGCCCTCGATCTCTCGATGTGGGCGAGCCGGCAACGGCAGACGGCAATGCGCGCATTGGCGTGACGCAAGCCCCCTCAATACGCCGGTATGGGTTGCCGACATCACCACCACCTCGTGGAAGGCACCAATCCAAAGTTTGCAAGGCCACGCAATATGAGGAGCACTCCAACCATGGCCAGCAGCGCACCCGCCAGGCGTTGAGCCTTGACGCGTCTCAGCACGGTCTGCGGTACTACCGTCAATGCAAAGATGGCTGGCACTGTGCCTAACCCAAACACCACCATGGTGAGCACACCCATACCCGCACTGCCCGCGACGACCGCGCGGCTCGCGGCCGCATATACCAGCGCACAGGGAAGCCATCCTTGCAAGGATCCCAACAGCAAGGGGGCAACCACCGGCGGCGCGTGATTTAAACGCATACGACCCGCTACGAGCCAACGCCTCAAGCCTGCACCGGCCACCACCCGCGCCGGATCGGTCAGCCAACCGATCATGGACAGCCCGAATATTAGGGCCGCCATTCCGGCCAAGATCGCGACGATACCGGTGACTCCCAGCCTCGATGCGACCGCCTGGGCGATCTGCCCGAAGGCCCCGACGATGAGCCCAATCAGACCATAGGTCGCAATACGGCCGAGATTGAAGAGGATTCGAAGGAAAAACCGACCCGCCGCTGTCGTACCTCGCGGCACGAACTGCGCCGTGCACATCGTTACATAGGGGCCGCACATGCCGACGCAATGGGCGCTGCCGAGCAACGAGGCGCCAAACAGCAACACCAGGTCACCGCCCATCGGCAGCACTACGTGGTGATCGTGCACGACGTGCCCGGGGCTTAGCGCTTCGCCGATTGTGGCGTGGACTCGCTCAAGTCGATGTCGTCCTTTGGCCAGATTTGATATTTGGTTTCCTCAACCTCGCGAAACTGTCCGGTGCGGATCGCCCAGAGGAACACGCACCACGCCGACATCGACATGAGAAAGGAGCTGAAGAACATGTAGAACGTGATGTCCATCTAGATTCCTTCCTGAATTGCAGGAAGTTCCGGAACCTGCGCATTCCAGGCGACTCCCATGACGTTGTTCAGCACCGCGAAAGCGGCCGCCGTCATCAGCGGTTGCGTCGCGACGACGGCGATGAACCGCATGAACACCCGGTCCGCGACCGGCCCATCGGGGATCAAACCATAGGCGGTGGTGAATCGCAGCAAAAACCACGCGAGCAACAGATTGGTCGCCGCGTAGACGATCCAACACAGTGCCACCGCTGTACCACCTCCACGGTTCAATGATGCGCCCGCGATCACTACAAGAAATAGCAGGAACCAAATGAGAAACAGCCAGAACAACATCCGAAACTGGCCCTCGACTTCGATGGTAGGCTGAGTATTGACGGGAAGGCGACGTTTCAGTACCCACGCCGCAACCCAAACCAGCGGCACGAGAAGCGCCGGCACCATATAGGCCGCAAACGTGATCTCGATGATGCGGAAAAAAGTCGGCCCAAACATCATGTCTCCCGGCGACCGATCATCGTGCGACCGTGAAGCCGGCCCGCGACGGCACGGGAGTTTTGCCTCGCTCGGTCGCAAGCGATAGTGAGTAATATACCAACGCCCAGCGCCGCCGATCGCTGAATGCCTGTTTGTCCGCGTCGCTCATTTTTCCCATATCGTCTGAGGTCGGCAAGGAAGCGATGTAGGTCTGCAACTCGCCCAGATCGGCGTCGGTGAACATCGCCTTGCCATTGGTCTGCGCCTTCCAGGCATTGAGATCCGGGAACGCTTCTCGCGGGTATAGAATGGTGTCGTAGAACGACGGCATAGGGGTGCCGTTGAGCCCGGTATTAAAAGTGCGGTAGACGTCCGCAGGCGTATCACCGAACTTGAAAGCTCCCGAGGTGAAATCGAATGGATGAATCGGCGTTTCCCAGTCATCCACCAACTGATTGGAGGATGGGCCGTCGCCTTTACCCGAGTTTCCATGACAAGACCAGCACTGCAGCGTGCGGTACACCATGCGGCCCTCTTTGATCACCTCGGCAGGAGCTTCCTTGACCGTCGGGTACGGCGGTGTGGGAATCTGTATCGCGTCCGGCACCAGTTCGGACTTGAAGCGCGGCGATAGTGTTTTCACGTAATCGACGAGATCCCAGCGGTCTTGCTCGGGAATGACATGACCGTCGGCCGCACTGCCCCATGCAGGCATGACTTGACCTTTGCGTACGCCCCGGCTGATGGTACGGAAAATGTCCTCGTCGGTAGGCAAAGCGCCGGAGGGCGTAGTGCGGCTTTTGAAGGCGCCCGTGGTGAAATCGCGCGGCTGAGGGTTGAGGAAGTGGTAGGCAACATTGAAGTTGGTTGAACTCTTGGTATCCGCGGTCGAGCGGCCATTGCCATACGCGCCGTGGCAGCCGGAGCACTTGTTTTCGAAAACGATCTTGCCGCGCGCCGTGCGCAGTTCCAGAGGCTCAATGGTCGCTGAACGATGCACGGTCGGCCACGCCTCCCAGTTTCGCCAGTCGCCAATCGCGGTGCCGATCTTCTGCATGTAGGCCTCGACGCCGACCATCTCTTCGGTCGGCACAGGACCGTAATCGTGCATATCGATGATGCCATCGCCGTGGCTGCCGTCAGCATTTAACGGGTAGCTATCCAGATCCTTGAAGTTAGCCGGCAACTGGCCGATTGCGTCGAGTTCAGACTTGGTGACGCGGCCATCGTGATTCGTGTCGTATTTTTCGATGAACGCCATGACCGCCCTGTCATGTGCTGAATCCTCCGAAAAGAGCCAAGTGTAGGCCGGCATCATCGACTCTGGCTCCACCGCGCGCGGATCCCAGTGATGAGCGTAGTGCCATTCGTCGGACCGCCGGTTGCCTTCGCGAGACAAATCGGGGCCGATACGGCGCGTACCGAACATCTGCGGCACGTCGTAGATGAACTCGCCTGCCTGACTTACCGGACCCCATTTGTCGGTGTCTCGGTTGACCGGGCGCACGAACTGCGAATGACAGTACCAACAGCCCTCACGAATATAGACTTTGCGACCCAAATTCTCGGTATCCGTGCGGTGCGGCGTCGCTACGACTTTGCCCTCGATGGTAGTAACCGTTTCGGGACGGGTCAGCGACTTTTCCAAGTAGGGAATGAGCCCTTGGCTCGTCATTGACAGCGCATAGAAGCCTAGCGCCGCGATCAGAATAACCGGTTCGATGCGATTCAAATCCTACTACTCCCGTTCCTCAAGACCACTTGGGCTCCGGCAAATAATCTGCAGGAGCGCCGGTTGGTAGCGGGATTGGTTTGCCGTGCTTGATCGTCATGTAAAGATTCCAGAACCCGAGCGCCGCGCCGATGTCCATGACGATGCCGGCGAGCGTACGAATGATCCAATACGGCTTCATGGCCACCATCGACTCCACGAAATCGGTGCCTGTCTGCAACATTGTTCCTTGCAGCATTCCTTGCAGGGTCAAATCGACCGCCATGACGGAAAAGCCGGCCACGGTCAGCCAGTAGTGCCATTGAGCGAGACTCTTTGCATACAACTCACGTTGCGCAAGCCGTGGCGTTACCCAATACATTCCCGCGGTCGCCCAGATTACGAAGGTGCCGAATACGGTCAAATGCGAGTGGCCGATGACAAAGTCCGTGAAGTGAGTGAGCCGCTGCATCTCTCGCAGGGCTTCTGTCGAGCCCTGGAAGCATCCCAACAGGTAATAAAGGGCGCCGATGACGATAAACTTCGCCGGATAGGAATCCTGGAAATTCTTCCATCCGCCCACGAAAGTGCCGTAAAAGTTCTGTATGACCGTCCACACCGGGATGATCAGCATCATGGAGGGGACGATCGCTATGGTCTGGGTCCAGTAGGGAATAGGGCTGTAGATGTAATGGTGCGTGCCAACGAACGGATAAAAAAACGCCAAAGCCCAAAAGCCCACCAGAGAGAGCTTGTGGCTATACAGGGGCCGCTTCGCGGCGAGAGGTAGGAAATAGTAAGCCACGCCCAGCCCGGCCGGCGTGATCCACAGTCCTACCACATAATGAATGTACAGACCGTGCATGGCGGCGTTGTTTACGCCCGGCATCGAGAACGGCAAGATGAAATGCCCGAACGCGTAATTCATGGCGGTCCAGATATAGGCCGCAGTCATGTACCAAAGGCTCACGTACAGACGGCGCTCGGTCCGTCTCTTTATGGTTACGGCTACCTGGATGGTGAGCATGCACAGCACGATCTCGACCGGGATGCTCACCCATAACGGGAACTCGCCCGCTTCGATGCCGCTGTTGTAGCCTAGTGCGAGGGAGATGAAGCCGACGGTCAAGGCCAAGTTCCACATCCAGAAGATGAGGTACCCCCAGTGCGGTTTGTACATGGGCACTGCGCAGAGTCTGGGTACGATGAAGTACGTCAATCCGATCACCGTGGTGGAGAAACCACCGAAGACGACGCCCATCACGTGCACGGGGCGCAGCCGACCCCAAGTGAGCCACGATGTGTGACCCAAAAAATCGTAATAATTGAATTTTATCGCCACGATTGCGCCGACCGTCGGCGCGAAAACCAGCCAGAAAGCGCCTGCCGCCATATACTTGAGAATGAGTTCTCGATCAAACAGCTCGCCGGTTGTTACGGCATGTGTCGGGGCTGCGCGGCCGTCATCAAACATCGTGTTTGCTGTGGCACTCATGATTCAACCCTTATCGGTCCAGAAAACAATCGTGTACCACACCATCCACAGCAACAGGGCCGCGTAGACGATCGCGAGCCATGTCGGAATGATGCCGTGCCTCTCCTCGATACCAGATGGCTCGTAGCGAGTGATTGACTCGGAATGATCGTCGTGTTCGCTCACTGCGCTCGCCCAGGCGTCGAGCTAGCGACCGTGGCCACCGTGTTCTTGGCATAGCCAGGGCTGAGACTCTGAATGAAATGCACGAGATCCCAAGCATCCGCACTGCTCATCGAGTCCGCGAATGTCGGCATCGGAGTTCCCGCAAGTCCCGTCATGAATACCCGATAGATATCGGTCGATTTGTCGCCGCACTTGACGTGTCCTTTCGTCAAGTCATAGGGAACGAGTGCATTGCCCCAATCGTCCTTGAGTTCGTGTGCGGAGGGACCGTCTCCCTGGCCGCCGGCACCATGGCATTGTGAACAGTTGTACTTTTTGTACGCCTCCCCGCCGCGCGCGACTGATGTATCGCTGTAGCCCGGGTCCGGCGGAATGACAATGGGGTCCTGGGGCTTTTCAGCCGCGAAGCGCGGCGAAAATGTTTTGATGTAGGCGATCACGTCACGGCGCGACCGCTCATCGAGCGCCCTCCACGTCGGCATGTACGTGCCATACAGTCCGTTGAGCAAGGTGTGCTCGAGATCGGAATCAAGCGGCAGGGATCCGGACGGCGTGGTGCGCCACTTATACGTACCCTGTCGATAGTCGCGCGGCTTGACGCTCATGTACTCGGCCGCCTCGCCCTGACCATTGCCCTGTGCACCATGGCATGACAGACAATAGCGCTGGTAGACCAACTTGCCAGTCCCCGCATCGCCGATACCCGCCGCCGTTGCTGAGCCAACCGCTAGAAGCAGCAAGGCGAATATCGGAATCAAGTGCGCGACACGATAAATCATACATACACCCCTCAAGGATGCGTTCGATCGCGATTTTGTTGACGGTGCGTAAGCTCGCGGGACGATGTGTGCCACAACGCCTCGCAGGCCCGCCCACCCGGTCCGTCGCCATCGTCCGCTGTTTTTCCGCCAACTCTAGTACGTGAAATCAACTCCTAGCATGATGTTATCCGTGCGCTGGTCCAGACCGGCGTAGCCAATTCCCCTCACCTTGACGGATGAGACTTCGGCATGCAGGGCGACTTCGTCGCGAATGCTGTAAGCGATCGTGTACCGCGCCCCGAGAGTCCATTGATCCTGGTTGTTGTAGTTTGATGGAGTAGAACTCAATGGCTGTTTCTGGTTACGTATGAAGTCGTAGCGGCCGAAGATGCCCCAGTGCAGCAGTTCACCCGGCGGGACCCATATCGCTTCGACGAAGCCACCGTTCCAGGTACCGGCGCGATCCGCGCCCAGCAAGAGTTCTTTCTTGTCTGAGCCGTGTCCGTACACGGCGTCCAGATGCAACGGTGCAACTGTCGGCCCGAGCCACACGTTCGCCTCCACGCCATAGCGGGTAGATGACTGCAGTTGACTGCCGCTGTTTGCGATGGGTTCGCCACCCTGAGTCAAGAACTGGGTGGGGTAGTTGGCAACGACACCCCAGACACCGAACTCGGCCTCGGACACGGGCCCGTCGTTGAATCGCAGGTATTTTTGAAAGTGGCCATACACCGACGGCGAACTTATTCCGTTCTGCGACCCCAAGGAATCTACTGCCGAGAATACGGACACGCTGTAGCGTGTGAGCGAGGCTTGGTCATGCCCCAAAAACTCAACACCTCGTTGATTTGCGCCCATGTCGAAACCCGCCAAATTAGTTCCGCCCGGGATGCCGGGATGGTAGGAATATAGAAGGTAGGAATCCGTCAAGGATATGCCGCGGTGCCCGGATGCCGGCAAATCGACTTCGTGCTGGCCCACACGAACGTTGAACCAATCGGAATCCCTGATTACACGTGTGAAGTAGGCCCAGTACGACTCGAGATGCACGTTGCCGTCCGAAGCAAAACCGGTAGGCACCACCAGGAACGAGATATTCGGAGTCAAAACGCCGGCCATCAACAAATCGATTGAAGCGTCCGCAATACCGCCTGAACCTATGTCTTTCGCACCCTGATCGGTCTCTTGATTCGTAGTCTTTGTGTACAGGTAGGTTGGGGTTATGTGCACAGCCACTGGCCAGTATCCGGAATCAGCGGTCACGGTATCGTCTTTCCCGAGGCGCAGCTGGTAGCCGTTGTCGCGAAAATTCCTGCCAAAATCATTCAACACCGGCCAGGATTCATGGCATGCCGTGCAGCGCAATGAATATTTGCGCGCAAATGCCGGAATGGCAGACGCCGGTGAGACAAAGACGAACATGACGACCGCGAACACGGCCAACTGCAGGATTACCTGCAACGATCCTTTTCGTGTCATCGCGAATCCCCCTCAACTTATGACTTTATTTAGCCGCCAGCGTTATCTTTGACTTGACGGTCTGACCCGCTGCCACCACCACGGGAGCTGATTTCTCGCCCGCGAGTTCGTGCCACACAGCCAACGTATAGTTGCCGGGCGGAACGTCTTTGATAGTGAAATGTCCGTCGGCGCCGGTAGTCGCGAAGTACGGATGATCCAGTTCCATGATCCACGCGTGCATCCACTCGTGTGCATCGCACTTGACCTTGATCATCATCGGCATGCTGGGCAACGGCTTGGTCACCGAGAATCCCTTGAACGGCAGCGCAACGTTGAAGATTGTCGCGTTGGTCTCTGCATTCTGCGGATGGGTGTTGTGAAGCACCGTGTCCTCGGACGAGATCTTGACCTGCTCACTGACCATTGCGCCCTGCACGCGGGGTGAGAACATGCATTTCGTATTGACCAACGCCACTGGATCGGTGGGAGCGGCTTTGCCTTTCGGAATGTCTTTGAGGTAGACGATCACATTGGCCAATCCGCCGCTGCTGTCGACTGTGTAGGCCGGATCAGGGATTGACTGGCCGCAATAATCCTGATTTTTAGTAACCTTGATCGGGGCCTCGGTAGGTGCAGTTCCAGACAGAGTGACGACGCCGTCTATCGTGCCGCCATTGGTCACTGTCACTACTTCGTAGGCCGCCAAGGCGGGGCGCGCCGCAAGCAAGGCGACCATGCCAGCTATAGGCAGCCCGGCGCAGACCGCGAACGAATGACTGCGGTCAGCACCGGCTGCTAATCCGTTGATCATATAACCCCCTCACTATATGAATCATTTCGCGTCCGATCCTCGAGGAGCCGCTGTCTGCGTCTCCTCCCGCCCCCGAAGATCTACTGCTGGGAATGCTGTCCTGCGTCAGGGGTGGGTGAACGGCACATTGCATCGCAAGCTAAGTCGTCGCAATGGGGATTCATACCCACCCATTTTGGGCAAACGGGTAGAACTACTCACACGGGGGAGACGCTATTGGGTGGACGTACGCAAAGCTTCGCGGAAATAATTAAGCCCGTGTCCGCTGACTCGGGTACTACCTGCAGAAATTCAAATCAACATTGCGCAGCCGCGCGCAACGGCACTACGTCTGACTGTTGCTCCCCCGCGAATGGGGGGAGACGCCGCGCGATTCTCTGCTGCTTGCGCCGGAACACCGTTCAATCGACCAAATATTCCGAATTGAATGGGGAAGTTCCGATCTCTGGGGGAGATTTTTTGCATCTCTCGGAAATGGCGTCAAAAACTTGCTATTTTTCAGTGAGATGGTGGGCCGTGTACCCACCGCATTCTCGACCCAACTTATTGATTTTGCGAAAAATAAAAAATTTAGATTCCTAAGAGGCCCCTAAATCATGCCGCTGCAAAGAGTGGCTGTCTCCGGTCGCTATTGGACATCAACGCCCTCGTTTCTCACGCTGCCAATTTCAGTCTTGGCTTGAGTCCGGCCCTCGATGCCAATCGAACTAACATGTCCAAACTGAATTGACCGAATTTACCGCGCTTTATGTCGGACACCCGAGCCTGTGTGATACCCAGCAGCTTTGCTGCCTGAGTCTGCGTCAGACCACTTTCTTTCAGCCACTGTTCCAGCCCTCTGAGCAACGTAGAACGCATGACCAGTTCGTCGGCTTCTGCCTTCGGAAACAGATCGTAGAACACACTGCGGCCAGCCGGCGTCACATGGCGAGGGCCGTGTTCATCGCGTTCGCGCATCACTTTCTTAGTCTTCATGACTTCACCTGTATTGACTTGAATCGCTTATGCGCCAAATCCAAATCTTGCTGACGAGTTTTCTGGGTCTTCTTTTGGAAACAGTGCAAGACATAAATCCCCTCCGGCCGCGTTGCCCAGATAAATGCAGA
>Ga0193753_10002104_pt1 | contig 16173 bp, 19 predicted proteins | sample H1c2metaG_FD_144925 | JGI IMG/M metagenome (GOLD analysis project Ga0193753, IMG submission 144925) | Soil microbial communities from a riparian zone of the East river system, Colorado, United States - H1c2 | ecosystem: Environmental > Terrestrial > Soil > Riparian zone | place: USA: East... | reverse complement strand
GGAGGCGAACAGCGAGATCATCACTTGGTTGTGAGACGACGAAACGTGCCGGGTAACAAGCTTGCGACCTATGAGGACGCAGCCAGTGGTGAGTGCCACCGACAAGGTAACATAAAGTAAAGCAAGAGCTATGCCGGCCATCTGTCTCTGCCCTTACAAGCAATTTCTGAAGTACAGTAGCATGATGGGTTTGAAGGGCGCCATTTGGACAGCGCCTTGAAGCATGGTTTACTGCTACCCGCGGAATGGCAATGCTCACAGTCGCAGTCAGATGCGGCCCGCCATTTGGCATAGCGTTTTCCTATGCCCGTTCTTGAATCTTCGTTGCCGGCATAAATGCCGATGACTTGCCGCCCGGGGTGACCGGCACGTTGCTGCAACTCGCCCCGGCCACGTCACAGTCCGGCAGCGAGGCCATCGGACTGTGACCCCAGTACCAGTGGCAAGGCTAAGTTCACCATTGTGGCAACGGACGGATATGGCAACGGACGGACGCCGGCTGGAAGCTGACGCGCGGGATCAGTTCCGCGCACGTTTCCGATTGGGCGCGAAAGCCAGAGCTGCGATCCCGAAGCGTTCGTGATCTCACCGTTGATACTATCAAACGCGGCAGCAAGGTCGCGAGCCTAGCGGTGGAGATTGCAGACGATGCCGGAAAGGTCCTAGACACAATTAAGGCGCGAGAATTGTTCGATTAACGGCAAGCCTTTGCACTTCAACCGGCTGGCGTGGACCAAAATTGCCCGACAGTTCGTTGCCCAATGTCCGCTTTTGGCGCAAAGCGGACATGGCCGCCTATTCTTCGTGCAGCTATAACATTGGATACGCGCGGAGCGTACTGGTCCGGAAACTCACTAAAGGGCACTCGTTCAGTTTGACCTAAGGTTGCGGGAACTGTGGGACTATGTGGGGCGTCTGCGCTGGGTACAGCATCGCGCCAGCCGCCCTAACCTCTATGTGCTTCCTCATGGAATTGATGACGGTTGCCTCGTCCGGCGTGGACTTTACCGCTTCGGCCTCGTTGAGCTTGGCTAGCGCGCCCTTGTAGTTCTTGGCAGCAGCCAAAGACTTGGCTTCGTTGACAAGCGGTCCGACCTTCTTGGCGTCGGTAAATACGTGCGACGTAACAGATGGAGTGGTAATGACGTCGAGTGCGTTTGCGTGAGCCTGACCAGCCATCGCCAGGAGCATCCACAAAATTGCTGTCGTTCTCTTCATTGTGCTGTCTCCCATTTCTCGATCAGCTTCACGATGCGGACCGCCTAATTGATCAGGGGCGCTTCTGGCCTTTGGGTTCTCTAGGCAATGGGAGCCTCATCAAACCAATGGGCGATAATTTTGCCCGTCGCGTCTTCTAGGAGAGCAAAATCTCTTTCCCAGTTCATCTTCTCAGCGCTGTAGAAAAACTTACGCCTACTGCTGGCTTCCGCTTCCGCGGCGTTTTCCGCAGTGAACTTGATCTTGTCGGTGATGGTGCCGGTGGTCTGTCCTGGCCCAGTCCTGACGTATCGCTTGAGGTAATAGGTTTCCATGGTTGGACCCTAGCCCCCGGTTCGAAACCCCGCAATCTCAGGGTTCGGTCAAGCTGCACTGGTGCCTAAATTCGGGTACTGGAGCAGTTTGACCTAGGGTAGTACCAGCCCAGGCTGTGCCGTCCCGCAGGCATTACATACCAATTCGATTGGGTGCGGAGGCCGCTTGGATAAGCGCTCGTAGAAGTCCCCGTCAATTTTCACGAACTCTTGATGATCTCCCCCGTCTGAAGGGGCATCCTCCCACAGGATCGAGCCGTTTTTACCACAGCGGCAGTGGATCTCGCCGTCGAGTAGCTGATGGGTACCGAATGTCGGGCTCATGCGCTCTCCTCCGTCGGGGGAGCGCGGACAGCGTTCTAAAACCTGTCCCGATAAAGTCTCTCAAGCGCCAGTGGCCGATGGTTGGCTGGCGACGCGAGATACTAGCATAGCCCAATAGGATTTTCCGTCTTAAACTGGGCGGAACTAACCGATATTGTGCGGCTTACCACCCCTTGATCAGCGTAACGGTATCGCAACATCCCGCGGTAGCACTGTGAGACGCGCCGCGATCTATAGCGACATGCGGACTGCCGAATTGATTGGGAGGGCGCCTCTGGCCTTGGAGGCCTAGGCATGACGATCCCCCTGAAAAACCCAAGTACCGGCCAGATAAAGGGCGGCTGCCACCGTCAGGTAAAACAGCCCCGCGCCGCCAGGGCCTGCAAACACCGTGTCCATGACGCCGAGCAGGACGACAACCGCCGCCAGCCCTGTGCAGGTCCAACAGACAAACTTGGCCATTCGGGGACACTAGGCCCTTGGCCTGCACGCCCGCAATCCTACGAGTCAGCCAAACTGTAATGGTGCCAGATATTTCGGTGTGAATTGATGCCCGGAAGACGTTGGCCCTGGTCTTGCTACGCGCGCGGACGCACAGGGTACTGCTCCCGAAACCCCCAAGTTAAGTTCTTAAGTCGTTGTTTTGACTCACATGGTGAGCGCCATTGGGTTCAATGGCCCAACGGCAGCAGGAATTGGGAATTGTGCGTCTGCCACCGCCGTGCTCTGAATAGGCCTGCCGCAGGTGTATGATGGTCAAGCCGTGAGGGGGATAATTTGACGATTGATCTACGCAGCGCCGAGGCGGGGGATGCCGCAGCGATTGGGGATATTTGTTACCGTGCCTTCAAGGCTGTCGCCGAGGCGCACAATTTTGGGCCCAATTTCCCCAGCCCGGAGGTGGCAGCCGGTTTTCTCGGCGGGCTGATAAACCATGCGGGATTTTTTGGTCTCGTGGCGGCGGTTGATGGAAAAATCGTCGGCAGTAACTTTCTGGATGAACGCAACCCGGTTGCCGGCGTGGGACCGATCACAATTGATCCGGCGCTGCAGAATGACGGCGCTGGCCGCGCATTGATGGAAGCGGTCATGCGGCGTTCGCAGGAAGGTGCGTTTGCCGGGCTACGGCTTGTCCAGGCGGGTTATCATAACCGCTCCCTGGCTCTCTATCTCAAGCTGGGCTTCGAAGCACGCGAACATCTGTCCTGCTTGCAGGGACCTGCCATCGGCAAGGCCGTTGCGGGATGCTCCGTTCGCCCGGCGACCGCCGATGACCTGTCGGCCTGCAACCAATTGTGTTTTCGCGTGCACGGCTATGCGCGCGGCGGCGAACTGGCCGATGCAATCGCACAGGGCGTGGCCCGGGTGGTGGAGCGCGCGGGGCGCATCACGGGTTATGCAACCCCTGTGGCATTTTTCGGCCATGCGGCAGGCGAGACCAACGACGACCTGAAGGCGCTCATCGGTGCCGCGGATTCTTTTCCGGGCCCGGGATTCCTGGTCCCTACGCGCAATGGAGAGCTGATGCGGTGGTGCCTGGGGGAGGAGCTGCGCATCGTCTATACCATGACCTTGATGACGATCGGTCTCTACAACCAGCCTGAGGGAGCGTGGTTGCCGTCGGTTTTGTACTAGGCAGCGCCGGCTAGCTGGCGGCTTTCGTGAAGATTTACTTTGGCGCAAAGCGGACCTTGGGAACCATCGGCCTGACCAATGCCCCCCAGAGGCGGGCATTGGCATGCCTCACTGAATTAGGACGAATCAGTCGAGGATTATGCAAGGGCGCTGCGCACAACGTACCCACGAATTGCTGGATCAGACCTTTCAGTCAGTGGGTCGCAACCACCTCCCCCAGCACCTGTTACGTCAATAGGCCGGTTACCTACTTCCCTCGCGCGCCAGCCGGCTCGGAGGTTAGCATTTCGCCTACCAGACGATCCCCCACCATAACTTCTAAGGTGTATGGTCCGGTATCCGATGTGTGCGCCTGAGAAGTCATTCGCTTCCACAACATGCGCCGAAGCGATGACGAGTCGGAAGTCCGTCGGTTTGCCGAGGGGAACGGTGTTGGGTGGGTTATATTTGACGTCGAGTTTTTGTGAACTGGCTGCGGCGGTGCCGATGTTTCCCCGGACGGTTCAATTGTGAATTGTGGAACCGGGTCATGGTGTCGGTGCAGGAACTGGAACGCATCAATGCTCCCGGTGAAGCACTCAACTAAATGCTTTGTGAGGGCTCATTGTCGCCGAGGAACGCACCGATCACGCTAACGTTCTCAACCACGGGCGGGCGCCCTTTTGGACCCCAAGTCCAGCCTTCCCAGGTGGGGTGTTCGCTCACATTTCCCAGATAAGTAGAAGACCGAGCTAGGAAATGGCAACGAACTGCGGTCCGCCGAAGGCGGCACGGTCCAGCGCATCCCTCTAGTTGAGTACTACGTTGTTCCTAACGGGAAGCGATGGGATGTAGAGCGGGACAATACCTTTAACAACTCCTTTGCCTATGATGTGCTTTCAGCTATTGGGTTGTCGACGGCGGCAGCGCAACGCGATCAGCACAACGGCCTAGATGGAATGGTGTGCGTCCAGCAATCGGACGGATCATGCCAGAAGGTTTGGCCCTAGTTATCTGTCGCCAGCTTATGTGGCGCGCAGGTGGGTTGAAGGTGGGTGTGGGCGCAAAGCTACCCCGCTTGCCGCTTCGAACCGTCACAATTGCTCAAGGCGTTCGCCTAAGAATGCCTCAATGGCCCTATAGAGTTCTTTACTTACAGGCCTCGCGGATAAGATTGTCCCGCTTGTTGTGGTTGGGGCTTCTGCATTTCTTCAACTACGTAGAAGGCCACTGCGCCAAGTATGACCACAATGGCGACCCATGTTGTAATTTTCTGGGTCTTGTCAGGCTTGTCTTCGGCATGATGGTAATCTTGCAATCCAGTCATCTTTCCTCCTGTTCGCGTTACCTCTGCGTCTCGTTCCTCGCCTTAGCTGTCTGTCGCGCTAGCTTCTGAGCGTCAGTGCGTACTTCCCCAAGCTATCACAACTGATGAGGCTTTCCATGTGCGCGGGAGCGAGCTTTACCGGCTTAGTAAGATGGAACTCGGGTAGGAAACGGACCGCGCGGATTAGGTGCTCGCATACAAAGGGAGTACAGTAACGCATCACTGGCGTTCTGTCAGCGCTTGAGAGACCTTCGGGGTATCCACCTAGAACGCTGCCCGCGCTCCCGCTTTTATTAGCTAGTGGAGGTGCGCTTGGAACAGTTTGAACTACGATTTTTCAACCGGCTTAACGTCGTGGTGTTGGTGAGGCGTTTTGTTGCGCGCGATGACGCCAGTGCTATGGCCGAAGCTAGTTCGGCTAGTCCGACACATAGGTTGGAGGTTTGGAAAGGGAGCCGCTGGGTGGGATGCGTTGAACGGCCTCTTCAGCGCCGTGCGGTCTCGCGGTGAAACTACCTCCGGCAAACATCAACGCCACGGTCCAAGGAATGATAAGACTTTTCGGCGACAATGCCGCCATTGAAGCGCGGCTGATGATTGATAAATATCAAGGCAGGCGTGACCAAGAAGGTCAAGAGACTTGGCTGGCGATTGGGGAGGCTATTGAGGTACTTCAGGCTCCGAGGTCAAACTCGATGGCGAGGAGCTCCTGATCATGATGGAGAGCGACATCATGGGCGTGCTTGAAGGCAAGAAAACCAAGAGGTAGCCCTTCAATACATCACAAATCCGCACACTAAATTTAGGAGGATGCGCACATGGCAGCCAAAGACGTAAAATTCGGCGCTGACGCCCGCGAAAGGCTTCTACGCGGAGTCGACATTCTGGCCGACGCCGTGCAGGTGACCTTGGGGCCCAAGGGCCGCAATGTCGTGATCGACAAGAGCTTCGGTGCTCCGCGCACCACCAAGGACGGTGTCACCGTCGCCAAAGAGATCGAACTCAGCGACAAATTCGAGAATATGGGAGCGCAGATGGTGCGCGAGGTCGCCAGCAAGACCAGCGACGCGGCCGGTGACGGCACCACCACCGCCACCGTGCTGGCCCGCGCCATCGTGCGCGAAGGCGCCAAGAGCGTCGCCACCGGCATGAACCCGATGGACCTCAAGCGCGGCATCGAGAAGGCTGTGGACGCCGTCGTCGCGGACCTCAAAAAGCGTTCCAAGAAGGTCAAGTCGAACGACGAGATCGGCCAAGTCGGCACGATTTCCGCCAATGGCGACAAGGAAGTGGGCGACATGATCGCAAAGGCCATGGCGAAGGTCGGCAATGAAGGCGTGATCACGGTCGAAGAAGCCAAGGGCCTGGTCACCGAGCTGGACGTGGTGGAAGGCATGCAGTTTGACCGCGGCTATATCTCACCCTACTTCGTCACCAACGCTGACAAAATGGTCGCGGAGTTGGACGATGCTCTGATCCTCATTCATGAGAAAAAGCTCGCAAGCCTGCAGCCGATACTGCCGCTCTTGGAAGCGGTAGTTCAAAGCAGCCGGCCGCTGCTGATCATCGCCGAAGATATCGAAGGCGAGGCACTTGCACCCCTGGTCGTCAACAAGTTGCGCGGCGGTCTGAAGGTCTGCGCCGTTAAGGCCCCCGGCTTCGGCGATCGCCGTAAGTCCACGCTGGAAGACATTGCCGTCGTCACCGGCGGCCAAGTGATCAGCGAAGACCTCGGCATTAAGCTCGAGAATGTGAAGCTGGACATGCTCGGCACTGCCAAGAAAGTCCGTATTGATAAGGACGACACTACGATCATCGATGGCGCCGGCAAGAAGGCCGACATCCAGGCCCGCGTCGCCCAGATCAAGCTACAAATCGAAGAGACTACGTCGGACTATGACAAGGAAAAGCTCCAGGAGCGCCTTGCGAAGCTTTCGGGCGGTGTTGCGGTGATCCGCGTCGGCGGCGCCACTGAAATCGAGGTTAAGGAACGCAAGGACCGCGTGGACGACGCGCTCAACGCCACCAAGGCCGCGGTCGAGGAAGGCATTGTTCCTGGCGGCGGCACGGCGCTGCTCTATGCCACTAAGGCGCTCGCTGGGCTTACCGGTGACAACGACGACCAGACACAGGGCATTGCCATCATCCGCCGGGCGATCCAGGCGCCGATCCGGCAGATCATCGAGAATGCGGGCGTCGAGGCTTCAATCGTCGTCGGAAAATTGCTGGAGCAGAAATCCAACACCTACGGCTTTAATGCCCAGTCTGAGAAATATTCCGACTTGATCGAGACCGGCATCGTCGATCCGACCAAGGTTGTGCGTATTGCGCTGCAAAATGCAGCCTCAATCGCGGCCTTGCTCATCACGACTGAAGCGATGGTGGCAGATTGTCCGAAGAAGGAAGCGGGCGGCGGAATGCCTGCTGGCGGCATGGGTGGCATGGACTACTAATTCGCCGACGCAGGCGTGTTGCCAATAGCGGCCGCTCGGACCGCTTCTTCCGCGCCGTCCATCAGGGCGCTTTCCCCGATCCGGCCGAAGGCATAAAGTGCGGAAGAGGAGCCTTTGCCATGCGTTTTGCTGCGTTGATACCCCTGCTCACGGTCCTGTTGCTGGCCCCTCTGGTCGCAAGCGCGGCGCCCGGCGACGCCCTGACCATTCCCGTCGCCGTGCAGATGCAGCCGGCGGAACTGGCAGCGATGTTGAAGGCCGGGAACGCGCCCCCCATTCTGCAGGTCGGTTTCAGCGTACTGTACCAGCAGGCCCACATCCCCGATGCCCAATATACCGGACCGGGAAACAAAGATGACGGCTTGCTCAACCTGAAGACCCTTGTGGACGTCCTGCCCCGCGACAAGCTGGTGGTGATCTATTGTGGCTGCTGCCCCTGGGAGAAATGCCCAAACATCGCCGCAGCCTATAAGCAGATGATGGCGATGGGCTTCACCAAAGTGAAGGTGCTTTATCTCGCCAGCAATTTTGGCGCCGACTGGGTAGACAAAGGCTATCCCGTCACGCGGGGCGGCTGATGTCACGCGTCATAGTGGCGATGTTCGCGGTGCTGCTGACACTGCCGCCGGCGATGGCGGCCAACGTGCCCGCCAAAGCCCCTGTCAAGCTTAAGGTGGGAGATCTCGCGCCGCAGTTTGTCCGCGGCGATCTTCAGGGCCGTATTTTCGATCTGAAAGCCCAGCGCGGCAAGATCGTGCTGATTGATTTCTGGGCGAGCTGGTGCTCGCCCTGCATCCTCGCGATTCCCCATCTCGGCCAATTGCAGAAAAAATATAGTGGACGCGGCTTTCAAGTGGTGGGCGTTTCGATGGATGATTCTGCCGATACCACCAACGAGACGATGCAGAAAATCCCTTTTAATTATCCTGTGGTGCTGGGCGATGCGAAGTTCGGCAATCTATATGGCGGCGTGCTGGGCCTGCCGCTGCAATTTCTGGTCGGGGCGGACGGAAAAATCCTGGCCATCTGGAGCGGCGAGTTTCCGCCCGCCACGCTGGACAAAGGGATTGCTGCCGCGCTGAAGAAGATCAGCCCAGGCTGAAGCAGGACGGGGCTGAGTAGTGATATTGGAGCGGCTCGGAATGTCCGCTAATGGGTCAAAAGCGGGCATACCCGCCAAAGCGCTATGGCAACAATCGAGGCCGGGGAAATGACGTTCCTGTTCGACAACGACGGGAACTTCATCCGGGAAGCGATGCTGGCGCCCGGGTCCGACAAAACACATTAGATTTTCTTCAGGCAGGGCACATAGGCGCTGAGCAAATCATAGTTTAGCGGCAGCTGCGCAAACTTGCCGTCCCGGCGGATGGTAACCAGCCTGGAATCGGGCCAGAAGCCGAGACCTTTCCTCCATCGTTCGATAATGCCAAGGTCTACGCGCACAACGCAGGAGCAGCCTATGGGACTGTTCGACAATCTCGAAGCCAAGGCCAGCGAGATCGCCCAGAAGACCGGGCTTGCCGTGACGGATGTCCACGCAATCGCGAACACGTTTCAGGCCAACCTCACCAGCAGCGATGGCAATCCCGAAGAAGCGATTGAGGCCGCTGCCGCGCAGCACGGTGTCGACACTGCGACAGTGCGGGAAATCATCGCCCGGGCTGGCGGTCTCGAAAGCGAGATCGGCGACATTGCCGAGCACTCCGTCAAGCCCGGCGGCATCTAGAACAAGCGGTTACGGTGGCTGTCGTCGGGCAGTTCCCGGGCGGCCCCATCGGTCGGAGCCGCCCGAGCCTTCGCGTGAGGGATCGTTACCCGGAGGGCCAATATCCGTAGGGCTTGGTGGCGGCACGCCATAGAGCTCGCATTAGGGCACGCCCAGCGTCCACCATTTGTCTCACTTCGCCCGGCGGCAGAGTCAGCAGGCTGCAAGGCTATTTTCGAAACTCTACCACAGCAGTTCCCCCAATTCTCGAGGAACTCGGAAGACCCTGGGATGAAAGGTAGCAGGCGCGACAAATATCGTGTCAGATCAACCTTACTCTTTCCGCACGTGAAAGGACGATAACGATGACAGACGATGAAATTCAGCCGTGGATCGGCAAGCCAGTCCGCGTTACTTTGACGGACGCGAGCATTGTCGCGGGCACACTCCATGGCGAGGATGGCCACGGCCATGGCCACAAGCATTACACCGTCGTCTCAGATCCAATTAGAAAGGGCGATGACAAGGTGAACGTGCTGATCCACGGCGCGGAGTTGATCACCGATATTGAAGACGCGTCGGACGATTCTGCCGCCGTGGAGTAAAACGGCGATAATCGCACATGACGCTCCAAAATTTGGAGCTACATCAGTTTAAGTTGGCGCCTCGACTCCGCTCAGACAGCCAATTCCAGGCCCATCTGGACGGGGTCGGCGCCGATCTATCGATCGAAATTCGATACGCCCACCCCGACCAACCGAACGTCCTTGCGCAGTGGGAAGCCTCGAAGTGGAGGATTGCTCCTATCGCAAGGCAGTTGCTGGCTTCCAAAAAGCGTTACTTATGCTTGTGCTGTACAAGCACAGTTGGCGGAGCGCCTTTAGCTTTCACGAAGAAGACGAGCAATTTTGCGGGCTTCGTTGCACTGGCGTTGCGGCTCACAGTGTGGACGTCTGTGGGCGATTCAGTGAAGACTTCGCCGGCATGCAAGGTTTTCGGGGCTTCACCCTCCAACTGCGTGACGACGTTCCCCTCCAGAACGTAGACGAAGAGATCCGCATTGTGTCGATGCGGCTCCGAGACTTCGCCTGGAGCAAAGTTGACGACTTCGACCATGCCTTCCTTCCCAGGAAGGTCGAGAAGCTCCTTGGTTACTAAAGTCGATGCTGTTCCGGTCCCTGCATTGGCGCCGGCAAATGCGACTGTGGCACCGAGGGCGAACGACAGAAAGAAAGCTACTTTTCTCATATTTTCGATCCTTTATTTTAGAGTGGGCCAGTCCTCATAAGCACGCCTGGCACGCGTGGTTATATCTTTCGCTTGCTTAGGTGGTGGCTTCGCGAATCAACTCGGACAACTCACCAAAGCTCATCCCTGTCGACGCTTTCGCAAGATCGCCGCTAGCGAGTTCTGCTGCTGCCTTCTGCAGATTTCCCATCACACGCAAGTAGAGGGCGACACCAAGGCTGACACGCTTCACACCAGCTTCCTTGAGTTCGGCCCATGGCACCGTGCCGGCCATAGTGCCCACAAGGAGGTTGACTGGCTTGGGAGCTACAGCCGTCACAATCGCCCGAACGGCGCCCATGTTTGGCGGGTAGGGAGCGTATAGGACGTCCGCGCCCACTTCGGCGAAAGCCTGCAGACGTTTGATGGTGTCATCCAAGTTCATGCGTCCGTGGAAGTAATTGTCCGTCCGGCCAGTCAGCACGATTCGCCCCTTGGCAGCCTTGCTCGCAGCTTTCATGCGAGCCACGGCATCGTCGAAATCGCGTATCGGATTATCGGGATCGCCCGACGTATCTTCCACGCCAATCCCGGCCAGACCCGCCTTGATGGCAGCTTCTACAGTGTCGGCGACGTCCGACGGACTGGTCCCATAGCCATCCTCGAAATCGCCATTGATCGGCAGCCCGGTAGTCATTGTTAGGAGCTGAGCGTGATTCAGATGCTCCTGCCGCGTGACGGCATGGCGGCCGTCAAGGCGGCCCAGAGCCGCCGCCAATGCCGCCGAAGACGTTCCCAAAGCTTTGAAGCCGGCATTCTTGAGGATCAGGGCTGACGCACCGTCCCAGGCATTGGGCATGATGAAACCGCCCTCCTGCTCATGCAGGGCAAGAAAGCACTCGTATAGTTCTGCTTGTTTCATGGGATTTCCTGGCTCCTAGGTTACAAACTGCGAATGCCGGGTCGGCGCGCTCAGCGGCACTGCCGGCGCGCGGCGTCTCTGTTCTTTCGGCGATGCGGTCTCCTCGGGGTGAGCTCTCCCGCGAGGGATAAGAAACGCACTAAAGGCGGCAAAAGCGCAGCAGATCGCACCGGCGCCGATTGCAGAATGAAAGCGTTCAGCAATTTGCTCTAAGGTGCCTACCAGCAAAGGGCTCAGCGCAGAGCCTGCAATGAGGCCGCTCAAACGGGTAATCGCGCTGTTGATACCTGATGCCGTCGCTGCGATTTTCGGGTCTACCGAAATCAATACCAATGTCGTCAGAGGCGCTGCAACGCAGGTCATGGCCGCGGCCAAGAGCAAAATCGCAGGCAGGACTTGCGACCAGTATTCTGCGTCTGCGCCAATCCGAAGGGCTGCCAGAAAAGAAGCGAAACCCAGGAAAGCCCCTAGAAGCAATGGAAGTCGCGCACCCGAGCGAACCGTCAAGCGCCCGGCGATCGGAGAAAACACAACCAGCATTATTTGAAGAGGAATGAAGATCGCGCCGGCCTCGAACGCGCTATAATGTGCCGTCTTCATAAGTACAAAGGGAAGGAAGATGGTGACCAAGGTAAGCGCGCCGTATAGGAAGATCGTGTAAATACTGAGTCCCGCGAAGGTCGCCGAACGCAGAAGGCCGATCGGAATCATGGCCGTAGCCCCGAGCCGCCTCTCCCACCACGCAAAGCCAGCCAACAAGCCCGCAGCCAGCATAAAAAGCCATTCCGCGGGAGATTGCCTTTCGGTAGACTCTGATATCGCGTAGATCAACGCCGCCAAACCGGTGGTCACCAAAAGCCCCCCAAGGTAGTCAATTTTCCTTGGACCGCTGCCCGCGTCCGATGGCACGTACAATCGAGTCAAGAGCAGGGCAATAAGGCAGAACGGAATCGCCATAGCGAATATCAAGCGCCACAAGCCTTGGTCGATGGCCCATCCGCCCAGCAAAGGTCCTAGGGCGCTGGCGATTGCCGCAACCGCAGACCAAAGGCCGACGGCTTGTCCCTCACGCTCTCCGGAAAACAGGCTGCCCAACGAGGCCAGACTGTTGGGCAGCACCAGTGAGGCCGCCACCCCTTGCAAAAAACGAAAGACCAAAAGAAGATAAAAGTCGTCCGCCAGAGATGCTCCCACGGACGCGCAAATGAGCAGAACCAAGCCAGAAAGCACCGAGCGACGGCGCCCGAAACGATCGCCAAGCGCCCCTCCAACGAGAGATAGTGCCGCGAGGGGAAGGTAATAAGCACTTAGTATCCACTGCAACTCCCTGCCAGCAATGTTGAAATGCGCACAAAGGGCAGGCAGGCCCACCGGAATTGTTGCCGCGTCCAGGAAAACCAAGCTCGAGCTAAGCGTCAAACCAATGGAGGCGAATGTCGCGTGCTGAACTGGACCGCACTTCGCAGATGCTCGAATGACGGCCCGGTCGCACGCTTGTGAAGGGATCAACATTCTGCTGGCCTGTCGATTAGGTTCCTACACTTGGTGCGCAAGCTGCGCAGCCCCTGCACCTTCGGTGTGGCGCCCGCCATTGGGCTCAAAGAGTATCTCGGAAAAACACATGCCATGGGCGAGCAGTCCTTGGCGAAAATAGAAGCGCTGGGCCAGTGCCATGTGCAAACCCGTGGTGAGCACGAAATGTCTGCAGCCGACTTCCTGTGCATATGCACGTGCCACAGAAAGCAGCCGTGCCCCGATGCCGTCATCTCGAAACTCTTGTTTGACAACCAGGTCGTCAACAAAGACGAATCGCCCATACAGCAGATTTTCCTGCAAGCGATAACCGATAACCCCGACAATTCGACTGTCATGCCACGCTGCAGATAAACGAAAACCATGTTCGCGCTGCCGCGTCACTTGCTGGACGAACGAATCCGCATCCTTCAAGTGTGGACGTAACTCCATTATAACCGCGTGGCATGCGCCGATATCCGCAGGTTGCTCGATATTTCCGACCTCAATATTCCGACTCATGATGTCTCCTTAATGAAGTGCGAGCCATCGAATGGACATTCTCATGCGCGAAGCACTCACCTACGACTCTCAAGCAGCGGCGGCAGGTGGCGTGCGGAACGCAACTCCCAATCGATTGAACGCATTCATCAATCCGATCGCATAGGTTAGATCGGCGAGCTCTTTATCGCCGAACTCGGCCGCAGCGACTTCATAATCGGCATCGGGAACGTCGGTTTCGGCCACGCGTGTCACGGTTTCCGCCCAGGCGAGCGCGACACGTTCGCGGGTATTGAATACTTTTCCCGCTTCGCGCCACACGGGGACCAGTTCAAGCTTGTCTACGGCAACGCCGAGCTTGAGCAGATCGCGAGAATGCATATCGATGCAATAGGCGCAGCCGTTAATTTGGGAAACCCGCAGATACACAAGATCGATCAGTTCCCGCGGAAGGCCGCATTTTTGAAGATAGTCGTGCACTCTTCCGAATGCTTTATAACCTGCAGGCGCAGCCTGAACGTAGTCGATACGTTTGCTCATGACGGACCCTCATCTCTACCAATTGAAGGACGCCATCATGCTGAATGTTCGCTCAATTGAGGAGGTCCATGATCTGCCTTGAGTTCTAGGCCATGATCATTCCCGTTTTCAGTTCCCGAACCGTCGCCGTAACGTGACTTGCCAAAGGCTGAATCCATCCGCGGGCTGCAAAGCGGAGCCTTCTGGCATTTCTTAAGGGATTCTAATTCCGCTGAAAAAGGTGCGCGTGCAAGAAGATCTGCCGCAACGGTCATACCAGCGTCAAGATACACTTTCCTAGATTTTCGGCGCTGCGCTGAGAGTCGATATTCGTGAAACCGAGCAGCAAAGCCGAGGCTCCATCACTATCCAATGTCCAATCTGTCAATGCTTCGCCGTACAGTCCCGCTTCTCGCATGCGCGCAACAAGGCGACGGTCTGACCGTCGGCGTTGCAGCCGTAGGATCAAGTGCATTCCTCCCGGCTTTGAGTCAATGCGCACGTATTTCCCCAGCACGCTCTCCAAGCCTGCTGTCGTCGCTTGCCGACGCTCTGCATAGAGCTTCCGCATCCGCTGGATGTGGCGCGCGAAGTGCCCTTCCGTTATGAAGGCCGTGACGATAGCTTGCGTAAGCGCGGGACAGCTACCTGCGAAGATTTGATTGATCTCCTCAAACCGCTCGACCTGTGTTTCCGGCACGACAAGATATGCAAGCCGAATGCCCGGAAAAAGCACCTTGCTGAAGGTGCCTGAATAGAGCACTCGCCCATCATGATCCAAGCTCTTTAACGCAGGCAGAGGACGACTGACATACCGGTACTCGCCGTCATAGTCGTCCTCCATGATCCATGCGTTATTTCGCGCAGCCCAGTCCAACAGCGCCAAACGTCTGGGTAAGGATAAGGACACGCACAGCGGACTCTGGTGCGCAGGCGTAACCACAGCAGCGTGTGCCCGCGGCGCCAACCTAATTCCATCGGAAACGACAATGCCATCCCGATCTACCGGCACCGGGACGGCTTTAATGTGCATATGTCCCAATAATTCTCGCGTAGGTGGGTATCCAGGGTTTTCAACCCAAACGCGGTCCCCCGCATTCAACAATGCGTGACCAATCAACTCCATCGTGTGGCGATATCCCGATGTTATGAATATCTGGGATGGGGAGCAGGTGATCCCTCGCGAAACCTGGAGATATCCAGCGATCTGAGTACGCAATGACGGCAAGCCGCCTAGAGGGGGATGGACCATGTCCGATGGCTGCATAGCACGGACACAGCGCGCGCCCAGGCGTGCCCAGATCTTTCGAGGAAACGCGTCCAGTGCAGGCAAGCCCATTTGGAATGGCAAAATCGAATCTGGACGAAAACTAGTCGCAGCAATGCTGCTATTGGACTGCGGCGTCGGACTTGCAACTGGCGTTCGCGGCTTGAGGCCCGGCATCACAATGCTTCCGGCTTGGCCGCGGGCTTGAATGTATCCCTCAGCAGCTAACAAAGAATAAGCTGCCTCAATCGTGCCTCTTGCCAAACCCAGTTCCTTGGTCAGCGCACGCGCCGAGGGTATTCGGTCACCCGGCTTTAGCAATCCGCTGGTAATGGCGCCGCGAAACCGATCGTAGATCTGGCGATAAAAAGGCTCGGCCGCCGTTGGATCCAACGGCAAGATCTTGCTGGCCTTTGCGAGTGTCATGGCCTAGTCACTTCTGCATGCAAGTCGGAAATGATCATACCATGTAAGCCGCGAAAGTCCCGCCATACCAGTCAAGAGCGCCGCGTTGTAAGGCAGGCAAGCGATATTGTGGTGCGTCACCTTCAGGAACTCGGTCAGCGCAACGCGAGGGCACCCAATCGTTCGGGATAGTTCCCAAAGTACGCTTCCAGCGTCATTGCCTTTCGACCGATGAGGCGCTCCACCGTGTCAGACGTTCGCGAGAGCTCGCCACTCCCTATGGCGAGGTAGCAGCCGACCCCGGCGTCGATCTCATAGTCCGGCGACCCTATTGCGGTCAGCGACTTGCGCGTGGCTTCCGGCGTTTCCTCCTCGTATCGCACAGCTCGTCCTGTCAGCGCGGACAAACGCTTCGCCGCCTCCTCGAGACCGAATGCTTCGGGGCCGGTTACGTCGTAGGTTTGGCCCTGATGTCGGTCTCCTGTCAGCGCCGACGCAACGACCTGCGCCACGTCTTCCCGAGCCACCCATGCCACCTTGCCCGATCCTGCGGGGCCGCGGATCGTACCGTTCGCGTCGGCCATTTCGGGCAAAATATCGAGATAGAAGCTGTCCCGAAGATTCGTGAATTCGAGGCCGCTTTGCCTCAGATGCGCTTCCGTTAGGAGATGGGCGGCCGAATAGGGGAACTGCGAGGTCGCGGAGGCCGACTGGAACGACAGGTAGACGAGCCGGTGCACATCCACTGCGGCGGCTGCATCAATGACGTTGCCATGGAGACGAGCGCGTTTTAGCGGCGGTCCGACGGCCGAGACAAGAAACACGGTGTCGATGCCGTCCATCGCCGCGGCGAGAGATGCCGCAG